>Ga0326728_10020666_pt1 | contig 12517 bp, 13 predicted proteins | sample MB3enrmetagenome_FD_207602 | JGI IMG/M metagenome (GOLD analysis project Ga0326728, IMG submission 207602) | Lab enriched peat soil microbial communities from McLean, Ithaca, NY, United States - MB31MN | ecosystem: Environmental > Terrestrial > Soil > Wetlands > Peat | place: USA: New York...
CGCGAGCAGGTGATCGATCCGCTGACCGCCTATCAGATCACCTCGATCATGCAGGGCGTGATCCAGCGGGGAACCGGCTTCATGATCAGCGAGCTCCACCGCACCTTGGCCGGCAAGACCGGCACCACCAACGAAGCCAAGGACCTGTGGTTCGTCGGCTTTTCCCCGAACCTCACGTTCGGCGTGTTCATGGGCTACGACAAGCCGCGCTCGCTCGGCGACAGCGCCCAGGCGGCGCTCTACACCGCGCCGATCTTTCGCGACTTCATGAAGCTGGCGCTCAAGGACACGCCCGATACGCCGTTCCGCGTGCCGCCGGGCATCAAGCTGGTTTCGGTCGACGTGCACACCGGCATGCGCGCGAGCGGGCCGGGCACGATCGAAGAGGCGTTCAAGCCCGGCACTTCGCCGCCCGACGCCTATGTGGCCGGGGACGGCACGGACGCGGCGAACCTGTCGCCCGACGTCGAAAAGGCGGTGGGCCACGGGATGGGCGGGCTATACTGAGAGCGCGCTCGCCGTGGATTCTCGATCGTCGCGCGTGAAAATCCTTGACGGATGTTCCTGTTTTGTTCTAGTCTGCGCTTGATCTCAAAGCGGCGCAGAGGCGGAAGATGCTCGGCGGACTGGCGGCGCGCGAATTTCGACTGACGCGCGAAGGCGTCGCGTGCAGCGAGGCAGGGCTCGCCATCGGCGGCGTCGCGCTGCTCGCGAGGGCTGCGGCGACGCCGCAGGCAAGCTGGAGCGTTCGCCCGCTCGCCGATCTCGACGCCGAGTTGACCGCGCGCTACGGGCTCGCCGTCGACGTTTCGGACAAGGCCGAAGGGATAGCGGTCGTCGCACGCGCGCTCGACAAGGGCGACATCGCCCTCGCGCAGATCGCGGCATTACTTTTGCAGTTTCCCGACCCGCCTGAGTTCGCCAAGCAAGCGTTGGAGGGATCGGCGCTCGTCTCGCTCGCTAGCGAATTGATTTGCAGCGGGCTGCTCAAAGGCGATTGGAATTCCGACGCCCATCCGCGCACAGGAACGCCGCCCAACCGCGGCTGGTTCGCGCCGGTGCCGAAGGATTCTGAGCCGAGCAAGACTCCCCGCGCGGGCTGGCCGTCAAGACCTGTCAACATCGCGATAAGAACAGTCGCGCTCGAGCTTGCCATACAACTGGTCGAGTTAGAGCCGCACGTCCGCACCGCGGTGTTCGCTTTCGCCGTGATTGTGGAAGTAATAGACTGGCTAAGAGACGAATTCCCTGGTGAAAATTTTGATCCGAGTCAGCAGCGGATCACGGACCAGCTTTACGCAAGCCTGCAACCACCCAAGACCTTGGAAGAAACGCAGACGCAGCCGCAGGACCATTTCTTGGGTTACGAACTGCATCACATCGTCGAACAAAACCCGGACAATGTCGCCAAGGACGGCGTCTTGCTTGCCGAACTCCTGCTGAAGTTCGGCCAGGAGGCCCTCGACGACCCGAGCAATCTCGCCTGGGTTCCGCGCCTCAAGCATGAGCAGATCACCGCCGAATATAATAGCAAGTATTTAGATAACCCGGTCTATCCTCTAACGAGGGAGGTCGTTACCGCTATGGATTTTAACGCGCAACGCGAGGCAGGATTGGACGCGCTTCGCAGGGCTGGAGTACTGAAATGACTGGCGCTTCTCAGGAAATTTCATCTTTAACGACCGCCCAGCTGGTCGAACGTTTCGCCGCCGATGCGCGACAAATGGGCGTTCCCCCAAGGTCGCTCGACTTGCGAAACTTCAAGCCGAGATCGGCGGAAAGCAAAGCCGCCGGCGACGACTTGCGCGCGGTCGCATGCGAGCTTCGGGCGCGCAACGCTGCGGCGGCAGTCAGACCGTTGTATGATAGCAATGAGGATTCCGTGCGTTCGTTCGCCTCGACGCAGTTCCACGCCTTTGCCCCCGAACTTGCGCGGGCCGCTTTTTCCGGCGTGCGCTTCGGCGTGCCGACGCCCGAGGTTCTCGCGTTGACGCAGCGCGCCCGCGAAACGTCGCCCGAGCGGCCCGACCTGACGGGATTGACGGACGATGAACTGGTCGAGCGGTTCGTCGACGGCGCAATCCGCCTCTATGCGACCCGATTTCTCGATTGTCTCGGCGATCCCGCCGACCTCGAAATTCGCAACAATATCCTTCCTCATGTTTGGGACCCGGCGAGGGAGCTGAAGGCGCGCGGCGCGCTGGCGAAACTCGCTCCCTTGATGGATCATCCCAATGAAAGGGTCCGGCTCGACGCCGCGACGGCCTGCCTCGACATCGAGCCGCAAAAAGCCGACGCGATCCTTCACGCGGCCGCCGCTCGCAGCCGCGAGGAATTCGACATGATGGACGCCAAGCGCGTCATCCAGCAGCGGAGCCGGGGCCAGGGCGTCGTTTGGGGCGTCGTATGACGGGTCGGCGACGCGGTCGATAGCCTGGCGCCGGCGCATCGCCGCTGAAAGCGCAGGGCGATCGGGTGAACCGCTTATGAGGCGATGAGGCTGGCGAGGAACTCGTCGTCCCAGGCGACGACCTTGCGTCGGAGACGCGGCGAGCCTGTCGTCCGACGTCGAGAACACGGCGAGTCCAGGGACTGGCGAGCTCTATTGAGCGCGGCTTTCGCGCCCGCCGCTCAGCTCAGAAATTCGCGCACGAACGGCGTCGCGGGCGCTTCGCTCACTTCGCGCGGCGCGCCGATCTGCTCGATGCGGCCGGCGTTGAGGATAGCGACGCGGTCGGCGAGCTCCATCGCCTCGCTCTGGTCGTGGGTGACGAACAGAGTCGTCAGGCCGGTGCGGTCATGCAAGTCGCGCAGCCAGCCGCGCAGGTCGCGGCGCACCTTGGCGTCGAGGGCGCCGAACGGCTCGTCGAGCAACAGCACGCGCGGCTCGATCGCCAACGCGCGGGCGAGCGCGACGCGCTGGCGCTGGCCGCCCGACAATTGCGCCGGGTAGCGGGCGCCGAAGCCGGCGAGCTGCATCATGTCGAGCAGGTCGACGACCCGCCGCTCGATCTCGCGCCGACTCGGCCGCGCGCGGCGCGGCCTCACCGTCAGCCCGTAGGCGATGTTGTCGAACACGCTCATGTGGCGGAACAACGCGTAGGCCTGGAAGACGAAGCCGACGCGCCGTTCCTGCACGGAGAGCCGCGTCGCGTCGATCTCGCCGAATCGCAGCGCGCCGGAGTCGGCGCGCTCCAGGCCGGCGATGACGCGCAGCAGCGTCGTCTTGCCGCAGCCGGAGGGTCCAAGCAGGGCGACAAGCTCGCCCGGTTCGACGGTCAGGTCGATCGCCGTAAGGACCGTCTGGTCGCCGAAGCGTTTGCTGACGCCGACGATCTCGATGCGCTGGCCGACGGCTTCGCCGGCGCGACGGTCATCGCGCGGGCGCGCGCGCAACGCCGTCGCTTCGCCATTCGAGCCAGGACTTGAAGCCGAGGGTGGCGAGGGCGACAAAGGCGAGGAGCGAGGCGAGCGAAAAAGCTCCGGCGACATCATACTCATTATAAAGGATCTCCACCTGGAGGGGGATGGTGTTGGTGAGGCCGCGGATGTGGCCGGACACCACCGACACGGCGCCGAACTCGCCCATCGCGCGAGCGTCGCAAAGCAGCACGCCATAGAGCAGCGCCCATTTGACGTTGGGCAGGGTGACGGTGAGGAAGGTCTTCCAGCCGCTCGCGCCGAGGGTGAGCGCCGCCTCTTCCTCCGCCGAGCCCTGGTGCTGCATCAGGGGAATAAGTTCCCGCGCGACGAAGGGGAAGGTGACGAACAGCGTCGCCAGCGCGACGCCCGGCAGCGCGAAGATGACATGCAACCCGTGCGCCGCCGCCCACGGCCCGAGCAGCCCTTGAGCGCCAAAGACGAGGACGAAGACCAGCCCCGCGACCACCGGCGACACCGACAACGGCAGGTCGATCAGGGTGATCAGCAGGTTCTTGCCGACGAAGTCGAACTTGGCGATCGCCCAGGCCGCGGCGACGCCGAACGCCGCGTTGATCGGCACGACGATCGCCGCCACCGTGAGGGTGAGCGCGATCGCGGAACGCGCGTCGGGGTCGAAAAACGTCGCGACATAGGCGGCGGCGCCGCGCGAAAAGGCCTCGGCGAAGACGATCGCCAGCGGCAGGAGCAGGAACAGCGCCAGGAAGCCGATCGCCGCCGCGATCAGCAGGCGGCGGGCGCCGGCCGACTCGTTGGCGACCTCGCGCGGACTCAAGAGCACCGTCGGGACGCCGGCCTCGGAGATCGCCGAGCTTCCTGCGGCTCCAAGCTCAGACATCGCCGAGCCTCCTGCGGCTCCAGGCGTGGAGCAGGTTGATCGTCAGCAGCATGAGGAAGGAGACGGCGAGCAGGATCGCCGCGACGCCGGTCGCGCCCGCGGTGTCGTATTCTTCGAGCTTGATGACAACGAGCAGCGGCGCGATCTCCGAGACATAGGCGAGGTTGCCGGCGATGAAGATCACCGAGCCGTATTCGCCGACGCCGCGCGCGAAAGCGAGCGCCAGGCCGGTGAGCAGGGCCGGGGTCAGCAGCGGCAGCAGGACGCGCCGCAAGGTCTGCCAGCGCGTCGCGCCCAACGTCGCCGAGGCTTCCTCCAACTCGATTTCCAATTCCTCGATCAGCGGCTCGACCGCGCGCACGACGAAAGGCAGGCCGACGAACGCCAGCGCGACGAGGATGCCCCAACGCGTGAACGCGATCTTGACGCCGAGCTTCGCCAAGGGCGCGCCCAGCCAGCCGTTGGGCGCGTAGAGCGCAGCGAGGGCAATGCCCGCCACCGCGGTCGGCAGAGCGAGGGGCAGATCGACGATCGCGTCAAAGAACTTGCGGCCGGGAAAGCGATAGCGGGTCAACGTCCAGGCGATGATTCCTCCGCAGAAGACGTCGATCACGGCGGCGGCCAGCGAAATGCCGAAGGACGTCTTCAAGGCGGCCAGCGCGCGCGGCTGCATCGCGACCGCCCAAATCCCGCCGACGCCGAGCGTCGAGGCTTTGGCGATCAGGGCGCCGAGCGGAAACAGCACGATCAGCGCGAGATAGATGAGCGTGCAACCGAGCGCCAAACCGAAGCCCGGCAGCGCGCTGGGCTTCTTGAGCGACGCGATGCGGAGCGCCGAATCGGCCACGCTCACTGCCCCGCTTGTTGGATCTGGTCGAATACGCCGCCGTCGGCGAAGTGAGTCGCCTGCGCCTTCTTCCAGCCGCCGAAGCTGGTCTCGACGTCGATCAGCTCGAGTTTGGGAAAGCGCGCGAGATCGCCCTTGTCGGCGAATTCGGGATAGGCCGGGCGGAAAAAGTTCCTGGCGATGATCGCCTGCGCCGCCGGAGTGTAGAGGAACTGCAAATAGGCCTCGGCGACCTTTCGCGTGCCCTTGGCGTCGACGTCGCCGTCGACGATCGACACCGGCGGCTCGGCGCGGATCGACAGCGAGGGCGCGATGATCTCGAACTGGTCCTTGCCGAACTCCTCGAAGGCGAGGAACGCGTCGTTCTCCCAGGCGATCAGCACGTCGCCGAGGCCGCGCTGGGCGAAGGTGATGGTCGAGCCGCGCGCGCCGGCGTCGAGAACGGGGGCGTTTTTGTAGATCGCGGCGACGAGATCCTTGGTCTTGGCTTCGTCGCCGCCAAATTTCTTCAGGCCATAGCCCCAGGCGGCGAGGTAGTTCCAACGAGCGCCGCCCGAGGTCTTGGGGTTCGGCGTGATGACGCTGACTCCCGGCTTGGCGAGGTCGTCCCAATCGTGGATTCCCTTCGGATTGCCCTTGCGGACCAGGAAGACGATGGTCGACGTGTAGGGCGCCGAATTGTTTGGCAGCCGTTTCTGCCAGTCGGCGGGAATCTTTCCGGTCTTGGCGGCGATGGCGTCGATGTCGGCGGCGAGCGCCAGCGTCACGACGTCGGCGTTCAGCCCGTCGATCACCGAGCGCGCCTGCGCGCCCGAGCCGCCGTGCGAAGCCTGAACGGTCACCGTTTCGCCGGTCTTGGCCTTCCAGTCCGCGGCGAAGGCGGCGTCGATCGCCTTATAGAGCTCGCGCGTCGGGTCATAGGATACGTTGAGGAGGGTGACGTCCGCTTGCGCCGTCGCGGCGAAGGCGGCGAATATCCCGGCCGCCAGGGCGAGCGCCGCGATCCTTCTCGACGGGTTGAACGATGTGGCAGTCCGCATCGCGCGTTCCTTTTCGATCGAACGCCGCCTTCCATTCGCGACGAATATGTCTATTTATTTAGTAGAATTAGTGAATGATGGCAAGGCGTTTCGCGCCGCCGCCCTTGCGCGACAAGGGCTTTATCGACGCGCCGATTGCGAATAGGGAGAGGCGAGGAGTCGTCCGATCGCCGGCGGCGATTCCCGAACCGCGGTCGGTCCACGCCAAACCTTGCGATCCAAGGGCTTGCAACCGAAGAGTTTTCTCATGCGCGCCGAAGCCGAACAACTGACCGAAACGATCAAGCAGTCCGTGGGACTGCTGAGGAGGCATCTTTGACGTCGACGCTGCGACGCGCCGATTGGCCGAACTCAACGCCAAATCCGAAGACCCGGCGCTGTGGAGCGATCCGGAGGCCGCGCAGAAGCTGATGCGCGAACGCACCGTGCTGGAAGACCGCCTCGGCTCGCTCGCCAAGATCGAACGCGACCTCGACGACGCGACGACGCTGGTGGAGCTCGGCGAAGCCGAGGGCGACGCCGCGACCGAGGCGGAAGGGCTCGCCCAGCTCAAGGCGCTGAAGAGCGAGGGCGAGCGCCGCCAAATGGAGGCGCTGCTGTCGGGCGAAGCCGACGCCAACGACACCTACCTCGAAGTGCATTCGGGGGCCGGGGGCACCGAAAGCTGCGACTGGGCGCGCATGTTGCTCCGCATGTACGTTCGCTGGGGCGAGCGGCGCAAATTCGACGTCGAGGTGATCGAGGAGACGGAGGGCGAAGAAGCCGGCGTCAAATCGGCGACCCTGGTCGTCAAGGGCCATAACGCGCATGGCTGGCTGAAGACCGAGTCAGGCGTGCATCGGCTGGTGCGCATTTCGCCCTTCGACGCCAACGCGCGCCGGCACACCAGCTTCGCCTCCGTCTGGGTCTATCCGGTGGTCGACGACCGCATCCAGGTCGACGTCAACGAGGGCGATTGCCGCATCGACACCTATCGCTCTTCGGGCGCCGGCGGGCAGCACGTCAACAAGACCGAGTCGGCGGTGCGCATCACCCATATGCCGACCGGCATCGTCGTGGCGTGCCAGGCCGAGCGCTCGCAGCACAAGAACCGCGCCACCGCGTGGAACATGCTGCGGGCGCGGATTTACGAGATGGAGCTGGAAAAGCGCGAAGCCAAGGCGACCGCCGACGCGGCCTCGAAGACCGACATCGGCTGGGGCCACCAGATCCGCTCCTACGTGCTGCAGCCCTATCAGATGGTCAAGGACCTGCGCACCGGCTGCGTCTCGAGCGCGCCATCGGAAGTGCTCGACGGGGACCTCGACGCGTTCATGGAGGCCTCGCTCGCTCAGCGGCTGTCCGGGCGCACGGTCACGGTGGAGGACGTGGAATAGAGGTGGCTGGGGGACGGTCGCCGCCGCGTCCCGTAACCCGAGTCCGACGTTGACCCTGGTCAGGCGCCGGACCTAAAAACGAACACAGTGGCTTGCCATGTCTCGGGCGGGGTCCGCGTCGGACGCCGATTCGCAATCGCCATTGGGGGAAAAACATGAAGCGGAGTGGAACCATGAGCATCGTCTGCCGGAAAGCGGCCGCCGTCGTCGTCGGGGCTGCGCTGGCCGGTTCTCTTTTGACGAGCGCAGAGGCGTCTCCACGCGCGTACTGCGACCACGTGGCCCGCGTTTACGCCAACCAGCAAGTGGCCGGCAACACCGTCGGCGGCGCGGGCGTCGGCGCCCTGCTGGGCGCGGGCGTCGGCGCCCTCTTCGGCGGCCGCGGCTCGATCGGCACGGGCGCGGCGATCGGCGCCGGCGCCGGCGCCATGGGCGGCGCAGCGAATGGCTCCGCCCAATGGAACGACGCCTATTGGGCGCGGTTCAACGATTGCATGGAGGGCGGTTGATCGAAAATCGGCGCGCCGCGCCGCGCCGCGCGCGCCCTTGGCGGCCGGCAATCGGGCCGAACGCCTGTTGACGGCCCGCGGCCGCCGGTCTATAGGGGCGCGATCCCAAATGCGTTCTGGGTCCCGGCGCCGTGGCGAGCGCAAGGGACTTTTTGCGTTTGTGGTCTCTTGGCAAGGGCCGGCCTCCACCGGACGCCGAGGGTTTTCAACCGCCGCGCATCGGCCCCTTGAGCCGCTGCGCCGCCGAAATGGAGCATGGGCCGTGGCTCGTATCGCAGGCGTCAACATTCCCACCAACAAGCGCGTCGTCATCGCGCTGCAATACATCCACGGCATCGGCCCGACCAAGGCCAAAGAGATATGCGAGAAAGTGCATCTGCCCTCCGAGCGCCGCGTCGCTCAGCTCACCGACGCCGAAGTGATGCAAATCCGCGAGACCATCGATCGCGATTACATGGTCGAGGGCGATCTCAGGCGCGAGGTGGCGATCAACATCAAGCGCCTGATGGACCTGGGCGCCTATCGCGGGCTTCGCCATCGTCGTTCGCTGCCGGTTCGCGGCCAACGCACGCACACCAATGCGCGCACACGCAAGGGCAAGGCCAAGGCGATCGCCGGCAAGAAGAAGTGACCGCCGCGTCGCCGCCTCGTGGGGATTTGAGTGTTTTGTCGCGCCGCTGGCGCGTTTGAAGGACGGACGAATGGCCAAGGAAGCAACCCGTGTTCGCCGCCGCGAACGCAAGAACATCGTTTCGGGCGTCGCTCACGTGAATTCGTCGTTCAACAACACGATGATCACCATCACCGATGCGCAGGGCAATACGATCTCCTGGTCGTCGGCGGGGACGATGGGGTTCAAGGGCTCGCGCAAATCGACGCCGTTCGCCGCCCAAATGGCCGCCGAGGACGCGGTCAAGAAGGCCGCCGAACACGGCATGCGCATGCTCGAAGTCGAGGTCTCCGGTCCGGGTTCCGGACGCGAGTCGGCGCTTCGCGCCATCCAGGCCGCCGGCTTCAACGTCACCTCGATCCGCGACGTGACGCCGATTCCGCACAACGGCTGCCGTCCGCGCAAGCGTCGCCGCGTCTGAATTTCGTCCCGCGGCGCCTTGCGCCCGCGCGCTGAGCGCGCCGGACCTCGAAAGGCCCAGGCGCGCCGCCTCGTCGAAGGGAAGGCTCAAGCCCGTGATCCAGAAAAACTGGCAAGAACTCATCAAGCCCAAGAAGCTCGAAGTCGTTCACAGCGACGATCCGCGCCGCGTCGCCACCGTCGTCGCCGAGCCGCTGGAGCGCGGCTTCGGCCAGACGCTCGGCAATTCGCTGCGCCGGGTGCTGCTGTCCTCGCTGCAGGGCGCCGCGATCACCTCGATCCACGTCGACGGCGTGCTGCACGAATTTTCCTCGATTCCCGGCGTCCGCGAGGACGTCGTCGACATCGTGCTCAACGTCAAGGACATCGCGGTCAAGATGCAGGGCGAGGGCGTCAAGCGCCTCATCCTAAAGCGCCGCGGCCCCGGCGTCGTCACCGCCGCCGACATCCAGACCACCGGCGACATCCAGATTCTCAATCCGCAGCTCGTCATCTGCACCCTCGACGAAGGCGCCGACATCCGTTTCGAATTCACGGTGACGACCGGCAAGGGCTATGTGCCGGCCGATCGCAACCGCGCCGAGGATTCGCCGATCGGCTTGATGCCGATCGACAGCATGTTCTCGCCGGTCAAGAAGGTCTCCTACCGCGTCGAGAACACGCGCGAGGGCCAGGATCTCGACAAGGACAAGCTGACGATGACGATCGAGACCAACGGCGCGATCTCGCCGGAGGACGCGCTCGCCTACGCCGCGCGCATCCTGCAGGATCAGCTCGCGGTGTTCGTCACCTTCGAGGAGCCGCGGCGCGAGGAAGCGCAGCACGCGATCCCCGAGCTCGCCTTCAACCCGGCGCTGCTGAAGAAGGTCGACGAACTCGAGCTCTCCGTACGCTCCGCCAATTGCCTGAAGAACGACAACATCACTTACATCGGCGACCTCATCCAGAAGTCGGAAAGCGAAATGCTGCGCACGCCGAATTTCGGCCGCAAGTCGCTCAACGAGATCAAGGAAGTGCTGGCGCAGATGGGCCTGCACCTCGGCATGGAAGTCACCGGTTGGCCGCCGGAGAACATCGAGGAGCTGGCGAAGCGGTTCGAGGAGCATTACTGAGGGCAATCGGCAGTAGGCAGTGGGCGGTAGGACGCATCCTACCGCCCACTGCCCACTGCCCATAATGAACGGCCGTTCCTTGGCACGGCGGCCGTAGACCCGAGAAGGAGACGGCCGAATGTATCACGGACACGCGAAGCGCCGCTTCAACCGCACCGCCGAACACCGCCAGGCGATGTTCGCCAACATGGCGCAGGCGCTGATCAAGCACGAGCAGATCGTCACCACGCTGCCTAAGGCGAAGGATCTTCGCCCGGTGGTCGAGAAGCTGGTCACGCTCGGCAAGCGCGGCGATCTGCACGCGCGCCGCCTCGCCATCGCACGCCTGCGCGACGCCGACCTGGTCAAGAAGCTGATCGACGTTCTCGGCCCTCGCTACAAGACGCGCAACGGCGGCTACACCCGCATCATGAAGGCCGGCTTCCGCCAGGGCGACAACGCGCCGATGGCGGTGATCGAATTCGTCGATCGCGACGTCGAGGCCAAGGGCAAGGATTCCGGGCCGGTCGCGGAAAAGGCGTCCGCCGAGGGCTGACGGCGGTTTCGCCCATCTAGCATGGACTGATTGTTTCGGGCGCCGCCGCGCGCGCCGCCCGCCCTCACGCCACCGCCTTGATCGTTCGCCCGACCTTGTCGACGATTTCGCCGATCTGATCTTCGCTGACGACCAGCGGCGGGGTCAGTTCGATGGTGTCGCCGGAGAGGCGCAGCATGATCCCCGCCTCGTGGAAGGAATATTCCAGCGCCGCATAGCCGCGCAGGCCCGGCCCGCTCGACGGCGCGAGGTCGATCGCGCCGGTGAGGCCGACGCAGCGGATGTCGAGCACGTGCGGCAGACCCTTCAGCGTCATCAGCGCGTCGCACCACTTGGGCTCCAGCGCGTGCGCGCGCTCGAACAGCTTTTCGTCGCGATAGAGGTCGAGCGCCGCCAGGGCCGCCGCGCAGGCGAGCGGATGGCCGGAATAGGTGTAGCCGTGGAACAGTTCGATCGCCGACTCCGGCCCCTGCATGAACGCGTCGTGCACGTGCTTGCGCACGATGACGCCGCCCATCGGCACCGTGCCGGAGGTGACGCCCTTGGCGAAGCTGATGATGTCGGGGATCACGCCGTAGCGCTCGGCGGCGAAGGCGAAGCCGAGGCGGCCGAAGCCGGTGATCACTTCGTCGAAAATCAGCAGAATGCCGTACTTGTCGCAGATCGCGCGCAGCTTCTTGAGATAGCCCTTGGGCGCCGGCAGCACGCCGGTCGAACCCGCCATCGGCTCGACGATGACGGCGGCGATGGTCGACGCGTCGTGCAGGCCGACGATGCCCTCCAGCGCGTCGGCGAGGTGCCCGCCCCACTCCGGCTCGCCCTTGGTGAACGCCTGATGCTCGCGGCTGTAAGTGGCGGGAAGGTGATCCACGCCCGCCAGCAGCGAGCCGAAGAACTTGCGGTTGTTGACCATGCCGCCGACGGAAATGCCGCCGAAGCCGACGCCATGATAGGCGCGCTCGCGCCCGATCAAGCGCTGGCGCGAGCCGGCCCCACGCACGTTGTGATAGGCGATGGCGATCTTCAGCGCCGTGTCGGCGGCCTCCGAGCCGGAGTTGGCGAAGAAGACGTGGTCGAGATCGCCCGGCGCCAACGCCGCCAGACGCGAGGACAGTTGGAAGGCGAGAGGATGCGCGAACTGGAAGTTCGGGGAGAAGTCGAGTTCCGCCGCCTGGCGCTGAATCGCCGCCACGATCGAGGGGCGGCTATGGCCGGCGTTGCAGCACCAAAGCGCCGCCGTCGCGTCGAGAATCGCGCGCCCCTCCGGCGTGTAGTAGTGCATGTCCTTGGCGCGCGAGATCAGCCGCGGCCGCTTCTTGAACGCGCGATTGGGCGTGAACGGCAGCCAGAACGCGGCCAGATCATTGGGAATTTCGGCGCGCTGGGCGGTGGCGGACATCGCTGGTCTCCCGGATTCGATTGATTTTCCGGACAATGCCCGCGCCTATACCCCTTGTCCAGTTGTCGCTTTGTCGCCCTGTTCACGCTGTTCCAAATAGCGAACCCATGAACACGCGCGATCGCGATCTCGCAGTCGGGCCGCGCGCTGCGGATGATTCACGACCGCTGCAAGCCCGGCGCTCAGTCCGGTGCCAAGCCGCTCTCGCGCCAGGGCGAGGAAGCCGGCCTCGTCGTTAGAGCGTATCCCCTTTAGCCGGAACCATATCCGGCATTTTTCAAGTAGTTGGAGCATTCGGTTGGCGGGAAATCGTCGATGGCGATGCCGATC
>Ga0326728_10020667_pt1 | contig 12517 bp, 8 predicted proteins | sample MB3enrmetagenome_FD_207602 | JGI IMG/M metagenome (GOLD analysis project Ga0326728, IMG submission 207602) | Lab enriched peat soil microbial communities from McLean, Ithaca, NY, United States - MB31MN | ecosystem: Environmental > Terrestrial > Soil > Wetlands > Peat | place: USA: New York...
GGCAAGTTCTGTGCGTCAATTTTGATGACGGCGATGTCAGTCTGCGGGTCAGCGCCCATAACTTTGCCCTTGAACGACCGCTTGTCCGAGAGCAAAACCTCGATCTGACTGGCCTTCGCGACCACGTGGTTATTGGTCACGATGTACCCGTCACCTGAAACGATTACGCCGCTTCCCAAGGCGTGCTCGCGCTGCTCCCGAGGGACGCCAAACTGCGGCATCATGCCGCCGAAGAACTGACGGAAAAAGGGATCATTCATAAACGGCGACTGTTGCACCTTGATGACCTGCGTCGATTGGATGGCCACAATCGCTGGTGTGACCGACTGGGCGATTCGCTCGTAGGCCTTATTTTGCTGCTCCAAAGTGTCGATCTCCTGCCCATTCAATCCCGCACCTTCAGCCAGGGCGAATTGTGGGAAAACACGGTGCCCTTCATAAAGCAGGCCCGAGAGGGCCAGGCAAACTACACCTATAAACGTCAAACTCAATCCAAACAGATTCTCGCGCAGGAATTGTTTTGTGTTAGCGCGCATGGAACTAATCCTCCTTTGTTCTGCCAACTCCGCCATTTCCGGGCCGTGGGTAAGGGGAAAGCTCTTTCAAAATCCGCAGGAAGAGCTGATCCGCAGCGTCCGGATCTGCGTCTCGAACAGAAATTCCCACGGGTCGCCCTTTGCCCCACATGGTCGATCAGAGGACTCATGTCCCCCAAGATAGATTTGACGCGGCCCCGCCTCGACGGTTATCACAGCCGCCGCATGACGACCTCACCCAACCTGACACGTTCGATATTCCGGGGTGCAATTCTTTACCCACGCATGCTCCGGGCCATACTTTTTTAGATGCGGCTGACTACCGTTGCGGTTTACCGCCCAGCCTCAACTCTATTATAAACCTTGGCTTGGGAAGATGGCGAAAGGCCCGTCGTGGGTGGGTCTCCGTTCCACCGTCTAGGCTCGGGCGGCGTTTAACAATTGGGCTTCTCTGCGCCGCAGCGCGTTATCCACTGCTGACCGCACGACATAGGTGAAGTCCGGCAGCGACATGGGAGGAACAACAAAATCGAAGGCGCCGCGCTGGATGGCCTCGAGGTAAAGGGCGATGTCCACCATTTCCGAGACCACAATGACGTTGACAGGCGCTGGAGCTGTGGAGGCTGAAACGACGACGTCTTCCCAAGAGCCATCGGGGAGCCGGGGATCGGCGAGCACCAAGTGGGGCGGTTTTCCCCCCCACAGGGTTTGATGGGCTTCGCGGCAAGTGCTCACGCTTTGGGTTTCGATGAACTGGCATTCCAGGGCACGCTTGATGAATCCCATCGGTTCAGGGCGGTTGTGGACTAACAGTGCGGTAATTCTCTCCTGCATGGCGAAATCCTCTGTGTCTCAGCTTCGCGCCATGCTGTTAAGCCAACATGAAGGATGGTTGAAGGTTCGGCGAAAAATGGATGCAAGGTATAGGGGCAGGGCTTGCCCTATCCGTCGGCTGACGGAGACAACAAGCCGTCCCCCTACGCACTCGGCAGAAGGATGGTGAACACCGAACCTTTACCCAATTGGCTCTCCACGGTTACCCGGCCGCGCATTCGCTCCACGATATGTCTCACGATGGAGAGTCCCAGGCCGGTGCCGCCCATCTCCCGGGAACGCGCTTTGTCGACGCGATAAAACCGCTCGAAAAGGCGCGGCAAATCAGCCGAAGGAATTCCAATGCCGTTATCGGCGATGGTGACACACACCTGATCATCCGTGGTGCGCGTGACCTCGACGCGAACTTCCCCGTCGGGACGGTTGAATTTCACGGCATTGGTCAGGAGATTCACCAGCGCCTGCTCGAGGCGCACCCGTTCGCCGAAGACTTCCACCTCCTCCACTCGCCCACGAATGAGCTTGACCCGGCGGCTGAGCGCCTCCTCTTCCACGGCCCGCAAGGCGGCTTCGATTGCCGCTCGGACCGAAACGCGCGCTTGCTCTGCTCCGCCCTTGCCGGACTCCAGTTCGGACAAGGCCAGCAGGTCGGAGGCAATGCTATTCAAGCGGATGGAATGATTTTTGATGATCTCGAGGAATTTGCGGTTGTTCTCCTGGTCCTCGAGCGCGCCCTCCAGCAGCGTCTCCGTATAGCCGCGAATAGCGGTGAGCGGGGTGCGCAATTCGTGCGAGACGTTGGCGACAAAGTCCTTCCTCACCCGTTCCAATCTTTCCAGATCGGTGATGTCATGGAGGATGGCAATGGCCCCGCGGCCTCCCGCCACTCGCAGCGGCGCGGCCTGGACCTCAAAGGCGCGGCCTTCGGCGGCTGGGAGCTGCAACCGCTGCTTCAGAGTTTCGCCGGCAGTCACCACGCGAGAGAGAATCTCGCGCAGTACAGGGTCACGGACAACATCCACCAAGGGAGCCTTTTCCGGGATCTCGGTGCGCAAGCCGACCGCGCGGGCAAACGAAGCATTGTAGAAAGTGATTTTCAGGTCCTGATCCACCGCCAGGACGCCCTCGAGCATACTGGTGAGAATCGCTTCGCGCCGCGCCGACTCCAGGCCCAGGCGCTCGACGAGACCTCGTAACTGGGAAGCCGTCGAGTTGAGGGAGCGTGTCAGGGACCCCAACTCGTCGTCCGCCTCCTGCAACGGGCTCTCGGTGAAATTCGCTTTCACCAACCCTTCCGCGAAAGCGCGCAATCTGTTAATGCGGCGCGTGAAGGAACGGGAGAAGAAATAGGCAATCAAGAGGGCGACGAAAGCAGCCACCAGGGAAGCCGTCAGGATCCGCCAGCGGACCTCCGTGATTGCTGCGTCGAGGTTCTCGAGCGGCACCGCTACCCGGAGCACATACCCGGAATGGCCCTGGTATTGGAGCGGGACGGCCAGGTAACACAGGTCGCGGCCTAACGTGCCACTGCGGCGGATCGCGCTGCCCACGCGGTTCATGTAGGCTGCCTGAATTTCCGGACGATTGGCGTGGTTCTCCATTTTCTGCGGGTCCTGGTCGGAATCGGCCAGCACCACGCCCTGCGGGTCAATAACCGTCACGCGGCACGGCGCGCGCGCGGAAGCGGATTTGGCCCATTCTTCCATCCGCTCCGGGGGGAGATTCGGCAGTTCGGCCGTCAGCACCGTCGCCACGGCGGTAAGCCGCTGTTGCACTTCTTGAACTTCGTGTTTGGATGTGTAGCGCGCCAGGTTGAAGTCCAGGACGGCCAGCGTCAGCGCGATCAGGACGAAGGCGCTGCCGAGGAGCTTGCGGAAAATCGGGCTGCGGAAGACCATAGCGGCCTGGAATAAAAGCGTTAACAGTTCCGGGATTATATCATGGAAGAGAAATCAGGCTGCGGGCGAGGCCCGCGTCTCGCAAACGACATCAATGCCCGCGGCTGAGTCGAGCAGGGTCAGGACTATTCGCCCAATTCCTGCGGCTGCGGGGAGAACCGGTAACCGCTGCCACGCACCGTCTGCAAAAACTGTGGCCGATTGGGAACGGCTTCGATCTTCTCACGCAAGCGGCGGATGTGGACGTCCACGGTGCGGGGAGTCACGAAGCGGTCGCGGCCCCAGACCTCGTCGAGCAGCCGATCGCGGTTGAAGACATGCCGGGGGTGAGAAGCCAGATAGTGCAGGAGCTTGAATTCCAGCGTACTCAACTCCACTGACCGGCCATCAACAGTCACCTCCTGAGTGCGCGTATCGAGCCGAACGCTTCCGATCTCCACCACTTCCCTCTTGTCGGCAGTGCGCTCCTGCCGGCGCAAAACCGCCTTGACGCGCGCCACAAGCTCCCGCGGGCTAAAGGGTTTGACCACATAGTCGTCCCCGCCAATCTCCAGGCCGAGAACTCGGTCCATTTCCTCACCCTTGGCCGTGAGGAAGATTACCGGCAGTGCCCTCAGGTGATCGTCGGCGCGCAGCCGCTTGCAAATACTAAACCCGTCGTCGTCCGGGAGAAGAATATCCAGAAGGACCACGTCGGCTGGGCTACGACGAAGATAATCCAGCCCCTCGCGTCCTCGCCCGAAACTCTCGACCTCGAACCCTTCCTTGCGAAAGTTGTAGCGAACTAGCTCGACGATGTCTTTTTCGTCTTCAATGATTACCACACGTGGTCGCACGGGCAAAGTATAGCACCTCTAATGTTACAGGAATGTTTCATCTCGTTTGATTTTCATCACGAATTGCGGTTTTGATTGGTAGGGGGACGGCTTGCCGTCCCCTCGGTGGTTGGCGGAGCGGGCAGGGCAAGTCCTACCCCTACAATTACAGCTCCAACGCCAGCCGCGCCCCGTGTTTTGTTCCCGCGCCCGTTCTTTGGGTGCCGCTTGGCCGGCCCTTTTCGTGTTAGTATGCTGTTGAATCGGCGCGCTTTGGAGTGCGGCAGCTTGCTGCCGCTTTGTCTTCCCGCGAGCTTGCTCGCGGGCTCGCTAAATCATTATCGATACAAGCACCGAAGTACGGCCAGCAAGCTGCCCTGGTTGAAAGCCGCAGCAAGCTGCCGCACTCCGAAGCGCTTTGCGCCAATAATATTTCCCCAGCGAAGCCCTATTAGGAATGAAATGGCGAAAACTCTTTTAGGCAGGCTGCGGGGTATCCGATTACGCTTCGCGGAAAAAACGCTTCTGGCCTTCTTCGCCGCCCTGCTTATAGCTTCTTTCACCCTGTCCTTGCCTGGCACTACCCGCGCCGCGCTGGCGGTACTGAACGTGATGGTTGGCTGTCTCCTTGTGGCGTTAGGCAAGGAGGATCTGGCCGGAAGAAACCGGGTGGACTCAACCCTTCGCGATTGGCTCCCCGCGCTTCTCATGTTGCTGGCCTACCGTGAGTCGGGATTGTTCATCAAGGCTGACCCCGCGCATCGGCTCGATCATCTGTTCGTCGTGGGGGACCGATGGATACTCCACAGCCGGTGGGTAGAAGGGCTGCTCGAGGCGTGCGCTCCCTGGCTCCAACACTATCTTGAAATGTGCTATCTGCTCTGCTATCCCCTGGTGCCACTCGGCTTCGCGGCCCTTTACCTGATTAAGCCCTCGATCGCAATGCAGCTCGAACCCAGGAGCAGAAGCCGCGAGGCAGAGCTTCATCACCAACCCCTTCCCGTGGCAGCTCCGTTTGACCGCTTCTGGACGACGGTCCTCCTCGCCACCCTATTCTGCTACGCTATTTATCCTGTCTTCCCGCTCACCCCGCCGCGCGTGTTGTTCAACGATGTTCCCGGGCCGCCTGTTCCTCCTCTGCTGCGACACATGAACCTGTGGATTCTGGACCGCTTGAGCGTGCAGGTCTGCGTCTTCCCGAGCGCCCACGCGGCGTCGGTCACCGCCACGGCGTTGGTCGTCCGCGCCTATATGCCGCGCCTCGGCATTCTTTTTTGCATCGCCGCGCTGAGCGTTGCCGCCGCCACCGTTTACGGCCGCTACCATTACGCCGCGGACGCCGTGGCCGGCGTGCTCGTGGGTCTCGTGGCGTTCGTCGTTTCCTCCCGAATTCATAGAGCCTGATCTATAACCTCGGGGCTGCTGCGGGCGGCTGGTTATTGAACCCGAATTCGCAAATTGGATGGGAGTCCTACGCTGAGTGCAAGGCATTCGATCACACGCACAGGCAACATCATCCTCAAGACACGGTGCGCTCCAGCGGCTTCAATTCCCCAACGATGAACCAGAACGAAAGCAGACCGGCTACGAGAACGAGCGGAGCCAGTGCGAACCCTGGGACGTACGACCCCGTGCGGCTGATCAGAATCCCCGTTACAAGCGGGGAGAGGACGCCTCCGATGTTGCCAATGAAATTTCCCACCCCCGTCCACGCGCCCACCTGCCGGCGCGGCGCGCAACATTGGAATATCACCAGGATATTCGCGGTAGACAGTCCCACCAGCGAAGCTGCCGTTACGAGGGGGACTGCGGACGTCGCCTTGGCGACGAGCGCCGCGGGAATCAGCAGGAGTCCCGTCGAGAAGGCAGCGGTGAGGACTCCTTTCCGCACGCGCGTCTCGTTCCATCCCCGGCGGATGAGCCGGTCGGAGATCCAGCCTCCCAGAGGTGAGCCGATGGCCCACACTAAATAGGTAAGAGAAGCATAAAAACCGGCCTCCAGAAGACTGAAGTGCCGCACCCGCACAAAGTAGTCGGGAAGCCACGTAACCAGGAGATATTGGTAATATCCATAGCAGAAGAAACCCAGGCAACATCCGATCAGATTGCGATCCAAAGTGAGCTGCCCGGAGCGACGTCCTGGCAACGTTCCTTCTTCCGCCCGCGAGTCAACAGCGGAGTGCGCATGCGACGAGGGAAATGCCAACACCCAAGGAAGCAACCACACGAGGGCCAGGAAACCAACCAGGAAAAACATGGTGCGCCAGCCGTAGCGCACCGTCAGCCAGGCAACCAGCGGCGCGCCGAGAGCCAGTCCAAGACGCGTGCCGGAGTCGAAAACGCCGGTCGGCAGCCCGCGGTCGCGAGAAGGGAAAAACGCGCTGACGAGTTTCACTCCGGTCGGAAGATAAACCGATTCACCCGCGCCGAGGATGATGCGCACCAGGATCAGCGTCGCCAAGCCGCCCACAGCACCTGTCAGGCCGCAGGCGACCGACCAGAGCGCAAATGCGCCGGCGTAAAGCCAGCGCAAGTTGCAGCGGTCCACCAGCAGCCCTGCCGGAATTTGCAACAGGGCGTAGGACCAGAAAAAGGCCGAAAGCACCAGACCTTTGGCCGTAGGGCCGAGGGAGAGGTCCGTCGAAATCAGCGGCAGCGCCACCGACAACGTGGCACGATCGAGATAGTTGATCAGGGCCGCGAGCGCAATGAGGCCGACGATCACCCAGCGACGCGCATCAGAAATTCCCGGCACGGCACCCGCAGCCGCGACAGGATTGGCCGACGTATGGCTTTCTGGATTCATAGAGAGAGGGTCACGATGGGGTCAAGAGCCAGGCCAGCAGGCCACTATCAAATCGCGCAACGCGGCAACGGCTTCTTCGAGTATCCGGCGTCCTTTTTCGGCGTTGGCCAGGGTTGGCCGGCCATAAACCCCATGCTGGGTAAGGCGGTGCATGGGAATGGCCAGCGAGGCGGAAGCGCCGCGCAGTAAATCGTGCTGGAGGGGCTTGGCTGCCGGCGGCAAGCCGTCATCCACCGCGAGCGCCATGTTCACCAAATGCGGGTGGAGAGCGAGCATCAGGCTGGTCTCAAATTCGCAAGCATGGCCGACGCTGGGGAATGCGCCCTCCTCGAGATCCTTCAGCCGCTCTGCCCCAGGCCGCCACCAGGAGGTGAAGATTACCTGCGCGTCCGGCCAGCGGGAAGCGGCTTTCTCGGCGATGACTCCTCCGATGGCTTGATTTCCGCCATGGCTGTTCAAAATCAGGAAGCGCCGGAACCCATGACGAACCATCGATTCGAGCGCCTCCATGAGCACCGCCTCAAAGGTCTCGTGTTGCAGACTGAGGGTCCCGGGGAATGCCATATGGTGCTCGCTGACGCCAAGACGCTGCATGGGTAGGATCAGAAGCTTTCCCTTAAATTCACGATCGAGTGCGGAGGCCATTGCTTCCCCGATGTAGCTGTCAGTTCCCACGGGCAGGTGGGGACCGTGCTGCTCGATCGATGCCATGGGCATAACCACCAGCGTGTCCCGCGAGAGCGCGCCGACTTCCGACGACTTTAGTTCCTGCCAGTTCATAAAATCTCACGCCTCCATCCCATTTGAATTGTCAGCCCAGCTTGGGCGAATGCTACCTCATGTCCAGGACGGGGTCCACCGGAAAATCCCGTCGTCAGAGGCATCACTTGTACGCCGGAATCCCCGTCACGCGCTCGCCGATAACGAGAGTGTGGATATTGTGTGTACCTTCGTAGGTGAAGACCGATTCCAGGTTACACATGTGGCGGAAGATGGGATATTCATCGGCCACGCCATTGGCGCCCAGGATGTCACGTCCTGCGCGGGCCACCTCGAGCGCCATCTTCACGTTATTGCGCTTGAGCATGGAGACATGCGCGAAATCAGCCCGCCCTTGATCCTTCAAGCGCCCCACCTGCAAGGCCAGCAACTGCGCCTTGGTGATTTCGGTGATCATATCGGCAAACCTGGCCTGCACGAGCTGGTGAGAAGCAATGGGTTTGTCGTTAAACTGTTTTCTGATCTTCGCGTACTCCAAAGCCTCGTGGTAGCAGGCCATAGCCGCCCCGATGGCTCCCCAACCAATGCCGTAGCGGGCCTGAGTCAGACAGCTCAGCGGCGCCTTCAACCCTTGCGCATTAGGAAGCATATTGCGCGCGGGCACGCGAACGTCCTGGAGTGAAAGGCTTGAGGTCACCGAAGCGCGTAGCGACCACTTCCCCTTGATGTCTTTCGAGGTAAAGCCCGGCGTTCCTTTCTCAATGAGGAAGCCACGGATGCCTTCCGGCGCGCGCGCCCACACCAATGCCACGTCCGCGATTGTGCCCGAGGTGATCCAGGCCTTTTCGCCATTCAGGACGTAGTGGTCGCCATCCTTCACAGCGCGCGTCCTCATGCCGGCAGGGTTCGAACCGAAGTCGGGCTCCGTAAGGCCGAAGCATCCGATGGCCTTGCCCTGCTGGAGGGCCGGCAGCCAGCGCTGCTTCTGCTCCTCGGAGCCATACTCCCTGATGGGGTACATCACCAGCGCGCCCTGCACGGAGACGAAACTCCGCAAGCCGCTGTCACCGCGCTCGAGCTCCTGCATGATTAGCCCGTACTCGACGTTGGACATCCCCGCGCAGCCGTAGCCTTCCAGGTTGGCGCCGTAAAACCCCAACTCCGCCATCAAGGGTACGAGGTGGCGAGGAAACTTTCCCTCCCGGTTCCACTCCTCGATGTTGGGGATGACTTCCTTGTCCACGAATTCGCGCACCGTCTGGCGCACCAGCTTTTCCTGGTCGTTAAAGAGCGCGTCAATCTCCATGTAATCCACGCCGTGAAATGGAAACATAAGGCCCCCTGGAACATTCAGTTCTCCGAGCTATGAGCTAAGGCGTCATTTTAGCAGCGAAGGCGTGGGTCTACAAAGACTTACCACTATCATTCCGAGCGGAGCGAGTAATCTTGCTAAGGAAATGAAAGAATTTCGAGATAGGTCGTTCCGCCCGAAACGACAGGGGGGATCTACCTCCAGAGGCCTACGACTTTTTGTCCGATCTGTGTCCTCTATGCCTCTAAAGCCTCAACACAGAGAGCGCAAGGCGGCAGAGCCAAAATCGAAAATTCCGGATTCAAGATTCAAGACCCTGGCCTTCAGAGAAGTTTGCCGGACAAGCAACAAATTACGATCTTGTGTCGCGGAGCCCCGCATCCGGCGGCTGACGAATTGCGGGGCGGAGGTCTCAATGCCCTCGGTGTTTAGTCCTTTTCTTGGCCACAGAGGGCACTGGGAAGAAGAAACCTTCGCGGCGCAAAAACCACGCACGAAGCAGTGCTACAGGAATGGTCCGAATGGGCGATCCAGGCGGCGATTCGTCCTGAGGTGATCGCTTTCCTTCGCTTCCGCCTTGGCTCGCCGCGCCTCTGATACCAACTTCGATCGGATCTGCCTCTACCTGAATCGCCTGCCAGCCGGGTTCCGTGTGCTGCACGTGCGCGACGCCACCCTTCGTGAGCCAGCGATTCGCCGTACCTCGTGGAGGCCTGCCGGGGGCGTGAAGGGGCAGGCGGAAAGGCTTCGTGCGGACGGGTACAGCGCGTGGCGCCCAGGGAGCTGCCGGGCGCGATGATTCCAACAGGATTGTAAAGGCCAGTCTGACAAAGCCGGCTTGGCGAAATTCTCCGTGAACCAAGACGCGCGCCCAGGCGTATTACAAGCTAGAGGAGGAAGAATCATGTTGGAGAGCGTCATATTCGACATCAAGCTGGGCGTAAGATCTTTGCTCCGGGACAAGGGTTTTGCCGCGACGGTAGTGCTGACGCTGGCCATCTGCATGGCAGCGTATACCGCCACGTTTGCGATTGTGCATTCGGTTCTATTGCGTCCCCTGCCGGTGCCAAACGCCGATGCGATCGTGCTGATGGCCAACCTGTATCCGAAAGCCGGCGCCACTGATCAGGACGTCAGCGCCGTGCCCGATTACTTTGATCGTCTCCGCGCGGTAACCGCGTTGCAAGAACAAGCGATGTTCGACCAGCTCAATGTGACGCTGGATCTCAACGGCACGGCGGAGCAGGTTCCGGGCATGGAGGTGACGCCGTCCTTCTTCAAGCTGGTGGAGATTGCTCCGGCACGCGGGCGTGCCTTCACCCCGGAGGAGGGCGAGATCGGCAACGACCATGAGGTGATTCTCAGCCACGCACTCTGGCAGCAACTCTATGGCGGCGATCCCTCCGCAATCGGACGCGAGCTGCGTTTGGATGCGGTCCCATTCACCATCGTAGGCATAATGCCGCGGGACTTTGTCTTCCTCTACCAGGAGGTCCGCTTCTGGGTTCCCCTGGCGTTCACCGCTCAGGCAAAAACGCAGTATCACAACAACGGCTGGTATGACATGGGGCGGCTCAAGCCGGGCGCCACGGTAGCCCAGGTCCAGGCGCAGGTCAACGCGCTCAACGCCGCCAACCTGGATCGGATGCCCGAGTTCAAGTCCTTCCTCATCAACGCCGGCTACTACACCAAAGTCGAACCGCTTCAGCACATGCTGGTCAAAGAAGTGGAAGGCGCGCTGTTTCTGCTGTGGGGCGGAGCGCTGTTCGTACTGCTGATTGGAGGATTGAACATCGCCAACCTGGTGCTGGCGCGCTGGAGTGGGCGGGGCAAGGAGCTCGCTACGCGGCTGGCGCTGGGCGCAAGCCGAGCCCAGCTCTCGCGCCACTTGATTGTGGAGAACGTTCTGCTGGCAGGGGCGGGGGGCATCGTGGGCGTCCTGCTCGCTTCACCGCTCTTGCGCGCGGCGGCCGCGATCGGGCTCGACCGTTTTCCCCGCGCGGAGGAAGTGCGGCTGGACGGCACCGTGATTCTGGTTGCCCTGGGGCTGGCGGTCGCGGTGGGCGTGATGGTTGGATTCGTGCCGATTGCCGGCGCCTTCAAACTCAATCTGAACGCCACGCTGCGCGAGGGTGGCCGCACGGGCACCAGTGGCGCCCGCACCCGCCGCCTGCGCCAGGGCTTGGTGGGCGCGGAGATTGGACTGGCTTTCGTGCTGCTGGCCGGAGCGGGATTGCTGCTGGCCAGCTTTCGCCACTTGCTGGCGGTCAATCCGGGCTTCACGACTCAGGGGGTAGTCACCGCGTCCATGGACGTAGCGCAATCCCGGTACCGAACTGACGGGGACTTGCGGAATCTTATGAACCGGGCGCTCGATTCGATTCGGCGGCTGCCGGCCGTGGAAGCTGCCGGAGCCACCACCACGATTCCCTTCGGCAGCAACGAAAGCGACAGCGTGATTATGGCTGAGGGCTACGCCATGAAGCCGGGTGAATCCCTCATCTCTCCGCACTACGCCATCGTCACGCCCGGCTTCTTCCAGACGATGAAGATCGCGCTGATACACGGACGCTGCTTTGATGATCGCGACAATGAAAGCGCTCCCTCGGTGATCATTGTCGATCAACAATTGGCCCGCCACTTCTGGCCGAATCGCGATCCGATCGGACAGCGGATGTACGCGTCATCGAATTTGCAGGATCCTAACAAGCCCGGCGCGATTACCCATTGGTTCCAAGTAGTAGGGGTCGTGCGCAATGTCAGGCTGGTCGATCTCGTGGGAACCGGCAGCGCCTTCGGGACGTACTATTTCCCTTACGCGCAGGCGCCAGTTCGAGCTTATACGTTTGCCGTCAGGAGCAGCGCCATGGCCGCCGCGGTAGTGCCCGCCCTGCGCACGGCGATGGCCCGGATCGATCCGGATTTGGCGCTGTCCGACGTGAAGACGATGAACGAGCGCGCCACGCTCTCGATGTCCTCCCGCCGCACGTCGCTGCTGCTGGCGATGGCGTTTGGCGGACTGGCGCTGTTCCTTTCCGCGATCGGCATTTATGGAGTTCTTGCCTACTTGGTGGCGCAGCGGAGGCGCGAGATTGCCATCCGCATGGCGCTGGGGAGCACGCAAGCCGGGGTTGTAAAGCTGGTGCTCAGGCAAGGCTTGGGGATCGTAGCCCTAGGGCTAGCGGCGGGACTCGCAGCCGCCGCTGGGCTGCAGAAGGCAATCGCCAGTCAAATCTACGGAGTACGGCCTCTCGATCCATGGGTGATCGGCGGTGTAACGGTGCTGTTGGGAGCGATCGCACTTGCAGCCTGTGCGCTGCCCACGCGGCGCGCCGCACGGGTGAACCCGGTTGAAGTGTTGAAGGAAGAGTGAAGCCGGCTCGCCAGTCAGCAGTGTGGCCGCGAGAACCACCACGCCATTGCCTCGTGACCGTCTACACCACGCCGATGGTCGAGGCCGATCGTCTTGGGCGCGGCTGAGAGTCGTCGCTGCGAGCCGGTTGCGGGACAAACTTCCGAGTGGTGCATGATCCGGGAGGAACTGGTAGGCGCGGAATCGCAGAATCGCCTCCGCTATGACGACTTCACAGGACTAA
>Ga0326728_10020668_pt1 | contig 12516 bp, 9 predicted proteins | sample MB3enrmetagenome_FD_207602 | JGI IMG/M metagenome (GOLD analysis project Ga0326728, IMG submission 207602) | Lab enriched peat soil microbial communities from McLean, Ithaca, NY, United States - MB31MN | ecosystem: Environmental > Terrestrial > Soil > Wetlands > Peat | place: USA: New York...
GCGCAACCACGGGCTGCAACCGGCGGTAAACCGCCAAGGAAATAGCGCCCATGCCCCATAGAACAACCGCCAGCGCGGCCCAGAATCCGATGAAGGGGATACTCGTGACGAGGCGCACCAGGAGCACCCCCAGCGCCATGCGCGCCACCAGCGGCCAGTAGTCGCTCGTCCGGCCCAGCAGCCACTGGCCAACGATGGTGCCAACCACGATATCCGTGCAGAGGAGTACGAATACATAGAGGAACAATGTGGAAATGCCCAGTAACAATCCGACGATCGTAATGCAGGCGATGATCGCGGCGATGGGCAATCCAAATGTGACCAGGACACCCAGTCCGAATGCTGCTCCATAGTGTTCGCCGGCTTCCACGGTGTCTGCAGCGAACCGCGGAAACAATCCATAAATGACCAAGCCGAGCAGCACAAACGCGGCGGTCCAGATCAGCCGCCAGATGTAGTAGCTCACGCCACGAGCCTCAGCCATGTGGTGCTGGCGCCTGGTGAACTCGAGCGGTGAAGCCAGCTTGGCTTCACTTGAGACCGTGGCAGGCTTCTCGCCTTCGAAGCTGGCTTTTCCGCCGATGACCGCGCCGGAATTGATACTCAGCGATTCGCCCTTGCCGTGCAGGCTGCCGTCAATCGTTCCGGAAATGCTGGCCTGCTGGAAAAAGCCGAGATAATCGCGTCCGATTTTTCCGTCGAGGGTCTCGGTCTGGCCGAAGATTGTCAGGCTGCGCCCGATGGAGCCGTTGTTCTCCAGATTGAAGACCTGATTGAAGGTGAGCACGTTGCGCCCGACGCTGCCACTGATGGTGAGGTTGTTTGTGAAGGCCCGAACGTTGCCATCAACCTGGCCGCTGATGCGGGCCGACTGGGCGAAGGGAATGACGTCACCCGTGACGTGGCCAGAGATATCCACTTGCTGGCCAAAGGCGAAAACGTCGCCATCCACGGTGCCATCCACGCGAACGTGATTGCCGGTGAGGAAGATGTCGCCCTTGATGTTTTCGTCCTTGGCGACGCTTACGGAATCGCCCTTGCGAAATTCGGTGGCGGACGCCGGCGGCGTCGTCGCGAGCAGCAAGCCCAAACTGGCAAACACCATCGCCAGCGCGGATCCCCTCCGGATGTACTTTCGGAAGGCAAACGCGGCAGAACCTGCGAGAACAGCGAGAGCGAGAACCTCAAACAGCGTGAACATGGATTGCCATCCTTTCCAAAATGCCCCCTGAAAGACCAGTAAGCTGAGAAGATTTGTGCTGCCAAAGCCCGCTTGTTCGAGTTGCTTTTCCCAGGGCTCGATATAACCCGCGTACAGGACGTAGACGCCAAGTACCGCCAGGCCAAACACCAGGCCCCAGATCCACTGCATCGATCGCTTCAGGGCCAGGTGAAACTCCGCCAGCCGCGCCGGAAGCGGTTCGTCCTGCTCCAGCATGGCGCGGGTCAGTAGGCGCGATTCGCGGTCCAGCGCGCGCAGGAGCGTCAGGCAGCGCGTGCAGGTCTGCGTATGCAGGGACACTTCCTGGGCGCGCTCCCGGTCGAGCTGGCGCTCGACGTAGAGGAGCAGCGTCATTTCATCCAGATGCTTGTTCGAGGTCATCTCAGTTTCGCTCAACGTGTCCCTCCTTCGGCAAGGGCGCTGTTTTCACCCAGCACCTGCCGGAGTTCGTGTCTGGCGCGCAACAAAACTACTCCCACAAACGCCCGCCGCACGCCCAGGGCGTCTGCAATTTCGTCGTAGGACATATCTGAGTAATAACGCATGACGAGGGCCATGCGGGCGCGCACGCCGAGTTTGCCCAGGGCTTTGCGCACCTCTTCGTTGCTGCGCTCTTCAATCAAGCGCTCCAACTGGTTGGGATCGGGATGCTCCAGGGGAACGTCATCGACATCCTCGGTTTCCTTGTTCTGGCGCCCCTTGCGGCGGCGCAGCATGTCCCAGCAATGATTGGCGGAGACTTTATAGAGCCAGGCGGAGAACGACCGTGTGTGGTCGAACTGGCTCAGTTTATCGCGCAACTTCATGAAAATCTCCATGGTCGCGTCTTCCGCGTCCTCGTGCGTGGGCATGGCGCGCCGGCAAAAACGAAAAATCGCCGGGGCAAATTCCCGGTATAAGTCGCCCCAAGCTTCGGCGTCCCCGGTCCGAGCCCGAACGACCAAATCCGTGGGTTCCGTTTTTCCCGGCGCGCTCATTCGCCCTGGTTTCAGAGGTTCCATAACCTAATACGCAGTGGAAGTCACAAAACTATCACAAGTTGCATCGATGGGAGAGGGACGGAGGAGGCGGTGAGGCAGTCGTTCTTGTAGCGAGATTGTGCAGGTATGTTCAAATACAAGAAAACACAGTGGTTAGTGGAGCCTGCCCGGAAAATGCGCATACGCATCGGCATTGAGCCGATACCGCGAGAATGAACGCTAAAAGCAAAGAGATTAGGGCTGGACGGAGGTGGAAAAAAACAGTCCCGGGCTGAGCGACCCGGGACCGTTTAGTTCGAGGACAAGTTAGCCAAGAGTTAGAAGGTGAACTTTGCAGCGACCTGCAAGCTGCGCGGACCGCCTCCGCCAATAACTGGATAACCAGCACCGACGTCGGCGGTCACGTTTATGGGAAGGAATCCCTGTAAGCGTCCGTTGGGCCCAAATCCATATGGCGGCGCAAGTCCGTAAGTAGGATCCGAGAGGAAATTGGGCCAGAGCGGGCTAGCGAAGTTCGGATGATTGAACAGGTTGTAAGCTTCGAAGCGCAACTCCATTTTCAGGCGTTCCGTGATGCTGGTCTTCTTGAAAATGGAGAAATCCACCTCGCGGAAGGCGGGGCCAATCAGGGAGTTTCTGCCCTCATTGCCGAAGTGGCGGGTGCCTGGTACGCAGCCATTAGGCCCAGAGGCACCGCCGTTGAATCCCGGAAGAGGCGTGCAGGGTGCGGCAAAGGAACTCAGGTCGAGGAAGTGCGTCGGGTCGCTGTAATTGTATTTGATGGGACCGACAACATCCGGCTTTGGGAAATACGTTCCTGCGCCATCGTAGTCGTCGGATTCGAGAATCATGGAAAAGGGCGCACCCGATTGCACGGTCACAATGCTGTCCAGGCCCCAACCGTTGGTGAGCTTTTGCAAACTTCCCTTGCGATTGGGAAACTCGTAGTTGAAGTTCCAGCTCAGACGGTTGCGGACGTCGAAGTTCGAATTACCCCGGTTGGACGAGGGGTTGGTGCTGTCCGTGGGTTGCGCGGCGTTGGGAACATAGTCTTCGCCGTCGCTGGCCGTATCAATCGAATGGGACCACGTGTAGCTGAGGCCGCTGGTAAGACCATGCCAATTGTCGACCCGAAGGGTCGTCTGAAGGGCGTTGTAATTGGAGCTTGCGGCGCTGCCTTCCCAGTAGATGTAGGTGAGGTTGTTGTTGAGCCTGCGCGGCACGAAGCCGATTGTTCCGGTGGGACAAGGCTGGCCGAGGGCGACACCAGTGACACCTGCACAATCTGAGGCCCAAATCTGCGCTGCCGAGGGTTGGTTGATGTCTATGAAGTTGAGGAGTTTGTGTCCTTCAGAGCCGACGTACCCCACTTGAAGCACAATTTTGCGAGACAACTGTTGCTGCAAGTTCAGGTTGTAATTCTCCATGTAGGGTGTGCGAATATGCGGGTCGACGCCGAAGGCATCACCCATGGGAGTGTAGTTTCCAAACACGGGGACGTTTTGCGCGAAGGCCTCGCCGGTTGGACTGCCGAAGGAAATCTGACCTACACCCGGAAGTCCAGAATACGCAGGTCCGGGATCGAAACTGCTGCTGAATGGGATATGACCTATGAACATGTCCTGAGAATAAGCATCGTAGAAAATGCCGAAGCCTGCCCGGACGACAGTTTTGCCCTTCCCGGTGACATCCCAGGCCAGACTGAAACGCGGCGCCCAGTTTTTGTAATCCGGCTGGTAGAGGCGGCCTTGGCCTACGGGGAAAACATCACCCGTAGTGGGATCAACATTGGTGAACATGTCGTGCTTTTCCTGAATGATCCCGAAATAGTCATAGCGCAGGCCGAGATTGAGGGTGAGGCGCCGCGTTAGCCGGTAGCTATCCTGCAGGTAAAAAGCGTTTGAATTCTCGAAGGTGTTGCGATTGGTACTGCCGATCCCCTGCGTACCCCCGGTTGGGGTTCCCGCCAAGAAATCCGCTAGGCTGTCGAAAATCAATTTTCCGCGAAACGTGCGGTTGAAGATTTGTGAAATGGAAGTTCTGCGGAATTCATAGCCGAACTTGATGTCGTGTTTCCCGGATTTCCAGGAGATGTTGTCCATGAAATGCCAGTTGGTATCCACGCGCTGCCGCGGATCGGCCTTGTCCGAACCCAACTGAGGCAAGCCGCTGACCAGGATGACTGGCATGCCGAAGTTGTAAGGATTGCCAGCATTCGGGGTTCCCGTGCCAACGGTATCAAGACCGATGGAGCTGGGGTCGAAACTGCTGTCCTGCGCGAAAAACCCTTCCGCGAAGCGGTTCCAGCCGAGACGCGTCTCATTGACGATAGAAGGTGACAGGACAGACACGTAGGAAAGGGAGATCAACTGCACCCGTGTGGGAACGCGGGTGCTGTAGTTAGGCAAATCTCCGCCACCGGTCAATGCGAGGGGGAAAAGTTGAGTGCTGTCGCCAATGTAGTAGCGCCCCGTAAGCATATTGTTCTTGTTGAATTGGTGGTCGATCTTGACGATGGCGTTGTCCACGCGATTGGAAAAAGGAGTCGAGATGGTGATGTTGTTTCCACCATTGGCGTAGCAATCCACATTGGGGTTCGTCGCAATGGGCCAGGGGTTCAGCTTCAGCAGGTTTTGAATCACGGGATTGATCCCGCCCGCCGGCGTATTATTTGTAATATCGGCCGCGATCGGGACACAGCCGGGGCTGCTTTCGGCACCGGTCTCGCGCACTCCTTCATAGTCGATGAAGAAGAAGGTTTTGTCCTTGAGGATGGGGCCGCCCACGGAGCCACCGAATTGATTCAGGTGGAAAGGCTGCTGGGGTCCTGCAGAGGCCAGATCGAAAAAGTTGCGGGCATTGAGGGCGGTGTTGCGCAGATAGTCAAAAGCAGAGCCATGCCAATCGTTGGTGCCACTTTTAGTCACGATGTTGATGGCGGCGCCAGCGCTGCGCCCGTACTCGGCCTCGAAGTTGGAAGCGACGTGAACTTCGGCGATGGCTTCGATTGGAAGAATGGTGGCGGGAGTGCCAAACACGCCGCCTTCGTTAATCGCGGGATCGTTGCGGTAACCGTCATTCATGTCCGTGCCATCGAGCAGGTAGTTGTTGGAACGCCCTCGCGCGCCATTGACGGAAACCGTTCCATACGAACCAGGCGAGTCCGTAATGCCGTTGGAGTCCGAACTGGCTCCGGGGACAAGCAAAATGAGCTTCTGGTAATCGCGGCCGTTGACGGGAAGATTCTCAACGGTATTGGATTCCACAATTCCGCCCATATCGTTCGAGGTCGTTTCCACCATGGGAAGTTGTTCGCCCAACACCTCGACTTTTTGGGAGAGCTGGCCGGTCTGCAACGTCACGTCCGCGCGGCGTTCCGTGGATACTTCGACTTTGATGCCAGAGATGAGGCCGGTCTTGAAACCCGGCTTTTCGACGGTAACACTGTAGTTCCCGATCGGCAGTTCGGGCGCGGAATAGCTGCCGTCATCCGATGTGGTGAGGGTGCGGGTAAGGCCGGTGTCAACGTTCTTGATCGTAACCGTGGCTCCGGGCACGGTGCCGCCAGACGAATCGGTGACGGTACCCAAAATGGTGCCTCGGAAGGTCTGGGCCGTGACGTTTCCGGCAACAAGAACCAGCAGCGCAAACAGACAACAACCTAAAATGCTCAGCTTACGGATAGACCTAGTCATCGTGAGCTCCTTCGAACTTTCAAATAGCATCTCGATCCCCTCGAGATTGCGGAACGCCTTCCCCGAGAAGCGCCTAGGGACACCAGGATATAGATTTAGAGCAACATACTCATCTGGGCGGGGATAATCAAGGAATTGCTTATCAAATATTTTTATCCGTCGGATGCGTCGGGCCGCTGCATCAAAAGGTCAAGCCTCGCCCGCCAGGCTGGCGCTCGGAGCCAAGCTGCAGCTCGCTAGTTCCCCGGTGATGCGCTACATTGGAAGATCGCACCGCGGGGCAGCAATGGCTCCGTAGTAAGTCGATTTTCCCATGGCACAAGAACTCCCATCGCTGGTGATTGTCGGGCGGCCCAATGTGGGTAAGTCCACGCTCTTTAACCGTTTAACAGGCTCACGCCGGGCGATTGTAACGGATGAACCGGGGATCACGCGCGACCGCATGTACGGCAAATCGGAATGGCGCGGGCGCACAATGGAAGTGGTGGACACGGGCGGACTAGTCCCCGACGACAAGGCCCTGATCCCTACGGAGATTCTGCGGCAGGCGCGCGTGGCCATTGAAAAGGCGGCGCTGTTGGTGTTGGTGGTGGACAGCCAGGCCGGACTGACGCCGCTCGACCAAGAGCTGGGGCGGCTCTTGCGCGGCACCGGCAAGCCGTTTGTGGTGGCGGTGAACAAAGTCGATTCGCAGCAGCAGGAGGTTCTTGCCGCGACGTTTTATTCGCTTGGCGTCCCGGTATTCCCGATAGCAGCGGAGCACGGCACCGGCGTGGACGACCTGCTGGATGCCGCGCTAGATCAGTTTTATGGCGCCGCAGGGCGAGGCCCGCAGCCGATCGTGGCCGATTCCAGCGACACCTCTGTCGAAGAGGCCAAGCCGACCGAGATCGCCATCATTGGGCGGCCCAACGTGGGCAAGTCGACCCTACTGAATCAGATGGCGGGCGAGGAACGGTCCATCGTATCGCCGATTCCAGGCACGACGATGGACAACGTGGATACCGAAGTTGTGCGAAACGGGCGGACCTACCGGTTTGTGGATACCGCGGGAATTCGCCGCAAGGGCAAGACCAAGCTCGTGGCGGAAAAGTTGAGTGTGGTGATGGCGCGGCGCGGACTGGAACGCGCGGATGTAGCCATTCTCGTGATTGACGGCGAGCAGGGAGTCACGCAAGGCGATGCCACCATTGCCAGCTATGCGGAGCAGTCGGGACGCTCCGTCATCATTGTGGTGAACAAATGGGATCTGGCCGTGGAAGCCGCGCAGCGCGCTGCGGACGAGTCCGCGAAATCCGCGCGGGGCAAAGCGAAACGCGCCGAAGGCACTGCTCCGCCTCGCATCGTGGATAAGGGCAAACTGCTCGTTGAATATGAAGCGATGGTGCAGGAGAAATTCAAATTCCTCAGCTATGCCCCGATCGTGTTTCTTTCCGCGAAGACCGGCGAGCGCATTCAGAAACTTTTCCCGCTGATCGATCAGGTGGCCGCGGCGCGAATCCGAAAAATCTCCACGGGGGAGTTGAACCGCTGGCTGAAAGAAGACGTGGACTTGGGCCGGGCATCTACTCCAAAAGCGCGACCGGTGCGGATCTACTATATGACTCAGGCCAAGGTGGCGCCTCCCGTGTTTCTGTTGTTCACCAACCAGAAAAAGCCGCTGCACTTCAGCTTCGAGCGATTCCTGGAGAATCAGTTGCGCGCGAAGTGGGGTTTTCTGGGGACGCCGGTGCGGTTCGTGCAGCGGCTGCGCAAGCGCGGGGAACGCTCCTCGCCCTCCGAAGAAGAATGAGCGGGCTGCCACGACCCACGGCTGTAGATGGGTCCTACTCCTTCTGGTAGACTCACAGCGTAAATGCGGGAGTTCGGTTCCCGCACTCCAAAGATGAGCAGCACTGCCGCCGCAGTTACTGAAGAAACGCGCCTCTACCGCATCGGGGAGGTCAGCCGGGTCGCGGATCTGAAGCCGTTTGTGCTGCGCTACTGGGAAACGGAGTTTCCCATGCTGCAGCCGGTGAAGAGTCCGCGCGGGCAGCGGATGTACCGCCAGGAAGACGTGGACATGGTGCTGAAGATCAAGCGCCTGCTTTACGATGAAGGATTCACCATCGCCGGGGCGAGGCGCCACTTACGGGAGTCGGCGGGGAATGGAGCGTGCGGCGACCTCGCGGCTATCGAACATCTGGCACACGCCACGGCAGATTTGCCCGCCACGCGCCTCAATCGCAAACTGCTGCTGGACTTGCGTGATGCGCTACGCAGTTTCTTGACGCTGCTCGAAGGCAAGTGATACCGTTTAGATGGATGTACGCGGCCGAGAAAGGTGGCCACGGCGGTCGGGGCGTAGCGCAGCCTGGTAGCGCGCACGCTTGGGGTGCGTGAGGTCCCCGGTTCAAATCCGGGCGCCCCGACCAGTTAGAATTGGTCCGACCCGGAGACATGGGTTACAGAATGTACCGGCTACATGGGTAACACTTTTGGGCCGAAGGGATTTTCCAGCGGTTCCAACACGCGCGTCTCCAGATCGAAGTATCCCAGATCATAATCCATAAAACTGACCAGCCAGATATCGTCGTGAACTTCTTTGATGCCGACGGCCTGGCCGGCAAAGACGGTGCTGAAGTTAATCTTTTTGTGCCCCAGACAGATGCGTCCGCAATTGGTGACCACGATGGTCTTGTCGTGGAAGGGGTAGTCGATGTCGGGCAGTCCGGTATAGGGGCGGGTGGAAGGCTGATAGACTTCGGCCGGGCACTTCATGTCCAAAGCTTCATGAGGACGTTCGTTGTTGAAGACTTCGATGAAGTCGTCGAAGCGGGCCTGCTGCTGCAGGAAGTTGCCAGCGGCCGGCTTGGTGGCTTCTTTCTTCAACGTGAGATGCATGCGCTCATGGCGGCCGTTTTGCTGCGGATGGCCGGGCTTGATCCGTTCAATGCCAATGCCCAAGCGGAGCCACCAGACCGCGAGTTTGCTCAAATGAAACAAGGCGTGGGCGGAAGCGAAGGGCACGCCGTTATCGCTGCGGATGTTGGCGGGCAGGCCGCGCTCCTGAAAAAGCCGCTCAAACACGGTAAAAGCGTAGTCTTCTCTGGTGGAGGAAAGCGCTTCGCAGGTGAGAAGAAAACGGCTGGCATGATCGGTGACCGTCAGCGGATAGCAGTATTGACGATTCCCCAGCAAGAACTCGCCCTTGTAATCGGTGCACCACAGTTCATTGGGAGTCTGGCCTAGGGACAAAGCGGTTCCCTGGGCCCGCTGACGCGAGCGACCGCGGCGCTCGACCAGACCATGACGATCGAGTACCGCATGGATGGTGCTTTTGGCGGGAATCTGGATACCGGAGAACCTGCGGATGAGGCGCTCTCTAATCTTACGGGCACCCCAGCTGGAGTGCTCGCGCTTCACGTTCAGGATGTAGTTCTCTACCTGGAAGGGCAGTTGATTCGCATAGCGGTAGGGTCGGCGGCTCCTGTCCGTCAGCCCTTGGATCCCACATTCCTGGTAGCGGTCGAAGATTTTGTAGCCGGTCTTGCGGGAGATCGCGAACTCCCTGCAAAGATCGGCCATTCCCTCGCCGGCTAGCCGGCGAGCCACAAACTGCAGTCTTTCGTCCATCACCGAACACTCCTTCCACGGCATCTTCACTCCCTCCCAAAAGGGGAGAAAGTGTAACCTATGTGTCCGGTACGATCTGAGAGGTCGCTCACTTCCTCTGGAAGCATCCGCTCACATGCAGCCAGGCGTATACTCCCAGCAAGCGGAGTTCCTATGGCGTTAGATTCAAGCATAACTGCAGGCACCAAACTCAGGGAAAACGGCGGCCAAGAGGGCGAATCGAGCAAGAAGCTTATCTGGTGGGTGTTGATTTTTTCCTTCGGCACGGGAGTGTTCACAGGTGAGCTGATCCATGACCTGCTCGCACGAAAAAATATTGATTGGCTGGTAGACCTTAGAAGCTGTTGCACAACCCATTTTCGCCCCAATAGAATCAACAACTTAGCGAGGTTATGCAATACGCTCTAGTGTTGGAGTTTGCTGTTTCATAGCTGCTCGATTTTATGCGTTGCGCCTATTCGAGAGAGTAAGGAAAAAAGACTCGATTAACATCGCTTCAAGATAATTCTATCTTAGATGGCTCGACGCAAAACCCGGAAGTTTGTCAGACCATTTCGCCCGCAGGTAGCCCAATTCAAGATGGCCCGCGAAGAGACCGGGCAGACAGACAAGCTTGACATCCGCCGTGAATAGCGTTATTATTCTGACTAGTCAGACTGGTTAGTAAGGAAACCATGACAAAACAACCTTCACGGGGCGGGGAAAAACAGGCGGGGGCCGGTGCCACGCCGAGGACTCGCTGGCAACTACAGACGGCCAAGGCGCGGTTTAGCGAGGTGTTTCGTCGGGCGCGCAACGAGGGGCCGCAGTGGATTACGCGGCAGGAGAAAGAAGCGGTGGTGATGCTGCCTGCGGAAGAATTTGAAAACCTTACGGCGCGCGCCTGCCAGCCGCAGAGCCTAGTGCAGTTCTTCGCCGAGTCTCCCTTGGCAAGGTCGGGGATCAAGCTGGAGCGAGCGCGGGACTACGGCCGGAAGGTGGACTTGTGAGCGGGTTTCTGTTGGACACGAACGTGGTGTCCGAGCTCATCAAGCCCCGACCGGAACCCAGAGTGGCAGCATGGATAGAAGCGACAGAAGAAAGCTTGTTCCGGCTGAGCGTGTTGACTTTGGGAGAGATTCGCAAGGGCATTGATTCCCTGCCCGACCGGTCGCGGCGTTCGGCTCTCGAATCGTGGCTGAGTCACGATCTGCTGGTGCGATTCGCTCATCGGATTCTGGATGTTGACCAAGGCGTGGCCGACCGCTGGGGACAGCTTGCCGCAAAGGCTGCTGCAACGAAGCGGCTGCTGCCCGTGATAGATGGCCTGCTGGCGGCGACGGCGTTGCATCACAATCTAACGCTGGTGACACGCAACGCCAGGGATGTGGCTTTGACGGGCGTGCCCGTGATCAACCCTTGGACGATTTGAGGGCGCTGCACTTCGAGCCTGGCGCCCGATACCTATTACAATGGAGAAGAGGGAGTGCGTGACGAGCGTGAAGAAGCCAAGTGTGCTGTTGACGAACGATGATGGATACCAGGCAGAGGGGCTGAAGGCGCTGGCGGAAGAATTGCGGGAATTTGCGCACGTAGCCATCGTGGCGCCGAGCTGGGAACGCAGCGGGTCGGCGCAATCGTTGACGCTGCGGCAGCCCATCGTCTGCCACAAGATTGCCAATGATGAATGGGCCGTTGACGGCACGCCCGCGGATTGCGTGATTGTGGCGCTGCACAAATTGCTGGCGGAGCAGCCGGACCTGGTGATCTCCGGAATCAATCATGGCGCCAACCTGGGCGAGAACGTGTATTACTCCGGCACGGTGGGCGCGGCACGCGAGGCCGTGATCCATCACGTGCACGGGCTGGCGGTGTCACTCTGCTCCAAGAAAGTGAATGCGGATTTTGTGCCGACGGCGCGATTGGCAAAACAAATCGCGGAACTCATCCTCAGCGAAGGATTACCGGAGCAGGTCTTGCTGAATATCAATGTGCCGGAGGGCTGGAAGGGCGCGGTGCGCTTCACGCGGCAATCGAAGAAAATCACTCGGACGGTTTTGCGTGAAGGCGAAGATCCCCGGGGGAGCCCGTACTTCTGGCTGAGCGAGCAGCGCATCGACAGGGATATGGAACTGGACGCGGATTCGGATTACGCGGCGATTTTTGCGGGAGAGGCGTCCGTGACGCCGCTGCACCTTGACCCGACGCACGCGCAATCGTTGAACCACTTATCGCATTGGGCCTCAAAATTGAGGCAGCCGTAGCAAGCCTCAGGGTTGTCCTTGGCCACAATTTCAAACATGGCCCGGCCTTTAATGAATACCCTGGCCGGGCGTCGGGGTAGGGGACAAAGCGAAGATTTCAGGTCAGCTCGCGCCTTTCAATCCCGCGAAATAGGCGGGGGCTTAGCTCTTCTTCAAGCGGCGCCGGGGAGTGTCGGTGGGTTTGCTGATAGCTTTCCGCCGCGCTTTTTCTTCGTAGAGATCCTGGTCGGCTTCCGCCAGCAATCTTTCCACGCGCTCGCCTTCCCCGTAATAGATGGAAATGCCGATGCTCGCGGAGATGGGCGGCTGTTCCTGATCAGCAGCAAGGGTATCGCGAATGCGCTGGGCGACGCGCTGCGCTTCTTCATCGCGCGCTTCCGGCAGCACCAAGGCGAACTCGTCGCCGCCATAGCGCGCAGCGGTATCGATGGCACGGCAATAGAATCGCAAGATATCCGCAACGCGGCAGAGGGCGCGGCTGCCAACCAGATGCCCATAGGTATCGTTTATTTTCTTCAGCCCATCGAGGTCCAGGAGGAGCACGGCAAAAGGACGCCCCGTGCGCAGGGTGCGCTCCGTCTCCGTGTCCAGCACATCGAGGAGCCTGCGGTAATTTGCCAGGCCCGTCAGAGGGTCGCTGGCAGCCAGGTGCCGGACCTTTTCAAAAACGTGCGCGCTGTCGAGGAGCGCCCCGCCTAACAAAATTATATAGCTGGCCATATTCATGGCTTGTGCGAAGACGAAGGGCCCGTCCAACAACT
>Ga0326728_10020669_pt1 | contig 12516 bp, 19 predicted proteins | sample MB3enrmetagenome_FD_207602 | JGI IMG/M metagenome (GOLD analysis project Ga0326728, IMG submission 207602) | Lab enriched peat soil microbial communities from McLean, Ithaca, NY, United States - MB31MN | ecosystem: Environmental > Terrestrial > Soil > Wetlands > Peat | place: USA: New York...
CTGGCGAACTAAAACCGGCTTGCCAGAAGGGGAGCAGGCAGGATAAAACAACTTAGTCCCGGATGGCCTCCCATTGGCCGGTTTTGACCCGCCCACCTATGGCCGGTTTTGAAGTGACCACCGAGGGGTCGCGAAGAAATCGTTTCGCTGGTCTCACTGCAAGTTGCTGCCACCCAGATAGGTCTGAAGCGGTGAATGGTTTAGCCTGTAAAGCTGGCTTACCGAAAACTGCGCCAACACAAGAAAACCGAAGGGGTACTACTCCACACCCCGAAAACCTGTTGACCAACCGTATATGAGCCGGAGTACAGTCGAGACTGTGAAGAACAGCCAAAGCCCCAGCCACGGGTGAGGGGAAAAGCGGCAGTGCAAGGCAGTGTGAGGAGTTACTGAATGATTGAAAAAGGGCAAAAAAGGGCCACCAGAAAACGTGGGTTGTACACGCCGCCAGCGAAACAGACCCGCGTCATCGCTGCGTCTCTGGCAGGGAAATCGAACAGAGAAATATCCAGACAGGAAGGTATAAAGCGTGACACAGTGGCCCGAATTCTTTCTCGGCCTGATGTTCAGGAGCTTTTGGCAGAATACCGCCAACAAACTCGCGGGCTTGTGCCTTACTGCATTGATGGCCTAAAGGCGAAGCTGGTCACAAAGACCGGAAAACTCCGCAGGAGGATTGACTGGCGGATGATGGTCGAAATTCTGAAAGGCACGCAAATTTTCGTGCCCAAACAGGAGGAGGAGCTTAGTGAAAAAGATGAGTTTGAAGGCCGAAGTCGTGAGGAAATCAAGTTTTTCGTTGACCATCAGGGACACTGGCCGGAGGAACTTGGTGCGGCTGGCGAGGGCGGTTCAAAGACTGAAGATCCTGGACCTGGACGAACATTGCCGGACTGACCCACTCTATTGGTTGATGAACCACACACGAACTCGTGATGACCACTGGAAGGAGAAAGGGACGGAGCCCTACGCCCGGTTTCCGGACAAGCCTTATTTCCCTTTCCTTTTCGACATACTGAGGACCTCACGGCGGTTATTCCTGCCCAAGTCCCGCGAGATGGGTTTGTCGTGGGCTGTGATTGGGGATAGTTTCCATCTCTGCCAATGGAACCCCAACACTCACGTCATCGTACAATCGGCCAAAGAGGACAAAAGCATTGATCTGGTAGTAGGGAAGGGCATCCCCGGTTACGCACGGGTCCTGTGGGAGCAACAGGATGAGTGCCTGAAGATTCTCCATCCTCTCACTAAGAGCATCGAGGACATGCCAGGAGACCTTTTGACTTGGCAGAACGGGTCGTCAATCCGTGGTGTTCCGGCTGGGGCCGACCAGATTCGACAGTACCATCCGGCTAGGTTCATCTTGGATGAGGCAGCCTTTTTGCCAGAGGCAGAGCAGTCGTACAACGCAGCAGAGCCCGTGGCCTCGCAAATCACCGCAGTGTCGAGCGCAGCCCCAGGCTGGTTTGCGGACAAATGCCAGAGTATCATGGATAACTGGCCCGAGACTGTATGAAGTACGGAGGATATCAACAAATCATTTTGCATCCTTGAATCCGAAGTACGGACCTTTCCAGGATGCAATCGAAGTCTGACTCGAAGAACAAGCACTCATTATGCTGTTAACGCTTAGCAATATCTAAAGGCCAATCAAAATGTTTTGGACGTGTGGCTACTGCGGTGCCTATAACGTTCAAGAGTTCTGCTCACGCTGCGGGAGAAATCAGCGAGGGGAAAGGTCACCCAATGAACCCCCCAGAAAAATGAGTAAAGACGAAGAGATTGACGATCTGAAGCAACAGATAGAGGTAGAGCGAAAGCTAAGCTTTCAAAAATCCTGGATGGTCCCAGCATTCATCGCCTTGATTATCTTTATGTGTCTGCTCGCAAAATACTGCTCTTAATCAACTCAAACCAAAATGTGGGTCCGTCAAAGGCATAATTCCGCAAAGGATGGCGCGGGCCTTTTGACTGTATGCTGAGCTTTCCTGGATACTGTGCAACCGCAAGCTGGCAGACCCTTTCCTTTAAGCTGATTCCCTTAGCCGGAACCTGCTCCGCCAGCGTCAGTTGTCTCATCTTCTGCTTCGCGCAATTCTTCGGGTGGCTCTTCACTCTTACGAAACTCTTCGTTTACCACTTCTGGGCGGATGGCGGACCAGTCCACGGCCTCGTGGAAAATGCCAAGAGCTATCTCGCATCGGGATACGTAGTCGTAGGGAGCGTCGGAGATTTCGGTGTCATCCCAACAGAGACCGACGCCCGAAGGTAGGCTCACAGTTTCACCAACCTTCATGCCGTCGAACTCCTCCCACATGACGCCCAACTCGCATCCCTCTGGAACTTCACCGCAGACGAGCTTCAGGTATTCGATACCCAACTGAAATTCAAAGGTGTCCCCAGCCGTCGTTGAATGCCCACATTGCCCGATACTTATCCACGGCATTTCACACCTCCTGCTCACACCGCTCGTTAGCCGCTTAGCTTGCTTCCCGGATGCGGACGCCTTCGCCAAAAGCCAGAAATGCTCGCGGATTCCGCAAGATGAAAGCTCGGAAGAAAAAGGTCGAGGCGGAGTAAAGAAGGCGGTCGCACCACAATGCGAAGGCAAAGCTGGCAATGAATCCAGACAGATAGGGATCAGCCAAGAGTCTCATGAGATGAATACCCACCGCCGCGATTCCGACAAGGGTAAGAAACCACATCGAGGATGAGCCACGTCGGGCAGTCATTGAGTTGAGCATCCACCCGAGAAAGCCCGCTGGAATAATCACGAGCGCCCACCAGCGAAAGCTGAAAGCTGCCAGAATCGCGGTAATAAGCATCGCTAGGGGTGACGCGAGGTACGCGAACCAGACGACCAACTTCGCGAGGCGGGGCTTCTCGCCGGTTGCTTCCTCGATTTCGGAGGTCGAAATCTCAGTGTATAACTTTCGTGCGAAGATTCGGTCCACGCCGACCAGGAGCCGACCGTCATACGCGGACTGGACGAATGCCTTGTACTCAGCATCCTCTTCTGGCGTCATACCGAACTTCGTCTCCCCTAGGGCAACCCCTTGCAGCGGCTTGATCCCAAGGTTCTCCTGCGCGGGAGCAGGAACATAGCCAGCATTGCTATTGTCTGGTATGCCAGACACACCGCCCGGATAATACGCCCACTATGGGCGCATGTCTACCGGCAACCACGCACTTTTGGTCAAGTTGGGAAAGCGCATCCAAGCTCTGCGGAAAAAGAAGGGATGGACACAGACCGATATGGCGGCCTACTTGGATATGAACCGAGGACACATCTCGGACATTGAGAGGGGCAAGCGAGAGGTCGGCATCATCACGTTGCAGATCATCGCCAGAGGCTTGGACACCACGATGGCAAACTTGATGAAGGGCCTGTAGCTTGCGGTCGCACCCCAGGGATTAGCCCACCCTTATGGCACGGTGCCAACATAGAGGCAGCAGAATTCGTCTTGTGTTGGATTGTGGCGGGGTCTTTGGGTTGCCGGTGCCTGCGGCCCACCAAATCTACAAATCCTCAACGACCGCTGCGAGTGCTGAGGGAATCATGTACCAGCATTCGTCGTTGTAGCCGAGTTGTTTCGATGTGACTTTGACGCCGCAGTCGGGGCAAAGCTCTGCTTCGACAATCGTCCCGGGCTCCGCATTACCGAATTTCACCAGCAGCTTAACTCGTCGCTTCTGATGCGCTTTACCGCATGACATCGTGTACCCCTGCGGAATCGGGTCCTTGGACCATTGGGGGTCGGCAGAAGTCTTTCTCCCAAGTCGCGTCCCGAGTCACGCCTGCCGTGTCAATCTACTTGGGGTGGCCCCCACAAGGTGCCCCGGTGCTGAACCGAAGCGCTACGTGTGAATTCTGGCGCGTTAAGGAGCCCTACGTTGCTGGGCACGCCGATTTCGGCGCAATCGTGAATGCCGTGATAGGGTGAAGCTCCCAAAGGGTGTGAGAACTCATGCCCTTCTTTCCACGAAGCTCGCCTTGCAGGTGGGCGTCGTCATAAAAGAGCTGGCCGGTGACACTCACACACACACCGCGTTTTGCCTCACGGAGCCGGTGTTCGATGGCTCCTTTCCAGCGAGCAGTTTGGCCTTGATGTACTCCCGCTCCTGGCTGACCTGGGTACTCAGATCGCTTGCTCTCGTTACATCAATTGACCCCCTTCACGAGCGCCCCCCGCGGTCCGGCGTCCCCCATGAAACCCTGCAAAGCTTCACCCCGTCTTGGCAGCGCGGGCTGCCATTTGCATCCGGCCGTAATGGCGGCGCATCAACTCCCGGTCGGTGGGGTTCATGGAGAGGAACTCCACGGCAAACCCGCTGGGAATTAGGGCGCGCACAATGGCCGCCGCGCGAAAGCAGTCGTTACCCGATCTGACCCCGAGCTTGAAGATCGTGCCGGTTTTGACCTCGCGGCTGGTCTTAACCGAGAGGCCGAAGGGACTGAAATCGAGCAGAGGAGCGGTAAATTTATCGTTGCCGCTAACAAAACCCACGTCGATTGTGGCCTGGGCTCGAACCCGTGCTGCACGTCTGGATACCATGGTGCCTCCTGTCGGTCCGTCAATTGTCGTTCAGCTGAGGGGAAAAGGTCTGGCTGAGGGGAAAAGGTCTGCTTGTGCACCTGTGAGGCTATTCTACAGCTTCCCCATGAGGACGTCAACGCGCGCCTCGGTCGCGTGGCACTCGTGCGGCCAACTCTCCATTTCACGCTGAACCGAGACATCTGAGGAGAGGGTCGGAAAAACGGCAACTTCTGGCTTGGGGATTCACGGGAGAGGTAAGACTGACCCGTTCCGTGGTTCGTGGAAGCACCCAGCGCTGAAAAGCCGACTGACCCTTGCATGCAGAGGAGGTCGGGTGTAGGGTATCGGTCTGTCGAAAATTGAAAATGGAAACTTCGGCTTATAGGTGGAGGTCCCTATGAACACAAATATTAGCAGGCTTATGCATAACTTCGCTTTCTTACTCGCGGCCATGCTCACCATGGCCGGTACTGTCCACGGTAGTGTCCGTGTGGGTGGGTCGTCCCTCCGAGCGAATGGGCAGCTTGCCCAGGGCTTTCAATATACGGGCTCGTGCCCCGTGGCTCTTCAATTTGGATGGGGTGTGATCCCTACCGAGCCCACGACCGTGACCTACTCCTATGTTAGGAGCGATGGTGGTCACTCCAGAACCTCACTTACCGCCGACTTACCCAACGCCAACCGAAGCGTGCCCATCTATGTGGAATGGCGCTTGGGCGCAAACAATCAACAATTTGCCAGTTACAGCGGTTGGGTTCAATTGAATATCGAATCTCCAAATCCTGTCTCGCAAAAGGTCCCTTTCACCATCCATTGTTCGGCAGGCACTTCCGGGGCTAGTGTGCGCGTGGGCGGGTCGTCCCTGCGAGCGAATGGGGAGGTTGCCCAAGGCTTTCAATATACGGGCTCGTGCCCCGTGGCTCTTCAATTTGGATGGGGTGTGATCCCTACCGAGCCCACGACCGTGACCTACTCCTATGTTAGGAGCGATGGTGGTCACTCCAGAACCTCACTTACCGCCGACTTACCCAACGCCAATCGAAGCGTGCCCATCTATGTGGAATGGCGCTTGGGCGCAAACAATCAACAATTTGCCAGTTACAGCGGTTGGGTTCAATTGAATATCGAATCTCCAAATCCTGTCTCGCAGAAGGTCCCGTTCACCATTCATTGTCGAGCGGACTAATTTTGAGGTCCGAGGTATTTCGTCACGACGGGTAAGAATAACCCCAAATCTTGAAGGGTTTGTCGACGCTGCCGGTCCGCTCAGCCCGTGTGTTCCGACGTGCAAGGGCGGGACTATGGCGCTTTGGAGGAGGTTGCCTGTATCAAGTGACATCGGGACCGCGCTCTCCCACCACCCGCGTTGGGTGGAATTTGTCTTTCATGCGTGCTGAACAGCAAGCGCGCCGTACAGGTGAACATTGCAATCATGCGGAGGTTCGTGCGCGGATGGATTCCCCCCTGCCCGTTGGAGGTGCCGAGCAAAACGCGCCAGAAGGCGAAATTAAGCCGGTCCGAAGCTACTGGTTGCCGACGGAGTGAAAGTCATCTGCCTTCCTCCTTCCTTTTGCAGTAGTCGGCCAAGCTCTTGCTGCAATCTTCGGCAAGATCATCGCCGTGGCGGATATGCCCCAATGCCAACCAAGCGCCGACGATAAACATCCCACCTGGAAACAACAGCAAAGCCACCACAGGCAAATATTTCCCCCACTTCTTCACGACGGCCTCCTTGGAGACAGCTTGCGCCTCAGCGGTGAACTTGGCAGAGGCAAGGCTCCAAGAGACTTCGCGTATTCGATCCCGGCAACATTTCTGGAGCGATCCCACCCGGTAAACAAATACAAGACAAAGTGCTCAGGCGATCGGACCTTGCTGGTTCCCGAAGGCGGATCGTCGACGCCTATTCCTTAGCTGTTTTTCTTGCGGAGTCGACTGATAAGAAGCTGTCTGTCACCCAAATAGCTAATCGCGAGAACCGCCATCACGCAAAAACCGAAGAAGGTCTCGCGCGGGCTAGCCACCATCAGGGCTATTGGACTTGAGAAGACCGCCGGGTACATCAGTAGCGCTATCCCCACGGCGAAAAAGAAAAGAATAGCAAGAGCCAGGAGCCATAGATGCCGCTCGCGACTTTCGAGCGCTCGCGGGTCAACCTGATCAAATATATGCATAAGGTCCTCTCCTCGCCATTCGGCGATGCGTCTTTCATTTTGGCCATCCCACAGGTCGGTCGCGATAATCCGGAGCCAGGGGTGCACCGGCAATTACTTAAATAACATTATTCCAAGCAGGCGTGTCCTTTCGGCAACACTGCTTAACTCAATCTTGCTGAAGTGGTAGCGTCGGTCTCATGCCCAACGGGGGCACGTAAGCCAAGAAGGAAGAAAACGATGGAAAACGTTGCTGTTCGCATAGGTCCTCCTACGACTAATTGCGCGCATTTTAGTTCTCCGGGTCAAAGAGGACAATATCCGACTTTGGGATACTGGCGGATTTAGGAACTCTCTTCTCCCTTCAGATCCTCGCCCGCTTGCTTGTTGGCTTTGCGTGTTTCGCTGACTGATTGGGCGTCCGGCTTGAACCACCGAATCGCCTTACCGAGGCCCGAGGCTTGCTTCCCATTCTGGACCATGGCCCCCTTTAGATCGTCAAAGGGAATTCCCAGATTCTGCGAGGCATGGACCGCGGCGATGAATTGGCCGAGATTCTCGAAGCCCGCGGCCTCCGCCTGAAGCTCGGAAAGGGCATCGGGGCCGCTCAGTTGCAGATAATTCTCGAGCTTAGAAGCCAGAATCGTGTTCTGAGAGAATAGATCGTTCACTGACTTCCCGCTGGTGGAAGTCAATCGGGCGTTGCCGGCCGCGTGTATCGTGCCCGTGTTGTGGGTCACGAAGTCAGGGGCGGCAGTCGCGCCGTGGACCATGCCACTCCCGGCCATGCCGCGGCCTACGCTATGCGGGGCGAAGGGCGAAACGGCGCTGAAGTATAAGAGTACACTCAATACGATAACAATAATACTAATCTTGTACTGCTTCATGGTCTCAGTCCTCCTTAGCCTGGTCATAACCCGCTTGCCTTATTCACAATCGATACCGGATTAAAACCGATCCCGAACGAGAAGGTGTTCAGGTTGTAAGGGACGCTGCGAGTGTATCCTCCTTCCAAGTTCAGCAAATGCCCGGCGACGTGCGAAATCCAAGCCGAAAAATCGTTGTCTTTCATGGTTCCCACACTTTGGTTAGCGCTCCGGATGCGCTTTGTCGCTTTACCACTCGGCTGGACACCTTCCGGCGACCGCTGGGCACCACGCCGCAGAGGGAGCCGGCGACCTTGACGGAGGGAAGAATTCGATGCGTGAGATCCCTTTCAAAATGCTCCACCGTGTCCAACGAGGTGAATGACGCTGGAGCGAGTGAGTGTCGGATACGGTGTTGGTGAGTCCCGGGGCCACGAAAGGATTGCAACGAAGCATCGTCTCGTCAAAGCTATTGAATTCATAGCTGGCGCGGCCTGCGCTGAACCCTGCGGACTCGCTGTCGGCCGGCGCTGTGCCCGTAAACTTAGACTGGTAATTCAGCAGCCGCTTGTTCACCTTCAACGGCGCGTCGGCGTAAACGTTCCCCGTACGGGGTGAACCGCCTGTAATCGTCGAAGCTGGCGAGGTGTTGATGAAATAAACCGGTAGCGCTGCGTCGAAGCCGAGGCACTTGTTCCAGTTGTATCCGACCGCAGTGTTGAGCTTCAGCACCTGACCGAGCTCGTTCGAGCTTCGCGATTCATACAACGTAACGTCGGTGCCCTTCGACCCGTCAACGTTCTGGGCCCTGCTCGCGGTTGAAAGCGCCGCTGCCAGGATTAAGGAGATCCCACAGGCTGCCGTCCGCTGCCTGACCATTCGGTCCTCCCCAACAAAGTTCCGGCCAAACCTGTTCAAAGGCGTAACCTCACTTTCCACACCTCGAAGCTTAGGACGCGTGGTTCGCTTTGACAATGGGTGAGAGGGGTAGTTTTGGGACGGGGGGTCACCTGAACTAAAGTACAGGTCAGGGGCCAGGGGGGCGGTCCTGGAAGCAGAGCAGGATCAAGTCGCTGCGCCGGCGGGTAAGCTGGCCGGCACAGCTACCAACGCGAGGCCCTGCCGCAAATGGCAGCGACGCGACCGCGACTACTGAGATGCCGAAGCTTTCCTACGATGAGATGGACAAGCTGACGCCGTGCCGGGTCTGCGGCTCCCGCCGTTACTGGTTTGATGGCGAACTGTGGCAATGCTGGGATTGCGATCCCCCGCCCTCAGCCGACATGATCCGCGTTGACCTTCACGCGCGGGTGGACTGACGCCCCCGCCGTGTTCGCCTTGCCTCTTTGCCCCTGACCACGAGAGACGGCGGGGCGAAGGCACTTTATGGATTCCCCCCTGCCCGTTGGAGGTGCCGAGCAAAACGCGCCAGAAGTCGAAAACAAGCCGGTCCGAACTCCGAGCCCAAGGTTCACAAAGCCCCTCCCGCGGGTTCTTACCTCGGACTCGGGGTTCTGCGCAGCGGCGTTGTGCATTCGCGCCGGCCCTCGTGCTGTTAGGGATTCCCTCCGATATTACACAGGTTTGCGAGGGTAGTTATCATCCATAATACTTCCGCTCGGACTATAGCACTCATGCCCGATCCTCGACCGGTCGTTGTGGTCCGCAGTAAACACCTGTCGTGTTTAAGAACTCCGTGCTAATTGATTCTATTGAAGTTACAGGAGCTAAGCGGATAAAGGAAGAGGAATCCAATAATGGCTCAGGCGGCTGAGATGTGGCCTTCACATCTTCGCCCGTACCGAAATTCTTGTGGACGACCGTCGCCTGACTGGTACCCAAGTACTATTGCAATAACACGGGGGGCCCTTAGAGTACTGTACGAGAGGTTGAACCCTTGGTGCGCAAGGACCACGCGGATGGACAAGAACTTTTACACATTCCTGGTCTTCCCTGGTGCCCACGGAAAACTCCGTAAGCTCCGCCTTCCCTTTTATGTCGTCCATCTGGTGTTGGCGTTTAGTGTCGTGGGAATCATGACGATCACGGCGCTGGCCAACAGTTATGCCAGGATGCTGCTGAAAGTCTCAAACTACAACAGTCTCAGAACCGAACATGAAGCCCTGAAGACGCAGAACAGGTCTCTGGAAAATGTTGTAAGCAAGACCAGTGCCGAGTTGGGCTCTCTGCAATCCTTGGCGGCTGAAGTTGCTTTGACCTACGGATTCGGCGGGGCGCGTCGCCTTCGGTTCCCGGAGGTGGCGCTTGCCTTGGCCACCCAGACCAACTCCACGGTGGAGTCGAGCTATCAGTCCTCCCTTTACGCCTTCAATTTGATTAGGCGTTGCTCTTTGAACCCTTCCGGGGACACCGTTGCACTGGGCATATTCCCGAATACGGAGTTGGGACGCGGGACAGTACCGTCCCTCTGGCCTGTGCGGGGGCAGATCACGGCGGGTTTTGGCCAGCGCCTGGATCCCTTCACTGGAGAGGGGGCTTTTCATTCTGGGGTGGACATTGCAGCTCCTAACGGCACCAAGGTCGAGGCTTCGGCTGATGGCATCGTCTTGCAGGCCGGACCCAATTCAGGGTACGGCGACGAAATCCTGATCGACCACGGGTTTGGACTCACCACGAAGTATGGGCACCTCAGTAAGATTCTTGTGGTGATGGGTCAGGAGGTTAAACGAGGACAAACTATCGGCGCCGTGGGAATGACCGGTAGGGCGACGGGCTGCCATCTGCATTACGAAGTGCTGGTCAGCGAAACCCCCGTCAACCCGATGAGGTACTTGCACGAGTAACCAGAAGCAGCGGGAAGGGCAAAGGGCCGGTGAGATGAGGTTTGTCTTGGAGCAAAGGGGCGATCGAGGATTTCAACCGGGCAAAACTGCCACCAAGCAGTGACTCGCCCCCACAATCAGCGCCAGCCCTCGCTGAACGTACGTGCAATCGTCGCGCCGCCGCTTCACCCCGCCTCCCGGGAAGACACGTCACGGTATACTACTCAGTTCGAGCAGCAGGTGTTGGGTGGGCTCAGGTACGAAAGTCAACCTGCCCTCGCCGCCGCCGCTGACCGGCCCCGTCGCGCGAGACAAATACTGGTGCTACATGGATGGAGTCGGGACCTTCGGAGGGACCTCTAACGCTGCGCTGGGTTTCCCTGGTACGGGCGGCGCTTACTATACAGACATAACCAAGGGGACGACTCTGTGGTGGAACTGCTTGCCGCTCTCGCAATGACCTCTGAACCGAAATCCGCGTTCTCCCGCACGCCTTGATCCCCTCGGGGGAGAATGCGGGTTCAGTTTTAATGAGGGGGCCAAGTCCCGGTCTCTCAGAATGTTCATGCGATGAGAACGTGTCTAGCGCCGGGACTTTGCAGATCGGGATAGGAGGTACGGTTGCCCGCTCGCCTCTCCCGCACCGCCGTACGTTCGGAGCCGTATACGGCGGTTCCGTGGCTTAAGCCCGTGAGGGCCGGAGGTTCGATACGCATTTCGCCGCTGGAGGCTTCGCCGCTCCCAGGTTCCTTTCGGGCCTCACCCTATTCCCCCTCAAGCTCAGCCGAAGCTTTCACTGGTGGTGAGGAACTCCATCCCCGGAGGTTGCCTGATGGTCCTTCTTCCTGTAGGAGCCGAACCCGCTGACTCCCCGGAAGTCCGCTTCGATGACCCGAAAGCCGTTTGGGGACCGCGTGGCTGATTGCTGGTGGGAAGGGCTGTTCTCAACAGTCATGGTAAGATCGGGGCGACCAGGCAGGACCTGTTCCTTTTTTGGGAAGTCATAAGTAGCGCCACCCCGCGAGAATCTGAATAACCGTGTCCGAATAACCCCATCCATTCGACCATGCTTCCTTGCCTCTGGACACCCCACGCGAGTACACTAGACCAACACTTGGGCACATAGTTCCGGTCGCCGTATGCATATGCTGACTTCCATGCGCAAATCCCGGGGACCAGGCGATTGGCCCGCGAACCAAGTGCCAAGGGAAACCGGGGAAGGAGCGCCCCTCCAGCCTTCCGACGCGGGCTTTATGCTCTTGGATTCCTCGCTGGTGCCGATTTATGGCAATCAGGACGCGGTGCGCATCCTGAGCTACCCGCGAGTTCCGAAGACCGCCAGAGCCGCGGCACACGTGATAAAGAAGCGGCTCCGCTCCTTGCTGCGCGACCACTTTCCTTCCCGGGGAAACCCTTTGTTAGTGGAACTCTCCTCCGATAAGAGGCGCTACCTTATGCGGGCCTTTTACCTGGATCCTTACGGCCGGGACCCTTCTCAGGCGACGTATGGTCTGCTCATCGAGCGAAGGCATCATCCGATGCTGGATCTGGCCCAGGTCAGCCAACAGTACGGTTTGACGGGCCGTGAGAGGGAGACTATGCGGCTGCTGCTTGGCGGGCTGACCAGCAAGGAAATTGCCTCCCGCATGAGGATCAGTCCCAACACGGTAAAGGTCTTTCTGCGGCTCATCATGTTGAAGATGGGCGTCACCACCCGCGCCGGAATCATCGGCAAAATCGTTAGCGGCTAGCTCCCACCCCTTGTTGCGACAGCAGGGCTGTCCATACTGGCGAGCCATGCTAGCGTTCAACGGGGCTCTCCCCTCGGAATTAATCCTTTTGGGGAATTGCGCGCCGCTCGTGGATTAGGTTATGCTACAAACCGAATGATCGATCCTGGGCAGAAAGAGCTCCGCACCTATACGCGCTTCCCTCTCGAGGCTCCCGTACGTATTCGCGCCTATTCCCTCCCGCCCATGGTGCGGGCAAGCAGACGTTCCCGGGTCGTCGAGGGGCACATTCAGAACATCGGCACCGGCGGCGTGTGCGTTCTGACACGCCAGCCCCTCAAGGTCTCCCAACTGTTGTGGGGCGAAATCGCTTTCCCGGGTACGCCCTCAGGCATCCCCACACTCTTGCAGGTGCGATGGCTTCACAAGAATTCTCACGGCGTACG
>Ga0326728_10020670_pt1 | contig 12516 bp, 11 predicted proteins | sample MB3enrmetagenome_FD_207602 | JGI IMG/M metagenome (GOLD analysis project Ga0326728, IMG submission 207602) | Lab enriched peat soil microbial communities from McLean, Ithaca, NY, United States - MB31MN | ecosystem: Environmental > Terrestrial > Soil > Wetlands > Peat | place: USA: New York...
GCAAATGCCGGGTCAGCACCCGGGCGGCGCGGCTGGCCGAGGCCAGCGCCAGTGTCACGCCTGAACTGAAAACCGGGTCGAGAAATTCCGTGGCGTTTCCCACCAGCGCAAATTGCGGGCCGTAAAGTTTTTTGACGGCACAGGCGTAGCCGCTGATGCGCTGCGGTGGAAACGCAAATTGCATATTGGCCAGCCGCGGCGCGGCGTTGGGGTCGCTCATCAGCATGGCGCGCAGTTGTGCTTCGGGTTCGACAGGATAACGCCGGAAAAATTCCGGCTTGGCCACCACTCCAACGCTGGTTTTGCCGTTGGAAAACGGAATGATCCAAATCCACGCGCCACCGGGATGAATACACACCCAGATTTTTCCTTCCTCCCGGCCCAATGGACGCTGATCACCGGTGACATGGGTGAACAGCGCTTCGCGCACAGGAAAGCGGGTTGGCTCTTCCAAGCATAGCAGCCGGGGCAAAACGCGCCCGTAGCCGCTGCAATCCAGCACGAACCGGGCGGAAACTTTGTCGATGGCCTTGTCCGGTTGCTCGATGGCCACGCTGGCATGGCTTTCATGAAACTCAACCGCCGTCACTCCCTGTCCGTAACGAATCGGTACGCCACGCGCCGCGACGGCGTCGGCCAGCGACTTGTCGAAATCAGCGCGCGGAACCTGGTAAGTATATGGCCAGCCGGAGGTGAACTGGTCGGAAAAATCAAAGCTGCAGGCCTGCTTGCCCCGCAAAAACACCGCGCCGAATTTTTGCATGAAGCCTTGCGCCTGAATCGAGTCGAGCAGGCCGGCTTCCTGCAACAGGTCCATGCCGTGCGGCAGCAAACTTTCACCAATTACAAACCGCGGAAAAGTCTGTTTCTCCACTACCAATAATTGAAAACCTTGCTGATGCAGCAACGCCGCGGCGGTCGAACCCGCCGGGCCGGCGCCGATGATTAGAACGTCAACTTCAGTTGGCTTCATGGAAAATCAAACCGAAGGCAGCGGGAAGTAACGGTCCAGCCGGGTGAACAGGCTTTTGTCGCCTTCGAGCGCGATCACGCCCTGGCGCAGCGCGGCGGGCACGTTCAACTGGCGCGTGAATAGCGCCACCCACGTGTCCCTGGTGCAGGTCACGCGCAAGTCGGGCCTGGACGTCGGCTCGAATTCCAATTCGCAATGCCCCTTCTCCACGGTGAAACGGTAGTGCCGCTGGCAGTCGGGGAAATCAAATTGCAGCACGGCACGCAATCGCGCAGTGGCCTTCGGGTTCATGCACCTTGCCATCTCGCGCATGAGAATGTCGGGGTCGCTGCCGACCTTTTTTTGCAATTTGACGCTGTTGGTGTTCGACGCGTCCATCGCAATGGCGTGTTCCCAATAAATGTTCGAGTAAGTACAGAAATATTTATCGTCCGGCGACAACATCAGCTCCGCGTCCGCCACGGTTTTGGCGGAAAGTTTGCCGGTCGTGCCGGCCTCGTGCCCGGCCTTGACAAACGCCGACTCGACACGTTTGAGCGTCAGCGGCTTGGACAATTTGAAAGGCAGCAGGTGCGATTCAGGCCGCGTTAACTGGCCGCCCAATTCCATGTCCAGCGTGTCCGCGATGAGGCGGAACGTCTGGTTCACTGGATCGTAGGCTTCGCGTGCTCGCAACGCGCCGACCGTAATGGAAATAAATTTTTTATTCCCCCACTTCGCTGGTTCGCGCAGGCGGTTCCGCAAAATTCCCATTTTGCTCGTCTCCAAACCCACGGTCGTCAACGGGAATGTGCGCTCAAAAAAATTCTTCAGGTAGCTGCTCATCGCGAAATAATAAACCGGCGTGGCACAGACCAGCGCGTCGGCTTCGAGGATGACCGGCAGGAGTTTTTCCATCGGGTCGTGATGGACGCACTGACCGGGCTTGACGAGCCAGCAATAAAAGCAGCCCAGACAAGGCTTGAGCGAATATTCGTCTGTGGTGATGTCCACGTCGGTAACGCTCGCTCCCGCCTCTATCAGGCCGGTGGCGAACAGGTTCACCAGATACTGCGTGAACCCATTTTTTCGCGGATTGCCGCGCACAAGCAAAACTTTCATAGAGCAATGGTGCAAAAAGGTTTCAAACAATATCCGCACTAATGAACTTTGCCCGCACAAACGGGTCAAGAGTTTATTGCCGCAAATAAAGTTTGTGGCTGCCCGATTGTGGCTGTCCGATTTGACAATCGTGTGGTGATTTGGCACGTTCCCGCCGCCATGGCGGACAATCAAATTTATGATGTGCTGATTGCCGGCGGCGGATTGGCTGGACAATGCCTCGCGCGGCAACTCAGGCTTGCCCGGCCGGAGCTGTCCGTGGCCGTGATTGATTTTGAAAAACGTCCCCTGCCCGAAGCCGCCTTCAAAGTCGGCGAGGCCACCTCGGAACTCGGCGCGCATTATTTTGCCGTCAAACTTCAGCTCAAGGATTACCTCAACCGCGAGCATCTGCTGAAGAACGGCCTCCGCTTTTTTTTTGGCGACGCCCAAGGCCCGTTGCAAGATCGTCCGGAATACGGACCGCGCCAGTTTCCGCCCGTTTCGTCGTTCCAACTGGATCGCGGCAAACTGGAAAACCATTTGCGCGATCTTAATCAGGCTGCGGGTATCACGTTGCTGGAAGGGTTCGGCGTGCAGGAAATTTCGCTCGGCGACAATGATGCGCCGCATACGACAGTCATCCTGGAATGCAACGGCAGCAAAAAAATTTCCCTTCGCTCGATCTGGGTGGTGGACTGCACCGGGCGCCAGCGGATCCTTCAGAAGAAATTAAATCTCTGCCTGCCCAGTCCGTTGAAGCACAGCGCGAGTTGGTTCCGCGTGAAGGGAAAGTGCAACGTGGAAAACTTTGTGCCGGCGGATAATGTCGCGTGGCACGAACAAGTTCCCGGCGGCATCCGTCACCGCTCCACGAACCATCTCGTCGGCCACGGATACTGGGTTTGGCTCATTCCGCTTTCGTCCGACAACACCAGCATAGGCATCGTTGTGGACGAGCGAATTCATCCGATAGCGAACATGAACACCTATGAGAAGGCGCTCGCGTGGCTGAAAATTCATGAACCGGTCGTAGCGCAGAATCTTGGGGGGGTCAGCGTGATGGATTTTCTGTTTTTCAAGGAATTCAGCTATGAGACCAAACAATTTTATTCCGCCGGCCGCTGGGCGTGCGTGGGCGAGGCGGCGGCGTTTCTCGACCCGTTTTACAGCCCCGGCTCGGATTTCATCGCGATGGGCAACACGATGGTGACGCAGCTCATCCGGCGGCATTTTGAAAAAACATTTACGAGCGCCGCCGTGGAGCAAAGCAACGCCACGATGTTGCTGCTTCATCGCGCCTTCACCGATGTTTTCCGCGACCAATATCCGACATTTGGCCGCGCAAAAGTGATGACGGCGAAAGTTGTTTGGGACAACGCTTCGTATTGGGTTTTCATCTGCCAGGTGTTTTTTCAGGACATTTTCTTCGAGGACAAGCATCTCGATCGCTACTGCCGCCTGCTCGATCAGTTTTACCGGCTCAACCTGCGCGTCCAGCAGTTGTTCCGTGATTGGACGGCGCGCAGCCGCGATGGTTCCGGCTACGATTATCTGGGCTACGAGGACTTTCCGGTGGCCGTGCGCAGCCATCTGGAGCTTGACCGCAAAAAGGGGCCGCGCCGTTTTCTGGAATGGCTTGAGTTGAACCTGGACCGTTTCTCCGCATGGGGCATTGTGCTGTTTCTCATCGCTGTCGAAGATGCCGCGCCGGAATGGCGCGCCCAGATCGCAGAGGAAAATCTGACGACAGAGTTGATTGATTTGAACGATCTCGAAGCCGCCGCCGCCAGCCGCGCACTGACCCACACCGGCCGAAATCCGCTGGCGACCGAAATCACTTCGCTGAAACGGCAGATGACAAAGTTATTTCCTCATTATGATTGTCTGCGGGAAACTTCCGACCGCCGCCAGCCGGCCGATGAAACGGGGCTGGTCTTCAATCCGATTCGCACTTTGAGGCCTTGAAACGGATCGTGTCAAGATACCCATCGCGCGTAATCCGGCAATTCGCCGCCATCAGCAGCGCGATGGTGTTGATTTTTTCCGGTCTGGTGGGAACTGGCTGCCGCACCGCCGCCACGCGTCAAATTTCCGATCCGGCCCCGGCCGTCGCGCGGCTGCGCGCAGGCGGAACCGTCCGGGCCGAAGCGGACGCGCTGGTGAAACCGTTGCTGGCCAGCGGCGAAGTTTTCGGGATGACCGTGGGCGTGGTCACGCCGGACGGGGCCACGCAGAGTTTTGGTTACGGACGGACGGGACGCGCTGGCGACACGAATGCACCCGGCCCGGACGACCTGTTTCAAATCGGCTCGCTCTCGAAGTTGTTCATGGAAACGCTGTTGATCCAGCTTGAAGCCGGGGGGCAATTGCACGACGACGACACGGTGCGCGACATCCTGCCCACGAATCTGGTCGTAAGCACTGAGATGGGACGGCTGACGGTGCATCAACTGGCCACGCACACAGGCGGTCTGCCGCGCGAGCCGCTGCCATTGACCCGGCTCGGTTCCTTTTTCGGCTATTTCGTCACAGGCCACAACCTTTACGCATTCCTCACAACTCCATATTTGCAAAAATACTTGCGCCACGCCCGGCCTCATCCCAAAACACCGCCGGAATTTGTTTATTCCAATCTCGGCGCGGGCCTGCTCGGTTATTTAATTGCGGAGAAAACCGGACACCCGGCAACGGATCTGATCGAGGAAAAAATCTGCCGGCCGCTGCGCTTGAACGACTCGGTTTTTTTCCTGAACACGGAACAGCAGAGCCGTCTGGCAGTCGGTCACGTCGGCAACCAGGCCTGCTGGAAGCCGGGCAACTGTCCCCTGCCCGCGTGGGACATGGGAGACGTGCTGCGGCCCGTCGGCGGGATGTATTCGAGCATGAACGACTTGCTGATTTTTGCGCGGGCCAACCTGGGGATGCTCCATCAGCCGATTGAATCCGCGCTGGCGGCAACGCACCGCCCTCAAATCAAGACGGCGCGTGGCAGCGAGGCGCTGGGCTGGATCATCCATTACTTTGACAACGGACGGCGCGTCCTCACGTTCAAGGACGGCATGGTGGCGGGTTACTGCGCCTACATCGGGCTGGACTTGGACGCGCGCGTGGCCGTGGTGGTGCTGTCGAATAAATTTAGCTGGGACGAAAAAGTCGGGCACAACCTGCTGTTGCGAATGGCCGAAGCCTTTGCCGCCCCGGCGATGGCGGATGACGAAACCGGGTCATTCGAGCTTCGTCATTAATTCGTCATTCTTCAGGGCGGTCACTGGGTCTTGAGCCGAATGGCCTTGCCCCGGTAAGTGATTTCCTTCATCTGGTACAGCAACGTACACCCGCGCGTGCGGCTGGTCGAGGAGCATTCAATGACCGCGTCCGCTTCCGGCGCCTTGGCGAGCGCGTTGTAATACGCGCGCGCCGACACGGCATCGACGAAAAAGCAGGGCACCGACGGCCCGTAAGGACAGGCGCAATGATCCTCGAAAAACTTTATGCCCAGCACTTTCCACTTGGTCCGGTCGATGATCCGCACAAGTCCGAGCACGTAAGCGTCTTCGCGCGAGGTCCCTTCCACCGTGTCAAGGATAACCAGGTCCTGGCGCGGCACCTGGGTTTCGAGATTTAACTGCCCGAACCGGACAACGGGCTTGTAGTTCCCGGTCGCACAGCCCGCCAGCAATGCGCAGGACAATGCCAACCAGACACTTCCTTTGAGGACATGTCCAACAGAGATTATTTTCATACCTTCAAACCATGGCATGGAAGGTCCGTTTTTGCAACTGCTTTCAGACCTTTTTGGCTGGCAGTCTGTGTTGCGGAGTGGCGATGCCAGCGCCGCAACATTTGTCGAAGCTCTCCAGCTACTCTGGACTCCTCCAGAGAGGGATGGAACCCTGTGGCTCGCGCCTTGGCGGATAAGCATCAGACAGCCGTAGAAGCAGATTGTGTCCGACCTTGTCGTGCCAGTTAAAATTGTTGCATAGCACCACCACTCCGACCTGGCGCTCAACATTCAGCCCGACATAGGAGCAGTAACCGGACACCATGGCATGTTTGTACGTAATCGCCAAACGCCCTTCGTTGAAGTAATTGACCGACCAACCCAACCCCACATCTTCCCTGGGTGTCTTGACACGGACATCCTGCATGGAGATCAGCAACGGTTCCAGCGGATGGTGCAGTTGTCCCAGATTCGCCCGGGTGAACACGATCAAATCGTTGGCGGTGGAATACAAGCCACAAGATCCACTCAGAATCTCGCCCATGTCCCATGGCCCCATGACGGCGCTGCGCGGCATGAACTTGGGTTGATTCCCCGGATGCCCAACAGCCAGCCGGCTTTTCTGTTCCGCATTGAGGCAAAGCACGGTGTCGCGGAGATTCAGCGGCCGGCAAATCTTCTCCGCAATCAAATCGGAGATGGACCGCCCGGTCTTGATTTCGATCAAATGCGTCAGCAGCCCGATTCCAATATTCGAATAGTTATATCCCCGCTCCGCTTTCGGGGGAAGCCGGCAGGCCCGCAAGTAATCGTAAAGATACTCCTTGGTGATGCAACCATAGAGATTGCGCCCCGTGAACAAAAAAGACATGAAATACCACATTTGGCGGAGGTTATTGGGCTGGCGCGGCAGCCCTCCGGTGTTCGTAACCAGCTCATACAACGTCAACTCTCCCGCATCCGCGCTCAACGGGACTTTGGCCGGCAAGATGCTCCGCACAGTGTCTTGATAATTCAATTGCCCCTCCTCCACGAGCCGGGCCAGGAGCGCGTCAACAAACAGTTTCGACACGGATCCGATTTGAAAAATGGTGTCGCCTCCCGGCGGTCGGCGGTCACCGGACCGGCCAGTCCGGCCATAACCGTAAGTCCGGGCCACTCCGTCGGGACACACCACACCGACAACCATGCCGCAGGCTTCGCCGCTGTCAATCAGCGGTTGCGCCAGCAGATCCGCTTCCGCCTGCAAACTGCCGCCAGCCCGAAGCCGGGCGGCGCTTGGCGCTGGATCGGAGATCACACGCGAGGAAAGTGCCGCGCAGGATGTGCATAGAATCGCCGCTCCAATCAGGAACACCAATGCAGCGTGTCCCGGACGGATATGCCGCGTAACCGAAAACCATTCCACAATCCCGCTGGTTCCCGGAACGCCAGCATGGTCGTCGCTTGATTGGCCGGCATCACTTTCGCGCAGATTGATGACCGGCGTTTGCTTATTCATGGAGCGGGAACGTGCCGGAACGGACGGGAAAATTCAAGACATGACGGGCCCGAAAACAAACTTGCGATGGTTGCGGCTCTTGGTTACTCTGATTTCCAGATTGCAAACCCGCATATAACTATTAACTATTATGAAGACACACCGTCCGGCATTAATCAAACCATTGACAACCATTGCAGCCCTCGCCGTGTTGCTTGCCACAGGCTGCGCCACGGATAATACCGAGGCCGTTCGTCACAGGAACAACCTGGCCGACATTCATCGCAAGTGTGACTGTAAAATAAAAACGCTGCGCAAATGGTGGGCTCCATTGCCAGGTGTCGACGAACGAAAAGATGTTCCGTTTGAGCACGTCAAATTTCTCGATAAAGAACCCACTGATCGTCAATTTCAAATCATTGGATATTTCGAGCCAAACTGGCAGGTTATGAGTGAATACGTTCAAGCCGCCCGGGGCGAGGCTGCGTTGCAAGGCGCTGACGCCTATTACTTCATTGATCGGGAAAAGAATCCGACCATGCCAAGACATAGTGCTGCAATCATCGTTTGGAAATGAAAAATAGCTTCGGTAATTGGCTGATTACCGCGGTTGCTTTTTATCTGTTAGCCTCTCAATCGGGTTGCCGGACGATTTCGCAGTGGGCGGTCCCGCATGATCTCCTCACGTTTCCGCGCACACCGATCTATACCAATGACCAAGGCCGGTTTTATGATGTGCATCACACCGGCAAGGCGGATTTTGCCATTTTAAAGGATGAGACAGGCCGGCTCAACGTGCTGGCCTATGACGACGCCGGGGACGGACATTTTAACCGGACTTACCGGTTGAGCGATTACCGCAACCAGGATGTTCCCCACGTTGTGCTCATGATAGATTCCATGCCCTATCGGATGGTGGCAAAACGATACGCGGCCGGCGAATGGGGCTGGTTCTATCCTCCCCAAAAGGTGATTCCGCCCTTCCCCTCCATGAGCATCGTCATCTTCAATGAGATCATCCATGGTCCGCCTTTGAAGGCGGCCATCGAGCGGTATTACGACCCGGGGATGAAGGCGGTCAACAATCAAGTGTTTGCCCTGGCGTTTGGCCGTCAATTTCCCTGGCAATACCGCCTGGATTTTGAGGAGGATAAGTATTGGAAGACGGGCTTGACGTATCTTAATCCCCGTCCCTGGTATCAGTATGAGCTGGCCGCCGCGAAAAGCGCGGCCGATAAAAGCCTCAACTCGGTGGTCCTGACCTATCTTGTCACCGGATCGGGCATGGCCAGCAAGTACGGAGAAAATGGAATCAACGAAGCCCTGGATCAAATCGAGCAGTTTTGCATGCAATTGATTTATGAGCGGCATGGCGCCATCAAGATCTCCATTCTTTCCGATCACGGCCACAATTTAAGTCTGTCCAAGAACATCACCCCGGACATCTGTGATACCCTTCGCAAGGCCGGGTTTAATCCCACCACGCGGATCAAAAACCCCCGGCAGGATGTTTTCGTCGAGGTGGATGGACTGGCCACCTACTTCGGCGTTCGGACCACGCAACCGAGCAAGGTTGCGGACACCCTGCTGGCCCGTCCGGAGGTGCAGTTGGCGCTGTACCAGGAAGGGGAACGCGTCATCATCCGGGACGCGCGCGCCATCGCCGCCATCACCTGCCATGGCACGTTGCTCAAGTATGCGCCGATCACGGGGGATGTGCTGGGTTACCAACCGTTGTTGCAACGGCTGGCGGCGGAAGGCAAGGTTGACGCCGCCGGCTTCGTGGAGGATCAAGTATGGCTTGAGGAAACCCGCGACCTTGAATGGCCGGATGTGCCGCGGCGCGCCTGGGACGCCTTCCACCGCCTGGTGGTGAATCCGGCCAGCGTCATGTTCACCGTCCAGGATGGCTTTTGCGCCGGGTACGGCAATCTGGACAAGTGGATCCGCATGGAGTCCACCCATGGAGGGCTCAATCAGATCAACAGCGATGCGGTTCTCATGACCATGACCGGCCCGATCCCCAAGGTGTTGCGCAGCCGCGACGTGCTTCCGGCCATCGAGCCGCGCTATACACCCTACCTGCCGCCACACAGCCCGAATCGCTGACCTCAACGTTCTGAATCAACAGACAACTTTTTACCAGGGGTTGAGCCACTTGCAGTTTTTTATTTCCCTTTCTCCCTCTTCCTTGGAAACACACCTCGATTCAAGGGGCGTAAATGACCCCATATTAAACTTAAACTCTAGGTAGTAGGTCTGGTTTGGCTCAACAGGAATTGTTTTGGCATTTTGGGGAACATAGTTATTGAAATCGCCAACACCCATGACTGGATTGTTTTTTATTGTCCAAATAGGAAGAAAACCTGGATTTGCCTGATACGCATAAAATGTTCCAAGTTTGAACTTACTCGTCAGCAATTCGCCTTTGGTCATGATTTTCCATTTGTTCGGGCCGCCGCCCCAAAAGGCCGACTTTGCATAAATGATTACCAAACCCTTACCCGGCTCTGGCTTAAGAGAGGTTTCCACGGTGGAATATCGAGGACCGCTTGTCCCGCAACCGGTTAGCAAGCCAATGGTGATGGTCGCGAGGATTAGGATTGATCGGTGAATGTATTTTTTCATATCAAGAGCCCGGCGGCTGGTATTTAGGATTTTGAGCGCAAGGCGGCGATGGCGTCCTGGGCATCCTGCTTCACTCGCGGCTCAGGGCTGTTCAACAAAGGTTCGATCAAAGGAATCACGTCTTTGTTGCCCAGAACAGCCAAAGTTTGGCAAGCCTCCCGGACCAGGGAAGAATGTGGGTTCTTCAGGCAGGGCAAAATATCAGGCACGGCTCCCGCCAGTGCCGATCCCTGGAGTCTGCGCAAGTCCTTCAAAACGTCCTTGTTCGCCTCCAAGCCCGGCTCTTTCAACAGGGCGCAAATGGCCTTGACGTCTTCCTCATTAACATCCGCATGGAAAGAACCCAGCATGTCCGCCGCCCGCCTTCTCACCTTCAGGCGCGAATCGGTTAACAGCTTTTTTAGCGTCGGAAACGCTTTTGTGCTGTTGTGGTACACCTTCTTATATCGCCTCATATTCGAAAGCACCTTGCCTTCGTCCGGTGACGAGAAACTGGCGATGAGCTCGTCTTCAGTTTCCGCCCTGATTGACGGCGCGGCGGCCAGCAGCGCCAGAATGGACATTCCAATGAACGTTCGTCTGCAAATTTGTTTCATAACTTGTTCCTTTTTTCGACGGCTGCCACAGTCGGATCCCAGGAGGGGTCAACGTCAGCCTTGGCGGGATGCTGCGCCTGAGGCGCCGCGATGTCAAACGAATTCATTGCAGCAAATTTATTGACAGTTGGATGCCTGGTTAAAATCATGTGTTGGAATCTCCAGACTTTCTTGCGACCAGCAACAAATTTGATCCAAGGCCGGTTCCGTTCCTGACTTCGACTGTTGCAAAACCCGCCTTGCGCAACAATGCGAGGTGGGTTTGTTCGTCCTCAAAATGCAGGCCGTGCCGCGTCCGGTTCCGGCCCAGGCGCACCGCCCATTTCTCGGCGCGAGCAACCGCGCGGTGGCTGGCATCCTCCTTCGCCATCGCGTCCCGGATGATCAGGCAGCCGCCCGGTCGCAACGCGGCAAAGATTTTGCGCAGCATCTCCGCCTTCAACTCGCGCGGGAAGTAATGCAGCACGTCGCACAGCAGCGCGCAGTCGCACGCAAGAAACTCCGGCCATTCCAGTATGTCGCGCTGTTCAAACGCCACCTGTGAATTCGCCCGCGCCGTCACCTGCGCCACGCGGATTTTTTCCGAGTCGAAATCAACGCCATGCGCGCGCCGCTCCGGCGTGAACAGCGTCAGCCAATGCGCCACAATGCCATAGCCGCAGCCGACATCGAGGATTTCACCGCGCGCCGGGACGGCTTTGTCCACGACGCGGAACAGCGGGTCGGTCTTCATCTTCCAATAAACAAACTGCGAAACATACGGCCCTTGAAAACGGTAGAGCCGGCTGACGGCGCGGAGCGTTTGCGCCATCGTGGGATTGGAAATTTTTGGACGGCGCGAATTCACTTTCACCAGCCAGCGCATGGACAACGGCACAAGAAACAGCGTCGCCAGCAAACTGAAACTGATGCCGAGCAACGCGGTCAGTCCGACGGAAAACAAGGCCGGATGATGCGCCAGCACCAGCACGCCGGTGCCGAGCAGCGCCGTCAGCGCGCACATCGTCACGGCGGCGCCCGTGACCGCCATGCGTTCCGGGTGGCCGCGCAACGGTTCAAGTTCGCCCAACACGAGGAACAGGCTGTAATCGCCGCCCACGCCGACGACAAAGATGACGAACACAAAATTCGCCGCGTCAATGGGCAGGCCGCAAAGACCGAGCGAACCCAGCGTCCAGAAAACGCCCGCCGCCATTGGCAGCAGTGTGACCAGCGCCAGTTCAATCCGGCCCAGCAGCAGAAACATCAGGAACGCATTCATCGCCGCCACGAGCAGTCCGAACACCGGCAGAGACCGTCGCGCAATGTGCGTAATCTCGTCGGACAACGCTGTCTTGTTGAGCAGCAACGCGTCCGGCACGGCGGTCTTCACCGCCGCGCGAAGCTGGCGGAATTGTTCCGTGCCAACTGCCTTCACGAGCGTCGTCAAATATATTTTGCCGTCGCGCTCGCTCCAGAAATCGGCGGCCAGGCGGTTCAACGCGGAATTGGTTTCCGGCATCGCCGCAATCTCCGGCGCGGAAATCTTCTCCAAAAACGGTGCGAATGCCTCGGCGCGAAACCCAAGTCTGGCGGCAGCGGCGGCAAGTGAATCATGCAGTTGCGACTGTCGCCCGGTCGTCCAGAAATTCCGCCAGTCGCGCCTGTTTGCCGTCCGTGTCCGCGCCGACGGCATCAGCGGCGCAACGGAGGAAAAGGATTCAAGGACGTTTTGTCCGCGCAGCTTTTCCAGTACCGCGAAAACTCTTTCGTTTTTCGCCAGAACTTCTTCGCGCGTCGTTCCACCGACCACGATGGTTGTGAGTGAAAGCGCCTTCCCCCAGCTTTCGCGGATGGTTTTTTCGTCCTGTTGCGCGCTGCGCGTCACACCGTTGAGCCGCGCGAGATCGCCGTCGAATTTCACGCGGGTCACTCCCGCGGCGCAGACGAGCGTGAACAGAACCAGCGCCGGCAGGACGAAGCGTCTGTTCCTCGTCCGCCAGTCGAACAATCGCTGGAGCAGCGCTGTCAACGGCAGCGGACGGGCATTGGCCGC
>Ga0326728_10020671_pt1 | contig 12514 bp, 11 predicted proteins | sample MB3enrmetagenome_FD_207602 | JGI IMG/M metagenome (GOLD analysis project Ga0326728, IMG submission 207602) | Lab enriched peat soil microbial communities from McLean, Ithaca, NY, United States - MB31MN | ecosystem: Environmental > Terrestrial > Soil > Wetlands > Peat | place: USA: New York...
TGACATAGGGCTGAAAGACTCAGTGAGGAATCCCCCGGTATCAACGCGCACAATTCACAAACCGGGCATGGAAGATGACGATGAAATACAGTTCTCGGAATAGTAAAGGACGGGCGGGAACCAGCTTTGCTCATCCCCCTGCAAACGGCGCTAATCAGTCTGCCTTGTCTCCAGGAGCGAGTGTTGCCTGTCAGTTTCGCTGAATTTCGCAAGCTTTCCAACTGTGGCACTGTGGGTGAGCTGACCAACATATAATCCAAAGCCGACCATGAATCCGAGCCCGCTGCAAAGGTAATGAATCCAGTGCCACGGGATGGTTCCTATGGCAAATAGCAGACCGCGCCGTCGTCCGAAGAAAACATAGAGAGGCATATTGATTACGAGGAGGGATGCGGCGAAGATGCCCGAGACCACGGCAGCGCCGAGCCAAAAGGCAATTGCCGGCATCGACGCAACCAATCCCAGTACGAGCATTACACTTATCCGGTTGGTAATGTTTAGATTCAGGTCGTTCCCCAGGCTACGGTCTCTGAGAATCATCTGGGTCCAGGGCAGAGCGCGTGAGAAAAGATCGGTTTTCAGAATCGACAAACCTCCCCAACCCTTGAGATGCTTGACCTGCAGGTCCTTGCATAATCTGATCTTTCGACCCTCTCTTGCCAGGCGGCAGCCCAGTTCCACATCTTCGATGGAAGGCGTGGGATAAAGGAATTCATTGAACCCGCCATTCTTCAGAAATTCGTCCCGCCTGATTGCCCCATAGCCGGTCCAGAAGGTCGAAGCCTCTTCACGCCCCATTTGATGGACGTAATGATGGAGCAAATTCCGATACTGGGACGTGAAGGAAGGGACATCCGGCGCATCGTCATAAGAACCGAAAACCGCGGTTATACCAGGATCTGAATTGAATATATCCCTCACTTTGGATATTGAATCGGGCTGGATGGCTACGTCCGAATCGATAAACAAAAGGATTGAACCATTGGCGGCCTTTGCCCCAATATTACGAGCCCTGGCTGGTCCACGAACAGCATGGGTTTGAATCACACTCACGCCAAACTCATTTTCAAGGGAAGCATGATCCTTAATCTTTCCGTCGAATACCACGAGAACCTCGTCCGCTCCCGAAGAGGCATCGATTATGGATTGCAAACACCTTCGCAAATTCTCATCGTCATTATGCGCGGGAACAATCGCCGAAACGGTCAACTGTGCGGGCAAGGGGACGGCAGTGCACATCATAGCTCTTTCCTTGTCGAAGTCCGACTGGCCGGGCAAAAAATCTGAATGCCAAGGCATGCGACATTTTGCAAAATAAATGCCCAGGCCTTTCCGACAATCTGAAAGGCCTGCGGGACAATTCATAAGCACATGAATAATCAGGATAAGTCACTGGCAGGCTGTATAGCGCGGACCTCGCCAAGACCGCGATGCCGAGCGGGAATGTGTAAAGAAAACCGACACAGCCTAATGATATTAATTGTCATCTTTGTTACAAGTTATTGTATATACGGATAACATCTTGACAGAGCACCGGATGTAAAGTTTACCGACGATTTTGAGACGACAAGATCCAGGCCGACGATGAGACATGATTTAAAGTTCTATATTGTGCAGGAATTATATCCATTTAAAAAATAGGAGGGATTTTACTCTTTGATTTCCAACTTCCGTCCTTCCGTCTTCTCCTCCGTTCTCCGTCATCCGTTCTCCATCATCCGTTCTCGGTCCCCCGTCCCTCTACCCGTTCGGGGTTGTTTTACGGGCAGCTGAACGATGAATGTCGAGCCTTTTCCCTGCTCACTCTCGACCCTGATGGTCCCACCGTGCCGCTCGACAATTTTTCGGCATATAGCAAGCCCCATCCCGATTCCATCGTATTTGCCGCGGCCATGGAGCCTCTGGAAGGGCCTGAAAATAAGTTCGGCAAACTGCTGGTCAAAACCGATCCCGTTGTCTTCTACATATATCTCACATGTCCCATTCCCCGAATTTTTACCGTAAACTCTGATGTTAAGCGTATCGCTGCCGCGGTACTTAAGGGCGTTTCCAATCAGATGCTGAAAGAGCTGCAACATCTGGGTTCCATCAGCCTCGATAGCGGGGAGATCCTCAATCTCGATCCGGCAATTCGATTCTTTGACCAATGTTTCGAAAACATGTGCAGCCTCACGCACCAGAGAACCTAGCTCTATTTGCCAGGATTGGATAATCCTGTCGTATGTACCGTCCCGCCGGATTTCCGCCAGGGCCGCGTTGATTTCTCCGAGAAGATCAGTATTTCCTTTTTTTACCGCAATCGCCGAGCGGCTTCGGCTGATGGGTTCGTCGAACAACTTCACACCCCGGATGTCGTTTTCCGCCAGGCAAATACCTTCCCACCCACCGATCTGCGACCACAGCATCCAGGGCGCCCTTCGACAGCATTCTGAAGCCTTTGACGAAATCCGGAATGATTTCGACGATGATCTGTGGGTCTCCCTGCAGTAAAAGGAGCGGCAGCCCCTTCTCCTCGACACCGACTTTCAATCCGCGCAAATCGAGCACTGAAGCGACGCCGGGGCGTTCGGCGGCAGTGAATATGGTAAATTCCGTGTCCAGCAGGGGTTCAGAGAAGTCATAGGTTTCCAGGCGTTCCGAATCCGGGTCCATTTGAAGCAAAGCGTCAGCCCGGCCCTACAGAACAAGTCGTTGTGCCTCAGCCCAGTTCGTGAGCCGAATATCGACGGGGTAATGCATGCGTTCCGCCAGCGCCTCGGCAAGGTCGACCACGATACCGGTCGGCTTGCCGTTCTTCATGAAGCTCATCGGCGGCAGGTATTCATTGCCAAGGAACAAAACCGGGCGCCTTCCGCGCTCCCCACCCTCCCCGCCGGCCGGTTGCGCCATCGGCCGACGGACCATATACCAGGCGAGCAGTACGACGACGATCAGCGCCGCTACGCCGGCTATCCGCATGCCCGCAACTCTTTCTTTTCTCATTGTTCGTGCATATGGCATGGCTCAATCTCCAGATGCGCCGCCGGACACGCTAAACACCCAGCTCAGATGGCAGGAGCCTTCCATCCGGTAAAGTCCGATCAGGACCTTTCAGCATTCTGTTCGGCCGGAAGTGAGACGACAAAAGTCGAACCATGTCCAGGTTTGCTCCTGGCGGTGATACTTCCTCCGTGCCGGTCAAGAATTTTTTTGCATATGGCGAGACCCATTCCGGTTCCTTCATACTTGCTGCGCCCATGCAGTCTTTGGAACGGGGCGAAAATCCTGTGCAAATACTGTTCTTCGAAGCCGATGCCGTTGTCCTTAACCATGATTTGAAGCTCACCGTTATCGGCCACGGCGCTCCGTATTTCGATGACCGGTTCCCCTGTCTGAATATGATACCAGTCGTAAATCGCTCGCAGTCGCCCGGGTGAAAACCGTGTTTGAATTAGCCCCTGCATTAGCTCCAGGCTAGTTCAAAAAACTTGCCGGTTTATATCATACACCAAAGGATGAACCAATTCTTTTAGCCACTTATAGGCCATCACTCCGGTTGGGCATCACCGCGCTCATGTCATTCGTAATGAAAAATAATCTGCTCTGGAAGGGCCGAACGTGACTGAACCAGATTGCATTGCTGAAAAGCGGATGCGGAAATCAGGAGGAAAAGAGCGGGCACGGTGGAAACCGCGCCCGCTCTTTAAGACGAGGACCTCTCAGTGAAGGCTTTTACTTTCTTTTTTTTGCCTGAAGGACCTGTGATTTCACGACATTGTTGGCTCTATTCGAATCGGGCACCCTGCTGTCGGGGTCCATTACCGCTATCAGATATTTTCCACTGACAGATACCATGAATGACTTATAAATGCTGAGACTTACGCTATCCCCGGGTTTTATTGAATTCTTTACCCGAGCGGTTCCCAACAGTGAAGTTTTGGAAATCCCGTCGTTGGAAAGATAGAGAAGCACCCTGAACCAGGTTGCCGTTGCAGCGTTTCCTATGTTCTCCACTATGAAATTCCCGGTAAGAATTCTGCCCCCATAAGAAGTAGAAAGATTCGAAAAAACACCGGTAAGGTCCGCTTCGTTAGCAGCCGGAGGCGGCGCAGGACCCGAGGATATGACTAGACTTACCGCATTCCCCGAGCTCACGCTCGCGCCAGCCGCCGGGTTCTCGCTGATGACCAATCCGGAGGCAACCGTCGTGCTTGACTGGGTCGTCACCTGTCCGGTAGTAAGCCCTGCCTGGACGAGCGCCGCACTTGCCTGGGCCTGCGTATCACCTACTACGTTGGGCACGTCAACCGAGGCAGGTGGGGTCGGATCGGGAGTACCCGAGGATACGACCAAGCTGACGGCACTCCCGGAGGTCACGCTTGTGTCCGCCGCCGGGTCCTCGCTGATGACCAATCCGGAGGCAACTGTCGTACTTGACTGGGTCGTCACCTGTCCGGTAGTAAGCCCTGCCTGGACGAGCGCAGTACTCGCCGCGGTCTGTGTATCACCCACCACTTTGGGCACGGACACCAAAGTAGAAGGAGGCGGACTTCCGTTGCCGTATTCGATGAAATTTGCGGCAAATCCTACCTGGCTCATCCCGTAGCGTATGCGCATGTATCCGGACTCACCCCATGAAGTGCCCCAGGAGTTTCGAAGAATCCAGTACCCGTTGTCCGGCCCAAGGTCGTCGTTCCAGCCGACCAGCACGATGGCGTGATTGATCTGGCCGGTTTCGTTGGTGTTGAAAATGCCGCCCGAGTAGGCCTGGAAGTATGGTCCGACATAAACAGCAGCACTAATCGGTCCATAGGTGTAAATGGCCTGTTTGATCTCCTGGACGGTGGGAACGGCGTCCTCACTTGCTATATAGTTCCAACTAGTTAGCTTGTACGGATGGTTGTATGTCCCTCCGCATGGGGAGTCCGTTGCTGTGTAGGGATCTTGGGATGCCAGGACAGCGCCCGGCCCGTTGTTGTCCTGCCCGTCCTCACTCACGTGATAGTCGTGAGCCCACCAGCCTCCCTCGCAACTCCAGCCGTCAACGTTGCAGGAGATCAGGTATTGTTCGGCCAGATCTACGGTTGTGCCGCTCTGCAACAGAATTTGTGACTCCAGCGGTCCGACAGTGCCGAATGCCCAGCAGCCGCCGCAGTTCCCCTGGTCCTTGATTGGCGTCACACCATTCTGTGCTCGCCAGTCTAGAGAGGACGGCAGAGTCTGAGCTGTCGATCCGAGCATTCTGACCGAAGGAGCATCGTCCTTCTTCCATCCCGCCGGCGGCTTGAGGCCGGTAAGATGGTTTATATCCTTGTCCATCGCAGCTGAATAGGCAACCTCGTAAGTCCCGCCTTGTGCCCGGATCTCTTCTCGCAAGGCCTGAATTCTGCTCGCTATTTCGGGCTGCAGGGCACTAAAATCCTCGGCCCCGCAGAAAGAGGGAATCGTAAGAAGAATCGCTGTGATAAAAATTAGGATGACTTTTTTCATCTCAGTTCCTTTCGGTAATAATTACACCCACTTAGCTCTTTCGACAGAAAACCACATCGTCGGTTATCTTTTTCATTTCCCGGCGGAAAAGAACCCATAGCTTACGAAAAGTCGTGCGAATCGTAAGATGCGAATTACAAAATTAGCTGCCGGATTACACTGACTTGCAGTCATTCCACTTCAGTCAGGTTGTAGAAGCCCTACATTCATTTCCTCCTGAAAAGGCCTGCCGGGCCGTGATGCAGAAATAAACCAACAATTCTTTCCCAAGATTGAACCAATCGTTGGCGGAGTTTGGTGCAAGTTTTTTGCCATCATGGAAAGACCGGCGAGGCATATGCGCACGTTGCTTCGATGCAGGAAGGATGGCGCTTTGGTTTAGCAGGATCGTATCGGACGGTCGATACAAGATCATTACACTTAAACGCTGTTCATTTTTTTGATTGCGCTCCTGATGGAAACTAATTAAACTAAAAGAGTTTCCTATGCTCTACACCCTGCGAATGCTGACAACGGTCGTGCCCAATGATCGGAATGTTCAAAATCGCCCTGAAGCTCCTGATAAACGACCGGGCAAAATTTGCCGCCCTGGTCGTGGGAATAACCTTCGCCATTTTTCTTATCGTTCAGCTCACTTCCATATTTGCGGGCATACTGATCAAGGCTTCTGCGAACGTCATAAATATCGGCGCCAGAATCTGGGTCATGGACCCTTCGGTCAATAACCCTCTTAATACAGTTCCGATGCCGGACAACGTTCTGGACGAGGTCCGCAGCATGAACGGGGTAAAATACGCAGTTCCTCTTTATTCAGGCGTAGCCCTGGTCAAACTGAAAAGCGGCATCTACCAGCCGGCAACCATCGTGGGACTCGACGACGCCACTCTGCTGGGAAGACCTGAACTTTTAGAAGGCAGAATCGAAGATATCTATGGAGAAAACGCTTTTATTGTTATCAAGGACCAGGAATACGGCAAGCTGGAAGAACCCGCGGTCGGGACAACCTTCGAAATAAATGACCATCGGGGATTGATAGTTGGAATCGCAAAGGTTACCACAAGCGGCCTCTTCGGGATCCCCAGTCTTTATACCACTTACAATCGTGCAATTCAGTATTTGCCGAACACCCGGTTCACCATTGCCCATGTCCTGGTTGAGCCTAAAAGCGAGGCGGACATACCCGAGATAAAGAACCAAATCGAGAAGATCGGGTACCTGGGTCTGACAGACCGGGAATTCGAGAAAAAAACCGCTGACTTCTATATTTTTAAGACCGGCGCAGGTGTCAACATCCTTCTGATGACTTTTATAGGCTTTTTGGTCGGCCTCTCCATTTCCGGCCAGACTTTCTACACTTTCATACTTGAAAACCTCGATAAGTTCGGAGCACTCAAGGCCATCGGGGCCAAGAATTCCGAACTTGTTTACATGATCCTTTTCCAGGCTTCATTTGCCTCCTTCGTCGGATACGGCTTGGGTGTGGGTCTCAGTTCCCTGCTCATTTTTCTGGGGAAAAAATACGTTCCGAGCTATACGGCCGACCTGGGCTATTGGAATCTGGGCCTGGCTTTTTTTATGGTGCTCGTAATTGCCGGCGTGTCGAGCCTGCTGGCGGTAAAAAAGGTCATAAAGGTGCAGCCCTTCGAGATCCTGAGAGGTTAGCATGGCGGACACGGCAGTGAAGGCTACCGGACTGGACAAATCCTTCGGGGAAGGTGCGGCGAGGACTTATGCCATCAGGGGCATCAGCTTCGAAGCTTATCTGGGAGAGATGCTTTACTTCGTAGGTCCTTCGGGCAGCGGCAAAACGACCCTTTTGAGCATGATCTCCGGCATCCTCAAACCGGATTCCGGCGAGGTCATAGTGGAGGGTAAGGACATCTGGAAACTGAGCGCCAACCAGATCGCCGATTTCAGGCTCAACAAGGTCGGTTTCGTTTTCCAGGATTACCACCTTTTCGGAAAGCTTAGCACCGTGGAAAACGTGGCGATCCCCCTGATATTAAAGAAGCAGGACTGGCACCAGGCCATGAAAAGCGCAATGGAAGTTCTGGAGGTGGTGGGGCTGACGAGCAGGGCTTCGCTGGCGCCGGTCAAGCTGAGTGGAGGTGAACAGCAGCGCGTAGCGATAGCACGGGCCATTGTCGGTCGGCCGGATATCTTGATCTTCGATGAACCGACAGCTTCTTTGGACGGAGTCACCGGCAAAAAGATCCTTGAATTCGTGAAAGGCGATATTCTCAACGACAGAAGGTGCATTCTGATTGTCACACATGACAGCAGGATATTCGAGCTTGCGGATCGCATAGTCGAGATGGATGACGGGAAGATTGTCAACGTCAGGAGAGGAGGTGAAATTGAAGGGTAAGCTGCTGGTTGTTTTGGCTGTGGCAGGCATTCTGGCGGGCCTTGCCAGTGCATATTTCGGTGGCGCCAAGGGTCAGGCCCCGCCTCCCGTATTTCCCCCTGCCCAGGACCCTTACTCAAAAGGCGTTTACGCCAACGGAATCATTGAAAGCTATCAGTCAAACGGTGAAAATATCAATATATTCCCCGAAGTTTCCGGCCCAATCACTCGAGTGCTGGTTACCGAAGGCGCAACAGTGTCCAAGGGAACACCGATTCTGCTGATAGACGATTCAGTCCAGAAGGCTACCGTCGAGCAGCAAAAGGCCCAGGCCGAGGCTGCTCTGGCTTTGTTCCAGGAACTCAAAGCACAGCCGAGAAAAGAGGTCCTCGAAGTTTCGAAGGCCCAGATGGAAGCAGCGGCCGCCAGCCTCAAGACCTCTGAAGACCAGTTGAGCAAGCTCAAAAAGTCTTTTGAGCTGGACACTCAATCGGTGAGCAAAGACCAGATGGATAATGCCAGCAATGCTGCAAAGGTGGCCAAGACCAATCTCGAGACCGCCAAGAGGCAGTATGAACTGACCAGGGCAGGCGCGTGGATTTTCGACATCCAGAACCAGCAGCGTCAATACGAGGCACTGACAAAAACCTATGAGTCCGGCAAGGCCCTCCTTGCAAAATACATTGTCCTGGCGCCCGTTGACGGGGTGGTTTTAGCGCTCAACGCCTCCACCGGAAGCTATATATCCCCCCAAGGCGCATATGGAACTTACACCCAAGGCTTCGGTCCCGTAGTTGTAATGGGGGCATCCGAAGACATCTACCAGGTCAGGTGCTTTATCGACGAAATCCTCATCCCCAGGCTTCCTTCGCCCTCGCAGATGAACGCCCGGATGTTCCTTAGGGGGACCGAGATAAGCATCCCCCTGGAATTCGTGCGGACGCAGCCTTACGTGACTCCCAAGATTGAACTTTCCAACGAGAGGACTGAAAGAGTGGACGTCAGAGTGCTGCCCGTCGTGTTTCGGTTCACGCCGCCAAAGGATTTACATGTGTATCCGGGGCAGCTTGTGGATGTTTATCTGGAATCAGGCAGTGTCCGGCGGTGACGGTTTGTCACGAAGAAAAACTTCTACAGGGATCAGCAGAACTTAGAGGATTTCAATGAAACTCTCCGCGCGGAAGCAAGAGTGCGAAGGACAGATGACCGGGGAAAAATATTTTTCGACTGCTCTCTTCCGTTTTCGGTTACATGCATCGTTTATCCTGGCAATCCTGTCGATAGTGTCCGGCCTGGCGGGCTGTGCGGTCGGACCTGATTTTGTGCGCCCAAAACCGCCCGCTGTGACCCAATATACCCATGAACCGACCCCTGAACAAACGACGGCCGGCGACGGCCTGGCGCAACGTTTCGAACTCGGCGCCGAAATTGCCGAAGAGTGGTGGCGCCTTTTCAACTCCCCCGAGCTTGATGCTGTGGTCAGAAAGGCGATCGATGAAAATCGAAGCTTTCAGTCGGCCCTTTCGCGTTTACGCCAGAGCCAGGACAACCTTCGGGCCGGCTACGGCGTTTTTTTCCCCCAGATGAACTTAAGCTTTTCCGCCGACAGGGAGAAGTTCTCCCTGGTCCAGTTCGGAATCACGGGGCAAAGTCCCGCAGCTCAATCTTTTGGTTTGGCGCAGAGCACCCTTTTCAATCTTTTCACATTCCAGGGCACAGTTTCGTACGTCGTCGACGTGTTCGGAGGGGAACGCCGCCATGTCGAAGACCTTGCCGCGCAGGTCGAATATCAGAAGCAGACGTTTCGGGCGGCTTCTTTGACGCTTGTGAGCAATGTATTGAATGCATCCATCGCCGGTGCCGGCTACAGGGCACAGATCGAGGCGACCAGGGAGATCATCGCATTTCAGAAAGAACAGCTGAAGATAACGGAAACCCAGGCCAAAGCAGGAACGGCGCCATATTCAAACGTCCTGGCAATCAAGGCCCAGGTGGAAGCGACCGAAGCCACCCTCCCGCCGATTGAAAAGAATCTCAGCCAGTCCCAGCATTTACTGACGGCCCTGGTAGGGAAAACGCCGGAACAATGGGCGCCGCCTCAGATCGATTTAACGAGCATAACCTTACCTGTTGAGATCCCGGTGAGTCTTCCTTCCGAGCTGACACACCGGAGGCCCGATATCCTGGCCGCCGAGGCGCAGCTGCACAGCGCAAGCGCAAACATAGGCGTGGCGACTGCAGCCCTTTTTCCAAACTTAACCCTGAGTGCAAATTACGGCTGGAACAATACCGATATCACTAAACTTTTTGTTCCCGGTGTGAATTTCTGGTCGATCGGCTCAAACATCGCCCAGCCGATATTTCACGGGGGCACCCTCTGGTTCCAGCGTAAAGCGGCCATCAAGGTTTATGAAGCTTCGCTTTCCGATTACCAGCAGGCAGTGGTGACGGGTTTCCAGCAGGTGGCCGATTCCCTTCGCGCATTGGAATTCGATGCCCGCACGCTCGAGGCTCAATCCGCATCACTGGCGACCGCAGAACGAAACCTGAAACTTATAACTTCAAATTACCAGGCCGGCCTGGTCAACTATCTGCAGGTCCTTTCAGCGGACACTCAGTACCAGCAGGCGAGGCTTGGCCTCATTCAAGCTCAAGCCCTGCGCCTGCAGGACACTACCGCCCTGTTTGTCGCACTTGGCGGCGGATGGTGGGAGCGCTGTGCTGCGCAGTAAAGAGTGAGCGTTTCGAGGCAGAGTTCGAAAAACCGGTCCCATAATTTTGAAAGCGCAAGTACCAGACCTGCCCGTTCTATTCCTTCAGGATCGTCTGCAATGCCCCGGCCCGGAAGTTTTTTCAAACCCGAATGAGCGATATCGGCAAACCGCATGTAAATAGGCTTGGCCAAAGAGGCCGGGTGATTATCTTAGTTCCGTTGTCAACGACTTCCAGGGATGAGGAGAAACTGTATGGCCCCAATCATAAGCAGGGAGATCAGGCTGAAGAGACGCCCGGCCGGAATGGTTTCAAGGGATGATTTCGAATTTGGGGAGGCCGAGATTCCCGAACCAGATGCCGGGGAAGTTCTGGTAAGAAACATTTACATCTCCGTCGATCCTTACATGCGCGGGCGTATGGACGCGAGGAAAAGCTACGCGCCTCCTTTCGAGCTGCACAAGCCGTTGGAGGGAGGATGCGTCGGACAGGTTGCAACCTCACGTAACGACATGTTTCAGCAAGGCGATTATGTACTGGGTATGAAAGGGTGGAGGGAGTACTATATATCCGACGGCTCGGAACTCACAAAAATCGACCCTTCTTTTGCGCCCGTCCAGTCTTACCTCGGCCCGCTCGGCATGACCGGTTTGACCGCTTACGTAGGCCTGCTCGATATCGGCAAACCCAGGCAGGGCGATACCGTTTTTGTTTCCGCCGCATCGGGCGCTGTCGGCTCTATCGTTTCACAGATAGCAAAAATTAAAGGCTGCCGTGTGGTCGGCAGCGCAGGGTCCGATGAGAAAGCTTCATGGCTTCTTGAAACGGCAGGAATAGACGCTGCCATAAACTATAAGAGGGCCGGCGATCTAACCGGCGCGCTGGGCAGGATCTGCCCGGAAGGGATTGACATTTACTTTGAAAACGTGGGTGGGAAACACCTGGAAGCAGCGTTGGAAAACATGAAGCAGTTTGGCAGAATCGTACTCTGCGGCATGATTTCGATATATAACTCCCGTCAAAGCGAACCCGGACCGGCGAACCTCTCCCTGGCGATCAGCAAAAGTTTGACCTTGAGGGGTTTTATCGTACGCGATCATGCGGACAGGCTGGAGCAGTTCCGCGCCGACATGGGCCTGTGGATACGCGAGTGCAGGATAAAGTGGAAAGAAACGGTCATGGAGGGGATTGAAAATGCTCCTGAGGCGCTGATTGGGCTCTTCGGAGGCGAGAATCTCGGGAAGATGCTCGTAAGAGTCGGACCGGACCCTGCAGTGTGATCCAAAAGGAAAGAAGCACCCACCGCAGAGTTAAGCAGGAAGCTCTGCGGTGGGTCGTGCTCGGCGCTTCACTAATCTTCGTAGTTATATACTGCGCTGCAAAAGATCAGGTCATTTTCCTTCTGAAAATATAACATTTTAGGGAGCACCTTATTTCTTCTGGGATGGTACCATTTATAGTTCACCCAGCCTTTGCCCTGATTTTTGGCAGTGTCAACGATCTCCTTGGTGAACTCCTTGCCGTCGGAATCCTTCACGTTAAGAAAATCCAGTCCCACGAACTTCTCGTTGATCCCGTGAGCGAGCATAACCCCAGTGGTGCTCAAAACAAAGATATACAGATCGTCCTGAACAAACATTCCGTTGGGATTAGAAAACTCGGCCAAAGCAATGTCTTTGCCGACCATTTTGCAAAAGTGTATGGCCTGTTCCACCCAGTATTTCGCATACTCCTCGGGTCTCTCGTACATTGAGTTCTCCTCTGGCTAAGTTTTCTTTTGTTTGCTCCTCTACATCGGTGTACGAGGCTTTTTGCCTTTCGCCTCGTGGACTTCCAACGGTTTTCTGTAAAACGGCGTACGCCAGTGGTACATCAAGGTGATTGCATCACTCGGGCAACCCTGCACGCAGACCTCGCACACTATGCAGCGGGCAGGCTCGAAGCTCAGCGTCTTGCTTTCCTTATCCGTGGATATCGCATCGGCCG
>Ga0326728_10020672_pt1 | contig 12513 bp, 9 predicted proteins | sample MB3enrmetagenome_FD_207602 | JGI IMG/M metagenome (GOLD analysis project Ga0326728, IMG submission 207602) | Lab enriched peat soil microbial communities from McLean, Ithaca, NY, United States - MB31MN | ecosystem: Environmental > Terrestrial > Soil > Wetlands > Peat | place: USA: New York...
AGACTCCCGTTGCGCCTAGCGCTCCCGAAGCGACACCGAAAACGCAGAATCCCCCCCCAGCCGAAAAGCAGGAGGAGGGCGATCATCTAAAATCCGAAATAAAGAGCGTCCTCTCCTATCTCGACAAACTGCTCGATTCGCTTCCAGAGGAAAAGATCGAAGAGTTCGCGCGCTCCAAGTACTTCGATACCTATAAGAAGCTCTTCGAGGAATTGGGTTTGGTGTAAAATGAGCCTCCTCGAGAAGGCGACCAGCGGGAAAAAGTCTACGCTAGAACCGTTGGAGGCCCGTACAAGTCTGTTCGCGCGAGCTTTAGCCTCGTCGCGCGGGGAGAGGGCAGGCCAGAGGGGACTCGCGACGATCGAAGACGCGCAGGCCATAGCAGATAGTATCGCCGCCTTGCCCTCCTCTACCGACTCCATGATCGCTCTATGGGGAATTTGTTCCTCTCGCCTGCCGCTCGCCGCAATCTCTCTTTTCTTGCCTTGCGACGACTTCCTTTCCCTCGGGGCCCGGAGCGGCTTCCCCGCCGGATCGAGCGATTCCATTCCCGTCTCCATAGTTCCCTCTTCCGAAAAAAACGGGCAACCTCTCGACAATGAGGCGAAAGCTCTCCTCGCTCCTCTTCTCGGCGTTCCCCTTGGCCTGTCCTTGCGTGCGACCTCTCTACGATCCGATACTGGGCTTCTAGGCCTATGGGTCTATCACGACCCAGCCTTGGAAGAAGCGAGCGAAGAGGCGATGGATGAGCTCGCCGGCATACTTTCTAGCCCTTCGGCGAAAATCCTAGGCTTCTCATTGGAAAGCCCGCCCCCGGATCCCGCGGAGCGGCTCCTTGTGGCTTCGAAGCGATTCTCGTCGGTTTCAGTTGCGCGCTTCGACCTAGATTCACTTCTCGATTCCGATAAACTTCCTAGCGGCATAGAGCGAGAGGCAGTCAGGTCGGCCTTCCTCGCATCCTGCCGAAAAATACTCAGCTCGAGCGAAGCCGTCTTCGCTTGCGGAGTTTCTTCCGTGATCTGCGCGCTCGGGTCGTCCTCCGACGCCGACCTCGCCCTCTTTCAATTCTCCAAGACTCTCAGGCGGATACTGCCTTTCCTCGCTAACCTGCCCTTCCCTGCTGGGCGCGCACTGAAGCTCGATCCCGCGAGCGTGGGCGCGGCCGAGGAGCTGGCGCGTTTCATCTCCGCATAAAGGATGGACCCGACCTTCTCTTTGTCGCCTAGAGGCGATCCTATCTGCAAAGTCGCCGGCCTTTACCTTCATTCGAGCTACGATCCGATCCGCGAGGCCGAGCGCTTCGTACGATCGCGCCTAGGCAGAGCCAAGCCCTCGCACGTCATCCTCCTCGGAGCCTGCCTCGATTATCTTTCGACCGCGGTCCGAGAGCTCTTACCTAACGCGAGAATCATTTCGGTCCAGTACTCTTCGGCATTCGAAGGCAAGACGGTAGGCAAGCCCGACGCATCCTGGTTTCCCGATTCTGGTATAGGCCTCGACTCCTTCCTCGACATCTGCCTCGACGAAGACGCAATATCCGGCGTGAAGGTCCTCGAATGGGAACCGGCATGCCGCACCTTTCCCGAAGAGGCGTTGGCCGCGCGCATGGCCGTGCGCGCGTCGCTCGACAGGCTCACATCGTCGACCGCCACAGTGAAAGCGTCCGGAAAACTTTGGATAGCCAATGCCTGCGCATCCTTCCTCCTTGCCGAGAGCCTTGTACTGCCTCGCCTGACGAGAAAGCCAGTGCTCATCGCCGCGGCCGGCCCCAGCCTTCCCGATTCCCTCGCCGCGATCGCAGCTTCCGGCATACATCGCCGTGACTTCGTGCTCGTCGCCGTATCCTCCGCTCTAGCAGCCTGTCGTGCCGTCTTTTTCGAGCCCGACCTGATCGTTAGCACTGACGGAGGTTTTTGGAGCCGACTGCACCTCTATCCTCTCGTGTCATGCGATAGCGCGCGCGATCGCGCTGTACTCGCGGCGCCCCTGACTGCCTTACCCTCGGCCTGTGTCTATAGCCAGACGAAACTTTTCCCGCTCGACCAAGGCTCGTTCGTGGAGGAAGAACTCCTGCCCGCCCTTTTCACCAAGGGCGGCCCCGCGCTCAAGATTCCACCCCACGGCACGGTTTCGGGTTCGGCACTCCAACTCGCCGCGAGACTCTCGAGCGGAAACCTTGTCGTCGCAGGCCTCGACCTCGCCTCTTGCGGAGAGGCCGAACACGCGCGGCCCCACGGCTTCGACGCATTCTTGAGGGGAGACGTTTCGCGCATCGCGAGTCTCGAGACCAAGCTCTACGCGAGGAGTAGAACGGCATCCACAATCGAATTACCGCAAAGGCCTTGGCGCAGCTCGCGCGCCCTCATGGCGTATGCCTCGGCCCTCGAAGAGGATGGCCGCGACTTCGTCGGCCGTCTCTTCAGGATGGGACCGGAGCCCGTTCCGCTCGCGGGTTTCAGACTGCTCGGAGCGGAGCTCTTTCGCGCGATGGCGGAGGAATCCTCCCGCGCCATCGGCTCGCGCAAGGAAAAACTCTTCGATGAAGTATGTATCGCACCGAGGCCATCCAGGGAAGGTTACCTGGCCGATCGCATCCGTTCGTGGAAAGAGCTAACCGCCGATGCAGCCGCGAACATGGCAAAAGGGCATCTTCCCGATTCCTTTTCCGAGAGAGGCTCTCTCGTAAGCGAGCTCTTGCGATCGATCGATATCGTCGATTATGCCGCATCCCGGAGGGCCTGCCTTGCTCAAGGCGATCCGTGCCCGAGCGCCGAGGATCTCTCGCGAGAGGCAGCTCTATTTCTGGACGAGCTCGAGAGGAGATTCGTATCATGAGCGACCTTATATTCAGGCGGAACCTCCTCGCACTCAGCAAAGCCGATCACAACCTCGGGGATAGGCTCCTCGATGCGAGCGCGGATCCCTCCCTCATCGTCAGGAAAGCTCGCTCCGGAGCCCTCGTTCCGGTATTCGCGCGACAGGGGCGCGAGTCGCCCTTCCATTCGCTCTTCGATCCGGAGCACGAGGCCCAGAAGATCGAGGCCGCGCAACCGGCTGGAGGCTTCATCGTCGCCTTCGGCCTCGGCGCCGGATACTTGCTCAAGCGCTACCTTTCCTCCGGCTTGACGACAGGAGTCCTCATCGTCGAATATTCCGCTCCGCTTCTGCGTTCGATCCTCGAGGAGATAGACCTCTCGGAGCTCTTCATAGACGAGCGCCTCTCCCTTCTCCTCGATCCAAGTCCCGAAGAGCTCAAGGAAGCCATACTCGAACGTTATGTTCCGCCCCTCGCGGGAGCCTTGCGCAGTTTGCCTTTGCGCGGCCGCGTCGATCTCGACACGGAAGCCTTCGAGAGGGCGGCCGGGGTCCTCAAATCGGTGCTCGGCAGCATCTCGGACGACTACAGCGTCCAGGCCTTCTTCGGCAAGCTCTGGTTCAAGAACGCGGTGCGCAACCTCTTCGCCGCGGAGCGTTCGACCTCGCCCCTGCCACCGATACGAAAGGCAGCGGTCGCAGCGGCAGGGCCTTCGCTCGAGGAACAGATTCCCCGCCTCATAGAGGCCAAGGCAGCGGGAGCTTTCGTGATCGCGACCGATACAAGCCTGCCCGCGCTGCTCGGCCGAGGGCTCAGACCCGACGCCATCGTTTCCATCGACTGTCAGCACATCAGCTACTACCACTTCCTGGGTGGCATTCCCTCGGGCATCCCCCTCGTCCTCGATCTCGCCTCCCCGTCGACTCTGTGCAGGCTCGGCGACTCGATCCGTTTTTTCTCCTCGGGGCACCCCTTCTGCGCCTATGTGTCGGCACACTGGCGGCCATTCCCCGCCCTCGACACCTCGGGGGGCAATGTGACCCATGCCGCCCTGTCCTTGGCAGAGGCTCTCGGCGCGGAGACGGTCCTTCTTGCCGGCGCCGACTTCTCCTACCCGGAGGGCAAGAGCTACGCGCGCGGCACCTACATTTATGGCTACTTCGGCCAAGCCCAGAGCCGGCTTTCGCCGCTCGAGTCGCTCTTCTCGGGCTTCCTCTTCCGCGGTTCCGACATGGAGCGGGAGATAGGTGTCGGGACCGACGGGCACAGCTACTCGCGGTACCTGACAAAGCCGCTCATGGCCTATCGCGAGCATCTCGAACGCTTCGCTGCGTCCAGTTCCATGGAGGTCCGGCCCCTTGCTGGCAAGGGGGTGCTCATCCGCACGCCGACCGCAGACCAGAAAAAACGCGAGGCCCATTTGCGCCGTGTCTTCGCCGCAGGCAATGCGAGCTGCCCCGCATCGGAATTCCTTGCGCATTATGCGCACGACCTTAGGGCACTGCCACCGCCCCGAGCGCCGGCCATCTCGTACATCCTCTCTCTCAAGCCAGAGGAGCGCGACCTATGGACTACGCTCCTTCCCTCGGCCAGCGCTTTCCAGCGCGAGTCGAGCTCGAAGCTGTCGCCCGGACGTGGCGTCGACGCCATCGGCCTTCTCGAAGAAACTCGAAAATGGGCTATAGCGACCGTAGAGGAAGCGCTCGTGGAAGAAAGCTAAAAACTTGGGGCCATCCCTTACGGAAGTGAAAAGCGAGGGAAAGGCAACCACCGAACGAAGTCTAGCGAAGCGTTAGTCACGGAGAGAAGAGTTAGAGTAATAGAGCCAATTTCATAAGTCGGTTACTTATGAAATTGGCTTTGCAGTTTCTCGCGGCTCTTGATGTTTGTATGAGCCGCTACGAAATCTGCATAAAATTTAGGTAGCTTTTTCAAAACTCGTCTGAGTTTTGAAAAACCTCCATAGAGAAGAAATTGTGTACAATCTCATGCTTTATCTCATTCACTCTCATTTCTTTTTCTTCTCCGTGCCCTCCGTGATCATACTCACAGCGCCCTGCGCCGGCTCGGACGCTGTTCCGTGGTTGCCTTTATTCTTCGTGTTTATCCTCTGCCATTGATGGACACGGGTGAGGAATACCGTCCGTCCGGCTCCTACCGCGTACTTCGCATTGAGCCAGGACTCGAGCTGCTTGGACCTAGCCTCGAAGCTGTCTCCATATTGGACCATGTACGCGGCCACCTTCCCCTGCATCTCGGGATGTTTCTCGAGGAGCTCGGCGCTCTTCCGCTTTTCGAAGTATTCCATGGCAGCATTCGAAGGCTGCTGGAGGAGATAGGCCTGGAATTCGTTGCCTAAAAGATAGTCCGAGCTTATATCGTAGCCGGCCCAGCCGAAGTAGATCCGCCAGAACCATTTCTCACCAGGGTCGACCGAGGCCCAGAGAGCTTGGGCGAAGCGTCGATAATCCGCGTCCGCGAAGAAAATGCCGTGAGCCGATTCGTGGGTGGCCAGAGTCCAGCGTAATTGATCGGCGGTCTCACGCGCGATGGAGATGATTGCGCCTTCACCGGCTTTGATCGTGTCTCCCTCTTCTTTGATGATACCTGAGTTCAACAAAACTCGTCGGAGTTCCTTCTCGGACTTATTGATCGGAAAGGACGCGGTCTTTACGGTCTGGAAAAAAGCCGCAAGGTCCTCGGCACGGTAATCGTGCGCATTCCATCCGTGTAAAGGGGCGATCTCTTCGTCCTTCTCGAGGACACCGCGATAGCCGATCTTCTCGACGAAGAAGGCAAGACGCTTCATGAACCTATCCTGGGCGGCGTAATCCTTGAAGTCGAAGACGAGGACCGAAGGCAGCATATCCCAGCGGTAAACCTCGTATTCGCTTATCGGAGCGTCAGTGAGGAGTATCCTGCCTAAATCCGCGAGCTCGTACTCTGAGGATGGCAGTTCCTCAGAGTAGAAGGCTTCGATTGCGACGCCTTTCGGCGCGCCCAAGGCTACGCTCTCGGCATCGGCGGGTATGATGCCCTCGTCGAGGACGGTGGTCGTTCCCGAAGGCCTGCAACGCAGCCTAAAGGTCCGCTCCTGTCCCGAAGCTAGATGCGCCTGAATCCGCAGCGCCGAACCGATGGGAGCAGGTCCGTAGGAAAGAAGAAGACCCGGTCTTGTCGAGGACGCGCCTTGCGAAACTAGGCCAGCGAAGGGTGTCTCGATCGCGAGTTCTTGTCCGCCGCCTACCGTCGCGAGGCTGAAGCCCGAAGAGACACGCAGGGGAGAAGAACGCTGGTCAATGCCCCTGAAGGCCCGCGCTACGGCGATCGATTCCAGGTCGAAGCTCCCGTCCTCCGCGGTAAGGGAGAGTGAGACGATACGCGATTTCGATGCGAAGGGCATGACGAGCCCCTCCTTCTCCGCGCGTAGGGGAAAGGACGCGCTAGCGAAAGGCGAGGAGCCGCCCGGACGGGAAGAGAGCGCGATGCGCGCTCGTGCCTGGGCGCTCGTGCGCCGCAGATCAAGAACAAGACTATCGCCGCTTGCAGCATCCAACGCCTTACATAGGATATAGCGATCGGCGGCGTCCTCTGGGGTGAAGCGCCCCTCCGCCCCCACGGGCCTAGGGGAAGACTGTCCGAAGCTCAAATTAGCGCCGGAGCCATCCTTCCAGGGGAAGCCCGTGACCGTCTTGGTCGCGCAGGAGGAAGCATAGACGAGGCATAGCGCCGCGGCCAGGATTAGAGCGGCGCGGCCGAGAGCAGCGCTCCGCCAAATGCTAGGGGATCGCATAGGGCTCTCGGTTTCTCTGCGTTCCTATATGGCCCGAGTGAAGAGCCTTTTTTTCGCCACGGATGGCCGAGCCCGGACGAAAAGCGGGAAACGATGCATTTAAACTCATGATTTTAGACCTGTTCCTCCGCTTTTCCTTCTTCGCGGTCCTAAGTCCGACAGGCTCTAAGGATGATTTATAACACTGAGCGCTATGAGCTCGGCGAGCTTGTATTTATGCATCGCGTCCATCTCGATGCCCGGCTTGAGAAGGCTTTCCCACCTTTCGAGGAAGTCGGAAGGAAGGGAAGGAAGCTCGCGCAGCTTTCCGGTTATCGCGCGGTGCGCAGGCTCGAGCCGTTTGTTGGCCATGAAGAGTGAGGCAGCGGTGTAGCGCACGAAGCCTGCGAGCGAGACGCAATAGAAAAAGCCGTCGTCGAGGCATGAGGCTGCACCGAGGTCGGAGAGGTAATGCTCCATCTTGGACTGGCAGGCTTCGCGAAGGCCCTCCCAGAAGGCAGGAGGAAGCTGTGCGATTTCCCGGCGCACCGCGTCGATCCAATCGCTCTTTTTATAGAGGATTCTGGAGTACAGAAGCCTGTAGAACATATAGGTTCCGGAATTCTTCAAGACCCACACGGACTCCGCGTCGGGTCCCTTGGAACGATTGATCGTGTAATCGAGCATATCGACGTTCTTGTACTCCACCCTGACGGGAATCTCGTCGATGAAGAAGCGATCCTTCGAGCGCGATACCGAACTCTCGAAGGCGCCGGGCTGGCCGAGACTCGCGGTATAGGCAGCCTGCCGCTCTCCGGCGGTCGGCGGTGAACCTCTCAAGTAGACGTCTATGACGAGGGCGAAATACGGATCGAGAATATCCGATTCCGAGTGTTCGCCGAGCGTCACGCATTCTACCGAGTTCCACCGAGACACCGCTTCGGTGATAGAGTTCGCCAACTGCTCGACCTTGCGCTTCATAGACTTTCCTTTACTCACGACGCTAATTGATTGTATCATATTCCCGTGCCTTTGCAAATTCGAGAAGAAGCCCATCCACTTATGCTCGGCCTCGAGCCTCCGGGCAATATAGCCAGGGATCTTGCCCTCTATCGTCGTGGCCTTTTCGCCAGACTCGGCGCGGCGAGGCTCGACGCCTCGGCTCTCGCCTTCCCCGAGCTTTCCGCCATAGCTTTTTTCGATGCTCAACCTGGAGCCGTAAAAAGCTCGGCCCTGGCGCGAGGGCTCGACGGATGCTGGGCCGGCATCAAAGGGAGCTTTTCGACTTCAAGCCTTTTCGTAGAGACGGATTTCCTCTATTTGGAGATCGATGGTCCCTGGAACGAGCTGCGAGCTCGAGCTCTCGAAGCCTGCGCCGCGCTCGGCCTTAAGGAGACGAAAGAGCCGCCTTATGCGATAGCCAGGGGTTTTTTCCTTAGCCGCGATCCTGAGGCTTCGCTCGCCGCGATTTCCCCTCCGCCTAAGCTCGGTTTCCGCGATTGCTCCCTTGTCGCGCTGCGCCTCCGCTACCGCACAGTTACGAAATCGGGAAACGATCCCTTCGCCGCGGCTACCTGGAGCGAGAGGGCACGCTCGAGGCGGCGCACGGGCCCGAACGAAGAGCCGTCGCAGAGACGACCGCGTCCCCAAGGGCTCTAGCCTACACTACCTAGCCCGATTTTGCGGGCTAGGCATGGGAGGACTCGACGAGGACGCGATCGCGGCCTTCGGCCTTGGCTCTTCGCAGGGCACGGTCCGCGGCCTCGATGACGTCGACGGGGCCGACGAAGTCCGGATACGAAGCGATACCTGCTGAAAGGGTCACCGAAAAAGTGGCTTCCTCAAAGCGATGCGATAGATGGCCGAAGCTATCGCGCAGTTCGTCTATGAGTCTGGCCGCACAGCGGTTATCGGCCCCAGGCAGAATGGCTCCGAATTCTTCCCCGCCGTAGCGGCCCACAATGTCAGTCCGCCGGAGGCGTTCCTGTAGGAGCCGGGCTAGGCTGCGCAGGATCCTGTCCCCAGTCAAGTGGCCATAGCGCTCGTTCACCGTCCCGAAGCGATCTATGTCGATCTTGGCGAAGGATATGACTTCTCCCGCGCGACGCGCACGAAGCACTTCGTTAGCGAGGCGCTCGCTCAGGGTCGTATGGTTATAGAGGCAGGTAAGGTAATCGCGCTCCATATAGAACCTGATGGCGCGCGTTCGCTCGGCCCGCAAGGCCACGCTGCTGACCAAATGATCCGGCTTTATCGGTTTCTCGAGGAATTCGTCCCCGCCCTTGCAGATGGCCCCAATCTGCTTCTCGAGGTCACGCTCAACCGAGAGGAAGATGATGGGAATGGAGGCGAAGGCTTCCTGCTGGCGTATGATGCCGGCAAGCTCGGGTCCCGTGCACCGCGGCATGTACATGTCCATAAGTATGATGTCCGGTTTCGTCTCGACGAGAAGGGGAATGACCTTTGTAGGGTCCGTCACCGTGCTCGTGCTCATGCCCGCCTGGGCGAGGATCATCGAATTATAGGCAACCTGCTCGGGATCGTCGTCGATGATGAGAACTCGGTAGGGTTCCTGATCGCGCTCGTTGAAGAGGGAGTCGATCTTCTCGGCCAAGCGGTAAGCGTCCACCGGCAACTGGAAGAATGCCTCGCCCCCAGCTCGGACGGCCTTGAGCCTGGACTCGAAATCGTCGCGGTCCGCGTAGAAGATAATCCGCAACGCTTGGCCTAGTTGTTCCTTAAGACCTATGATATCCGCAACAAAGGCTGGCTCCCGGTCCAGACGGCTCGCGTCAACGAGAAAGAGGGCCGAGCCGACCGATCGAGTCAGCCTAGCTATATCTTGTGTCCCCTCAGCCTCTCGGACCGTGATGCCGTATATCCGTAGTTGTTCGAGAAGCTCAGAGCCTATGCCTCTGTCGCCTGCGGGAATGAAGACGTTTTTCATAGTTCAAGCACCTCGCGTTTTTTTGAGTCGAGGTATACTGTACACTTGCTCGGGAATCCACGCCAGTGGCCTCAATTAACCCGAACCACCGGCGTAACCTAACGATAATCCTGCGCCTTCTCTAAGGTAATCAGACCATGCTATAGTCTGAAAAATACGAACGGAGGAATTATGAAGCCTTTCGGTGCCGCAGCAATAGCGGTGGCCCTTCTCTTTATGCCGATCACGGCGCTCTCAGGCGAAGATCAGCAGGCATCGAAGGCCGCCCCACCGGCCGAAGCGCCGGCAGAAACAGTACCCTCTGACGCACAGGCGAGTCCCTTCCTCCCCGGCGAGCAGACTATAGGCCTCTCAGTCGGGCTGCAGATCCCTGCCTTTGCGTACTTCCCGACGTACGCTACGTACAACAACCTGAGCAATCTCTACTTAGGCGGATCTTTTTCCTTCTCATATCAATACTTCATCGAGCGTGGCCTCGCCATCGGCGGCACCATCGCAGGCTCCTTCAACAACACCATAGGCGGAAATTCAATCTTTACGGCCCCGTTGGGCTTCACGACATCATATTGGTGGTCGGCCATGCCTCTAGAGTTCTCAGTGCTCGCCGAGGCAGGCGGCTACCTTAGCCGGTATGCCGGCGATGGTATGCTCGGCCTCTTCGCCAAAGCGGGAGGCGGCGCCTATTGGCGCATCGCCCCCAGTTGGAGCGTAGGCCTCCAAGCTTACTTCTGGTTCGTGCCCGAGCTGCACACCGATCCCTACACGAGCCTCGATGCTTTGGCCGGATACGTCGAAACCTCGCTCGGCGCGGTCTACCACCTTTAGGAGAGCAGCATGAGAACGACACGACGCGCATTCGCGATATCCCTCTGTGTAGCGGCAGCGTTTCTCGCGGCCTCCTGCAACAACGATTACGCCGTCTACCAGAACGTCGCGAAGGAGCAGAAGCAAAACGGTCAGGCGATTTTTCAAGAGACCATTTGCAAGAACGCGTTCAGGCTCAATTCCGACTATTATGCGGCGACGTCGAAGCTCTATTGCTCCCCGATCCACCTCTCTACGGACACAACAGCCAACGACATCGCATGGACGCTCGTCCCTATCAATTGCCTCGGCAATCTCAGCAGCTCTTATACGCTTCGCGCCGCTGTCGTTGTCGGAGGAACGATCTACGCTCTCACTGGCAACGACTCGAGCAGCGTCGCCCTCAGCTCTTCGACGGATGGAAGCACCTGGACCTCTATCACCACTCCTTCGCCGCCGCGCCAGCTCAGCTCGAACTTGGCTTCGAACATACCCTCGTCCTTCGCGTTCGATGCTCTCTACTCGGCCGGGGGCCATCTCTACGCCGAGGCCAATCTTTACGATACGAGCTCGGGCGGGGCGGTCGGAACGCCCTATTATTACCTATATTTTTACACTGGCACGGGATGGGAACAGGTCAGCAATTTCCAAAACATCAACAACTCCCCCATCCGCGGCGTGGTCGCGAACAGCGATACTTCACCCACGAACTTCTATTTCGCCTCCGAGGGCCAGCTTTATTCGGGAAGCTTAATGGACGGCTCGAATGCGAGCTCTATAATCAACAACTTCTCGAGCCTTTCGACTCATGAAATCTGGGCTATATCCTACACCGGAGGCCACTTCTACGTGAGCACGCCGGATGGCAACCTCTATCAAGACAGCGGCAACCCCTATCAAGTCGACTCGGCCTCGCGCCCTCTCACGAAAGTTATCTCGGTGCCGTATAGCAGCCCCAGCTCCATCATTCTCGTAGGCACGGACACTAACAACGTCAATACTGCGGCATGCGGCTACTACGAAGGCACTTTCGGTAGTCTCGCCCTCGGTTCCTCTAGCCAAGATATATCCAGCTCTGCGGTCTATTCCACGACCGTAAGCGTCTTCCCCGTCCAGAACTTTTTCTACGACGGAAGCGCCAGTAGCGGCAACCTCTTCGTCTGTATTGCGCCCGGGTACTTGAGCACGAGCTACTACGGACTCTACGAGGTCTCCTGGAACGGGACGTCGTGGTCCAACGGCTGGGAAGCCCAATAGGACTAAAGATACGGGGGACTCGCTCTTCGCTTCTTCTCAAAAAAGCGCCGGAACCGGGGGGGCCGGCGTTTCGTTATCCTCACGGGAACCTCTCGCCTCCCGCATGCGACCTCGAACGCTCGACGAGTTCGTAGGCCAGGAGCATATAGTCGGGCCCGGCCGCCTTCTAAGGCGGGCGATACAGAAGGATCAGCTCTCCTCGATCATACTCTCAGGCCCCCCAGGCACGGGGAAAACCACTCTTGCGCGTGTCATTGCAAATACGACGAGCTCCAGATTCGTCACCTTGAACGCGGTCCTCGCGGGAGTGGCGGATATAAGGGTGGCCATCGACGAGGCGAAGAAGCACCGTGAGCTCTACGATCGTAGGACTATGCTTTTCGTCGACGAGGTGCACCGTTGGAACAAGGCCCAGCAGGACGCTCTCCTACCATGGGTCGAAAACGGCACTCTTCTCCTAATCGGCGCCACCACGGAGAATCCCTTCTTCGAGGTCAACAGGGCCTTAGTCTCTCGCAGTCGGGTGTTCCAGCTGAAGGCCCTCGACTCAGAGGATCTTTTGGGCATAGCCCGCTCCGCATTAGGCGACGCCCCGCGAGGTTACGGCGAGTGGAAGGTAGAGTTCGAGGAGGGGGCGCTCGAGCACCTCGTCGAGGCGGCCGACGGGGACGCTCGCAGCCTTCTCAATGCCCTCGAACTCGCTGTCGAAACAAGCGCCGAGCCTTGGCCGCCAGAAAAAGGCTCGGTCATCTCGGTGAGTCTCGCGGCCGCGGAGGAGAGCATCCAGAAGCGCGCCGTACTCTATGACAAGGACGGGGACTACCACTATGACGCGGCGAGCGCCCTCATAAAGAGTATCCGTGGCTCGGACCCCGACGCTGCCCTCTATTGGCTCGCGCGCATGGTCTACGCCGGCGA
>Ga0326728_10020673_pt1 | contig 12513 bp, 6 predicted proteins | sample MB3enrmetagenome_FD_207602 | JGI IMG/M metagenome (GOLD analysis project Ga0326728, IMG submission 207602) | Lab enriched peat soil microbial communities from McLean, Ithaca, NY, United States - MB31MN | ecosystem: Environmental > Terrestrial > Soil > Wetlands > Peat | place: USA: New York...
CGGTGACGATCATCCCGCCCGAGACCTTGCGGATACGGCCGTTATCGGAGTCGGCGATGTAAAGGTTGCCGGCGGCGTCCACAGCGACGGCCGCGGGATAGTTCAACTGGGCGCTGGTGGCCAGGCCGTTGTCGCCGCTGAAGCCTGGCGTTCCGTTTCCCGCCACGGTAGTGATCACCCCGTTCGCGACCTTGCGGACGCGGTGGTTGGCAGAGTCGGCGATATAGAGGTTGCCGGCAGTGTCCACGGCGACTCCGGAGGGATCGTACAACTGGGCGCTGGCGGCCGGGCCGTTGTCGCCGAGCGACGAGCCGCCCCCGGCCACGGTGACGATCACCCCGTTCGCAACCTTGCGGATGCGCCGGTTATAAGTATCGGCGATGTAGAGGTTGCCGGCAGTGTCCACTGCGACGCTGTAGGGTAAGTTCAACTGGGCGCTGGTGGCTAGGCCGTTGTCGCCGCTGAAGCCGAACGTCCCGTTTCCCGCCACGGTGGCGATCACCCGGTTCGCGACCTTGCGGATGCGGGAGTTGCCAGAGTCGGCGACGTACAGGTTGCCGGCGGAGTCCACCGCGACGCTGTAGGGCGAGTTCAACTCGGCACTGGTAGCCGGGCCGCTGTCGCCGCTGAAGCCTTGCGTCCCGTCTCCCGCCACGGTGGCGATCGCTCCGTTCGCGACCTTGCGGATGCGATGGTTATAAGTATCGGCGATGTAGAGGTTGCCGCCAGAGTCCACCGCGACGCTGTAGGGCGAGTTCAACTCGGCGCTGGCGGCCGGGCCGTTGTCGCCGCCGATGCCTGGCGTCCCGTTTCCCGCCACCGTGGTGATGATCCCGTTCGAGACCTTGCGGATGCGGGAGTTACCGGAGTCGGCGACGTACAGGTTGCCGGCGGAGTCCACGGCGATCCCGGATGGATTGTTCAACTCGGCGCTGGTGGCCGGGCCGTTGTCGCCGCTGAAGCCTGGCGTCCCGTTTCCCGCCACCGTGGTGATCACGCCGTTGGAAACCTCGCGGATCCGGTTGTCGAAAGAGTCCGCGATGTAGAGGTTGCCGGCAGTGTCCACGGCGACCGCGCTGGGCCACGCCAACCCCGCGCTGGTGGCTGGACCGTTATCGCCGCTGAAGCCCCAGGCGCCGTTTCCCGCCACCGGCGTCAAGATACCGGTTGTGGCGTCCAATCGCAGGACGCTGTCTTGACACACGAAAAAGAGGTTGCCGGCCCGGTCGGTTGCAACACTACCCCAACTTCTGTCGAGGCACAGACTGACGGACGTTCCTGGAACGTTAGCCGGCAGCCCGCCGGCAAAGGTCGATATGGTATACGACTGACCCCATGCGGACCAGGACAGGACGGTGGTGAGAAGAGCAGCGGGCCGTAGGCGCATTCTTGGAAACACCTCCATTATCTCGAAATACGCTCTTCATTGCACCGACACTGTGATCCCGCTCTGGCTTTGGATCGTGCCGATGTACACCAGAATCTCGAGCGCGCCCGACGGTGCATTGGCGGGGATCTGCACGTTGAGCTGCATCACCCCCGCTACCATGCCCGGCGCTTCCCCGGCGTACGTGTAGACAGCCTGCTGGCCGTTGATCCATACCTGAATCGGCTGTGCCGGCGCCGGTGTCACCTGCGGCGGCGGCAAGGTAGCGGTGGTGATCGTGCCCGTGGCGGGCTGCGGGCTGGTCTGGCCCTCGCCCGTCATGTACACCATTACAATGCTGCCCTTGGCCGCGGCATGGCCCGGCCCGTTCAGGCTGTAGTCCTGGTTCAAAATCGCCCCCGGCCCGCTGCCCGACGAGTTCTGAGAGAACAGGCCCGGGGCCGTGGCCGCCAAGGTCAACGGGTACGGGTTGGAAGTATGTCCCGCGTAATCGATCCACACCGAGAGGCTGGAAATGGACGTAATTTCATACGGCACCACCGCCGACACCTGCGTGCTGCCGGCGTAGATCATGGGAGCGGGGGTTCCGTTGAACAGCATCTCGACGCCGCCGATGTTGGTCGCCAGCTTGCCGGTCGACGGGTCAATGGTTGCGTATGCCGCCGTGGCCGGTCCAATGCCCGAGCCAAAGATGGTGATCAGTTCGCCTGGCGAAACCGGCCCGCTGAGGAAGCTCGCCGCGTTCACCACGCTCTTAATAGGGGGTAGCGGCGCCAACGCCGCGGCTGGCTGAGTGACGGTTACGGAGACGCCCGCGACCAAAATGGTCGCGCTTAGGGGTGCGCCGGAGTCGTTGGGAAACACTGCCAGCGCCACGGAGGCGGCATCGGGGCCGGAGAATGCAGCGGAAAGCAAGATCCAACCCGGCAAGCCGGAGACGGTCCAGGGACAGGAAGCGGCGGTTTGGATGCTGACGATCAGATTGCCGCCCGAGGCTGGGGCCTGCAACGTGGTTGGTGAGACGGAGTAAGTGCAGGGCGGTCCAGTTGGCTTCAGAATGCGAATGCGGTCGCTAGAGAAGTCGACGATGTAGACGTTGCCGGCAGAGTCTACAGCGATGCCGGTGGGATTGGACAACTGGGCGCTGGTGGCCGGGCCGTTGTCGCCGCTGAAGCCAAAGGTCCCGTTCCCCGCCACGGTGGCGATCACCCCGTTCGAGACCTTGCGAATGCGGTTGTTTCCAGTGTCGGAGATATAAAGATTGCCAGCAGAGTCCACGGCGACGCCGCCAGGTTCCAACTGGGCGCTGGTGGCCGGGACATTTTCGGCGAGGGACGTGCCGCCTCCCGCCACGGTGGTGATTACCCCGTTCGAGACTTTGCGGATACGGTTGTTGTCGACGATGTAAAGGCTGCCAGCAGAGTCCACGGCAATCGCCCCGGGAGAGTTCAATTGGGCGCTGGTGGCCGGTCCGTTGTCGCCGCTTAAGCCCGGCGTCCCGTTTCCCGCCACGGTGGTGATCACCCCGTTCGAGACCTTGCGAATGCGGTTGTTATAGCAGTCGTCGATGTAAAGGTTGCCGGCGGCATCCACGGCGACGGCGCCGGGCCAGAACATGGAGGCGCTGGTGGCTGGTCCGTTGTCCCCGCCGAAGCCCTGGGTCCCGTTTCCCGCCACGGTGGTGATTACTCCGTTGGAGATCTCGCGGATCCGGTCGTAATAGAAGTCGGCGATGTAGAGGTCGCCCGCGGAGTCCACAGCCACGCCGGTGGCTTCCGTCTGGGCGCTGGTGGCCGGGCCGTTGTCGCCGCTGAAGCCTGGAGTCCCGTTTCCCGCTACGGTGGTGATCACCCCGTTCGAGACTGCGCGGACGCGGCCGAGGTCCGCAATATAGAGGTTGCCAGCAGAGTCCGCGGCGAGCCCACTAGGATACGACAACAGGGCTCTGGTGGCCGGTTCGTTGTCGCCGCTGAAGCCATACAGCCCGCATCCTGCCACAGTGGCGATCACCCCATCCGAGACTCTGCGGATGCGCATGTTACCGGAGTCGGCGATGTAGAGGTTGCCGGCAGAGTCCAAGGCGACCCCGTAGGGAAGGAACAACAGGGCGTTGGTGGCTGGGCCGTTGTCGCCGCTGAAGCCCTGCGAGCCGGTTCCGGCCATGGTGGTGATCACCCCGTTGGATACCCCGCGGATGCGACTGTTACCAAAGTCGGCGATGTAGAGGTTGCCGGCAGAGTCCAGGGCGACCCCGCTGGGACCGGACAACAGGGCGCTGGTGGCCGGGCCGTTGTCGCCACTGAAACCTCCGTCCAAACTGCTGCCCGCCACGGTGGTGATCACCCCGTTCGAGACCTTGCGGATGCGGTTGTTGCCAGTGTCTGCAATGTAGAGATTGCCTGCCGAGTCCACGGCGATGCCTGACGGAGCGTACAAGCGGGCGCTGGTGGCCGGACCGTTGTCGCCACTGAAACCTCCGTCCAAACTGCTGCCCGCCACGGTGGTAATCACCCCGTTCGAGACTTCGCGGATGCGGTTGTTGTCGGCGATATAGAGGTTGCCAGCAGAGTCGACGGCGAGGCCTCCGGGCCAGTACAACTGGGCGCTGGTGGCCGGACCGTTGTCGCCGCTGAAGCCTTGCGTCCCGTTTCCCGCCACGGTTGTGATCACGCCGTTTGAGACCTTGCGGACCCTATTGTTACCGTAGTCGGCAATGTAAAGGTTGCCAGCGGAGTCCACGGCGACGCCATCGAGAAAGTCCAACTGGGCGCTGGTGGCCGGGCCGTTGTCACCGCTGAAGCCTTGCGTCCCGTTCCCCGCCGCCAGGGTCAGGATGCCGGTTGTGGCATCCAATCGCAGGACGGTGTTTCCATACGCGAAAAACACGTTGCCCGCCGGGTCGGCCGCAACATACTGGGGCCCTCCATGTAGCTCGAAGTCCAGGCTGGCGGACGTTCCTGGAATGTTGATCGGCAGCCCGCCGCCGGCAAATGTCGATATGGTGTAGGTCTGACTCCACGCGGAAAACGATAAGATCGTGGCGGGAAGAAGAATGGAACGCGCTCGCATTCTTGGAAAACCTCAAGGTGCGGACGCGGACCTGCTAATAGCTTACCACCACGCGACTGGAAGGATTTCGACTCGGGGGCTTCCGGGCGGTGTACAATCGGAGGCGGTTACCAAGACGGAAAGGCGCACTTCCATATGAAACGTGTTCAAGCCAGAGATTTGAGCCGGCGCGCGATGCTGTGCCAGGCTGCCATCGCCAGCGGATTGGGCGGGATCTTCACCATGCCGGCCTCGGGGCAGCAAGGCACCCCCGGCCGGGTACCGACCGGCGGCCAGAACCCCGGAAACGGCGGCGGAGGCGGGCGCGGCGCGCCCGTACACTACGGGCCAATCAATAAGTTTTCTTCGCCCAGCGACCTGAAAATCACGGACATACGGGCGCTCAGGGTGGCGGCCAATTTCGACTACCCCATCATCAAAATGTTCACCAACCAGGATGTCTACGGCCTGGGCGAAGTGCGCGACGCCGGCAACGAGAACCTGGCCCTCTCCATGAGGCCCCTGCTGGTGGGAAAAAGCCCCCTGGACATATCGGGCATTCTCCAAAGCGTACGCCCGTTCGCAGGCCCCGGACGCCAGGGCGGCGGCTTCAGCGCCATCGATATCGCCCTGCACGACATTGTGGGCAAGGTCTACGGCGTGCCGGTCTGGCGCTTGCTGGGCGATAAGAAACGCGATCGCGCGCGGATGTATTGCGACACCACCGGAACCTCCGACCCCAAGAAGTACGGGGATCGAATGGTGGAGCGCATGAAGAAAGGGTTCACCTTCTTCAAGATGGATGTGACCACCAACTTCGTCGGCGTCAAGCCGGGCTATCTGGATACCGAAGGTGTCCCGACCGACAAAGGGCTGGAGTACGGAGCCGAGTTGATCATGGCCGTGCGGGATGCCATCGGCTGGGATAAGCCGCTGGCGGTGGACGCCGCCAGCCTCCGGTGCGGAACGGTCCCCGACGGCATTCGCGCCGCCAAAACGTTCGAGAAGTGCCGCCTCGCATGGCTGGAAGATCTGTTCTACACCGGCGGTTTCTGGCGATGGAAGGAGTTCAAGGAAATCAAGGCTCATACCAGCACGCCGCTGCTCACTGGCGAGGACGGTTTCGGGCTGGAAGAAGGGTTCCAGCAGTTGATCGACAATCGGGCCGTCGATATTATTCATCTGGATCACGGCACCTCGGGAGGGTGCAGCGAGACGAAACGGATCGCCGATTACGCCTACGACCGCGAGCGCATCCCCACAGCCATTCACATGGCGGGATCGCCGCTGGCCACCATCGCCGCCGTTCATACGGCCGCCACGCTGCAATCCTACATTGCCATGGAATGCCATGCGGTGGATTTCCTCTCCTGGTGGCAGCAACTGATCACCGGAGTGCCGCAGCCGCTGATCGATAAAGGCTACATCACGGTTCCGGATGCCCCCGGCCTGGGCGTGGAACTCAACGAACCGGTGGTGAAAGAGCACCTGCGGACGCCCGGCTACTTCGACCCGGCCGCGAAGTGGGACGACAGCATCACCGGACGAGGCCTGGGCGGGGCGTGGCCGCACTTCAACGTGGACGGCGTCTGGGTAAACGAGCGGACCTCCGATTACTGATCCCGGCGGCGGCCGCCCGCCGTAACTTTTCGCTCCGCAGCCGGGTTTACAAGTCGGAGAGATGCGTCTCGTACTGGCTCTGGGTCTGGCTGTGTGCACGCTCCATGCCCAGGAGTGCGCGCCCACCGCGCGCCTGCTGCCCGCGGGGACCATCTCCGCATCTCTGGATCATTCGAATTGCCTGCTTTCCGATGGCACGGCTTATGCGGCGTACCGGCTCGACCTGGGCGCCCACGGCCAGATTCAACTGGATCTCAATCCGGGCGATGCCGATCTCATCCTGATCCTGCGGGACGGCACGGGGGCCGAGATCGGCTCCGGAACCAGCATCCATCAGCCCATCGAAGCCGGCAGTTACAGCGTCCTGGTGAATGGGCGAATTCCGGCCAGTCTGGACCAACTGTTACACCACGGCCAGGATCCTAATCACAGCGTCTTGGTGAATGGGCGAATTCCGGTCCAGGCTGCCCCGTATACGGTGACAACGGCCTTCACCGCCGAAGCCGGAGTCTTGTGCTCCAACTTCCCTTCTATCGGACTGAACCAGGCGGTAGCGGGCGCGCTGGGCGTCTCCGGCTGCACCTTGCCCGACGGCACTCCTTATGAGGCATACGCCCTGACCACCGCCGGATCCGGTGTTCTGACCGTCTCGGTTTCCAGTCCGGATTTCACCACGGCCGTAATCCTGCGCGGCGGCGATGGCAGCGCCCTGGCGTCGGGCGGCGCCAGTGTTTCCGCTCCGGTGAGCGGCGGCAGCCAATACCAAGTGGTGGTCGCCACGGCCGACACGACCGGCGCCTACCAGGTTTCCACCAGCTTCCAGCCTGCCAGCACCGAAACCTGCCTGGCTAAGAATACTCTTTCCAGTTCGGACCCGGTCAGCGACTCCATCAACGTCAACAGTTGTTCCATGACGATTGACAGCAGCGGCGACCAGCAGTATTTCGACTACTACAACTTCACCGTCTCCGCGGCGGGCGTGGCGGACTTCAGCGCCTCGAGCGGCGACTTCGATCCCACCCTCAATCTGCTGGATGCCGCGGGCAACGTGCTCTCGACCGACTCGGGAGGCGGCGGGACGCCCGGCCAATCGGAATTGCGCCTGCAACTGATGCCCGGCAGCTACACCATCCAACTCGCCAGCGATGTTCCCTCGGGCGGCACCTATACGCTCCAGTACACCTTTGATGCGGGTCCTCCGCAACCCTGCGTGCCGGGATCGGCCAGCCCCGGCGCTACGCTCTCCGGCGCGCTCTCGGCTTCCAGTTGCCGGACTTTCCTGGGCCTGGCGGACCTGTACAGCCTCACACTGCCGGCGGCGGGCACGCTCGACATCGATATGAGCTCCGGCGTTTTCAATTCGCGCGTCGCGATTCGTGACACCAAGGACAACCTCATCCTCGAAAGCAACATCGTGGACGGTCTGTCGGACTCCCAACTCACCGCCGACCTGCCGGCGGGCGCGTACACCATCGTGGCCGCGGCGAACTCCGGCGCCGGAAGCTACCAGGTGGTTTCCACGTTCACGCCGAATGGCATTCCGCCGTGCACCTTCGCGCTGCCACTGAACGTCAGTAGCAGCTACATTCAGAACCTGGGGTCCAGCGGTTGCATCGGCGCCAATGGCGAGCCAGTGGATTACTACGGATTTACCTTGCCTTCCGATAGCGTGGTGGCCGCCATCATGACCTCGATCGATGTTGACGGCTACCTAACCCTCACGGATTCCGCCGGGAACTACCTCCGCAGCGACAATGACAGCTACGGCGCCAACGATCCGATGATCGTCGAGTTCTTGCCCGCGGGCACGTACCGTCTGGCGGCGCGCGCCGCTTCGAGCACCGTGGGCGGGCAGTACGAACTGGATTTGGCCACGGCCGCCGGACCGCGTCCTCCGTTCTGCGCCGCGCGGGGAGCGCTGGCGCTCGGCGGCAGCGCCACCGGCAACCTGAGTTTCGCGAGCTGCCAGTACATTGACGGCACTTTTGCGGATATCTACCAGGTCAACCTGGCCAGCGACACCCAGATCGCTCTGGCGCTCGACTCGAACGATTTCGACGCCTATCTGTACCTGCTGGACGCCAAGGGGAACGTGGTGGCACAGGACGATGACAGCGGCGGCAATCTCAACTCGCTGATTGTCGATTCGCTCACCGCTGGAACCTACTATGTAGTGGCGACGGCCTTTGGCGACTACACCGCCAGCGGCGATTACACCCTTTCGCTGGCCCAGTCGCAGTAGGGGTTTCTACATTTTCATGAGACCCGATGGCAGTCTGGAGCACTGATGTTGGTGGGGCAGGCGGTGCTCGCCTGCCCATCGATCATGCTCGAATACCGTCGCAGATTGCCCCATTTCCAGCCCGATCATGCCTATATCTTTCTCACCTGGCGCCTCTTCGGATCGTTCCCCGCGATCCGCGCCAAGGACTCCTATCCCACTCCCGGCCACGCTTTCGTGGCCGCTGATCGCGCCCTTGACCACGCTGGCTCCGGCCCACGGTGGTTGCGCGATCCACGCATTGCCGGCCTGGTGGCGGAGGCGATTCGGAGCGGGGCAAGTCGGAGACGCTGGTATGAGCTGGACGCGTGGGTGGTAATGCCCAATCACGTACACCTGCTGATCTTGCCCCAGGTGTCCGTCCCCGCAATCACGCGCTGGTTGAAGTCCTGGACCGCGCGGCAAGCCAACCAGTTGCTGGGACTCGTCGGGCAACCCTTCTGGCAAGATGAGTCGTATGATCACTGGGTGCGCAACCGCCAGCAGAGAGATCGAATCATCCGATACATCGAGCAGAATCCGGTGTCGGCTGGGTTGGCGGCGTCAGCGGAGCAGTGGAGGTGGTCCAGCGCTGGCGGGCAGGCGGCACCTCCTGCCCCACCACCCGATTCCGGCTAGCAAACGTAGAGACTCCAGGAACCCGCTGGAAAACGGTGCTGGAAAACGGTGCTGCCACACCGGCCGGCAATGGAAGTACAATGCATGTTCACCATGTCGCCAGGTCTGCTGCGAAGCCTCGCGGTGATCGGAGGCTTGTTCGGCGCACAAGCGGCGGGCGCTGCCAGCGCACCCGTCATCGCCAGTATCGTCAGCGCGGCGAGCTTCGAGGCAGACTATCTCGGCTCCGGCGGCCTCGCCACCATCTTCGGCACCAATCTCAAAGGCGATGACTCGCAGCAACAATGCGCGGGCACCGTCTCCCCAGTTGGGAACACGGTCGCTTTTGGTACGACGCTCTGCGATACGCAAGTCTTGCAAAACGGCCAAGCAGTCCCGATCATCTACGTCGGCCGCAACCCGACGACCGGGCAAGACCAAATCAACTTTCAACTCCTCCATGGCGCCGGCACCTACCAGTTCCAAGTCCAGCGCACCACGGACGGCCAAATAAGCGCGACAACAAGCCTTGAAGTCCTCGCAGCGGCCCCCGACGTCTTCCGGTGGTCCTCGGACTCCGGCGTCAATTACCCGGCAGCGCTCTTCTACCCGGACTACTCCACTGTCGCGCCGAACAACGCCGCAACCCCGACCAACCCGAGCGCGACCAGCGCCCGCAACATCATCCAAATCTTTATCACCGGCGGCGTCGAACCGACAGACGGGACGGTCATTCCACCAGGACAAGCAGCCCCCACGAACCGCCTCATCCCGATTCCACAAACAATCGTCTATCTCCAGGACCTCCAGAACAGCAACATGTGGCTGGCGCAGCCTGCTGGTAACGTCCTCTTCGCCGGCCTTGCACCCGGCGAGATCATCGAGCAAGTCAACTGGTCGGTACCTACCGGCACCGTCCCGGGTGCCCGCTACTTTAAGATCTGCACGTCCACCGGCGTGTGCAGCAATCCCGTCACGCTTCCCGTGACCGGCACCGGCAATTATGTCAGCGGTAATGTGCAGACGCTCGAGCAGGGTGTGAGCAGCGTCACCGGCAACGCCACGCAGCCGGACGGGACGCTGGCGCCCCTCGTGGTGAACGCGAGCGGCAACTTCCTCGGCGATGTGGCAAAAGGGGCGAACCAGATCGCGCTGCTCGGCAACGGCGTCTTCTACAACTGGCGCGACACCGTCAGCGTGACCGGCCCGACGCTGGTCGGCACGGTGCAAATGTTCCCGGTCTACGCGGATGACACGTCGAACTGGACCTATAACCCAAGTATCACGATCGACACCAGTCCGACCGCGGATCGCCCCGAGTTGCAGGTCTGGAAGCCGGGGACTACGGCCATGGATCTCCTGGACGCCCTCAATTGGATGAATACTTACTATGTTGCGCGGGGAGGATGCCATGCAGACACAACACTGCGCATATTGGATTACGATTTGCCCCGGTCGGTCTATCTGAGCCCGAGCGATGCCACCCCGGATCATATGGCAGCCCTCAGCGCTGCGTACGCAGACCTGAATACCCGCGTCCGCGCAGCGGCCGGAATCGGAACCGATCTGCTGCAACTAACGACGACCACCCCAGACCCGAATGCCCACTTCTACACGGTCCATTTCCAGTCACCTCCAAATTCGGCATATATCGCTGAATACGTCCCTGGCTCGGCCGGCATTCCCTGCACCACATTTTTCGGGGGCGACTTCTATTTCGGCTCGGGTGTGACCGGCAGCGTCAACGCGTTACAGCTGAGCGCGGGACTCGGAGCGGGTCATGCAATTGCGTTTGGTTATGGGGGTTTCCATTTGCCAGAGCCGAAAGATCTGATGTATTATGCCCCCGGCGGGACAACGATTGTATTCACCACTTTCGAGATGAAGGCCATCACCGTGCTCTACTGGCTCAAAGCAGGGACGGATCTGGCGAAGTACGACAACCTGCCGAAGTGAGCCTTCGCGCCCGCCGGGAATCCTGGCCGTGAAGAACTGCGTGCGCCACAGCCTGCCAGGAGCTGTGAAAGAATCGAGCTACGCAGGCGGAACCGCCTGCGCCACCACAACAAATCCTGCATCTTCAGAGTCACAGAGGTGGGGCAGGCGGTGCCGCCTGCCCGCTGGGAAACTTCGCCGTTCCCTCTCCCGTCTGACCGATAATAGAACCAATGACTACGGAATCCGTCTGCCCGAAGTGCGGAGGCACCGGTTGGATCATCGTCGAGCGCGCCAACGTCTCGGGCGCGGAGCCGTGCGATTGCCGCGCCCAGGGCCGCGCGGAACGCCTCGAGGACCGCGCCCAGATTCCGCCGCTCTACCGCCATGCCTCCTTCGATAATTTCGTGGTGCCCGGACCCGAGAACCCCATCGCCCGCAGGGAACTCGCCAACGTCCTGCTGGCAATGAAGAACTACGTGCGCGACTTTCCCAACGAGGCGCGCCCCGGCCTGCTGCTGATCGGCGAGCCGGGTACCGGCAAATCGCACCTGGCCGTCGCCGCGCTGCGCAAGATCGTCGAGAAGGGCTTCGAGTGCCTCTTCTGCAACTACCAGACGCTCTTAAACACCATCAAATCCGGCTACGATCCCGCTTCCAATTCCGCCGACCGTGAGGCCTACCGGATGGCGCTCGACAGCGAAGTGCTGCTGCTGGACGATATCGGCGCGCATCGCGTCACCGATTGGGTGGAAGACACCATTACGTCCATCGTCACCTACCGCTGCGACAACCGGAAGGCTCTCATTGCCACCACCAACCTGCCGGAACCGGATGCCGGCAGCGTGGCCACCCAGAGGTCTCCAACCGGACAGTACGAATACCGCACCACCCTGGCCGAGCGCATCGGCGCGCGCGCGCGGTCGCGCCTCTTTGAGATGTGTACGGTGATCCGTATGCCATTGATCGAGGATTACCGCATCCGAAAGGGCAAGCAGTTTTGATGCGCCTGGCCGCTCTCCTGCTGCTCTTCGCGGCGGCGCTGCCGGCGCCGGTGGCCATCGCGCCGCCGGCGGAGTATGTGCAAGCGGTCGAGTTTCCCTACTATCTCTACCCGCGCACGCTGTGGGAGCGTGAGCTGGTGTGGCTCAAGACCATCGGAGTGAGCACGGTGGAATTCTCGATTCCCTGGAATTGGCACCAGCTCCAGCCCGGCGAGTTCGACTTCACCGGCCGCACCAGCCCGCGCCGCGATTTGGTGGCCTTCATCCGGCTGCTGCGCCGGCTCGATCTGCGCGCCTGGGTGCGCCCGCTGCCGCCAGTTCCCGGCTGGATCGACAACGGGGCGCCCACCGGGCCGCCGCCCGACGCGCGCGCGCAACGCGCCTGGCTCAAGGCGTTGGAGACCGTGCTGGCCACGCAGACCGCCAGCCACGGCGGCCCCATCGCTTTCGTGGAAGGGCGCGCGCCGGGGATCGATGCCGCCGCTCCTCCCGCGCCGGTGGCCGTGATTTCCGCTACCGATCCATTGGCTTTCACGCGCAGCCGCCAGGCCATGACGGGAGCGGCCCGCGCGCTGCTGTGGACGGACGTGGAAGACGCGCTCTATCCCGCCGGCTGGGCGGCCAACCCGGAATCGCTGCTG
>Ga0326728_10020675_pt1 | contig 12512 bp, 12 predicted proteins | sample MB3enrmetagenome_FD_207602 | JGI IMG/M metagenome (GOLD analysis project Ga0326728, IMG submission 207602) | Lab enriched peat soil microbial communities from McLean, Ithaca, NY, United States - MB31MN | ecosystem: Environmental > Terrestrial > Soil > Wetlands > Peat | place: USA: New York...
ACACCGGCACCATGTTCGCCGTGATTGCGTACTTCTGGCGGCAGTGGATGCAGAGCTACTTCGCCACGGCGGACGCGTTCAAGCGGGTTGCGCTGCGGCTGATCTACGCGACGGCGCTGACGGGGATTGTGGGCGAGGCGCTGATCAAGCTGGTGGAACACACCATGTTCAAGGGCGCTCCGAAGGCGGAGATCGAAGAGCTCTTCGGGCGGCTGGACCTGGTGGCTCCGGCGCTGGCCTGCGCGGGGATTCTGATCCTGATCGCCGGGCTGCGGGAGAAGAAGGTGGACGAAGCGCAGGCGGCGGCGACCAGCCTGACACGGCGGCCAACCGACAGTGTAACCATGCGGCAGGCGGGTTGGATGGGATTCGTTCAGGGACTATGCCTTCCCTTTCGCGGCTTCTCGCGCTCGGGGGCGACCATCTCCACCGGAATGCTGACTGGCGCGACGAAGCAACGGGCGGAACGGTTCAGCTTCGCGCTGGCGGTGGTGATTACGCCGTTTGCGATTGCGCGCGAGGCGATGCGGCTGGTGCATGCAACCCACGCGGCGGCAGCGACCGGCTCACCCGTTGACCTGCATGGGACGGTGGCGATGAGCCTGCTGGGCGCGCTGTTCGCGTTCCTGGCCGGGCTGCTGGCACTGAAGTGGCTGAGCACCTGGCTGGAGAATGGCCGCTGGTACTGGTTCGGAATCTATTGCCTGGCGGCCAGCGCTGTGGTCTGGTATCTGCACTTTGGACCACTCCATCTTTGATCTGCGATGGTTGCTCCTTCAGGCTTCCCAGGGGTTGAGGGTTGGGACACCGGTGGGGACGAAATCGGCAGTGTTGCGGGTAACAACGGTCATTTTGTGGACAAGGGCGGTGGCCGCGATGTACGCGTCGCGCTCAGATCGAGGATTGGGCACATGCAGGGCGGCACATCGCCGTGCGATCTCAAGATCGATTGCGAGAACCCTCCCGGCGAACCTGGGGATAATCTTCCCCTCAATCCAAACGCGCAGAATCTCTCCTTGGATTGGATCGCGCCGATTGATCTGCAACATGCCAAGCTCGAGTTCGAGGACGCTGACTACGGACAGATACAGGGCGTTGGGAGGAACACTCCTTGCCCAGCGAAGGACTCGGCGGTCTGTTGGACGCGATTTAGGTTCACGGAGTTCCGATATGACATTTGTGTCGAGCAGATACATCAAGTCAGGTCGATTTCCCTGGCAATGTTACCCAGACGTGGGGGATCGAAGTCGAATTTCGGAGTATCGTCGGGCATCCTCAAAAGCTCGACGATATCCTTTTCTTTGCCGGCAAGTTTGTAGTATTCGTCGACGCTGAGCAGAACCAGGCTCGGACGCCCACGATTGGTGATATACACGGGACCTTTCCTCGCGGCCTTCGCGGCGCGGGAGGCGCCCTGATTGAACTCGCGGCTAGACAGGGTTGTGATCGGCATTGCACACCTCCAATGTAGATATGTTACTACATTTTTTCGCGTGAGATAACTCATACACTGCAAGCATCTTCTACCAGATGCTGCCGGGCTGGAGGAACTCGGGGCTGACGGGGTTCTCGTAGACGGAGTAGTCGCGGGTGACGATGGTCAGTCCGCCCTCGGAGACGAAGTAGTTCTTCTTGTCCTCGTTGGGGTCGTAGCCGATGACGGTGCCGTCGGGGATGTGCACGTCGCGGTCGATGATGGCGTGGCGGATGCGGCAGTGGCGGCCGATGTTGACGTGGGCGAAGATGACCGAGGAGTCCACGTCGGCGTAGGAGTTGACGCGCACGTCCTGGCTGACGACGGAGTTGCGGATGACCGCGCCGGAGACGATGGAGCCGGAGCAGACGATGGAGTTGATGGCCATGCCGGTGCGTCCCGGCTCGCCGAAGACGAACTTGGCGGGAGGGTACTGGTAGGGCCGGGTGCGCATGGGCCAGCTCTTGTCGTAGAGGTTGAAGACGGGCGAGATGCCGGCCACGTCCATGTTGGCCTCGAAGTAGGCCTCCAGCGTCCCCACGTCGCGCCAGTAGAGGGCGCGCTGCTTGTTCTCGTCGACGAAGTTGAAGGCGTGCATCTTGACCCGGCCCAGCAGCTTGGGCAGGATGTCGTGGCCGAAGTCGTGCGTGGAGCCGGGGTCTTCGGCGTCCTGGATGAGCTCGGGCAGCAGGATGTCGGTGTTGAAGAGGTAGATGCCCATGGAGGCATCGACGAAGTTGGGGTCGAAGGGCGAGCGGATCTCGGTGGACTTGGGTTTCTCCACGAAGCCGGTGACCTCGCCGGAGCGCGCGACCTCGACGATGCCGAAGCGGGAGACCTCGCCGGGCGCGATAGGGAGGGTGGCGATGGTGACGTCGGCGCCGGAGTCCCTGTGCTGCTGCATCATGCGGCCGTAGTTCATCTTGTAGATTTGGTCGCCGGAGAGGATGAGGACGTGGCGCGGCTCCTCGGAGCCGATGGAGTAGATGTTCTGGTAGACGGCGTCGGCGGTGCCCTGGTACCAGGACTTGGAGACGCGCTGCATGGGAGGAAGGATCTCGATGAACTCTCCCAGCTCGCTGGCCACCACCGGGCCCCAACCCTCGCGGATGTGCCGGTTGAGCGAGAGCGCCTTGTACTGGGTGAGGATGTAGACGTGGCGCAGGTCGGAGTTGATGCAGTTGGAGAGCGTGATGTCGATGATGCGGTACTGGCCGGCAAAGGGAACGGCGGGCTTGGCGCGGTCGCGCGTGAGGGGAAAAAGCCGTTCGCCGGTGCCTCCTGCAAGCAGCACACCCAGTGTGTCTCTCATCGTCCGTACCCTCGAAAGCGAAGTGGGCCTTGCCTATGACAATACCAGAGCGGATTCGGCATCGCCCCTGACCCATTGGATGCGAATCGAGAGTCTACCACGCGACGGTTTCGGTTGTGCAGTGGCCGAGCGCGCCGGCCTGGAGCACGGACCGTGCCGGGTGCGCGGGGACGGGAGCAGTCGGATGAGGAACGACGTAGCCGCGCCGGTCGAGGCCGGGCGCGCAGCGGCAGGCGGCTGACTGCTAGGCGTCGGTGGAAGGATTAGCGGCCGAATCGGCGGAGGAACCGATGCTGAGGCTGTTGGAGTCGGCCTCGGAATCGGATTCGGGCAGCGTGATGCGCAGGGACTTGAGGAAGGTGAGGTCGTTGCGCGTAAAGGGGCCGATCGCAGCTTCCGTGGCTGTGTCCATGGCCTCGCCGGATTGGCTATCGACCTGGTTGAGGCCGATGGTGGCCTCCAGCATCAGCAGAACGTCGAAGCCCTGGTCGCGGATGTTCTTCACCACCCCCGCGATGCTCTCCGACTCGGAGACCGATTCGTGGATGGCCTCTCCCAGCTTCTGGATGAGGTTCTTCACTTGTTGGTTCAAGTGTTGATTCAATGCCGCCTCCGCGCTGCGCTGGGATTGAACTCCTGCCTGCGAGCCGACCGCATCGGGTGTTCCCTGCCCCGTGCAGACGCCAACCGGCGGGAACAGGATTGCGGGCCGTTCTCTCAGACTCTCAACTCAAGGATACGCCGGGCCGGATGCCGCCGCAATGCCGCATTCCAGTTGTTTTCCTCTGGGAAGGCGACCTCGCGCACTCTCGCGGTGGGCACAGAAAACGTGAAATTGCTCTACACTTCGAGATATGGATGCGGTTCGCTTTGGACGTGCGCTTGGCTTCGGGACGCGGCAGGCGGTGAAGACGGTGACCTCCGCGGTGAGCGCGGCCACGGCCGAGAACCCGTCGGGCAAGAGCGCCGGCACGGTGGCGAATGCCGCTCCGGCGTCGCCCCGGCCGCAGGCGCGCCCGGCGGCGGCATCGGCCCCCGCTCTGCCTCCAAATGCAACCCAGGCGACGACCCAGACGGCCTCCGGCAAGGCGGCCCATCGAGCGGCCCACACCGCGGCCCAGACCGTCCTCAAGGCACGCGGAACGAGGCAGGGGCTGCGGCGCGGCGGGCAGCGCTTTGGCCAAACCACATGGAAGACGGTGGTGCGCCTGTGGGGGGTGCTGTGGCTGGAGGTGGTGGGCGTCTTCTTCGGGCTCTTCGCGTTGTTCGCGCTGGCCGGTGTGTGGCGCCTGCGCGGCGAGTGGCATTCCACCGCGGCGGGACATCGCCAACTGCTGGGCGCGCTGGCCATGCTGGCGCTCTTCGGCTACTTCACGGTGAGCAGTTTTGTGCGGGCGCGGCGGCGGGAACGGCGGCGCTAGGGATTTCCCCGTTCCTTCGTTGAAAAACTCATGACACAGCCGCCCATTTGAGCGACACTGGTACCACCATGACCCATGAGCGCATGCAACAACTTCTGGAAGCCGCCAACCTGCTGATCAACGCGCGCCGCAACCACGCACCCATCGCCGACCTGCCGGTCGAACTCCAGCCGAAGTCGCTGGAAGAGGCCGCCATCATCCACGGCATGATCGCCACTGCCTTCGGCCCCATCGGCGGCTGGAAGATCGGCGCGGGCTCGCCCGATGCCACACCCTTCTTCGCGCCCATGCCGCTGGCCTGGATGGCCCGCAGCGGCACGCTGCTCAGCGGCCCGCGCTTCCGCTATCGCGTGCTGGAGGCCGAGATCGCCTTCCTGCTGTGCAAAGACCTGCCTCCGCGCGCCAAGCCCTACACACGCGATGAGGTGGTTGCAGCCATCGCCAGTTGCCATCCCGTCATCGAGGAGCTGGAGTCCGGCCTCATCGACCCCAAGGCCGCCGCGCACCTCTCCATGCTCGCCGACCTGCAGATGCACGGCGGCTTCATCCAGGGCCCCGCCTGCAAAGACTGGAAGAAGATCGACTTCAAGACGGAGACGGTGACGCTCTCCATCGACGGCAAGGTGCAGGTGGAGCGCACCGGCTCCAACACCTCGGGCGACCTGATGCGCCTGCTTCCCTTCCTGGCCAACGAAGGCGCCACGCGCACCGGAGGGCTGAAGGCCGGGCAGTGGATCACCACCGGAAGCTGGACCGGCAACACGCCCGCCCGCCCCGGCTCGCTGGTCGAGGTCGCGTTTGCCCACGCCGGCAAGGTCAGCCTGCGCTTCGCATAGGTCCTTCTAGCTAATTTCCAGTATCTGCTCGCTGGACGCGGCGATCTCCTGCGCGCGCGCGGCTACCTTGCGCGCCACATCGAAGAACTCCTTGGCCGCAGCGCTCTCCGGGCCGGCCAGCGCCACCGGCAGGCCGCGGTCACCGCCCTCGCGGATGGCGGGATCGAGGTCGAGTGAGCCGAGGAACTCCAAGCCAAACTGGCCCGCCGTGCGCTCCGTACCGCCGGAGGAAAAAATATCGACGGCCTGATGGCAGTGCGGGCAGGTGAAGCTCCCCATGTTCTCCACCAGGCCGATCACCTCGACCTTGACCTGGGCGAACATCTCGATGGCCTTGCGTGCGTCCTGCAGGCTGACGTCGCTGGGCGTGGAGACGACCACCGCGCCGGTGAGCGGCACGGTCTGCACCAGCGAGATGACCACATCGCCCGTGCCCGGTGGCAGGTCCACGACGAGGAAGTCCAGCTCGCCCCACTCCACCTGCTGTAAAAATTGGCGGATGATCTGGTGCAGCATGGGCCCGCGCATCACCATGGGCTTGTCGCCGGGGGCGAGCAGGCCGATGGAGATGAACTTGACGCCATGCGCCGTGAGCGGCCCGATGCGGTCGTCGGCCACCATGCTGGGCTGGCGCGTCATGCCCATCATGGTGGGCACATTGGGGCCGTAGATGTCGGCGTCGAGCAGGCCCACGCGATAGCCCAGCTTGCCCAGCGCAACGGCCAGGTTCACCGCGACGGTGGTCTTGCCGACGCCGCCCTTGCCGCTGCCCACGGCCACCACATACGCCACACCCAGCAATGGCTGCGGCCCCTGCGCCGCTCCTGCTCCTGTGTGTCCCATCAATTCTCCTCTATGAACTTAGGCCCGCGCCGCACATACACCGAACAACCAGCAACCTTCACACATGCCACCCAGCTCCCAGCGCGGCGCGAACCTCCCGCGCGCGCTGCGTCTCTTCACCGCGCAACTCGCGCCGCCGGCCGGCATCGGCAAAGCGCCGCTTCTGGTGCTCAGTCTCCGCGATGACGCAGGGCACGGGGATGGGATGCCCCTCGTGGTCCACCGCAACGTAGGTCACGTAGGCCGAGGAGACGTGGCGCAGCGTCTGCCCACGCGCGTCCTCCACCATGGCGCGCACGCCGACCTCCATGCTGGTGTGGAAGGCGCGGTTGACGCTGGCCTTCAGGATCAGCAGGTCGCCCAGATGCACCGGCGCCACAAAGTCCGAGTGGTCGATGCTTGCCGTCACCACGATGGCCCGCGCGTGGCGCACCGCGGCCACTGCGCCCACCAGGTCGATCCACTGCATCAGGCGTCCGCCAAAGAGGTTGCCGATGGCGTTGGTGTCCGCGGGAAAGATGATCTCGCTGCGTTCCGCCTGCGACTGGGCCACCGTACGCGAAATGACCTTAGGCTCGCTCATCTGGCTATTCTAAATCCCCACGAAGTCGTCGAGGGAGGGACCGCACCGCTATTGCAGGCCGAGGACCGACAACTGCTTGGGCTTCGCCTCGTCGCTGGCCAGCAGATTGTGGCAGACCGAGCAGTCGTTGGTGATGGTCTGGCCGTCCTTGGAGGTGTGGTTGCCGTCGTGGCAGCGGAAGCATCCGGGCGATGGATTGTGCCCCGGCGCGCTGTGCCCCATGCCGTTGGGATAGGTGCCCCAGGTCACCTTCATATCGGGGAAGACGTTGCGCTGATAGATGGCGACCAGGGTGTGCGCTGCGGCGTCCACCTGGGCGCGCTGGCCCGTCCATACCGTGGGATACTGCGTGCGGTAGAAGTCGTCGAGGCCCGCGGTGATCTTCGTGGCCGCCTCGGCCTGCGAGGCGTACTCCGCCTGAATCAGTTGCAGCCCCTCCTTGTGGACGAAGGGAAGGCTGGCGCTGGGGGTGCCATCCACCATCACCTCGTCGATGGCGTCTTCGGCGGTCTGGAAGATGTGGGTCGCCTGGTTGTGGCAGTCCATGCAGTCCATCTGGCGGGTGACGCCCACAACCGGCCCCTTCCAGTCGGAGCTGACAAACTGGGTGATGGAGCCGTCGGGGTTGTGCTTGCTGACCGCAATGATGGTCTGGAAGGTGGAGTCGGTGGCCACATACTCGTAGTGGTCGAGATGATGGCCGTGGATTCCGCTGAGGTGCGAGAGCGAGTCCACCCCGCCCAGGTGCAGCGCCAGCACATTGTGGGTCACGGAGTTCTTTTCATCGTCGCCGTACATCGTCTCCACCAGCAGCTTTTCGCCCACAAAGCGGGTCGGCGAGTGGCACTCCTCGCAGGTGGCGCGCGCCGGGCGCAGCACGGAGAGCGGGGCCAGGATGGGACGCGGATAGTTGCCCAGCGTCACCTCGATCAATTGCTTCGTCCCGTTCACCTTGGCCTCGACCGCCGCGGAGAACCCAGAACCGATGTGGCACTCCACGCAGGCCACATGCGAGTGCGGAGACACCTGGTATGCGGCCCATTGCGGGGCCATCACATGGCAGCTCTGGCCGCAGAAGTTCGCCGAATCCATATAGGAGACCGTGCGATAGCTCGCCGTGCCCACGATGACAAAGTTGATGAAAGTGGCCACGATGACAATCTCAATCCCGCGGCGGAAGACCGGGTCCTTGAGGTTGATCTGGGGATAGACGGAAGGCAGTTCCCCCAGCGCCGCCAGATGCCTCCGCCTCTGCCAGATGCCGATGGGAATCAGAACCAGGCCAAGGACAAAGAGGCCGGGCAGAAACAGATCGAAGAGGATGCCCAGGTAGGGATTGGAGGAGCCGCCGCGCCCAAAGAAACTGACCACCCAGAAACCGATCAGCACAATGGCCGACGCACTGGTGATTGCGCCGCCGATCAGGCTGGTCCAGTTGTTGCCGTAAAACAGTACCAGCCGAAGACTCTTCCTCAGCTTATCTAAATCGAACATGCAGACCCCAGAAGACGATTATGCGGTGCCGAAGTAGCCGATCAATGTCAATACCAGCAGAAGGAGCCCAATCAGAATGGCGGTGAACCCGATGACCTTGGCGAAGTTCACCCACCAATATACCGGCTTCTCGCCCTCCCTTGCCTCCAACTTCCCCTCCGCGGCCAGCCGCCGATACTCCAGCGTGCGCTTCTTCTGGAACTCCTCTTCCGTCTCCTTGCCGGTGAAGATCACCATGTCCATGGGGAAACTGTCGGGGCGCAGATGGGTGTTGACGAAGTGAATGGAAAAGATGAACAGGATGGCCAGCAGCGCCTCTTCGCCGTGGATTACCAGGACCGCGTTCAACGCCCAGCCCGGCAGGAAGCGGGCAAAAAATGGCGCAAACCACATTGCGTAGCCTGAAAACCCGATGACGATCATGCCCCAGAAGACAGCCCAGTAATCGAACTTCTCCCAGTATGCGTAGCGCTCAAACTTCGGCTTGGGCCCCAGTCCCACAAACCAGCGCAGGTGGCCAACCACGTCCTGCACGTCCTTCCAGTTGGGAACCATGGAGGTCGGGCCCCAGAATATCCCCTTCTCGCGATGCACAAAGGCCCGGGTGGCAATGTCTTTCAGGTGGTAGAGGAACGCCAGGGTCAGGACCACGGCGCAAAACTTATGGAAGAAAAGGATGGCGCCGAATCCGCCCACCTCGCGCGCGAAGAAACGCGCCGCCGGGTTGTCGCTGAAGCGCATGGGCAGGCCGGTGGCCGCCAGCCCCAGAAACGACGTGAACAGGACCACATGAAGGTACCGCTGCGCCAGGGTGAAACGCACGTAGTACTTCTCTTTGCCGCTGCCTTGCGGCTGGCTCTGCGGCTGCTCCGTGGGCACTGTCCCTGTTTCATTCGTCATCTTTCTCCTCCCCTGCCGGCCCAGCCCTGCCCTGCTCCCTCTTGGCGCGAATAAACCACAGCAGGGTATGCAGCGAGAAGAACCCGAGCACACTCCACAGCAGCAGGTTCATGAAGAACCGGGTGAAGTACAGCGGCGGATTCAGCTTGCGATTGTGCGGATTGGCATGCGGCTGATACTTAACGAAGCTGGCATTGGCGTCCGCATGGCAGCGGCCGCAGGTCTTCACCAGGTTGGCCTGATTGACCGGGGAGTTGGGGTCGGATTCAGGCAGGATGTTGTGCGCTCCATGGCAGTCCCAGCAACGCGCCGTCTCCACATAGCCGCCCAGCAGCCCCAGTTGCGAGTGGAAGGTGTCCTGGTAGGTGGCGAAGCGGCCCTTGTGGCATGAGCCGCAGATGGGCGTGGACTGCATGCGGAAATCCGCCAGCGTGGGCTGCAGGATGGCGTGCGCGGTGTGGCAGTCGGAGCATACCGGCGCAGCCAGGTCCCCGCCGGCGACGGCCTTGCCATGCACGCCGCTGGAATACTCCGCCTCCACTCCCCCGTGACATGCTCCGCAGGTGTTGGGGATGTTTGTCTTGTAGGTGGGGCTCTGCGGATCTTTGTGGCTCAGGATGTGGTGCGATCCGTGGCAGCTCATGCAGTTTGCGGCCACCAGCAACCCCTCTTTGCTGACCGCATAGCCATGGATGGAGTCCATGTACACCGAATAGACATTCTGCAGGCCGTACTTCTTTGCCAGCGCCGGATCGGAGTGACAACTGCCGCAGGTGCGTGGGATGTTCAGCGGGTAGACCGCGGAGCGAGCATCGGTCTTGGGGAAGATGGCGTGCGCGTCGCCATGGCAACCGGTGCAGGGATGCGCGCTGGCGGAGGCATGAACGCTGCCGGCGATTCCCGTTGCCTGATCGGCGTGGCAGGCGGCGCACTTCACCGCGGCCGGATGGTCCGGATGGGGATAGTCCTTGATTGAAGAATGGCAATCGGCGCAGCTCAGGCTGCCGTGAATGCTGGCATGGAAGACATCTGCGTCCACTCCGACGCTGTGTCCCGCTGCGTCCTGCATCGTCTTGTCCGCATGGCAGGCGAGGCAGTCGGTCTGCGCGCGCAGCATGGAGGAGACGCCCAGCAGCAGAAACAGGACAAGCGCCGCAACCGATGTTCTGCTACCGGGGCCTGTTCCCTGCGCCTCAGCTCCGGGCAGAACCGCGGTCATGGCGCGACTCTTGCCTGTAGCGCAGGCGACCCCCAGGAGCGCAAAGAATGGCCCAGCCATGCCACACCCTCACATACGAAAACCTTGTCGCCCGCTCAGCCGCGTCTACTTCTGCAGGGTGCGGATGTAGGCGACCACGTCCTTGATCTGCGCGTCGGTCAGCTTGCCGGCGTAGGCCGGCATCTTGATGGCGCCTGTGCCTGCGCCCTTTGTAATGGCGGCAATCAACGCTGCATCCGTGGCCTTGATGGACTCGGGGGACTTGAACGGCGGGACCTTCATTCCGGCATTGCCCGTCCCGGTTGCGCTGTGGCACATCGCGCACTTGGCCTTGTAGGTGTCTGCTCCCGAACTCTGGGCAAAGGCTGAGGTCATGGTCGTGGCCGCCATCATCACGGCAAGTGCAATTCCAGTCCGAATCTTCATAGGCAATCTCCTTGGATGCTTCCCGGCGATTCTAGCTCAATCGCCGGATGGTTGGCCCGGCGGTTAAAACTCGTAGTGCATGGACAAGGTCACATTGTTGGCATGGAAGTTGCGCGGCGCGGTCAGACCGGAAGACGGTTCGGTCAGGCCGGTCGGGCCGAATTGACTCGAGCTGCAGGAAAAAGATGTGGGCAACACGGGCGTCACGCCCACGCCACTCACAGGCGGCGCGCTGCTGCATAAAGGTGCGCCGGAAGGGCCGCCTTCCCCGTAGCCGTAGTAGTTGTACTCCGCCCTGTAGATCAATCCCGGATGCACCGTCCAAGCCAGATTCACATAGGGAGACTGATAGGCCGACTGCAGCGAACCGTTGACCTCTTGCGCAACGTTGAAGAACTGGTTGCCGCTGACTGAGCTGATGCGGTATCCCGCAGCGGTGCGGACCACCTTGTTCGGGGAGTAGGTGAGACCAAAGGATGCGTACTGCGTCGGCGCATCCATGAAGTCTCTGCCAAGGAAGTCCCCGCTCTTGTCGGGGCAGGCTACGCCCGTATCAACGCCGGGCAGAGTGCTGGTAGCTCCCGACAAATAGCAGATGTTGGTCGCTGTATAAACATCCGAATAAGAGTAATTCACGTCCAAGCTGTAGTGCTCATTGGGCGCCAGCACAACGCCCAGGCTCACCGACCGGCTGTGATCGACATGCTGAAGCGGGCCGTCCGCGGACGGCGTGCCCGTATTGTTGGTGTTGTTGTGCCGTTCCAGGTCGTTGAAGGCGCCGGATACGGTTGCCCATGGCTTGGGCCGGTACATGGTGTGGACTCTGTAGTGCCTTGTCTGGCGCGCGCCCAACGGGGTCAAGACGTTGTCGGCGTAGAGCGCTTCGACCGTGCCGTTGAGGTCCCAATGGTTGGTGGGGCGCAGGGCGGCGTTGAAGATTCCGCCATTCTCGTCAATGCCGATAAGGTTTTCCAGGGGCCCGGTTCCACTGGTCTGGATAATGGTGTGCGCCTGGTAGCGATAGGTCAGCGAGAGCGTGGCTCGAGACGACGCGTCCCAGCTCGCGGTCGCATTGTTGGTCAGGTACCTCTGGCCGAAGTAGGCGTAGAGCGGCACGCCGCTGGGGTTGCCTGAGATCGTGAAAGCGGACCCGGGGCCCAGCGGGCCCGAGTAGTTGATGGTCTGATTTGGATCGGTCGGCGTATTTTGAGTGATTCCCTGAGTGATGTTCGCGTTGCCTGGCTGGTGAACGTTGGAGGCGTCCACCTGGTCGGAGAGGGAGAACGTCTTCGTCGCCTGCCAGGTCATGCCAAAATCGAAAGCGACAACCCGCCTCTGTGCGATCGTAGCGCCGGTAAACGTCGCCGAACGGATTGCCTGAGCGGGGTATGCCGGCGTGACTCCGGCCTTGGTCGCGGCCACACCATCCAGCCCCGTCCAGTTCTCGTAATAGTTGGCCACCGTGCTGTTCCCTACCGAGTAACGGAAGTCGCCGTTCAGCGCGATGTTCCTGAGGCTCGAGCTCTGCAGCCGCAACATCTCGGTGGGAATGATCGTGCGCGTGGGCTGGGAGCGCAGGTAGCTGGTAAGGACATCGCACGCCGGATTGATGATGGGCAGGCCGCCATTCTGCGGGGCCGAGAAGATGGTGTAGTTGGTTGAGTTGGTGTATGCACCGCCCATGCTGCCTGTATTGCAGGACGAGATCGGGTAGGGCGACGCCGTAGAATACCAACTGCCGATCGAGACCGGCGTGCCGTCCGCCTCTTGCGCGATGAAGGAGCCTGGCGCCAGGGTGAAGTAGGAGCCTGTCTTGAAGTGGGTGACCTGTTCCTCAAAGGTGATCCTGGTGTGCTGCACCGGCTTCCAGTCGATCGCGCCCGTGAAATCGTCCGTGCTGTTGCGCTGATACTCCGCCAGCAGGGAATCAAACTTGCCGGTCGATCGCCCCGGGCTGAGGGTCGGGCCCTGGAAGACGTTCTGCGAGTATGCGGCGCGGAAGGT
>Ga0326728_10020676_pt1 | contig 12512 bp, 8 predicted proteins | sample MB3enrmetagenome_FD_207602 | JGI IMG/M metagenome (GOLD analysis project Ga0326728, IMG submission 207602) | Lab enriched peat soil microbial communities from McLean, Ithaca, NY, United States - MB31MN | ecosystem: Environmental > Terrestrial > Soil > Wetlands > Peat | place: USA: New York...
AAATCCAGGCGCGTATCCGCAAGGCCAAGACCAGCAGCGAACCCGCAGCGCAGCTTGCAAAACTTTTCGAGCGCACGCGCGACGCGATGGCTGCTTTCGAGCTGGCCGGCGTGGAAGAGCGCGCGGGCAACACGGCCGAAGCAATTCGCTGGTACACCGTGGCGGCACAGCGTTTTCGCCGTGCGGACTGGAAGACGAAAGCGCAAGACGGCCTGACGCGTCTCGGCGCTGCGATCCCGGAAACAGCAAGCCCTGCTGTGGTGCAGGCTCAGTCGCAAGAAGCGGCGGCGCCAAGTGCGCCCCCAAGCTCCTTTGCATTTGAGGCGCTCGTGCAGTCGGCTGAGTCCGAGCAACCTGCGACTGACTCCGATGAATTCTTCAGGCGAGTGTTGGACGAAGATAAGTCGGCGGCGGCTGCGCAACCCTCGGGCGTCTCGGAATCACCCGCGCCCCCTGCGGAAGGTCCTGCCGGCCGGCGGCGGCGTCACCGAGGGCGCCGCGGCGGACGCGGGCGTCGCAAAGGGAAAGCGCCCTCCGCGGCGGCAGCAGCGCCCGCGACGACCAAAGTCCCCGCTGTCTCTAACGCTCCTGCTGCGCGGACTAGCGCGACTGGGGACAGCGTCTACACCGCGCGTCCCTGGGAACCGGCAGCGCCGCCGGCAAAATACGCCGAGCGTTTCGCGGAGACACCCTCAATTGAGCCACGCGTGCCTGTGCGGGGGCGCCCGGGCGACCCTGCTCTGTCTTCGCGGCAGGCCTACCTCGAATCCCAGTTGCGTCGTTTGCTGGCCGCCACGCCTCATTCGATCGGCGATGCGGACTCTGCTCCGGCCGGCCCGGGCGTCTTCCTGGTCTCCGATTCGGATCAGATCACGTACTACTATGTCGAGGCCTGCCAGACGCTGCGAATTGGGATCGCCAATCTTCTGCGCGAGCGCCGCGGCCGGGTGGAACGCGAGCCTCTGCGGGCCCGTTTTGCCGAGAATCTGGGAATCCCCGAGGCGCGCGTCGCCAAGTATCTCAAGGACAACTGCCTCGTGAGATGGCTGCAGCTCGATGATGGCGCCTCGAGTCTGGCGCATTTTGCAATCGCCGTCCTGCGCCCCGCTCTCAACGATTGATCGGCTGTGCCAACCTCCTGCAACTCCAACTGGATGCGAGACTTAAGTTCCCCGGCGGCACGAACTTTCCACCGCCGGCAACGCGCCCGTTGAGTGCACTGAAACGCCGTTCAACCCCCGAATCTACCCTTTGGGCGCTTAGGGCTGGACGCGCTCTTTCCGGGACGGCAAACTGCGTGAGAATTTAGGTTTAGCGATTGTCCGCCCGTACCGGGTGTTGCAGGGCGGTTTGCATTCGTTTACTACGTTCAGGGGCTGAGGGAGCCACCTGTCCAGTTAGCTTTTATAGTTCTTGACCTGAGATTCAGGAAAGAGAGGCATATTTACATGCCGAATGCAATCAAGACACAAGCCTGGAAAGCATTCGATCTCGCTATCTCTAAAACGGCCGGCTTGGTCTTCAACACGATCCAGATCTTCAACAAGTACAACCCCAATCCCAATTTCACGCCGAAGTGGTCGGATAAGCCGCTGTTGAAATCGTGGGAAAAGACCAAGCCGACTCTTGGCTGGCCGCGGCAGACCGATTCGCTGTGCCCCGACTGCGTGAAGGACGCGCGCGAGGCCATCATCAACGGCCAAAAGGATTGGCACGACCTGATGTTCGAAAAGGTCGGCGAAATCAAGGCGCAGATCATCGAACGGGACGGCCAGATCTGGATGATCAAGGATTGCCCCATCCACGGCCACTATGAAGACTTGATGGCGGCGGATTCGAAGTTCCTGGAATGGATCGAGGAGAATTTCCCCGGCCGCGACATCCCCGCGCACAACGACGAAGACTTGCACCGGCACGGCTCGAGCACGGTGCGCTACGGCCGCGGCGCCGTCCTGACCGTGGACCTGACCAACCGCTGCAACATGATGTGCGATCCCTGCTTCATGGACGCGAACCAGGTGGGCTACGTTCATGAGCTTTCGTGGGAAGAAATCCAGGAGATCCTGGATAACGCGATCCGGATCAAGCCGCGCCGGCAGATGTCCGTGCAATTCTCGGGTGGCGAGCCGACCATGCACCCGTATTTCCTCGATGCCTTGCGCTACGCGCGCAAGGTCGGCTACAACAGCGTACAAGCCGCGACCAACGGCATCGAGTTCGCCAAGAGCAAGGAATTCTGTCGCAAGGCGTTCGAAGCGGGTCTCCGCTACGTCTACCTGCAGTTCGACGGCATCGGCAATGACGCCAACAGCCACCGGCAAGTTGGCAACCTCTTCGACGTGAAGCTGCGCGCCATTGAGAACTTGCACGAGGCCGGCATTGAGATCGTTCTGGTCATCACGATTGTCAACAATCTGAATAACGACCAGGTGGGGCCGGTCGTCAAGTTCGCGATGGAGAACCCGAATAAGATCGCATTCGTGTCCTTCCAGCCGGTCTCTTTCACCGGCCGCGACGAGGATGTCACTCCGGAGCGCCGCTCCAAGCAGCGCTACACGCTTTCGCATCTGGCGAAGGATGTCAGCGCGCAGGTGGGCAAGATCGAACCCACGCGCGACTGGTTCCCGCTCTCTTTCATCTCACCCTTCGCGGGCTTCGCTGATCTGGTTCACGGGCCCGAGGCACAGTGGGGCGCGCTCTCCTGCGGTTGCCATCCCAACTGCGGCGTCGGTACGGCCCTGATGGTGAACAAGCGAACCAAGGAATGGGCGCCTATTTCGCGCTTCCTGGACGCGCAACAGCTGGTCAAGGATGTCCACGCCATCACAGACGCCGCCCGCGGCAAGAAATTCTCCGCGTTCATGATGGCCCTGGCCCTCCTCCGCAACTACATGCCCTACGAAGCACCGCCCAGCCTGCGGATCAAGGACATCTTGAAGAAATTCGACAAAACATGGGCGGTCAGCAAGAACTCCGACAAGAAATACGGCCGCACCAACCCCAACAGGACCTACGAGGACGCGATCAAGCGCCGCACCGAGGATCACTGGAACATGCTGTTCATCGCCGGGATGTGGTTCCAGGACTTGTTCAACTACGATTTCCGCCGCACCGAAATGTGCATCATTCCCTACGGCACGCAGCAGGGCGAAGTCTCCTTCTGCGCGTACAACACGGGGATCGGCTGGCGGAAGATCATCGAGAACATGCACAAGAACGCGACCGTCGCGCAGTGGTACCGCACGCACGGCAAACACGAAATCTACGCCAAGGGGAAGAGCGTCGCGCTCGACACCTACGAGCATTCGCTCGTCATCGATGCGGCGGATGCGGCACGCGTCCGGGCCAAGGATAATGGCGACGTTCCGATGACCGCCTCCGATGAGGACCGCGCGCGCCAGCGGGCGAAGTTCCTCCAGGAAGAAGCAAGAGTCCGCAAGATCTACGAGGAGATGGTCCTGAAGAAGCCCCAGGAGGAAGTCGTTCAGATCGGATCGCTCAACCAGATTCACACGGCGGTCCCGGGAGCGAAGCTTCCTGTCACAATCTCGAACTCGAAGCCCAACGGAAACGGGAAGGGGCAGGCCGCCGAGCAAGCCATCACCGCCGACTGACCGCACGGAAAGTCTTCACTTTCGACGAAAGCCCTCGGCCTTGCCGGGGGCTTTCTCATTCTTGCGGGAATTGAGACTTGCGAAGTCTCGCCGCGTGGCCGGTGGCTCAGCCTTTGAAGTTGAATTTTCGTACGGGGCAGCTGTTGAAGTTGCATTTGCGGGTGCCCTACCCTCACGCTTTTGAGGGTAGGTCTTTCTTTTTCTCGTCTTGCAGGGGGTAGGGACCTTCGGCTTCGATCTCTAATTAGTGCACCGGATCGATGCGGATCAATCCCCATTTCAATTTCGAGTAAAACGAAAAACTACTCCAACTCCACCCCTTCGGGTGCGCCACCAACCCGCGTTTCACGGGGTTCATGTGCATGTATTCGAGTTTCTCGACTCTCTTCTTCAGACTCCACACGTTGAAGTCAAAGAATCGTCGTTGCCAGAAGCGCGCCGGCAAGTCTTCTTCACCCTCCAGGGCCGGCTTCAGTTGTTCCGCCGGAACCCTTCTCTTCCGTCGCAGGCGGCGCGAGACGCGCTGTTTCAGAACCTGCATCACCGTCGAAGGCGTCCCTTTCGCCTGTTCGCTGATGAGCAAGTGAACATGCTCGGGCATCGCGACGTATCCAACCAGCCGGAAGCCGTAGCGGTTGCGCACCTGGTCGAGAATCTGGACGAAGATGTTTCTAGCCCGGACCGACCCCAGCAGCGGCAGTCTGCGGTAACAACTGAACGTAATGAAGTGCAGATCCCCGCGCCCGTAAACTCGAATTGAATCTTTGGTCATAAACAAGCCCCCCGACCCTTCCAAGGACGGGAAGGGGCGGGTACCCGTAAAGGCAACACCAGTCACCCCGCGGCGACGTGCTAGAGTGGTATCATTGAAGCGTGAATGTTCGTCAAGAGAAAAACTCGAAAGGGTCTGCCACCCGCCCGATTGGGCCGCTTCTCCGCGCTAGACTCGATGGCCGGCGACCCCTCAAATCCCCAGTCGCTCAACCGCTACGCCTACGCAACGAACGACCCCATCGACCTCCTTGACCCGGAAGGCGAGTACGTTTGCGTCACGGGCTGTGGGGGGAATTTGGCTATGGGCATCGGGGGCTGGGACGACTTTGGCGACCTAAGCTTCCTGGAGCTCGCGGCAACTCCAACTGTGACGTTTGTAGATTTTAACCCGGCCTATATCAACTCTCTACTATTCCACGGAGAAGCGCCCCCCAATACCCCCATTACTGTCACCCGCACCGTCTTTGGCCATTCGTCGCTACTTAATTTATTGTTCGGCGCCGGCGGCGGCGGCCCCGGCATCCCCGGCGGCCAGGGCGGCTCCAGCAGCGGCGGGACCGGGTCTACGCCAGCTAAACTCTTCTTAAAGGCAACGAGTGACTGCTTCGCAGGTCTGGAGCGCGACATAGACTACCAACTCGTATCAGAAGGAGCTAACGGAGAATTGTCCGTGGTGAAAGGCTACACAGTCACTGAACACGTTCAGGCCCGGACGGCTCAAATTCCGCTGGACCTAACGTCGTCCAACACATCCCAGCCGCCAAATCAGAACACCCAACTTAGCGGCTACAAGGACAGCCTAGGCGACCAGCTATTTCACACCCAGGATAACTTACAAAACTTCACCGTCGCTCCTGCGACCGGGGGACCAAGCCTCCCGGTCTTTGTGCGGGATATCAATGGGAATGACTTCGGTACCAACGGTATCTTTGTGAGTCCGACGGGCCAGATATTTGTCAACGGAACGCTGCCTAAAGGGCCGTGCTAGCAGTTGACCGCTTGTAACAGCCCCGAAAGGAACGGCAAGGTTTGCTATGGACTCGATGACTCAAGGACCCGAGAATCGAGATCGAACCAAGACGTGCAACAGACTGAGCGCGGCGAGTTCGGCGGTCGTTAGGGGGGCACATTAAGGTGAATGGAATGCGAATGTGGGTTGGGCTGGGAAAAACTCTCGCCTATCTCTCTGTCGCTTCTTTGCTGGCTCTTGGCCTGCTTTACGGTATCGCGGCCCACCATCGGGCGCGAGCGCAGGCGTTCCTGCGTGAATTCGGCGGGTTGAGGCTTGGCGAATCCACGCTCGCAGATGCAGAGCAGATCGCGCGAGATTACAAGGGAATACCGTGGTACGTCACTCCGGATGACATGCGCTGTACATTTCAAGACTGCGCGCTCGCGTTCAAATTCGAGAATACGCCACTGAGCTACGTCCCATTCTTTCACCACACGGTTTGCTTTGGGCTAATCCTGGTGAAAGACGGCATTGTCGTGGGTCGCCAGCTTGAATACGAACGCAATGTGCCCCCGGATCACTACTTCAAGTATCTGGTGCTGGACAGCGTCAGGCGTTCAGAGAACGACGATGTTACCTGGAGGCTCAAGGTAGATCAGGAGGGGCTTGCACATGTGGTCGAAGTTCATCTGAGTCCGGTGTCGTCGAATCTGGAGAGAAAGCTCGCTTACTCCGTCGATCTTTCCTGTCTGGCTAAGCTCTACGATTGCAGCGCGCCTTCCGCCATCTATCCGCCGGGCACACCGTATTGGGGGCCGCCGTACCAAAACTATGCCCCGAACAAGTAGGTAAGCCTTGGGCGGTGCAAACGCTGTGTATATTTTCTCGGGCGAGTGGGCCAGCCTTTGAATTTCCTGATTGGATGATGTTGTCGGCTCCTTCCTCCGAGTAGACTTGGTAGCTGTTCGACGACCAAGGCTCGGAAAAAGGAGCCGAGCAATGTTGATTATAGGATGTGATTTTCACACGCGCTATCAGCAGATTGCCATGCTGGACCAAAACCACGGGAGAAGTGGTTGAACGACAACGACTGCGCCTACAGGTATGATGGCCTGCGCGTGGAGAAGTGCCCGCCGAATTACACGAGCTCGACTGATCTGCCCCTTAGCTCCGCGTACGGGATTATACGACACTCGAACCGTGCCTGCCCTGCCTACCGGCAGGCAGGCGGCGGGCAGGTCGCCTAACTGCATGGCTTTTGTCTCCGACAGTGGCAGGGTAGAGACCGACGAACTTCCCTTTGTAGGTTATAGAAAATGCCCCTCTGATGATAGAGTTCGGCGCTGCTCTTAGTGGCAGAGCAGAAGCGCGAATCTGAATATGGTTGAATTCCTTCAACTGGTTCTGCTGTTGCTGGCCATTGCCGTTTCCTTGGCAACGGCTAGATCCGGGCACGACGCCCGGCCCTCTGGCCTCGTTGCCTTGGTTCGGCGATTTGCCGCGAAGCAAGGTCTCGTGGTGGCGGCGATTGGGTGTGCGACGTTCCTGGGTTGCTTGGGCGTGGCGGCTTATTTGCACGAGCCCGTGCCGCGCATCCCAGACGAATTCAGCTATCTCTTGCTGGGCGATACACTCGCTTCCGGCCGCGTCGCGAATCCGGCTCCGGCTTTGCCGGAGTTTTTTGACACACTCCATGTATTGGTCCAGCCGGTTTACGTCTCGATGTATTTTCCCGGCACAGGGGTCTTTCTTGCAATCGGCGCCGAAGGATCCCGCGAGAAGTCGGCGTCGAGATCCTAAAAGAGTTTCGGCAGGTTTGCAGTATTCAAATCCCCTGCGCGAGGGCAAAAGACAACTCCGGCGCGGGAGACTGAGTCCCACGCCGGAGTTTTTACTTTGCGCTGAGATCTACTGGCCGGAAATCGCAACGTACCGGGTTGCGCCGCCGCGATTGATGAGCAGCAGCACTTCCCCGTTGCCGGTGGCGCGAATCGCCTTCTCGTACTGCTCCACATTGTTCACGGGCTGGCGATTCACTTCCTGGATGACGTCACCGCGCTGCAAACCGGCTTCGGCCGCGGAACTGGATGCGTCCACGTCTGAAATCACGACGCCCGTCGTGCCCGCCGGCAGACCGATTTCGCGCGCGATTTGCGGAGTCAGTTCATCCACCTGGACGCCTTCGAGTGCGGTGGAGCTGGGCTGACCCTCGGACGCAGTGGCCGTCTTGTCCGGGAATTCAGCGAGCGTGACGCTCACGGTTTGCTTTTGGCCGTTGCGGACGATCTCGAGCTTCACGGTTTGGCCCGGAGACATGGCCGCGATCCGCAATCGCAGATCGCGTTCATCCGAAACCGGCTGCCCGTCGACGGAAAGAATGATGTCGCCGCGCTGCAAGCCGGCCTTCGAGCCGGGGCTGTCCGGCTCCACTTCGCCCACCAGTGCGCCCTCGGGAGTCTCCATCCCAAATGCTTTCGCCAGATCCGGCGTCACTGCCTCGATGCCGACGCCGATATAGCCACGGCTCACTTTGCCGTTCTTGACGAGCTGGTCCATGATGCCGCGCGCCATGTTGATCGGAATCGCAAAGCCGACGCCTTCATTTCCTCCGCCTTCTTCGCCGGTCAGGATAGCGGTGTTGATGCCGATCAAATCTCCGTGCACGTTGATCAGCGCGCCGCCCGAATTCCCGGGGTTGATGGCCGCGTCGGTCTGGATGAAATCTTCGTAATCCTCCAAGCCGAGCCCGCTGCGCTGCGTGGCGCTGATGATGCCCATCGTCACCGTTTCGCCGACGCCGAAGGGATTGCCGATCGCCAGCACAAAATCGCCCACCTGCGCTTTCGCCGAATCACCGAAGGTAATCGCGGTAAGGCCCGTAGCCGGGATCTTCAGCACGGCGATATCCGTCTTCGGGTCCGTGCCCACCACCTGCGCTTTGAACTCCCTCTTGTCCTTCAGCGAAACCTTGATGTCGCTCGCTCCGTCCACCACGTGATTGTTGGTCAGGATGTAGCCGTCGGGGCTGACGATCACGCCCGAACCGAGGCTGTGCTCGCGTTGTTGCTGAGGCTCCTGGGATTGCGGGCCAAATTGCTGGCCAAAAAACTGCCGGAACATTGGATCGTTCATGAACGGCATCTGTTGCTGCGACATCTTGACGATTTTCGAGGCGTGAATGTTCACGACCGCGGGCAACACCGGCTGCACGACGGGCGCGAACCCGTCGGTAAACGACACGCGCTCCGCCCCTGAATCGGTATCCTTCGCCACGGTGACCGCAACGGATCCTCCCGCTCCGTGCACCGTGCCGTTCGCTTCCATCACCCAGGCGGCTGCTCCTCCGAGGATCAAACACAAGCCCAGCGCTGCCGCCGCCACCGGCCGCCGAACTTCAATCAACTTGGCATTCATGGATGTATTGCCTCCTGCACAGACTCTTTCATTGAGATTTTCTTGCTTTGGCCTGCCGGCCGAAACCGCAGCACTCGCCGCACTCGCTCGCTCCTGCAATCATTAGACGTATCGCGGTTCACTTTGTTTTCACGGATCTCACGGACGCCGTTCCAATTCTCTCAGCGAGGAATGCCGCGCACCACATTTTCGGCTTTGGTGGCGCGGGTTGCAAATCTTCGTTACCAGGATAGACGAATCCTTCGTGCTCCGGGGCGAAACTTCTCCCGAGCGGGCGTCCCAGGCCCGTCTTATAGTAAGATGCGCCTTCGGGCCGCCGCGTTCGCCGCTGCTGTCTCGCCGAAAACGCCAACTCGCGCTATCGGGCGCTGCGACGGGCGGCGCTCGATCGCGAGGTTCCACCGCCCCGGCCACTTCCAATGAAAGCGAAAGAGATTTTCTATCTTCTGGGCATTCGCCCCAAGCCGCGCACCTACGGCTACGCAATACGCTCGTGTCTGCTTCCCCGCGACGGTGAGATTCGTTACGCGCAGTGGTTGCATCCGAGCGAAAAGCCGCAGCCTATTTCGCAAGAGGCCGTGGACGAGTTGCGCCGCTTTCTCAAGCCGGGCGATGTTGCGCTCGATATCGGAGCGCACTCCGGCGATTCCGCGCTGCCGATCGCGCTGGCCGTCGGCCCGTCGGGAGTGGTGCTCGCGCTCGAACCCAATCCCTACGTTTTCCCCGTGCTTAAGAAAACGGCGGATTTGAATTCCCCGCGAACGAACATCGTGCCGCTGGAGTTCGCGGCGACGCCGGAAGATGGCGAGATCGAGTTTGAATATTCCGATTCCGGCTATTGCAACGGCGGGCGCCATGAAGGAATCAGCCGTTGGAAACACGCGCACGCGTTCAAGCTGAAGGTGCGCGGGCGGAATCTTGCGACTGTCCTGGAACGCGAATACGCGGAACTCGCGCCGCGCGTTCGCTACGTCAAAGTGGACGCGGAGGGTTACGACCGGATTGTGCTCTCCACTCTGACCGGCCTGATCGCACGCACGCGCCCTTACATTCGCGCCGAAGTATTCAAGGGGACCAGCGGCGAACAGCGCGCGGAGTTGTTCCATTTGCTCGAGGGCTGCGGCTACGCCGTGCACAAACTCGAAAGCGAAAAGAAATATCTCGGAGCGCGCCTGGGCGCATCGGAGCTGACTCGATGGCCGCACTTCGACGTTTTCTGCGTGCCCACGTGACACGCTGAGTTTGGCCCGTCCAGAGCGGCTGTGCTATCCTGAATTATCCGCGCGGGTAGGAACTTCTCGCCTGGGCGCCTTCGGTCGGGGCGTGGCTCAGCCTGGTAGAGCACCTGGTTCGGGACCAGGGGGTCGGAGGTTCAAATCCTCTCGCCCCGACCAAATGCTTCAAAAACCTACCTTGGACTCTCGGTTTTTCTATCACGCAACTGTGAACGACTTTGAAATGGTCAGTCGCGCACGAAGTGGTTTTGCGCTCGCCTGTCGTTGGGCAGCGGCAATCGCCGGTAACAGCGAAACGTGATGAAATGCAGGCGACCTTGTCTCCACCGGAGTTTCAACTCTGCAAGCACGGAAAACCAAACAGAAATCCCCGCCCTTGAACAGCATCAGGGACGGGGCGCCCTGCGAAGTCAGAACCGGTGCGATGATCTGCAACATGGCCGAGTGCCACCCCAAGCTGGCTGTGGATGAGAACGCCCTATGCTGTTGATTTCAGACGCGGACAGAGTTTTGGCGAGCCACGGGAATTTCTGCGCGGTACAGTTATAATAATCTCCGAATGAACCTGCGAGTTCAGCGCTTGGTGACCATCGGGTTCCTATGAGACGTCCGCTTAGCTATGAGTAAGATTATCGGCATCGACTTGGGCACCACCAACTCCGTCGTGGCGGTGGTGCAGGGCGGCGAGCCCGTGGTCATCCCCGACCAGGAAGGTGCGCGCACCACCCCGTCCGTGGTGGGCATCACGAAGGGCGGCGAGCGTCTGATCGGCCAGGTGGCCAAGCGCCAGGCGGTGGCCAATCCGGAGAATACGGTCTATTCAATCAAGCGGTTCATGGGCCGCCGCTCCGAAGAAGTGGAGGATGAGACTCGCCGTGTCCTCTACAGGGTTACCCCGGGATCGCACGACGACGCGCGCGTGGGAATTTTCGGTCGGGCTTACAGCGCGCCTGAAATCTCCGCGATGATCCTGCAAAAACTCAAGCGCTCGGCCGAAGATTTCCTGGGCGAGAAGGTCACCAAGGCGGTGATCACTGTGCCGGCCTATTTCAACGACAGCCAGCGCCAGGCAACCAAGCAAGCCGGCGAGATCGCCGGACTGGAAGTCGTCCGCATCATCAACGAGCCTACCGCGGCGGCCCTAGCCTACGGGCTGGACAAAAAGAAGGACGAGACGATTGCCGTGTACGACCTGGGCGGCGGCACGTTTGACATTTCCATCCTTGAAGTCGGCGACGGGGTGGTTGAAGTCAAGGCCACCAACGGCGACACGCACCTCGGGGGCGACGACATTGACCAGCGCGTGATCGAGTGGATGGCTCACGAGTTCAAGAACGAGCAAGGCATCGACCTGGGCAAAGACAAGGTGGCCCTGCAACGCCTGAAGGAAGCCGCTGAAAAGGCCAAAATCGAGCTTTCCCAGATGAACGAGACGGAGATTAATCTTCCGTTCATCGCCGTGGACGCTTCCGGGCCGAAGCACCTGCAGCTGAAGCTGGCACGATCGAAGCTCGAACGATTGATGGAAGATCTCCTGCAGCGCTCGGTTGGGCCCGTGAGGCAAGCGCTCGCCGACGCGGGTCTCGCTGCCGACGAGATTGATGAGGTTGTGCTCGTGGGTGGTTCGACGCGCATCCCACGAGTCGTGCAGATCGTGAAGGAATTGTTTGCCGGTAAGGAGCCACACACGGGAGTCAACCCCGACGAAGTGGTGGCGGTAGGCGCAGCGATCCAGGGGGGAGTGTTGAGCGGGGAGGTAAGGGACATCCTGCTGCTCGATGTGAATCCGCTGTCGCTCGGCATCGAGACGCAAGGCGGAGTGATGACGGTGCTGATCCCGCGCAACACCACGATCCCCACGCACAGGGCTGAAGTCTTTTCGACCGCGGCGGACAATCAGACCTTGGTCGAGATTCACGTCCTGCAAGGCGAACGCAAGATGGCCGCAGACAACCGCACGCTCAGCAAATTCCATCTGGAAGGCATCCCGCCCGCGCCTCGCGGGATTCCCAAGATCGAGGTGACGTTCGACATCGACGCCAACGGCATTCTGAACGTGTCGGCGGTGGATTTGGCTACCGACCAGGAACAGCAAGTCACGATCTCCGCCTCGACCGGCTTGACCGAAGAGGAGGCCGAGCGCATGCGCGCTGACGCGGAGTCTCATGCCGAGGAGGACCGCAACCGCCTGGCGGAGGTCGAAGCGCGGAACCAGTGCGGCGCCCGCGTCTACCAGGTCGAGAAACTGCTCGAGGAGAATCGCCGGAAGCTCAGCGACAGCGACATCCGAGCGGTTGAGGAAGCGCTCGATCAATGCCGGCACGCCTTAGCCGATGGCGCCGCCGATCGCATTCGGTCCGCTTCCGAGGCGCTCGACAAAGTCACGTGCGGGGTTGCGGAGGCGTTGCATCGCTCAAGCACGGCGGCTGGCGCAGCGATTGATGCTGGATCGGCGAAGGGGTCCAAGAAGCCGGATTGATCGGCCGTGGTTCATTCCTTGGATTATCTTTTCACTTCTCAAAC
>Ga0326728_10020677_pt1 | contig 12511 bp, 11 predicted proteins | sample MB3enrmetagenome_FD_207602 | JGI IMG/M metagenome (GOLD analysis project Ga0326728, IMG submission 207602) | Lab enriched peat soil microbial communities from McLean, Ithaca, NY, United States - MB31MN | ecosystem: Environmental > Terrestrial > Soil > Wetlands > Peat | place: USA: New York...
GTGCTCGGCGCCAACGACGGCATCATTTCGACGGCGAGCCTGATCGTCGGCGTCGCCTCGGCCGGCGCGACGCGCGGGGAAATCCTCACCGCCGCGGTGGCGGGCTGGGCGGCGGGCGCGATGGCGATGGCGGCGGGCGAATATGTTTCGGTCAGCTCGCAGGCCGATTCCGAGGCCGCCGATCTCGAACGCGAGCGCCATTCGCTCAAGGAAACGCCGGACGTCGAAACGCGGGAGTTGACGCTGATCTATCAGCGGCGCGGCCTGGCGCCCGCGCTGGCGCGCCAGGTCGCGCAAGAGCTGATGGCCAAGGACGCTCTCAGCGCCCACGCGCGCGACGAACTCGGCATTTCCGAAAGCCGAAGCGCCAATCCGATCCTCGCCGCCTTCACCTCGGCAATCAGCTTTTCCGCCGGGGCGGCGATGCCGACGCTCGCCGCGTTCCTTTCGCCGCGCGAGGCGACGGTCGCCGTGGTTTCCTTGGCGACCTTGGTCTTTCTCGCCGCGCTCGGCGCGCTCGGCGGCTGGATGGGCGGCGCGGCGATCGTCAAGCCGACGCTGCGCGTGGCGTTCTGGGGCGCGCTGGCGATGGCGGTGACGGCGGCGATCGGCGCGCTGGTCGGCATGACCCTCTAAGCGCGACAAACTCCGTGGGGGCGAGGGGTCAGCTCTGGTGGCCGCCGGTGAACGGCACGAACGGGATGACCGCGCCGCCGTAAATGTCGGAGCGCGTGACGGCGAAGACGCCGTCCGGCGCCTGGGTCTTGACCGCCTTGATGACGTGCTGCGCGCCGGGCGGCCCTACGGGAATGACCATGATTCCGCCGGGGACGAGCTGTTGCAGCAGCGGCGGCGGGATGTGGTCGATGCCGCAGGTGACGATGATCTTGTCGAACGGCGCCGCCTCGCTCCAGCCGTAATAGCCGTCGGCGTTCTTGGTTTGAATGGCGCGATATTCGCCGTAGCCGCGCGCGATCAACGAATCGTAGAGCGCGCGGGTGCGCCGCGCCAGCGCCGGGATGATCTCGATCGACCACAGCCGGTCGGTCAGATAGCTCAAATAGGCCGATTGGTAGCCGGAGCCCGTGCCGATCTCCAGAACCTTGTCGCCGCGCTTGACCGCAAGCGCGTTGGTCATGCGCGCGACGGTGTGCGGCCCGGTGATGGTGACGCCAAAGCCGATGTTGAGATGATGCCACTCATAGGCGCGCGAGAGATTGTCCGCGGTGACGAATTCCTCGCGCGGCGTCATCAGGAAGGCGCGTTTGTCCGCCTCATCCCAGACGTCGCCGTGCGCGATCAATTGCAGATAGCGATCCCAGCGCTGACCGAGGAACCCAGCGTCCTCGCCGCGCCTCTCCCGCATCCAGGCGACGAAGGCCTCACGGCCGCTCGTCGGCGGCCAGAGGTCCCAATCGAAAGGCGTCGCGACGTTGGCGCGGGCGGGGGCGCAAAGGGCCATGCCGGCCGTCGCCGCGGCGCCGGCGAAGAGAAGATCGCGTCGGTTCATGGATCGAATCTCTTGGGTCGGGCGGGCGCCGCGATCTTTGCGCGCGAACGGCGCACAGGGCAAGAGCAAGGCCGTGGTCGTGCGGCGGCGCCGGTCGCCGCGGCGCTTTTCCTCGTCGCCCGGCTATGCCAAACAGGGATCGTCGCCGCCGGCCCGTCGGCGCGCTCGGCCGACCGCGCGGCCGGCGCGCGCCGGGTCGGTCCGAGGATTTGTCATGACGTCAGAGGCTCCGCATCCCTTCGCTCGCTTCGTCGCCGCTCTCGGGCGCGGCAAGACCTTGACCCGCTCGCTGACCATCGAGGAAGCGGATGAGGCGATGCGCATGATCCTCGCGGGGGAGACCCGGCCCGAGCAGATCGGGGCGTTCCTGATGCTGCTGCGGGTGAAGGAAGAGACGGGCCAGGAGATCGCAGGGTTCATTCGCGCCGCGCGCGCTTGCCTGCCTAAGCGGGCCGACGCGCCGCGGGTCGATCTCGATTGGCCGACCTACGCCGGCAAGAAGCGGCAATTGCCGTGGCATCTGCTCGCCGCCGTCGCGCTCGCGCGCAGCGGCTGGAGCGTGTTCATGCACGGCCTCGACGGCCACGCGCGAGGGCGCGTCTGGGCCGGCGAAACGATGGAGCGCCTCGGCTTTCCGCTCGCCGGCGATTTCGAGGAGGCGGCGGGCCATTTGCGGCGCCGTCGTTTCGCCTATATGCCGTTGGCGCGCATGAGCCCGAAACTGGCCGAGATGATGGAGCTGAAGTCGATCCTCGGGCTGCGCTCGCCCGTTCACACGCTGGCGCGTGGGCTCAATCCGTTCGCCGCATCGACCTCGCTGCAGGCGGTCTTTCACCCCGGCTATGTCGCGATTCACCGCGACGCCGCGATCGCGCTTCGAGAAAAACGGATTCTTGTGTTTCGCGGCGAGGGCGGCGAAAACGAGCGCCGGCCGAACAAACCGTGCGAGGCGTTGTTGATCGTCGACGGAATCTGCGAGCAGACGCGCTGGCCCCCGACGTTCGAACCGCGGCAGGCGCCCGATGAGGCGATGGGCGTCGACCGGCTGGAAGCCGTCTGGCGCGGCGCCGAGGCCGACGAATACGGCGAGGCGGCCATCGTCGGCACGATGGGGCTCGCCCTCTGGGCGATGGGCGTCGAGGGCGACCCTGCGCGGGCCGAGGCGCGGGCCGAAGCGCTTTGGCGCGGACGCGATCGCCGCCCTCTGGCGGCGGCCGCGTGAGGCGCGCGCCGTCTCGCCTTCGGCAGGAAATGGAAAGAAACTCGATGCCTTCCAAAGACGAAATCCTCGCCGCGCTCGCCGCCGTGCCGGGGCCGGACGGCAAGACTCCCTTGCCGCGATCGGGCGCCGTCGACGGCGTGACCGTGCGCGACGGCAAGGCGTTCGTCGCCATCAAGATCAACCCCGCGCGCGCCAACGAGATGGAGGCCATGCGCGCGGAGGCCGAGGCCGCGATCAAGGCGCTGCCCGGCGTCGTCGCGGCGCTGGTGACGCTGACCGCGGAGAGCGAGGGCCCCGTCGCCGCGCCGACGGGTCACGCCGCGCCTCGACCGCGCGCGCACGACACGAGGCCGATCGCGGGGATCGACAAGATCATCGCCGTCGCCTCCGGCAAGGGCGGCGTCGGCAAATCGACGACCGCCTGCAACCTCGCGCTCGGCCTGGCGCGGCTCGGCCTGAAGGTCGGCGTGCTCGACGCCGACGTGTTCGGCCCCTCGATGCCTCGGCTGTTCGGCGTCACGCAAAGGCCCGATCTCGCGCCCGACGGCCAGAAGCTCAAGCCGCTGGAGAAATACGGCGTCAAGATCATGTCGATCGGTTTCCTGGTCGAGGAGGGCGCGGCGATCGTCTGGCGCGGACCGATGGTGATGTCGGCGCTGACGCAGTTCCTGCGCGAGGTCGAGTGGGGCGAACTCGACGTTCTGGTCGTCGACATGCCGCCGGGCACCGGCGACGCGCAACTGACGATGGCGCAGAGCGTGCCGCTGTCGGGGGCGGTCATCGTCTCGACGCCGCAGGATTTGTCGCTGATCGACGCGCGGCGCGGCATCGCCATGTTCAAGCAGGTCGCCGTGCCGCTGCTCGGCGTGGTGGAGAACATGAGCTACTTCGTCTGTCCGCATTGCGGCGGACGCACCGACATCTTCGCCCACGGCGGCGCGCGGCGCGAAGCCGAGGCGCATGGCGCGCCTTTCCTGGGCGAAATTCCTCTCGACCTGAAGATCCGCGAAACCTCGGACGGCGGCGCTCCCGTGGTCGCCAGCGCGCCGGAGAGCCCGCAGGCCGCGGCCTACCTTGCGCTCGCGACGCGCGTGCGCGACGCGCTGTTCGAAGGGCAGGGCGCCTCCCGCCCGCCGCCGCGCATCGTGATCGAGTGAGCTCAGGGGAGGGCGATGAGCGAAAACGCGACGGACCCGTGGCCGAGCGAACTGCGCGTCCGCGAAGCCGGCCGCGTGCTGCGCGTCACGTTCGTCGACGGCTTCGCGGCGAACCTCGCGGCCGAGCGCCTGCGCGCGGCGAGCCCGAGCGCCGACAAACGCCGCGCGCCGGCGGGCGAAGGCGGGGTCAGAATCGTCGGCGTCGAGACGGTCGGCAATTACGCCGCGCGCATCACCTTCAGCGACGGCCACAATACGGGAATCTACAGCTGGAGGCTGCTGCGCGCGCTAACCGCCGACCAAGAGCCGCCGCCGAGGGCGTGAGGCGGCTCGCCTGGATGGCCCCGCATTGGTGAGACGCAGCCAATGCCGCACTTGGCGGTCGCTCCTGCCGGCGGAGCGCGCCAAACCGAGCGAGGTGAAAAGGGAAATTGGCGCCGGTCAGCGTAAAGGCAAGACGAGCACTCGCGGCCGACAATTGATCACGCCGGCGATCATGCGCCTTACGGGGCAGTCGACATGCTTACCAGCCTTTGAAACTTCCTCGCCGCCGCTAGTTGTGGCGCGTGTCTAAGAATGCGGTGGAGCGCTTTATCCAGTCCATAGATGCTTCGCGGAGGCGCGTCGCCGACCACAGCCGCAACGAGATCAAGCATCCTTTCAGGCGAGGATGCGTACAGAACATCGTCCGCCTCGGAAATGGAATAGGCAGCCGTCTGTCGGCGTGGGTCTTCCGGACGGATAAAAGGAGTGATGACTTCCGCCGCTTCCGGGAACGCCTCCCCCGTTTCGCGTAGAATTTGTACAAGCTTGAAAGTCACGTCGGGCGATTGAAGGTCTGCGTCCAACGGCCAAATTGACTGGAAGACAGGACCCACGACATCCCGCCACTTCGCCGCCTTTTCTTCGGGCTTGGCGGACTCCATCTCAACCGCCAAGCGGTGGCCGACGCTTGAGAGGGCTCTCGCACCTGCCGCGCGGAGTGCTGACCGCGCTTCGGTCGATGTTATCGGATAGCCCGCATTTTCGGAACGGTTTGCTATCACTATTGCCGCCAGCCATTCTCCGTAAACGCGCAAATCGTCCTCGGCGATTTCAGGCCGTCCGAACAGCTCTAGAAAGGACGTCTTCGTCAATTCAAAGAGTCTCGGGGACCCGATGTAGTTCGAATACTTTCGCGCGTTCCATACATTGGGCGCATCGGGCGATTTCCAATCGAATAGCGGGACGATCCTTTCTGCCGTCCAAATGGGAGCCCTCTCGAAAAGAACTGACACCTCCGCTGCGAATCGAACGCGTGCAAGTTCGCCAAATCTCCCCGGTGCCGAAGCCAGCGTATCCAAACGTTGCCCGATGGCATTTGGCATCTCCTGGCCGTTCTCGCCTTTGGTCATCTTCTTGATGAGTACTTCGGCGAGACGACCGGCTGGAGCGTTGAGGGCATCCGTCAGCGCATCACGCATCCTGCGCCTCCGTCGGTTCTTGCGCTGTCGCAGCCTCTATCTTGTCCCAAAGCGGCCAGAGAAGACTGTCATCTAAAGCCTTCGCCTTTTCATTCAGCCACCATGAAGCAGTGCTTGCGACCCTGGAGAAGCCCTCACCTGGAAACGACAAAAGAAGCTTCCCCGTAAGAGCGATACTGTCTGGGCTATCAAGCTTCTGCGTAGCCCACAAAAAGGTATTCCATGCCCAATCCGGCCACTGCCCTTTCTTAGCCTGCGCCTCTAATCCGTCGAGGCCGCGTTGAGGGTCGCTTTGGCAGAGAGCCTGCCAGTTGTCACCATCCATGAAATCCGCGTTGTCGGCCAATCTCTTTGCTTCATCGACCAGCAAGTCAACCGGCACGTTTTGGAGTTTTCGGGAATCGCCAACAATGTAGCTCGCGCTCCCTTGCCAGAGATGAAATCCCGCTTGTTCAGAAGGCCGCAGCTTCCATTCGGGATTCCTCTTCTTAATCTCCGCGAGCACAGAACTCGTTTGATCGCCCAGCGCTAAACCTGCTCGTTCCATTTCGCCCAAGATATCGAACCGGCAGCGCTCCACACCGACGTCGGCGTCAGACCGGAACATATCGGCTGGAGGGCCAGCCGCGAGCCTGTCCTCAATCCTCGCTCGTTTAGCCGCGGAGAATTCCCCCCACCGCTCCCGGATCAACCGGAAGACCTCGACACTTGTGTTCGTGAGAAACAGCAGCCCTTGTGGCAACGTCAAAAGAGTATCTGCCGCGTCATCGGCTGGCACTGCTTTATCTGCCGCCGCGAACAGTGCCAATCGTTTGTTCAACTTCAACGCACTCGATGACCATCGTTGCACAAACGGCAGAGCGAGAGACGCATCCGTCTGCGCGAGGCGGGTCCATATTTCGGCAATGACCCGAACGATCGGAAGAAAGCCGCTGCGGTATTTGTTCTGTCCGTGGGCAGCCACGGACGGAACGTCGACATCGGAAGCACCATATCCAATGTTGCTCTCGACCTCCATCTCGAGCGCGTCCGCGAGCGCCGCATCCAAGTCTTCCGTCAACGCGGTCAGAAATCTCTGGCCAACCTCCGTCGGAGCATCTTTCGGCCATGCCGCGAGAATCTCGGCCTCAGTAATGTTGCTCTCAACTTCGTAGTCGACCGACATCAGGTCCGAGGGTTTTTGCAGTACACGCACGCCGCTCGCGTCGTCGTACCACGCAATGCGCTTGCTGATTTTCGGCCTCGGCCGCAGAACGCGGGCAAGCCTTTCAAGTAACTCGGTCGAGCGCTCACCCGCTTTGACACGTGGCTGAATGTCAAACCACTCGCTTCGCAGCGCGCCTCGCGGGTTGTCGCGGATATGTCGGATGATGAGCTGCCAACTTTTGGCAAGAAACGGTTGCAGGGTGTCGCGCCTACGATTGAGGCGAGATTCAAGCAGCTCGGCCGCTCTCTCATCAAAGAACTCAAGGTTCCCTGAGACCTCGCGGACTGCGTCCGGGTCGTCGAAATTTTTTTCGATCCACGGCGTGAGCTGAGCCGCTGATGGAATCACTTTCATTCGCACGAGCTCAGGAAGCCACGCGAGAGAGGGATTCAATTCCGTAAGCTTCTCGGCAACGTCCTCCTGGCTAAGGAAGAAGCGCAGCTGCTCGCGCTCAAAATCTGTCGCGTCGCTCGGCGTTTTCTTTCTTGTCGGTTCCATGGCGTTCACTCACGGTGCCTTGGTTGCCGCTGCTCCACCGAAAACAGCGTGCAGCTTTGCACCAGCGTACGCGGCCGGGTTCATCGCGTATGTAGCCCACTCTCCGAGCGTCTTGTAGATTTGATCATAGTCAGCAAACTCGATCGGCACGATTCCTTTGGCGTTCCAAATCGACGCGGAGACCGGCGTCTGCTGCTCAATGGCATAGATCCTCTTGAGATCGCGGAAACGATCGCGATCGGCGTCAAGCGTCTCAAGCAGGAGACGCATCGCCGTGTCTTCGGCGCCGTATCCGACGAGAACAAGTGTATTCAGCCGCATCCGGTCTTCGATATATTGCGACGCCCACCCATCACGAAGATAGGCATCGCCAAAGTCTGCGCTGGTCAGGATCATGTCTGACGGCGAGATATTCCTGGGACCATAAGCGATGCGGCCATGCAGATGCAGGATGCCGTGGTCCTCGGGTGTTCCCGGCCGGGGGATCGCTTTGCCGGCGTGGCTGGGAACGGTCTGGCCGTCCGCGTGAGCCGCGCATTCGAACAACGGATCGAAGTTGGTGGTGAGCAGTCTGACCTGTCCCTCCGCATCCCGCGACAGCCGCAGCAGATTGAGGTGGTCAGGAAGCGTAAGACCAGCCGCAGGCGTGAGCAGCTTTGTGGTCGCGACACGTACCCGCGACGGCGCCTTGGGCAGCCGTGTCCTTCGTTCGAGTGACCCGAGTGCGCGGTCGTACTCGCCGCGATCTAGCGCCACCTCCTCCGCCGGTTCGTTCTTGGGTGTCTCGCCGATGTCGGCATAGATCTGTTCCGTGAGCTCGCGGAACAACGGCATGCCGACGCGCATGGAGACGCCAGCACCGCAGAGGAACACGGCGTGGCCTTCGGCCACATCCTTGATAAGTTCATCCGGAATGCTTGGGGTACCTGGAATGAATTTCATGCCGCCACGTGCGAAAGCTGAGGAACCGCCGGCCGCGAATCAGTTGAGCCTAAGAAGTGCCCGTCTCGAGTCAAGGGCAGAATTGCGGAATTACGCCGACGGGCGCCCAATTCCCTTTTTGTCGGGCTCAGTTTGGCGCGGTGGGTCGAAAAGCACGGAATTGGTTGTGTCTGACCAGAGGGGCGCAGTCGAGGTCACCGTAACCTCTAGTCCTTAGAGGTTGCGCCCTTGCTCAACACGTAACGCAGCTTACTGGCGGCGAGGCGGTGGATTGCGATGCGACTGGCCCAGGAAGGGGCCTGGAACGTGACTTCGGTTCCTGTGGCCACGTCCACGGCGACGACGCGCAAAATGGCGCCGAAGCGTTGTGTTTCGATGATGATTTCGTCCGCGGCCACGCCGGATAGTATTGATTCGCGCTTGCAACGGCAAGGGAGACGAAGAAGGGGCTGGCATCTAGTGTAGTTTCAAACGCAAGCGTCTGCAATTGCACGTTCGCGCCGCCAGCGGCGCCGCACTTGCCTTTCGTGTCGCGTTCAAAGCCGGACCGCGGCTGGAGACGCCAACGCGAACCCCGGACGAAGCCCTGTCCCTCAATTCGCGTGTCTCACCGGAGGGGCGCCGTCGAGGACGCCGCCTCACTTCTCCGGCGGCGCGGTAGCGCCGAGGCCGAGCGAGCGTTGGACCATCACCGTATCGGTCCAGCGGCCGAATTTGTAGCCGATCGACGTCAGAAGGCCGACCTGCCGGAAGCCGAAGGATTCGTGCAGGCGCAGCGAGGCCTGATTGGCCGCGTCGACATAGCCGATCATCTGGCGGTAGCCGGCCGCCGCGCAGGCGTCGATCAGCGCCGCCAGCAGCAGGCGGCCGACGCCGCGCCCGAGGCGCTCGTGATGGACGTAGATCGAATGCTTGACCGCATAGCGGTAGGCGGGCCGCTTGCGGAACGGCACGGCGTAGGCATAGCCGACGACGACGCCCGCCTGTTCGGCGACGAGGTGCGGCAATCGCCCGCGATGCATGGTCTTGCGCCGCCTTCTGAGGTCCTGCAAGTCCGGCGCCTCGACGTCGCGCGCGGCGCCGGCCTCGACGCCGTAGCGGATGTGATGGAGATAGATCGCCAGCATCGCCGGAACGTCCGCCTCGCGCGATGGGCGCACCACCGCGACGCCGGCCGTCTCGCCGTTGAAGCCCTTGTCGGCCTCCCGCATCGTCATCGCCGCCCCCGGGCGGAGCGCGCGCGCCTCGATTCGCGCACGACATAGGTGAAGAAGCGAATCGCGCCCGACGCGTCGGCCTCGCGATAGAGACCTTGTATCTCGGCTTCGAACCCGGGAAAGACGTTGGCGGCGCGCTCGAACACCTTCAGGTAGTCGATCATCGGCCTCGCGCGCTCGCCGAGCCGCTCGCCGGGAACGACGGTGGCTATCCCTGGGGGATAGACGACGAACAAAGTCGTCGCGACCCGCCCTTCGATCGCCTCGAGGGAGAGGTAGTCGACGTTGTTGCGCACCAGATGGCGCGAGGCCTCGCGCGGCGTCATGACCATTTCCGGCAAGTGCTCGGGCGCGAACTGCGCCTTCTGCAACGCGCTGACGCCGGCCTCGCGGAAGAATGCGTGCATTTCGGCGCAGAGATCGCGCAGGCGCTTGCCGCGATAGCGCGCGGGACGGCGGGCGACGAATTCCGGCATCGCGTCCTCGAGCGGGACGTTGTCGTCGTGCAGGCGCTTGAAGGCGACCAGCGCCGAGACCAGCGTGCCCGCCTTGCTCGACTCGACGCCGGGGGTGAGCAGGAAAAGCAGCGAATTGAGATCGTTCTTTTCCGGCACCACCCGGTTCTCGCGCAAATATTGCGCGACCACCGGCGCCGGGACGCCGTGCGGCTCATAGGCCCCGGTCTTGCGGTCGAAGCCCGGCGTGAGCAAGGTGAGCTTGGCTGGATCGGTGATGGCGAAGCCGGCTTCGAGTTCGCTGAAGCCGTGCCAGGCTTCGCCCGGCGCCAAGGCCCAAAATCGCGGATCGCGCGCGAGCAGATCGGTCGAAACGCTCTCCCAAGGCACGTTATGCGCGCCGCCTTCGCTGGCGACGTCGGGGATCGAAACGCGGTCCGGGACGAACGGATCGAAGAACCAGCGCCGCGCCGGGTCCTTCTCCTTCTCCTCGAATTCGCGCCGGACCGCGCGCAGTTTCTTGCGCACTTCGACGCCGAGCCGAATGGTGTCGTCCCACAGCACCTCGCCGGAGCGCCCCTTCATCATCTGCGCGCCGACGTCGAGCGAGGCGAACAGCGGATAGAACGGCGAGGTCGAGGCGTGCTGCATGAAGCCTTCGTTGAAACGCCGGTGCTCGACGCGTCGGCGCTGACCCTTGATGTGGCGGTCGCGCACGTGGATTTGCGAAGCCTGCGAGAAGCTGGCGAGCTGCTTGTGCGCCGACTGCGTCGCGACGACGCCCGGCGAGGCTTCGCCGAGGTTCTTCAAGCCCATCGCGAAGCGCCGCTCGTAGAGCGGATGAAACTTCATGAAGCCGGCCCAAGCCTCGTCGAACAGGATGTAGTCGCACAAGTGGCCGATGCGCTGGACGATCCGCTCGGCGTCGTAGATGGTGCCGTCGTAGGTGCATTGCTCGATCACCGCGACGCGGAACGGCCGCTCGCGCCGCCAAGCCTCGGGGTCCTTGACCAGCGGATTGGCGCGGATGCGTTCGCGGATCGCCGTCTCGTCGAAGGCGTCGGCGCGGATCGGGCCGATCAGCCCGTAGGCGTTGCGGTCGGCGGGCAAGAAGATCGGCACGCCGCCGCCGATCAGCAGCGCGCCGTGATGGGCCGCCTTGTGGTTGTTGCGGTCGAACAGCACGAGATCGTCCTCGGCGACCAAGTTGGTCAGCACGATCTTGTTCGACGACGAGGTGCCGTTGAGCACGAAATAGGTCTTTTCGGCGCCGAATATCGCGGCGGCCTCCTTTTGCGCCTGCAGCGCCGGCCCTTCGTGGGTGAGCAGATCGCCCAACTCGAGAATCGAATTGTCGAGGTCGTCGCGGAAGATCGCGTCGCCCAGGTGTTCGACGAAGATGCGGCCGATCGGGCTGCGGCTGTAGAAGATGCCGCCGTTGTGGCCGGGGCAGGTCCACAGCTGATTGCCCTCCTCGGCGTAGTCGACCAGCGCGCCGAAGAACGGCGTCTTCAGCGTCTCGGCGTATTGCTTGAGGCGCGAGACGAGGTTCTTGGCGATGAATTCCGGCGTTTCCTCGGCGAGGAACACGTAGCCGTCGATGAAATCGAGCACCTCGACCGGAATGTCCTCGAATCGCTTGCGTCTGACGAGGATGACGATCGGCATCTCCAGGCCGCGCTTGCGCATGAGGTTGATCAGCGAGGCGGCCTTGCCTTCGAGGCCCTTTTTGCCCCAGTCGACGACCATGCAACCGATCGCGGCGTCGGTCTGCACGGCGATCTCGGCGTCCTCGAGCCGGCGCGCCTTGATCACCTGGAAGCCCATGCGCTCGATGGCGGCGACGATCTGGTTGACGCGAAGGCCCTCGAGGTCGTCGGCGTCGAACATCGGCGCGGAGAACAAGAAAGTGAAGCGTTGGAAAAAATTCATCGCTTAGGCGCCTCGGCGGCATGAACGCATGTTAGGCCTAATCGCGTCGGCGCGCCGCCTCGTCGGCCGTGACCCACTCTCGACGACGCAATCACGAGACGGCGGGACGCGGCTCCGGCGATAAAGGCGCCGCCGTTCGGCGTCAACAAAAAGGAAATCTCGGCCATGTTCAGCCTGAACCCGAAATCCACCGCGCTCGTGCTGATCGATTTGCAGAACGGCGTGCTGGCGATGCCGCTCGCGCCCCACGGCGTCGCTGAAGTCATAAGCAATTCGGCTCGTCTGGCGACGAGCCTCAAGCAAGCCGGCGGGATTCTGGCGCCGGTCCACGTCGTCTTTTCGCCCAACGGCGCCGATCGGTTGCGCCAGCCGGTCGACAGCTCCTATCCCACCGCCCCGCTTCCGGCCGGCTGGTCCGACTTCGTGCCCGAAATTGCGCTTCTGCCCGCCGACTTCGTCATCGTCAAACGCCAATGGGGCGCCTTTCACGGCACGGAACTCGATCTCCAACTGCGCCGACGCGGCGTCGACGCCATCGTCCTTACCGGCGTCGCCACCAATTTCGGCGTCGAATCGACCGCCCGCGAAGCGTGGCAATACGGCTACAGCGTCGTCGTCGCCGAGGACGCGGTCAGCAGCGTCAACGAGGCGATGCACAGGTTCTCGATCGAGAATATTCTTCCGCGCCTGGCGCGCATCCGCTCCACCGAGGAGATCCTCGCCGCGTTGCCGGCGACGTGACGGCGCGCGCGGGGAGGGGGTTGCGGGGGGGGGCTGCGGTGGTATGAACCGGGTAGATTCCTGACAGTTTGGACCGGGTTGATGGTCGACAGGCGAAGATGGTTCGGAAGGAGGGCTTCCGATGCCGTTTCAGGAGACCTGTCGGATGGAAGAGCGGGTTCGCATGC
>Ga0326728_10020679_pt1 | contig 12509 bp, 8 predicted proteins | sample MB3enrmetagenome_FD_207602 | JGI IMG/M metagenome (GOLD analysis project Ga0326728, IMG submission 207602) | Lab enriched peat soil microbial communities from McLean, Ithaca, NY, United States - MB31MN | ecosystem: Environmental > Terrestrial > Soil > Wetlands > Peat | place: USA: New York...
TGCCTCGATGCCGTAATACCGACAGGTGAAATAATGTCCTAATTCGTGCGCCAGCAGGATGCTGAGCAGCGTAAATGAAAACGGTATCCCTTGCGCCAGGGTCGCGGGGTTTTGAAAAATGCCCGCAAAGAATGCCCGCGAAACGTCCCAGTCGAAAGCCGGAAAGTTGTGCTCGTAGTTCTGCGCGATGTGAGTGCCTACGATGAGGGTAGTCACACACGTCAGCAGGAACAGCAGAGCATGAAAGGGAAGCGAGTTAAGCCAGCGCTGCCGAAGGCTTCGGAAGCGCCGCCGCGGCGGCTCAATCGGAGGCGGAAACAGGTCCAGAGGGGTCTCCCCGGGGCCAGGCCGGATATAGAATTCATCACCCATAGCACAGGATGCGAAAAGTCTATTTTCGCCTGCTCGTCTGAGTCTGTAAATAGTCTAGGGAAGCGATTGCAGTTCCTTGCCGGGTTTGAAGCGCACGGCCTTTCCGGGCGGAATACTCACTTCAGCGCCCGTCCTGGGGTTGCGGCCGATTCCCGTCTTGCGGGGCCTTACGATGAAGACACCAAATCCGCGCAGTTCAATGCGGTCGCTTCCGGCGAGGGCCTTCTTCATGGACTCGAAGACGGTCTCGACCGCGATTTCCGCTTTGGTCTTGGTGATGCCGGTGCGATTTACGACGTCGTTAATGATGTCCAGCTTTATCAAACGAACCTCCTGAAAACGCAGGTCTTATCGTAAATTCTGGAGCCGCCATTGTCAAGGATTTTCTCCTGCACTATGATGAGGCGAGGCGGCGACGCGCTTCAAGCAGCTTTGGCGACACCCAATGAACGATGACGTTCGACGCTTCGACCGCTGGTCGAAGAGCTACGAAAAATGCTGGGGTCAACGTTTCTTTGATGGCGTGCACGTGCAGATGCTCGATCTTATGACCGCCGCGGCCCCAACCCGAACACCATCCAGGATACTCGACGTGGGATGCGGTACGGGGCGTCTGCTGCGCAAAGCAGCGGCCCGTTGGCCCGCAGCACAATTTGTCGGCGTTGATCCTGCTCCAGGCATGCTTGAGGTGGCTCAGCGCCTGACGTTGACCGCCACGTTCTGGCGCGGGTTGGCGGAGTCTCTGCCGCTCGCCGATGCCAGCGTCGACTTGGTGATGAGTTCGGTTTCCATGCACCACTGGCCTAATGCCGGCTTGGGTGTACTCGAAGTGGCTCGTGTGCTTCGCCCAGGAGGATGGTTCTGCTTGGCGGACATTGCGCTTCCTCCGTGGTTTTCAAAGCTCCTGCGCTCGAAGGTGAAGAACCGGAATGAAATCCGGGAATTGCTGATTAAGTCGGGCTTCCAGCTCCTCGCTCAGCGAACAGCTCAAGCGAGAATCGTCCTCGTTTCTGTTGCCGTCAAACCCGGGCCCTGAAACGAAGGATCTTATGCTTAAGTGTGGTCTTCTGTTGGTCGCTCTCGGCCTTTTGGTGTTGCCCCGATATACTTTCGCTTCGGAGCATCCCGCACCTGCCGCTTGGCCACTGTCGCAGGCCTCGTCTGAGTCTAAAGCGCCCATAGCTGATCAAAAATCGGCGGGGGGGAAGCAGGCGGAGGCACATTATGTCCTGACGCCGGAGAAGCGCGCCAAGGCTATGGCTTTTTCGCGCGCCGAGTATATCTTGTATTTCGCAGCTATCGCTCTAGCCCTTGGCATCTACGCATTCCTTTGGCGGAGCGGGTTCGCGGTCGGCTTGCGGAATCGGGTCCGAAGGTTCTCCGCCCGCCGCTTGGTGCAGGCGGCTTTGTTTGTCGCGATATTCCTGATCGCGGTGAGGGCACTCGAGTCCCCTTTGGATTACTACTGGGGCTTCGTGCTCGAGCACCGCTACGGCCTCTCGACCCAGGGCATCGGGTCCTGGGTGGCGGACTGGGCGAAGGACCTGGGCCTCACGTTGGTGGTGGCGATCTTACTTGCCTGGGTCTTTTACTGGCTGGTGCGGCGCAGCCCGCGGCGCTGGTGGCTTTACTTCTGGTTTGCCTCCATCCCCATCACGCTGGCTTTCATCGTCGTTGAGCCTTATGTTGTGGAGCCGCTGTTTTACCGATTTAAGCCCCTCGAAAAAACACAGCCCGCTTTGACGGACCGCATCGAGAAAATGCTGGGACACGCCGGCCTGGCGATTCCCCGCTCGCGCATCTACGAAATGGACGCGAGCGCCAAAACCAAGATTGTGAACGCCTACGTCTCCGGCTGGGGCGCCAGCAAACGCCTGGTGGTCTGGGATACTACCCTCGAGAAGCTGAACTCCGACCAGACTCTTCTGGTGGTCGGGCACGAAGCTGGCCACTATGTGCTCCACCACATCCCCAAGGAATTCGCGTTCGACGAACTGATTTTTCTGGTGCTGTTCTACGTGGGGTTCCTAGTCATCAACTGGATCGTTGCGCGTGAACGTTCTGCGACCGGTCGTGTAGGTCGAGCAGTCGAGGAGTCGAGAGTCGAGAAGGCCTTGACTCCTCGACTTTCGACTCTCGACTTCTCGACGGGAGTTGAGGGCGTCGCGGATCTCGCCTCGCTTCCTATCGTCCTCATCGTACTTACAGTGGTTGTGTTTCTAGCCTCTCCGGCCCTCAACGGCATCTCCCGTCATTTCGAGCACCAGGCCGATCAATTCGGCCTCGAAGTGGCTTACGGCGTTGTCTCCGACCCCAACACCGCCGACGTTCAGTCCTTCCAGATCATGGCGCAGGAAGACCTGGAAGATCCTGATCCCAGTCCCTTCATCCGCTTCTGGTTGTATACCCATCCGTCAACCGAGGAGCGCATACGCTGCGCTGCGACCTACAAGCCCTGGGCAGAGGGCAAGCCGCTGGAACTCCTTGAGCGGCCCTGGTAGAGCCGCGATTGCGGAGATGCCGGGGTCTGCGATTTCCTTGCAGGCTATCTCGCCCCTATGATAATTTCAAAAGGTTTGGGGTGTGATTCCGGCCCGGCGGAGTGGGCTGGCGTGGTAATTCGAATCCCAAAAGCAAGCTGTTTGCGGCTAACAACGAGAGTATTTGCGCCTTTCGGAACACCATAAACGATCATGAGAGTTGAACTCATTCGCTCCGTCAAGGGAACACGCGACCTGCTGCCGCCGGACACAAACCTCTGGCAACGGGTGGAAGCAGAGGCGCGCCGCATCTTCGGCGCTTATCACTACGGCGAAATTCGCACGCCCGTCTTGGAAGAAACAGCGCTCTTCTCGCGCAGCGTGGGCGCCGATACGGATATTGTGATGAAGGAGATGTACACCTTTCAGGATCGCGACGACGAATCCTTGACTTTGCGTCCGGAGGCCACCGCCTCGGTGGTGCGTGCCTACATCGAGCACAGCCTGTACAACCAGGGCGGCATTCACAAGCTTTACTATATCGGCCCCATGTTTCGGCGCGAGCGCCCGCAGAAGGGGCGCTACAGGCAGTTCCATCAGATTGGCGCAGAAGTGCTTGGGTCCGAGAGCCCGCTGGTGGATGCGGAAGTTCTCGAGATGCTCGTGCTTTTCCTGGAACGAGTGGGGATTCGAGAGTATCAGCTTCTCCTCAACTCGGTGGGATGCCCTAAGTGCCGCGCCGAGTACCTTACGGTTCTGCGTCAAGCCCTGGAAGCCGTGAAGGCCTCGATGTGCGCGGATTGCCAGAGGCGCGCGGAGACGAATCCGTTGCGGGTGCTGGACTGCAAGGTGGAGGCGGACCAGCCCATCATCGAGAAGCTGCCCAAAATCATCGACCATCTCGACCCCGTGTGCCGGCAGCACTTCGAACATGTCACGAGCGAGCTTCAGGGGCGGCGGATTTCTTATCAGGTTACGCCCCGTCTGGTGCGCGGTCTCGACTATTACACGCGGACCACTTTCGAGATCACCAGTGGCGCCTTGGGCGCGCAGAACGCCGTGCTGGGCGGCGGCCGGTATGACGGGCTGTCGGAGATGCTGGGCGGTCCGCCCACCCCAGGCATCGGCTTCTCGATCGGCCAGGACCGTCTGATTTTGGCGGTGCAGGCAGCCGCGGTGCTTAAACCCGAGACGCCGCTGGCGGCTTACATCGTCTGGATGGGCGACGCGGCGGTTCCAGCCGCGGCGGGCCTGGCGCGCGAACTGCGCGCGCAGGGTTTGAGCGTCGAGATCGGCTACGATCCCATGAAGATCAAGAAGGCGATGGGACTGGCAAGCAAGCTCCAGGCGCGCTTTGCCATTATCATCGGCGAGGGTGAAATCTCCACCGGGCGCTACCAAGTGAAAGACATGGCCGCCGGTCAGCAGCAGGAAGTGGAGCCTGGGAATATCGTATCGTATCTTAAGGCAAGATTGTGAACGGCAATTAGTGAATTATAAATAGTAAATTGTAAACTATGAAAACTGAACCCCCATTGTGCTGTCATTCCGAGCGCAGCGAGGAATCTAGCTCTGCGTTAAACAAACCGCCAAACAAAGTTCAGAGCGAGATTCCTCGCTGCGCTCGGAATGACAGAGTAGCCTGAGCTCGATTTTCGCAATTTAGAATTTACAATTTATAATTTACGATTGCTTTGGGCGGTGACCGTGAAACTTGACCTTCTTGGAGATCGACAACGAACACACTACTGCGGGGAGCTGCGAGAATCGCAGGCGGGGCAGACGGTGTTTCTGGCCGGCTGGGTAGACAGCCGCCGGGACCTGGGAAACATCATCTTTCTCGACCTTCGCGACCACACCGGAGTGACGCAGGTGATTTGCAACCCGGAAATCAGCGGCCAAGCGCACGACCGCGCCGACGAAGTGCGGCCCGAGTATGTGGTGGGCGTGGAAGGCGAGGTGGTGCTGCGCTCCACGGAGACAATTAACCCGCAGATCGGCACCGGAACGGTGGAAGTCAAAGCGGCAAGGCTTCTGGTCCTCAACGAGTCCAAGACTCCGCCCTTTCCGATCGAGGACGAAACGAAGACGAGCGAGGAGACTCGCCTTCGTTATCGCTACCTGGACTTAAGGCGGGGGCGGATGCAGCGCAACTTGCGGCTTCGGCATAGCGCCAGCCAGGTGGTTCGCCAGCACCTCTCCGAGCATGGATTCAATGAAATCGAAACGCCGTTCATGACCCGCTCGACGCCGGAGGGCGCGCGCGACTATTTGGTTCCCAGCCGCCTTCATCACGGCCATTTCTACGCGCTGCCGCAGTCTCCGCAGCTTTTCAAACAGATCCTCATGATCGGGGGCTTCGACCGTTATTTCCAGATTGTCAGGTGTTTTCGCGACGAAGATTTGCGCGCCGATCGCCAGCCGGAGTTTACGCAAATTGATATCGAGATGGCGTTTCCACAACGGGACACGCTATTCGACATCATCGAGCGGTTGATGGAGAAACTTTTCGCGCTGGTCCAGGTGGAGGTCAAGCGCCCGTTCCAGCGCCTCACTTATGAATTGGCCATGGAGCGCTATGGCTCCGACAAGCCCCATCTGGGATTCGACCTGGCTTGGAAACGAATCGATGTGACTGGAAATCCCTTGTCCAATATTCGCGGGTTCAAGGCGGTGAAGGCGCTGCGAATTCCGGGCGGGGCTGGCAAAATCTCGCGCAGCCAGATGGACAAGTACCAGGTTCCGCTCAAGACGCTGGGGGCGGGGAACTTCGCTATTGTGGAATTGAAGGATAGGGAAATTCAGTCGCGGCTCTTGAAAACGGTTGGAGAGGAATACTTGCGGGGCATCGTGAGCGCCACCGGAGCGGTTGCCGGCGATCTCATCGTTCTTCTCGGTTGCGAGGAAACTTCGCGGCACAGGGTTCACCAACTCGACGAGGCCTCGGGTTGGTTCAGGCTGGAGTTGGCCGAAAGACTCGAGCTGATCAGGCCCGGGACCTGGAACTTTCTGTGGGTGATTGACTTCCCCATGTTTGATTACGATGAGCGGGAGAAGCGCTTCACCGCCATGCACCATCCTTTCACTTCGCCACGCGAGGAGGACCTGGAGGCGCTCGAAACCGATCCCGGCGCGGTGAAGGCGCTCGGATACGACTTGGTGCTCAACGGATCGGAAATTGGCGGCGGCTCGATCCGTATCCACCGGCCGGATATTCAGCGGCGCGTCTTCCGCGTCCTGGGCTTGACGGAAGAGCAAGCCCGGGAGCGCTTCGGCTTCTTTCTCGAGGCCCTCGAATACGGAACACCGCCGCATGGCGGTATTGCGCTCGGTTACGACCGCATCATCGCGCCCATGGCCGGCGAGTCGAACATGCGCGAGGTGATTGCCTTCCCGAAGACGGCCAGCGCGGTGGATTTGATGTGTGAGTCTCCCGCCGAGGTCGAGCCGGAGCAGCTTGAGGAACTGGGGCTGGAAGTTAAGAAGGAAAGCTAAAGTGTAAAGGTAAAAGGGTAAAGGCTGAAGGCCGCTGCGGGCCTATCCGTATTCGGAGGTTCCCTCAGACTTTAGCCTTTACCCTTTATCCTTCACCCTTTCCGCTTATGTCGATCATTCGAATTCTGCCCGAAATCGTCGTCAACAAGATCGCCGCCGGCGAGGTGGTGGAGCGCCCTGCTTCGGTGGTGAAGGAGTTGGTGGAGAATTCCGTGGACGCCGGCGCGGGCCATGTCCAAGTCTCGGTGGAATCGGGAGGGAAACGCCTGATCCGCGTCGTGGATGACGGGTGCGGCATGAGCCACGACGATGCCTTGCTGGCTTTCGAGCGGCACGCCACCAGCAAAATTCACTCTGCCGAGGACATATTTGAAATCGCGACGCTGGGCTTTCGGGGTGAAGCGCTGCCCTCGTTGGCGGCCGTTTCGCGCCTGGTGCTTGAGACCCGGCACGCTTCGGAGAGCTCAGGCACACGCCTGGAGATGGCGGGAGGAAAGCTGCGCGATGTCAAGGAAGTGGCGTGGGAGGCGGGCACGCGAGTGGAAGTGCGCGACCTCTTTTATAATACCCCTGCGCGGCGCAAGTTTCTGAAGTCTGAATCCACCGAACTCGGTCATATTGCGAGTCTGGTGACGCATTATGCGCTTGCCCACCCGGACAAGGGTTTTCGTCTCGCATCCTTGAATAATGAGGTTCTGCAGGTGTCGCCGGTTTCGAGCCTGCGCGAACGAGTTTACCAGGTGATGGGCGCTCAAACCCTCGAGCAACTGATCGAGATTGTTCCCGTGGAGCGGCGCATGACGGTTCCTGCTCCGCCGGGCATGGAAGAGGAAGGCGAAAGTCCTGCCGAAGCGCCCCTCGTCCGTGTATTTGGGTTCACCTCCCGGCCCGAGGTACACAAACTCAACCGCAACAACATTTACTTCTTTGTGAATCGCCGGCTGGTTCGCGACCGCCTGATCCTGCACGCCATAACGGAAGCCTACCGCAACATTCTTCCCGCCTCGGTGTTTCCGGTGGCCCTGATTTTTCTCCAGTTGCCAGCGGTCGAGGTGGATGTGAACGTTCACCCGTCCAAGATCGAGGTGCGGTTTCGTCATTCGGGGTTTATCCACGATTTGGTGCGGGACGCGCTTCGCCAGGCTCTGCTGGCAACACGGCCCGTCGCCTCTTTTCCGATGGCCCGGTCGTCGCAAAAACTGCCCGTGGAGACTGACGCGGCGGAGGTGGCCGAGAAACTCGAGGAAGAAGCGGAGCTGGGCCAAGCTGTACAGAATCCGCTTGTCGAGACCACGCCATCGCAGGGACGCGCAAGCAGGCCTGGGCAGGACCACAGGGGCACGCCATTGCAGACCCGTACGGGCACGCCATGGCGTGCCCCTACCACGCCGTTCAGGTTGTCTTCCCCGAAACCTGAGCCGCGGACGGGCCGGCTTCCGCTTGAGGAGGCGCTTTCTCCCTACGCTCCCGCCGCGCCCAACTGGGACGCCGATTCGGCCCCGCGGCCGGCGACTCCGCCCGCCATCACGGCCCCGGGCGAGTTGCCGGCGGATCTTCAGCCGCTCGGCCAGGTCCAGGAAAGTTTTATTGTGGCGACTAACCCCACCGGGCTCTGGATCGTCGACCAGCACGCCGCGCACGAACGGGTATTGTTTGACCGGCACGTCCGCATGCGGCAGGAGAAGAAGGTTTCGATGCAACGGCTGTTGGTGCCCATCATTCTGGAATTGAGGGCCGAGCAACAGGTTACTTACCCGGATATCGCGGAAGAATTGGCGGCCAACGGCTTCGAGGTCGAGCCCTTTGGCCAGCGGACCTTGGCCGTCAAGGCTGCGCCCGCGGAAACGCGTGCCGACGATGTGGGCGACCTGATGCGCGAAATCCTGGACAACGCGCGGCAAGAGGGGCGGACGGTATCCCTCGACATCCTGCAGAACAAGATCGCCGCCTCGGTCTCCTGCCACGCGGCGGTCAAGGTGAATATGCCGCTCGACAAGAGCAAAATGGATTGGCTGCTCCAAGCCCTCGCCAAGACGGCGTGCCCCATGACTTGCCCGCACGGGCGACCCACGGTCCTGCGCTATGGGATGAAGGATTTGCAAAAGGCGTTTAAGAGAATATAGTCATCAGTGGTCAGTTGTCAGTCTTCAGTACAAACCCGGGTCGAGACTCTGTCATCCTGAGCGCAGCGAAGGATCCCCGCAGTTCGCCCGGTGCCGCTGGCCCATAGAATTACCAGGGGAGATCCTTCGCTGTGCTCAGGATGACAGCGAAGGGGCCCGGAATGGCATGGGTTTTACTGAGAACTGAAAACTGACAACTGATGACTGAGAACCCAACCATGTCTACTCCCCTAGTCATCGCCATCGACGGCCCCGCCGGCGCGGGCAAGAGCACCGTCGCCCAGAAAGTGGCGGCGCGCCTGGGATTGACCTATGTAGATAGCGGGGCCACCTACCGCGCCATGGCTTTGAAGGTCCTTCAATCGGGAATCGCGCCAGACGACGCTCGGTCGGTGGCTACGCTGGTTGCGCAGACGGATATCCACATCGCCATGGATGGACTGCAATTCCGCGTTTTCGTTGACGGTCAGGACGTGACGGACAAAATCCGCACTCCGGAGGTGACGTTGGCATCCGCTAAAGTGTCGCGCTTACCGGAGGTGCGCACCAAGCTGGTGGCGGTGCAGAGGGGTTGCGCTGTGGGACGCGGGGTGGTCATGGAAGGGCGCGACATCGGCACTGTGGTCTTCCCCAACGCTTCCCTGAAGATTTTTCTCCTGGCTGATCCAGTCGAGCGTGCGCGACGGAGGCTTAGACAAGACGGCAAGACAGGCCGTTCAGCCACCCTCGAACAAACCGCCGGCGAAATCGCCCTGCGCGACCAGCTTGACGCGGAGAGGAAGATTTCTCCGCTCGTGGCGGCGCCGGACGCCGTGACGATTGACTCCACCGACCTCGCTGCCGATCAAGTCGTCGAGCAGATTCTGGATTTGGCGCGGAAGAACAAACTGGTTGAGCCGAGGTCGTAAGGCAAAGTCGGTGCAGTTGGGCTATTGCATTGGCGCTATCACACACTCCGGACCGCTTCACTGACAGGGGTCAGTCCTCGCCAGGCACACTTCGAGTGATAGTGTCCGCATGAGCGCTTCAACCTACAAATTCGTCGCGAATCGAAGACTTGGAAGCTTGGACCGAGGGATGGCAGGTCAGGCGGGAAAAGCCTAATGCACCTCCGGACTTACCTTCCTCCGTTGCTCATGGAGGAGAGGAATTCGGCATTGTTCTTCGTCTTCGAGAGCTTGTCGATAATCAGCTCCATACTCTCAACCGGTGAGAGCGGGTTCAGCACTTTGCGCAGCACCCAGATGCGGTTGAGTTCGTCCCTGGGAACCAGCAGTTCTTCCTTACGCGTACCGGATTTGTTGATATCGATGGCAGGGAAGACGCGCCGGTCGACGAGTTTGCGGTCGAGGTTGATTTCCATGTTGCCGGTGCCCTTGAACTCCTCGAAGATCACGTCGTCCATGCGGCTGCCGGTGTCGATGAGCGAGGTAGCGATGATGGTGAGGCTGCCGCCCTCTTCGATGTTGCGTGCCGCACCGAAGAAACGCTTGGGCCGCTGGAGAGCGTTGGAATCCACGCCGCCGGAGAGCACCTTCCCCGAGGGGGGGACCACAGTATTGTAAGCGCGCGCCAGTCGGGTGATGGAGTCGAGGAGGATGACGACGTCGCGCCGGTGCTCGACGAGCCGCTTGGCTTTCTCGAGTACCATTTCGGCCACTTGCACGTGCCGCGCCGCCGGCTCATCGAAAGTGGAGCTGATCACTTCGCCCTTGACGGTCCGTTGCATGTCCGTCACTTCCTCGGGGCGCTCGTCAATCAGCAGCACGATCAGGGTGATTTCCGGGTGGTTGGTGGTGATGGAATTGGCGACGCACTGCAAGAGCATGGTTTTGCCGGTGCGGGGCGGGGAAACGATCAAGCCGCGCTGCCCTTTGCCGATCGGCGTTAACAGGTCGAGCACCCGCGCCGAGATGTTGTCCTTGACCGTCTCGAGGTGGATGCGCTCCTGGGGATAGAGGGGCGTGAGGTTGTCGAAGAAGAGCTTGTTACGCGCCTCGTCGGGCGGCTCAAAATTGATCGCCTCGACTTTGATAAGCGCGAAGTACCGCTCCCCTTCTTTGGGTGGCCGGATCTGGCCGGAGATCGTATCGCCCGTGCGCAAATCGAATTTGCGGATTTGGGACGGAGATACGTAGATATCGTCCGGGCCGGGGAGGTAGTTGTAATCCGGCGCGCGCAGGAACCCGAATCCGTCCGGAAGGCATTCGAGCACGCCCTCGGAGAAGATGAGGCCGCTCTTTTCGGTCTGCGCTTGCAGGATCTTGAAGATCAACTCCTGCTTGCGCATTCCGGTGGCCCCCACCACGTTCAGGTCCTTTGCCACCTGAGTCAAGGTACTGATGTTCATTTCCTTCAGCTTGGCGATATCGAGGACTTCGCCATCTTGCAGTTCTGTGATCTTTTCTTCCTGGGTTTCTTCCGGTGGTTTTACTTCTTGTTTCTTTGCAGGCATGACTTTTCTCTCTATTTTAAGTGGATTTCTAAATCGGTACTGTCCCGTTTTGAGTTGTAGCGCCCCGATCCGTCGAGGCACTTGCCGACCCAGAGGTCTGCGCTACGCTCAGAATAGGACATCATTTCCAGACCTGGGATCTGTACGCCAGTGATTTCGAGCTCGACCGCTCTTTGAGTTTCCAGTCCGTTCCAAGAGAACGAATAGTCATTGGCGGTAATGCAGGAGCGGCACGAGATGCGGTGAAGAACTACTCACGTGGAGCCGTAGTCTTGCAAGCTAGATCTGTAAGGGGCAACCCATCCCGGTTTGTGCTCGCTGGAAAGAGCACGTACACCAGAACCTTAGATGCGCATTCCCTCCTACAGGTTTCTCAGTTTTCACTATTCGAGTTGCCGCGCCGTCGCGGCGACGTTACCTCGCGGCTACCCATCGGGGGGCGGCGAACCGAAGTCACCGCCATGTAATCCTCGCCCAGGCGCTAATTGGTCAGCGACCCGCGATCCGTTTCAAGGTTCGGCGGCTCCAATACAACCGGAGTTTCGGCCTCAGGAACCAGGACTGGCGGAGCCTCGATCTTCCTTTCCAACGCCAGGTCCAAGACCTCATCCATGCTTTCCACGAACCGCAGGCTCAATTCCTGTTGGATCGCCACAGGAATGTCCGCCAGATCCTTTTCGTTGTCGCGGGGCAGGATCACGGTGCGGCTGCCGGCGCGGTGTGCGGCGAGGAGCTTCTCTTTCACGCCGCCGATGGGTAGAACCTTGCCGCGCAAGGTGATTTCGCCGGTCATGGCCACGTCACGTCGCACCGCGATCTTGGTTAGGGCGCTGGCCACGGCGGTGGCAAGGGTGATTCCGGCCGAAGGCCCGTCCTTAGGAATTGCACCCTCCGGGATGTGAACGTGGATATCCAAGTGGCGATAGAAATCGGGATGGAGTCCCAATTGGCTAGCGCGGGAGCGCACGTAGCTCATGGCGGCCTGAGCGGATTCCTGCATCACGTCGCCCAGCTTGCCGGTCAAGAGGAGTTTACCCTTGCCTTGCATCAGGGTCACTTCGATGTTGAGGATTTGGCCGCCCACTTCCGTCCAAGCCAGTCCCGTAGCCAGTCCGATCTCGTTGTGCTCTTCGGCTTTGGTGTCGCGGAACTTTATAACTCCCAGATACTCCGCCAGATCTTCCGGCCGCAGAGTGATCTGGAGATGCTTGCCTTCTTTCACGACCTTACGGGCCACTTTGCGGCAGACGTTGGCAATTTCGCGCTCCAGGTTCCGGACCCCCGCCTCACGCGTATAGTGCCGGATGATGTGCACAATAGCTTCGTCGGGAAGGGTCATATTCCCGGCGCTCAGGCCCGTTGCCTCACGTTGCTTCCGAATCAGAAAACGCTTGGCAATCTCCAGCTTTTCGGGCTCAGTATATCCCTCCAGACGCAGGATTTCCATCCGATCCTGCAGGGGCTGGGGAATGGTGTGAACAACGTTGGCCGTGGTAATAAAGAAGACCTTCGAGAGGTCATATTCCACGTCCAGGTAATGGTCCATGAACGTGTTGTTCTGCTCCGGGTCGAGCACCTCGAGCA
>Ga0326728_10020683_pt1 | contig 12508 bp, 11 predicted proteins | sample MB3enrmetagenome_FD_207602 | JGI IMG/M metagenome (GOLD analysis project Ga0326728, IMG submission 207602) | Lab enriched peat soil microbial communities from McLean, Ithaca, NY, United States - MB31MN | ecosystem: Environmental > Terrestrial > Soil > Wetlands > Peat | place: USA: New York...
ATCCGAGTGGTGACCAGACGTTCCTACGGCTTCCGCACCTATGACGCGATGGAAATTGCCCTCTATCACACGTTAGGACGGCTGCCAGAACCGGAAGAATTCACCCACAAATTCTGCTAACGAGGCCGAAAAACAGATTCAGAAGACACGAAAATATGACTACAAACACAGGCCAAAATACGTTTCCCAATTCAAACGCCCGGAACAGCAGGAAATCAACGCCAGTTGCGACGGCCGGCGTTTCTTCGGCCAATCCGGCGAAGCCGCAAAGAGCAGCCCCTTCGCAGACGCTGATCGCGAAAAAGGCCTACGAGATCTGGCTCTCACAGGGGCAGCAACCGGGCTGTGACCAGAAGCATTGGTTCGAAGCCGAACGGCAATTGCAGCACGCGTAAGGAGCCCGTCGATTGGGCACCAGGGGTCCCGGCACAAGCTGCAACACGGTCGAAGGCAACCTCATCGGCACGACAAAGACGGCAGCGGTTGCGCTCAAACACGATCACCTGGTTTTGCGGCAGAGCCAGCACAGCGGGCACGGAATGGAAGGCGGTCCTCCTCATGGGGCTGCCTGGACATTCTGCTTTGGGGTGATGCGAATCGCTCACGGCGCGCGTTCCGGAGATTTTCGATATTGACAGGGTGCGGGAGGCGTCCACACTAATAAAAAATGATGACTTTTAAAAAACCGCGGGTCCCAGTTCCAGCAGGGGTGCTCTTGTTTGGAATCGGGCTTTTTATAGGGGTAAATCACCTTGGCGCTCAAAGGCCAGTTACTGACGACTCTCTTGTTATATCCCCTGTCATAGACGGCGATCAAGGTGATTACGCGCTCGCTTGGAAGAATTTCAAGCGGGATCTCCAGGCGAATCTGGAAAAGGAAATTCCGGCCAAAAGAATACAGGTTAAAGTGAATGAGGGATTCAAAACCACGAGCCACCAACTTTCCGTCCTTGCGTCCGGAGCGACTCGGCAGATATTTGCCTTAAGTTGTGGAAATACCGCCACGGCTCTCCTAAACCCCTCACTTTATCATTATCAGACATCGTTTGTGCTTTCCGATCCCAATAACCAACCGCTGATGTATCGGCCAATATTCATAGTTACACGCAGTCCCCAATTCTCTCAATTTGTTGCCGCGTGCTCAAACTTGACACAGCTTGCCATTGTCCTGGATAGCCATACCAATCTGCAATTTGGTGTCGGGATGCCATCCTCGCTGTCCAGTTACCGGATACCGATGTTGGTTATGACGAATGGACGCCATAAGTGGAATACAACGCCATGCAACCACCAGGACGATTTGATCGAAAAGGTTGTTTCTGGCGAGATTTTGGCCGCGTGTGTCGCAGACGATGTTCTGAGAGTCTCCGGCAAGTGGGACCGGGTCCAGGAGATTTACTTGAGCGGTGATGGGGTCAATCCGCTCCTGACCAATTCCTTCCCCGCTATTTCTTTTGGCTGGCGATCCGACTTGTCCCATGAGCTTCAAGATTGCATCTCAAACACGTTCGAAAAACATCTTTGGCTCAAAGATTACGAATTCACGAACGCATACACAGGAATTAAGGGCATTCAAGTCGGAGGTATTGTCAAGATTGATAGTGCGGATCGCCTCTGGGCCAACGTAATCGAAATAATGAAACTCCCTGTTTCGCTGCCAAGTCCCCAGTAGAGCAACATGAAAAACAGTTCGATTTGCCGTTGTTTGACCAGGCCCTTTATCAAATCATACCGGCTGCTCTTGATTGCGAATCCGCTGATCTAGTATAACGTTTTTCATGGCCACGAGTAAAACATTGCGATTGACCTCGGATGGGCCACGGAAAGTGCCACAGGTGCCGAAAGTCAATAAAGCGAGGCTGAAAACAAGCAGGCAGTGTTTCATAATTATCAACTTATTGGTTACGGAACAGGAAGTCCGTGTTCTCAATCTTCGGCAGGTTGATCGGGGTTGAGTACAGGAACGGGCCTTTCGGATCTGAAGGGTTGGATGTGCGCATCCCGGTCAGCTTTTCCTTCTGTTGCGCGGTCAGCGTCTTGCCAACCTCCGCGAAAGCCGAGGCGTAGAGATACGACATCTCGCCATCCAATTCACCATAGCGTCTCGACAGGGACAACACTTTGCTCTGGTCAGCGGCTTCGCCTTTCTGGCGACGCCGCAGTTCCATCGCGATGGCCCGGCGGGTGGTGACAATTTCCGCGAGGTCTTTGCGCTGAAGGTCAATCACGTTGGTAACGCGTTTCCGTTGGTCATCCGTCAGTGTGTTCAGAAATGCCTCACCGCTGTCACCCGTCAGCGAAGTGCTGATGGAATAGTTCTGTTTGCCCATGTCCGGAGCTGTCTTCATGCCAAAGCCGCCGAAATACATGCCGTGCCGTTCCGGGCAGAAATAGGTGTCAGCCTCCAGCGAACCGGCGAACCACGCGAACATCTCGCTGGCGTAGGTCATCATGGCGACGTTGACCTCGTGGGACATGCTCCGTTTGTCGAGTTGCTCCGGCATATTGGGCCAAGTGCGGGAATCGCCGAACTTCAGCTTGGCCAGAGCGGCTTTCTGCTGGTCAGTGAGACTGCAAATGACTGCGCCCATGACCTTCGCCCGTTGATATGCCAGCCATCCGTCCAATTCGTAAAGATCGGCCGCGTATTTCATCACCGCAGCTTTATCCAACCCCTTGCTACCGGCGGGAATGTCATTTTCAAGATTTCGCCGGAACGCTTTGATCAAGGGCAACCGCTTCTCGGCAAACTGACGGATGTCCGATTCCTGCAACTTGCCCAAGGCCAGAAGTTGCGCCTTCTGACCCGGGTTCAAGATGGCCAGCATATTGTTCGCGATTTGCGTCAGGAACGACGTATTGTGCCCGCCCTCCTTGGCGTCAATGTCGCGCATGTACTGAAAACCGAAGTAGTCGGAAACCTTCCCCGGCGGCAGGAAGGTGTCGAGGCCGAAGTCGCCGGTTAGGAAGGCCAGGCCATCGAAAGCAATCGTGTGGAGTTGCGCCCGATCCGAGATGGCCTGTTCGATCGAGTATTGACCTTTGCCATGCGATTCTTGGCCCCGAGGCTCCGGGCGACTATTTCCGTCTTGTGCTCGATCACCCCCACTAACCGGCGGTGGTGCCAGGTCGCGCAGTTTGTCGGGATCGAACCCGGCCGCCTTGACTGCGTCGTTTATCGCCCGGCCACCCCGCAGGCCTGCCTGGTGGAACAACTCATGGATAGCTCTTGCTTGGTCGGCCGTAAGCGTGTCCGCGTCATATTTGGAGAGTATGACCTTCACCTGCTCTTTCTGCGCAGCCGTGAGAGTCTCCGTTTCCCCAACTTCATCCCTGTCGCGTTCGTTGGCAGGGCCACCTTCGCGCGTGGGCGGACTTCCGTCTTGCGCTATGAGGAGGCACGTCGATGTGCCAAGTGCCAAGGTAAGGAGGATGACTTTAGTTTTCATAATGTGCTTTGGGTTTGCTGTGTTTTTTCGTTGTTCTTCGATGCTTGCCGACTGCATCGCATTTCATTTCCAACGGGAGGAACAGAAAGCAACGGCGGCTTTCTACACGAAAAATCGAACAGTTTGATATTCTCTCTCATTGTGGTTGGAAAATGCGGGTCGTATGCGTTTCAACCATCATGGGGACTGACATGACCGGCGATTCCATCGGCGGGACGGGAAACCTTGAGCGCCGCCTTCGGAGCGGTGACACCCGGCGTCGGTGGCTCCGACTTTGTACCGTTGAGCATGACTGAACCATATCAGGTCGCTTTTCCCGTGCCAACAGAAAGAGGCGGGGGCGGTTTCGAGGAATGGAGTCTGAGGCAAGCGGGATCTGAGACAAATCAATGCCGTCCCCCCTCCCTCCAATTCAACGATGGAATCTGATCGAAATCGTGCCAGAGGAAGCGTCGTAAGACGTTATCTTTCCGTGGGCATGAAGTTCGTTCGTCTTGGCAACGTGAGGCTGGCTTGCTGTGTTGTGATGATGAACCGGGTTGACCACGACTTTATGTGCCAGCCAAACCCCATTTTCGATGGTATACGAAACATGAGCGACTTCCCCGACCGCCAAGTCATTCAAGCTGGCATTCGTATTGGTGCCAAGGGTGATCTTTGCATTGCTTTCGAGCGCGAACGTTGCAATGGAAGTGGCTCCATGATAACGCACTACACCTGTCTTCGCTGGCTGTGGAACGACAGCAGCAGACGAGGGGTTATTCGCAGCCATCCCGGCGGATGCGCCGAGGGCAAGCACAAGAAAACCCAGGGGAATCCTGATCAATTTTGATTTCGCATTCATACTTTCAAGTGACCAGACGCTTTGGAAGAATTGGTGGTTACAGTCCCATTCTGAATTTGCGGCGGCGAAATAAGAAGGCCGATGCGCCAAACAGACCAAGGGCAATCGCGCCCGGCTCTGGCACTGTGCTGCCTTCGAGAGTAAACGCCAGACCAGCATCATTAATTGACACAGAGGCGACACTGTTCACTTGAAGGGCGCCATGGTTGCCAACGCCAGAGGTTTCCCAACACCAATCCCCATCATTGGCCGTGATTGAAATATAATACCCGGTTCCAGGGGCAACTGAAAATGATGAAGCCAAGGTTGCTGAATAGTTGTATATTGGCTGAGTTTTCACTATACCGTACTGTCCGCTAAATGTTTCTCCAGCCAACCCGGTAATGCTATCACTGGCCAACGACGTTCCGGGCGTCCCGCTGTTATCGCTCCAAAAGCTGATTGTAAATCCAGTGACGCCGCCAAGGTCAAGGCCTGACCAATCCACTTTGTTGACCGTACCTCCGCCAGACAACGTAAAATCGTCGTAACAAGCCCAATAAGGTGAAAAGTCCGAACGGTTTCCCGAGTCAAAGGGTTGACTGTAAAGCACCGATTGCGCCTTGGCACCCGACGCGGCCAGAATGCCGAGGCCCAGGATCGTTGCAATTTTTATATTCATGGTCTCTTTCATTTGGTTTGTCTGCGGTTCTGAGCATTCGTATGGCATTCGTATGGTTTACTCGTGACTTACGCTCAACGATTAAATCATTTTAAGCCGTGAGTGTCGAGGGAAAAAGAGTCCTCCAGCAAAGCAGGGGCGCATCCCGGTTTTTGGCAACCCAATTGTCAGGGGGATATGCGGCATTTCTTTCAGGCGCGCGGGTGCGCCTGGTCGTAGGCGCGCTTCAATCGCTCGGTCGTGATGTGGGTGTAGACCTGGGTCGTGACCAAATGGGCGTGGCCCAGCAGTTCCTGAACGCTGCGCAAATCCGCGCCGGCGTCCAACAGGTGGGTGGCGAAACTGTGGCGCAATTTGTGCGGCGTCATGTTGGGGTCCAGGCCGGCTGAGCAAAGATACTTCTTCAGGCGCTTTTGCACCGTGCGCGGCGACAGCGGAGTTGTTTTGTTCGGGCGCGCGGAAAAAACCGCCTGGCCGCCCTGGACCGGGCCGGTTCGATGTTTCCAGTAGGCGCGGATGGCTTCCAGGGCGGGCGCGCCAATGGGAACGAGCCGTTCCTTTTTTCCCTTGCCGCGCACGCACACCAATTGTTGGGACCAATCGATATCAGCGGCGCAAAGCCGGCAAAGCTCGCTGACGCGCAAGCCGCAGGAATAAATGACCTCCAAAATGGCGGCGTCGCGAAAGTAAAGGCTGGCGTCCACCTGGCCTGTTGCCGCGGCGCGGCGCAATTCCACGCCGGGCGCTTCGAGCAAGTCCTGCAATTGTTTGACAGTCAGGAACAGGGGCAGGCGTTTTTGCGGTTGGGGCAGCGAGAGATTCCTGATCGGCGAAACGCCGGCCATGCCGTTGCGAATCAAAAATTTATAAAAGGAACGCAGGGCGGAAAAGCGCAGTTGAATGGCGGCGCGGCTCAATTGGCCGCGGCCGAGGAAGCGGAGAAAATCGCGAAAGTCGTCCCGGCCCAAGGCGGACCAGTCCGGGACGGTTCCGCGCTGTTTTTTGAACCAGGCGAAGAATTCCAGCAGGGCCTGGCGATAGTTTCTTTGCGTGTAAACGGAGGCGTCCTTGTCGGTGGCCAGATGGCGGAGAAATTCCAAAATCCGGGCATCGGCGGCTGGCCCCGCATTTACTTCGGGCTGCGGCATGAGGGCACATTACAACAGAACAGCCCGGCGCGGAAGCATGAGATTTTAATTTGACCGGGAGGGGACGCATCGGGTTAAGATGACACAGATCATGAAAAACATTGCTGTTCTCCGTTGGATCCCCCTCGTTCTCGTCTGCTGGCTCCTGCCCGCATTTCTCAACCCGGTTTATGCGCAAGGCGCGCCAACGATCGGGGAGCACGTGGCCCGATTGGAGGCGGCCAGCGGGCAGGCGCCGGTCATCAACATGGGCGATAACGCCTGGGTGCTGGCCAGCGCCGCACTGGTGCTGATGATGACGGCGCCCGGTTTGATTCTTTTCTATGGCGGATTGGTGCGGCGCAAGAACGTCCTGAGCACGATGATGCAAAGCCTGATCTTGATGGCGTTGGTCTCGGCGTTGTGGATGGTGTACGGCTACAGCATGGCCTTCGGGGAGGGAAACCTGGTTTTCGGAAATCCATTTCAATACTTCATGCTCAATGGCGTGGGGGCCGCGCCGAATCCGGCCTATGCGCCGACGATTCCGCAGGAGAGCTTCATGCTGTTTCAAATGATGTTCGCGATCATCACGCCGGCGCTGATCAGCGGCTCGATTGCGGAACGGATGAGGTTCAAGGCTTACGTCCTGTTCATGGTGCTGTGGGTGACGTTCATTTATTTCCCGTTGTGCCACATGGTTTGGGGCCGGGGCGGCCTGTTTAATTGGAGCCAGGGCGGCCGGTATCCCGTGCTCGATTTCGCCGGCGGCATGGTGGTGCATGTCAGTTCGGGCGTCTCGGCGCTGATCTGCGCGCTGGTGCTCGGGAAGCGGACCGGTTTCCCCGCCGAGCCGATGCCCCCGCACAATGTCGTCTTGAGCCTGATCGGCGCGGGCCTTTTGTGGGTGGGCTGGTTTGGTTTCAACGCCGGCAGTGCGCTCAACGCCGGCGCGCTGGCCAGCAGCGCGTTTGCGGCAACGCATTTTTCGGCGGCGGCGGCCGCGCTGGGATGGGGAATGGCCGAATGGCGCCTCAAGGGCAAGCCGAGCGTGCTGGGAGTCGCTTCCGGAATGGTGGCGGGCCTGGCCACGATCACGCCCGCCTCGGGTTTTGTGACGATTCCCGCCGCCTTTTTAATAGGATTGACAGGCGGGGTGTTTTGCTACCTGGCGGTCAGCAAACTCAAAAGGGCGCTGTGCTACGACGATTCGCTCGATGTCTTCGGCGTTCACGCGATTGGAAGCGGGACGGGCTTGCTGATGACGGGGTTGTTTGCGAGCGCGGACGTCAACGCGGCGATCGGGAACACCTTCACCGCCGGCGGCAGGGTGGTGTCGCTGGCCGGAAGCCCGGCGCAGTTGGCCAATCAATTTCGCGGGCTGATGTTCACGGTGGTTCTCGCCGCTGCGGGAACGTTTGTCATCCTCAAGGTTGTCGGCGCGCTAACCGAACTGCGTGTGACGCCGGAGGAGGAGGGATCGGGATTGGACCTCTCGGAGCACGGCGAGAGCGCGTACAACGATTAACACCATACAACCTTTGACTTTAAGCGCCGCCTCGCGATATGCTCAGTGGCAATGATATACAAGATCAAGCCGCCCCACACGACCAATGCGACCGTCATTCGGTGGGTCGAGGACATGGCCGCGTTGTGTCAACCTGACAACATCGTCTGGTGCGACGGGTCCGAGGAGGAAAAGAAAAGGCTGACGGAAGAAGCGCTGGCCCGGGGGATTTTGCTCAAGCTCAACCAGGAGAAACTGCCGGGCTGTTATTATCACCGTTCCAAACCGGACGACGTGGCCCGCAGTGAGGACCGCACTTTTATATGCACTTCCACCGCGGAGGACGCCGGCCCGACCAATCATTGGGCCGCGCCCAGGGAGATGTACCGCAAGCTCCACGCCCTCTGCGCCGGAGGGATGCGCAGACACACCCTCTATGTGGTTCCGTATTTGATGGGGCCGCCCGGGTCCACCCTGACAAAAGTCGGCCTTGAACTGACCGACTCGCTTTACGTGGTGTTAAGCATGCGCATCATGACGCGCATGGGCCGGATTGCCTATGAACACCTGGGGGAGAGCGAAGATTTCAATCGCGGCCTGCATTGTATGCTGGAGGCCGATCCGGCACGGCGTTACATCGCGCATTTTCCCGAAGACAACGCGATCATCTCGACCGGGTCCAACTATGGAGGCAATGTCTTGCTCGGCAAGAAGTGTTTTGCGTTGCGCCTTGGCTCGTGGCTGGCCCGGAAAGAAGGCTGGCTGGCCGAACACATGCTGATCCTGAGCGCGGAATCGCCGGCCGGCGAAAAAACCTTCGTGGCCGCGGCGTTCCCCAGCGCCTGCGGTAAAACCAATTTCGCCATGCTGGTGCCCCCGCCCCATTATGCCGGGTGGAAAATTCGCACCGTCGGGGACGATATCGCCTGGATGAAACCGGGGGCGGATGGGCGGCTCTACGCCATCAATCCCGAAGCGGGTTATTTTGGCGTTGCGCCCGGAACAAATGCCGAGACCAATCCCAACGCGATGAAGGCCATTTCGCACGATACCATTTATACCAACGTGGCTCTGACGCCCGACTTGGATGTGTGGTGGGAGGGCAAAACCAAGGAACTTCCCGCGCAACTGACCGATTGGCAGGGACGCCCTTGGACACCCGGCAGCAAGGAACCGGCCGCACATGCCAACAGCCGCTTTGCCGTGCCCATGAGCAATAATCCGGCCTGCGCTCCCGAAGTCAACGACCCCAACGGCGTGCCGATCAGCGCCATTATTTTCGGGGGCCGCCGCGCCACGACCATGCCGTTGGTCTATCAAGCCTTCGACTGGATTCACGGCGTCTATATCGGGGCGACGCTCAGTTCCGAGACCACGGCCGCCGCGATGGGCGCGGTGGGCAAAGTGCGCCGCGATCCCATGGCCATGCTGCCCTTCTGCGGTTACAACATGGGGCATTATCTCCACCATTGGTTGCGCATGCGCAAAAAAATCTCCGCCCCGCCCCGCATTTTTCATGTCAACTGGTTCCGCCGCGATGAAAGCGGAAAATTCATCTGGCCCGGTTTCGGCGAAAACATCCGCGTGCTCAAATGGATCCTGGATCGGACGCATGGCCGGGCCGATGCTTTGGAATCCGCCCTGGGCTGGGTGCCCGGCCCGCGGGATTTCGACCTGGCCGGCATGCAGGATTTCGACGCGGCTAAAATGGCCCAAGCCCAGGCCATCAACCTGGACGAATGGCGGCGCGAAATCATGGCCCACGACGATCTGTTCTTCGAGCTTTACGCGGATTTGCCCAAGGAACTCACTTTCCAGCGCGAATTGCTGGTCTCCCGCCTCTGAACTTGGACGGGGAATTTCAAATTTGAGATTTCAAATTTGAGATTATCGGGGCGCCGCACAGGACGGCCTCATGCAGGAAGAGGGAAATCCATTCCTTGGCGGCGGTGAAATCGTCCTCTGAAGCGCCGCGCAATTCGCAACAGGACCCGGCGATTCTGACCAGATTGGCCCGGCCAAAAGAGGCCAGGACGCGGGGTTGAGTTCTCGTTTTCGTCGAAGGATGTCTGTTTTTCATCCGGCCAGTATGGCAAGGCCGGTTGGACAAATGCTGTCCATGTGGAAAAAAAGATGGGCGGCAGTTTCCGGCTCTTAATCCTAATCGTAATCCTGTCAATTGCCGTTTAGAACCCCAAAATCAGGATTAGGAGGACGCCGGAATCAACCGTCCAGTGCAAAGGTGGAGCGGGATTGCCGCAGGCGCTCGGCGTCAATGATCGCTTCCATCTGGCGCACGTCCTCGGCAATGGTGGTGCTGATGATGAGGTATTGGAAATGGGGCCATTGCGCGATTTCCTGCCGGGCAACACTCAGACGCCTGGCCAATTCGGCCGGGGAATCGGCGCCGCGCCGTCGCAAGCGCGCTTCCAATTCCGCCAGGCTGGCCGGAGTCAGGAAGACAGTGACCAGGGCGCGGGCCAGTGCGGCGTCTTGCGCGGCGCGGCTGCAAACGGTGGCGGCGCCCTGCACATCGACGTTGAGCAGGACGTCGCTGCCTTGCTGGAGCTTGTCGAGGACTTCGGTCTTGGGAATGCCGTAACAATGGTTATAGACGGTGGCGTGTTCGAGAAAGCCGCCGGAAGCCAGGCGTTGGGAAAAGGCGGCGGAATCGAGAAAGTAATAGTCGCGGCCATCGATTTCGCCGGGCCGGGGCGGGCGCGTGGTGCAGGTGATGGCGCGAGCCATGCCCGGATGGCGGGACAGGAGGTGCTGGCACAAGGTCGTCTTGCCGCCGCCGGAAGGCGCGGAAACAACGATCAATAACGGCGAGCAAAGGCGAGCCTTGCCATCTGGCCCCGGATTCTTCATTCGACATTCTGGACTTGTTCGCGAAATTTTTCCAGCTCGGCTTTCAGGACGACGACTTCACGGGAAATAAGACTGTCGTTGGCCTTGGAAGCCAGGGTGTTGATTTCGCGATTGATTTCCTGCGCCAAAAAATCGAGGGTGCGCCCAACCGGTTCCCGGGATTTGACGCAGTCGTCGAATTGCTGGAAGTGGCTCTGGAGACGGGTCAGTTCCTCGGAGATGTCGGCGTGGTCGGCAAAATAAAAGACTTCCTTGAGCAGACGGTCGTCCTCAAGGGCGGGCGCTTCCAACCCGGCGGATTTGATGCGGGCGAGCAATTGGGAGCGGTGGCGTTCGGCCACTTGGGGGGCGCGGCGCTGGACACGGGCCACGCCGGCCCTCATGCGGGCCATGCGGGTTTTCAAATCTTTGCCCAGCCAGGCGCCTTCGCGTTCGCGCATCTTGAGCATCATGTCCAGCGCTGTTTTGAGGGCCTTGGCCGTCCCGGGCCAAAGCGCTTCGGCTTCCCGGATGGCTTCGTCCGGTTGCAGGACGCCGGGCGCGCGGGCCAGCATGTCGAGCGTCACATCGTCGGGCAGGCGGAGGGACTTTGCCAGGCCCCGGAGTTCCCTGGCGTAGGCCCTGGCCAGAGCGGGGTTGAGGCGCATCCTGCCGGCGGCGCCTTCGGCGGCATGGACGGAAAGGCGGACGGTGAGACGTCCGCGCGCGACGCGGCGGTTGATTTCATCGCGAATCTGGGCTTCCAAGACCTCCAGGTCGCGCGGCAAATTGACGGCGATTTCGGTCTGCTTGCGATTGACCGAACTGACTTCGACCGTGATTTTGAAGCCATGCTGGGCGGAGTCGCCGCGGCCGTAGCCGGTCATGGATTTCATGGGCGAAGTCCCTTTCGCCATGGGTCATTTGGACATTTTTTCGTCATTGGTGCTTCGACATTCGTCATTAGTTTCACGCCCATTGTCTCAATTCCCGCGAAAACAGCAATGAACTACTTCTTGGATCAATCAAGCGCGGCGGATGGTCGTGGGGAGGTAAAGGTTGAAGGTGGTGCCTTTGCCCGGTTCGGAATGGACGTGCATGCAGCCGCGGGCTTCCTTGAGCAGGCGATGGACAATGGCCAGCCCCAGGCCCGTGCCCTTGCCGGGAGGTTTGGTGGTGAAATAAGGCTGAAAAATCTTGGGCAGAACATCGGGCGGAATGCCGGAACCATCGTCGCACACGGCCAGAAGCAACAGAGGCGGAGTGTTGGCGAAGCCTTGTCCGTAGAGAATGCGGTCGGACGGGCCATCGTGCAGATTGGAGAAGTCCACGCCGGTTTCGAGGAGCTGGCCGGAGATGTCAACCAGGTGCGGGTTGGCCGAGCATTGCAGGGCGTTGATGGCAAGGTTGAGGAGGATTTGGATCAGATCGGTGCCGTTGATTTGCAGTTCAACGTCTTTGGCCAGGGCTTGAACTGTGAGGGTGTTGTTCGCCTTGCTGGGGTGGACCTGCAGGAGTTCGCGCAAGTCCTCCAAAATTTGATTGACGTGGATGCGCGCCGGAGCGGTGGGCTGCTGGCGCATGAAGCTCAGATAACGATGGGAAATCTCGATGCAATTGCTGACCTGGCGCGTGATGCGCCGCAGCCGGTCTTTGACCATTTCCAAGTCCTCGCCTTCCAGGCGTTTGGAATCGCCCATGCGCTGATTGATGATTTGAATGAAGCCGGAAATGATGGTCAGGGGGCCGTTGATGTCATGAATAATGCTGGCGTAAATCTCGCCGCGCGTGCGGGTGATTTCCTCCTGCAGTTTTTGATCGTGCAACTCAACCTGGAGAGCGGCCAGTTTTTCGTTGTTGGAACGGATCTCGTCGGCGAAGGAATGCCGTTCCATGGCGGTGGCGACGGCCTTGCGCACCGTGGCGACATCGAAAGGTTTGTTGAGATAATCGCAGGCGCCCAGGCGCAGGGCCTGGCGGATCGTCTCGACGGTCTCGTAGGCGGTGAGCATGATGACTTCGATGGAAGGCTGAATGGCTTTGAGCCGTTCCAGGACCTCCGTCCCGCTC
>Ga0326728_10020684_pt1 | contig 12506 bp, 16 predicted proteins | sample MB3enrmetagenome_FD_207602 | JGI IMG/M metagenome (GOLD analysis project Ga0326728, IMG submission 207602) | Lab enriched peat soil microbial communities from McLean, Ithaca, NY, United States - MB31MN | ecosystem: Environmental > Terrestrial > Soil > Wetlands > Peat | place: USA: New York...
CGACATTTTCTATTGCTTCCTTTGCTCTTTTGATTTGGCTTTCCTCGATAAAAACGTTAATGGTTGCCTTACTCGTTGTAACCTCAATGATGTTAATTCCAGCTTGGCTTAAAGCAGTGGAGATCCTGGCTATGCCACCAGGTGAATCAATGAAGATAGGATTGCTAATTTGGACCATGGCAACGTTTTCCCTATGAGTTATCGCCTTGGAACCTTTTACGCCATGAAGCTTGTTCAGGACTTGAGGGACGCCGCTGTCTGCAATGAAGATCGTCACTGATTTTCTTCCAGAGCTGACACCGTAAACTGGTTTTTTGCTAAGCACCGAGAAAATGTCTCTGATATTTTCTGCGTCAACGTTGCAAACTACACTTATGGCAATCAAACCTTCCTGTGTTAAGATTTCAGCCGAATTCTGGTTGAAAGACCCTGTGATTTCTGTGCCGCCACAAGCAAGGTTGCCTGAGGCAAAGTCTACTATTCTGAGAGCTTGATTTGGTAGTTTATATTTTAGGGCATCAGCCTTGACGATTTTTGCTCCGCCTTGTGCCAAATCAAACATTTCGTGAATTTCCAACTTATTGAGTAGTCTTGCGTCTGAAACTACTTTTGGGTCTGCTGAGAGTACTCCGTTTGTCTCCTTCACCAGAATGATTTCGTCTGCAGATATACAGTTGGCTAGTAATAGCGCTGTTGTATCGCTTCCGCCTCTTCCCAGAGTAGTGACTCTGCCCTGCGAGTCCTTTCCAAGGAAACCGCACACAACAGGGATGACAGTGCCTAGTATGGGTTTGACGAATTGCTCGGTTAAAGCTTGAGTTTTTTCCAAAATGGGTTTAGCGTGGAGAAAGTTTGAGTCAGTTATGATGGGCCAGTTCTCGTACGCTGGGTCGAATAGTTTAGCGTTTAAGCCTTGGGCTCTGAGTGCTGCGCAAAAGATTCGGGCACTCGTTCGTTCACCTATAGATATTATCTCCGCCCACTCAGCGTCGGGAATGCCTATTTGAGAAACCGTTTGGATTAGGCTATCAGTCATTTTGCTCATAGCTGAAACTACAACAACAATTTCTTTGAAGGGCGCTTCCGCTATAAGCCGTGCTGCTTGTTTGATTTTTTCACCCGACGATAGGTCAGCGCCTCCGAACTTGATAACAACCCTGATAGCCAACATGATTCACCGCTAAGATAAGCCTAGAACGTCGGCCATGCTGAAGACTTTAGGCTGATTCTGCTTGTTTAACCATTCTGCTGCGTAAACTGCGCCTTGAGCAAAAACGTTACGTGAGAAAGCAGTGTGCTCTATGCGCAGCATCTCGTATGGTCCTGCTACGATTAAGTCATGGATTCCTGGGACGCCTCCTGCTCTTAAGGCTGTTATTTCAAGTTCGCCAGGCTGCCGTGGGCTTATGCCTTCTCTTCCATAAACGATTTTTGCATAACCGCGGGTATTAGCGACAATTTCACCGAGCTTCTTTGCCGTTCCGCTTGGCGCATCTTTTTTGCCAGTATGATGGATTTCGTTTATGCTGAAGTCGTATTCCTTCGGAAACGCTTGCAATGCTTCCGCCAGCTTGAACATTATGTTGACTCCAACGGAATAATTCGGTGAAAACACGGCTGGAACTTTGCCTGACATGGCGTTTACCACTTGGCGGTTTTGCTCTGGAGTGAAACCTGTGGTGCCAAGGATTATGCGTTTTTCCAGGTTAGCGACGAGGGGTATGTTAACCACTTCAGCAGCGGGCATTGTGAAACTAACGTAAACATCAGCGTCACGTAATGCTTCACTTATTCTGTCGGAACTCAAAATTTTTATATCCGAATTGGTGATGCCGAGTTCCCGCAGGGTTTTGCCTATGCATGGATTATTTGGAGCCTCGATTGCACCAACTATTTGATGCCCTTTTGAGGTAGCTTCATCGATGATAGCATTGCCCATTCTGCCTGCAGCGCCTGCTACACATATTTTAAGCATAGAAGAGTCCATCCAGATACCTTTCATTATATAACCTATCTTTCAAGTCTACGTTGAAGTAGTCTGCTACGGGCTGAAGGATTTCAGGGTTATTCTCGTACACTTTTCTGACGTTTGTGAGAACTACCTCTAAGCCGTTGCGGGTCATTTTGCCCAGAGGTTGCCTGCATGGACCAGACGGCATGCCTAACACGTTCATTAACGTCTTGTAAGCTAAGGGATTTCTGGCTTTGCATGCTACTGTGCCGTAAGGTGTTTGCTCTTGTGTCTTCACAGACACTATGCTAAAGAGCGGTTGCAATGCTTGGGCGCTTCTGGAAGCTTCTTCCTGGTTACCGTCAAGAATGTAGTGTGCCATGACAGCTACAGCGCGAGGTGCAACGTTAGATGTAACTGAGATTACGCCGTTCGCATCAATATCGGGTGAAGTCATCATTGCCAATGTTTTGTCGTCGTCTCCTGAGAGGATGTCGAAGTCTTCGCCGCAAAGCTTGCGCGTTAACTCCATGTTTTTCAAATCTCCAGTGGCTTCCTTTACGCAGCGGACGTTTGGGTATTGTTGGTGGAGAACTGCAAGATCCTGCGGGTAAAGCTGAGTCCCTGTCCTGCCTGGAATAATGTACGGGATTACTTGGACTTCAGGGAACTGCCTTGCGATTGGTTCAACGTATTCCCTGCGTATTTCCAGTGAACTTGGCCCGTTATAGTATGGGTCTACGAGCAGAACGCATTTTATGCCTAAGTGCTGGGCGTGTTCTGTGCCTTCGATGGCTTCCTGCGTTGAGTTGCTTCCTGTTCCAGCTATAGTTAAGATTCTTGTACCTGCGTATTCGTGGACCTTTTCGATTACCTTGTTGTGTTCATTCCAGTCTAAGGTTGGGCTTTCACCGGTTGTGCCGACGGCGAGTACACCTTTTACACCTTCTTTCATTTGGAAATCTACCAGTTGACGTAAGCCTTCGTAATCGACTTGGCGGTCATGAGTCATGGGGGTTATTAGCGCAGTGTAACAGCCACTTAATCTTTCCATTTTTAATTCCTCATTATAGTGATGAACAAATCATTAGCAGCATATTTAAGCGTTACGTTTTTCTTATTTTTTATACTAAAAACGAAAATATATCGTTATAAAATTCTAATTTAATCATTTATTTTAATATAATCGCAAATTAAAATGGTTAAAAAAGATTAACTCTTTAACGGTGCAATATAATAAGCGGTAAAAACGCCGTCATAACCATCGTAAAGCCCTCGCAGATAAACAAGAGCATCATCAATAACCAACGCAGAAGGAATAACCAGCCTGTAATTATCTGACCGCACAACTTCGCTAAGTCTTCCCGTTTCCCTCTTAACAATCCTCATTCGCAGAACCTTCCGCCCTGATAGATAAACAGCAACCTCACCGCGGTATGGATTGCCCTTTCTGACATCAACAGTTTTTTTGCTTGACGTTAACCATTTGAATGCTTCTTTCTTTGTACGGAAAAGGGGCAAATTGGGCACCTAAATTTTAGATTAAAACGACCAAAAGATAAGCTTTAAGTAAAAAAACGAATAACAAAATTAATAAAATATGAAAAAATGGGTTGTAACTTGAAAGGATTTGGTTTTAACCTTTTCCTTTCTCTTCTTTACCGAAGTACTTGGTCCACTTTAGTTTACGTGCATCTCGTTTGAATTGCAGTGAGCTTTTCTTGCATTTGCCAGAATCATACCATAAAATTGATCCGTCATTTTTAACGTACATCATGCCTGTGCCAGCTGGAAAATCAGCACCGCAGAACGAACATTTTCTTGATTTTGGCATGACAATTTCTCCTCAATAGTTTATCTTGTAATTTTCTTTGCTTCTCTTTCTGTTTCCCGCAGCATAAGAATATCTTGAACGCGGACTGGTCCTTTGACGTTGCGTGTTATGATTCTGCCTTTATCTTTTCCTTCCATGATGCGCACTCGAACCTGTGTAATTTCGCCTGTGACGCCTGTGCGGCCTATGACTTGGATAACTTCTGATGGAGTAAGCTCTTCCGCTGCTTCTTTACTCATTACTGAGATCCTCGTTTAACCTGATCAATCCGAGTGACAATTTCTTTGATTAATCCTACGGCTTCTCCTTCCTTGAGAATACATGCTGCGGCGCATGGAACATCTATGCCTATTGCGTTGCCTAGTTTTTCTTTATTTGGAACGAACACGTAGGGAATCTTTCTTTCTTCGCAGAGAAGCGGTAAATGCGCCACCACTTCTGGCGGATCAACATCTTCAGCTATTACGACAAGTTTTGCTTGAGATCGCTCAACAGCTTTTGTTGCCTCGTTTGTTCCTTTCCTAACTACTCCTGATTTAGAAGCAATTGTTAGGGCTTCATAGGCTGCATCTACGATTTCTTTCGGTACTTCATATTTTACATAGAATGGTTTAGACATATTAGCCTCACCCTTTTAAGGCACAGTCTTATCCACACTTCTTATTTAAGAAGCTTTCGACTATAAAATGCCAGTCTAATCTTTCTGCCTATAAAGACTTTAGAAAGCTTTAAATAAGCTTCTACGGTCTCCTACATGTTTTTCGAGAGGGGAATGGCGCGTTTGCAAAAATTGGGCAGAGTGCGGGCGTTAACTCCGTCAAAAAACATTATTGTTAAGACTGAAAAAGCCCCTAAAATTGGTTCAGAAGTTGTTGATGAAAACTTAAATTTTATCGGTAAAGTTTTTGATATTATAGGTCCAGTGTCTGCTTCCTATGCAGTTGTTAAACCAACTGTTAGGGAACCCGCTAAACTAGTGAATAAACCGGTGTACTTGCTTCTCTCGAAAACGAAACGGAGTAGAAATGAATGATTAGAGATAGCAAGTTACATGAAGAGACAGATCAATCTGGAAAAACAGAACCTGTAAAAATACAATCATGTCCTGAATGTGGCAGCACCCGACTTATGCGCGATTATGAATGCGCCGAGATAGTATGCATGGACTGCGGTTTCGTAGTAGCAGCCAAAATAGCTGACCGGGGACCAGAATGGAGAGCCTTCGACGACGAGCAAAGGTCAAAGCGAACCAGAGTTGGAGCACCCTTAACATACACAATCCACGATAAAGGTTTATCAACAACCATCGATTGGCATGATCGAGACATTTATGGTAAAAGTCTCTCGCCCGGGCAGAAAGCGCAGGTTTATCGTCTCAGGAAATGGCAAAGGCGCATCAGAGTTTCAGACGCCACAGAACGCAACTTGGCATTTGCACTTTCTGAAATAACAAAGATTTCTAATAACTTGAACCTTCCAAAAAACATTCTTGAGACAGCCTCAGTAATTTACCGAAAAGCAGTAAAAGAGCGCCTGATCCGAGGCAGGTCAATTCAGGGTGTTACTTCGGCAGCGATTTACTTGGCATGCAGGCAATGTGCCTTACCTCGAACTTTAGATGAAATCGCTCAGTCTTCAAGTGTAAACAAAAAAGAAGTTGGCAGAAGCTACCGTTTCTTAATCAGAGAACTAAACTATTCAATTCCACCACTTAGGCCAAGTCAGTACATAACGAAGTTTTCTAATCAGTTGACGATGCAGGGAAAGGTTGAAGAAATCGCCCACAAAATCTTGGCCGCAGCAAAAGAACTTAAACTCACATCAGGCAGAGGACCAACCGGAATTGCGGCGGCAGCAAGTTACGTCGCGTCTGTTTTGACGGGTGAGCGGAAGACTCAGAGGGAAATCGCCGAGATTGCGCAGGTGACTGAGGTTACTATTCGAAACAGGTACAAGGAACTCGTTGAACGGTTAATGTTCGAAATAAGCATTTAATAGCACCTTTTCTTATTTTTCATTTCAAGCAAGTGTTTAGATATATGGCTAAGTCCAACAAAAAAACTTCAGAAGCGCCAAAAATAAAAGATTTAATTGGAAAACTTTGGGAAATACAGTTAGGGCTTAAACAAAATTTAGCTGATCTACAGCTGAAACTAGAAAGGCTTGATTCAGAGCCTGAATTGTGGGTTAGCTTAGAGAACGCCAAGAAAGATGCAGAATCAAGAGCCAGCGACCTTGAAGCGGAAGTAAAGCAACTCCAAGAAGAGCTTAAAGCAATTAAAGATTTGTTAGGCTTGAACATGGAGAGAAAATAGCCAAAAAATAACCATGTTAATTCTTACACAGACACAGTTATTTTTTTAAGCATCATATTAGCATAAATAGACACATGCCCTACAAATTTACTTTTGATCTTTCAAAGGTCCCGCGTTTCTTCTTCACTGAAATTGCGACGGTGAGTTACCAGAAGGGCATGCATAAAACATTAATTAAAAAATTACAAGAAATTATTTTAAAGTTTAGAATACAAGAAGCCACTGGACTAAATCTTTCTGATTCCTTAGTTTTGCTTCAAGATCTAATTGATTTACAAGCAGTAAACATGATAGAGCGAGGCAAATTCTTGCAGACCAAGAAAAGAGCTCTTTTTCTGCCTCACTGCACAAGAAAATACTTAGACGGCCGCTGCAAAGCAGTTTTTGACGCAAATATCCCGTCCTACTCGTGCTCCCACTGTTCAGAAGACTGCCAAGTTAGCCAGTCTGACTACTTAGCTCGAAAAAAAGGATATGACGTTTACGTGGTGCCAGGCGGTTCCTGCATTCCCAACATTCTGAAGAATACACATTACGAAGGCGTGGTGGGAATTGCGTGCGGAGAAGAAATGAAAGTGCTGGGGCCACTTTTGAACAGTATGAATGTGGCTGGGCAAGCTATACCGTTGTTAAAGAATGGCTGTGCAAACACCATTTTTAATATGGAAACGCTCATAAAAGTTCTCTAGTTCCAGAGCCTGCTGATTGCAGGATTTCGTGGTTACTCTTTTCCTTTTTAGGCTTCGTTTTTTGCCACAGGTGAACGCTTTTAAAAACTTAAAAGATAACGCCCGCGTGCGCTGAATGCTGCCATATTTTCTTATATAAACTTTCCAGAGAAGCGAGACTCGTCACTAACAAAGTTCCAGCCAAAACCAAATTACCCATCTGGTTACTTCCCTGCAGCAGTGAAGTCGAGAGGCTAACACACAAGAAAATGTAGAAGGATATTAAACCTAAAGCACACTGGACAACGCGAATCGCTCCTCGAACTCTATAAATCTTCGACCGAACCAGCCTCAGAAAAAACGTCAATCTCTTCGAAACATCAGCAAAATCGTCTATGAACAAAGTTAAAGCGCCCAAAGCAAAGAAGCGTCCAGCATTAACCGCAGAACTATATCCGTTCCCAACAAATATACCGAAAAAAGAAATGGAACCAAACAACAAAAGCAAACTACACGCTAAGACAAACAGGACAAACCCATAAACATAATGATGAAACCACAACCTCCCTGTTTTCACCCTACCAATCCTCACGGCAAAATAAATGTTGCACATTGCAGCCAAAACCGCAAACCAAAAGAAGGAGCCGTCAATAAGATACGGCGGATAAGGTTTCCAATGATACTTTGCAGAATAGAACCCCTCCAAAACACCCAAAACTGAAACAACGCTGAGAAGAGAATTGAAAGTCAACGCCAAACTGCAAATCTTTTTTCCGTAAGCAAAAGCAGTAGCTTTCAAACATTCACCTTTCTGCCTTCTCCAGATAGCGCATTCTAATAATAAAATTATCTATCTAAGTAAAGTACTCGCGCTCTAGTTTGCTGCTTATCTGATTGGTTTGTGTTAATTTCTGCTATCGCCCCATTTTCTTTTAATTTTACCTCTATTTTTTCAAATTACACATTCCACACATCAGATCCACACCAGAAAGCAGATTTTAGCCACCACATCACATAATACTGGAACAAGGCAGTGCGCTAAACAAAATTGCCGTCCATACGCGTTGTAAAAGATATTCTTTTTAAGCTTGCCTCTTTATTCATCTTGAATTATGCCCTATAAGTTTACTTTCGACATTTCAAAGGCTCCCCAACACTTTTTCATAGAACTCGCCATTGTCGGCAACCAAATGGGCATGCAGAAGGTTTTTGAGAAAACCTTACAGGAATTAATCAGAAAATTCAGAATTCAGGAAGTTACAGGACTTAACGTTCAAGATGCCGTGGTGTTAATTCAAGACCTCCTCAAGATGCAAACTTTGAATTTGACACAAAAACAGGAATTTCTGCAGACCAAAAAAAGGGCTCTGTTTCTTCCCCACTGCTGTAGGAAATACATGGATAGTCAATGCCAAGCCGTTTTTGATCCGGGCTTGACCTCTTACGTTTGTGCTCATTGCTCACCAGACTGTTTTGTCAACAAGGCAGAACATATTGCCAAAGAGAAAGGATACGACGTTTACGTTTTATCCGGGGGTTCTTGTATGCCCAATATTTTGAAGCAGAAGAAGTACGAGGGGGTTGTAGGCGTTGCATGCGGTCCAGAAGTGATAATGTCAGGCGAAAAGTTGAGCAGTATGGGCATGGCTTGGCAATCTGTTCCGTTGCTAAAGAACGGCTGTGCCAATACATTTTTCAACATGGAAACGCTGATAAAAACGCTTTAAAATATCTGTTCAGGAAGATAAAAGTAAAACAAAAATAAACTCTGTTACTTTACTTTACTATTTCTCGTTTCTTCCAGCGCAGGTTCTTGCCTTTGCATTTTCTGCATTTTACTGCTGTTTCAGCGTTGCGTGCGCCGCAGTCTCTGCAGATTTTCATGTATAACCTGTGCTTCTGAGCTATTGACTTTTTAACTGGATCTAATATGGGCATTTTATTGTTAACCGTCCATTTTGGGCTAAGTCTTTGATGGTTAAGTATCAAATATACCTTTTGTCTAAACTTTGCAGTTTACAGGAAAAGCTAATCTTTAAGTCAAAAGCTCCTTAACCAAAAGCGCTGTCACATCACTAGGCTTCTCAGCCACTTTAACTCCAGCATTTATTAACTGAACTGACCCTATCTACTAATTTCCTCAATCGTGACATAAGAACGTGTATCTTCGATTCCGTCTATGCCATAGAGTTTCTTTAAAACTTCGTCCAGGTTATCGCGCTCAACAATTATTAATGCATCTACTTCACCAGCAATGCGGAAAGCCCTGGAAACGGCAAGCTCACGAATTTGGTCATAAACATGAATTCGCTTAATCGGTGAAACCTTGAGCAGAATAAAGGCTGGAGTAGTAGATATACCGAGAGCATTCAATCCTTTATCAGTAACATCGATGAAGCCTCTGCCAGTTCGAATGTAGCCTCGGTTTTTTAGTTTGCGCAAGTGCACGTTTAACGCTTGCCTACTCACTCCCAATTGGCTTGATAACTCGTCCTGCTTAACTCTCAACGTGTAGGTGTTTGTGGATTTCCCTTTTTCGTAGAGTGTTTTTAAGAGCTGAATTGAACGTTTAGTTAATGGCTCCAAATTGGTCACTTATGTGATGTTTTTATTAAGTTAAACTTTACAATAGTGAGGTTGCTTAAGAATTTGGTGTTACCAAACCCGCTAAAAACAATATGGCGATCTACCAAAAAGCAAACTCCCCCTTACGTTTTAGGGGCTTCCTTATTTGCAAGATTCTTAAATTTGGCTTCTTAAATAGGTTTTAAGCTTTTTACAAGTACCAAAGAGAGTTGTATATTTTGAAATAAACTGTGACATTAGATAAACAAAAAACAGCAAACGGCAACGAGCGGCAACCAATTTGCAAGCGCCTAGACAGAACATTAAATCGACACCACAATGTATTTATTTTTAATAAAGGCTTAAGTGAAGCCACTTAAAAAGTAAACTAGGAGTGAAGCGAAGACGTGACTGATGCCAACGCTGTCTTAATCGGAAAAAAACCAATAATGAACTATGTACTCGCATGCATCACTTTCTTTCATGGCGGAGCAAAAGAAGTAAGCATAAAAGCGCGGGGAAGATCCATCAGCCGAGCAATTGACGTAGCCGAAGTTGTTAGGCACAGGTTCCTCCCAGACGTAAAAATCAAAAAAATAGGCATCGGAACAGACCAGCTATTACTGCAAGAAGAAGGCGACTCACCGATTAACGTGAGCACAATAGAGATAACGTTGATGAGAGGAACTGGGCAATAGCCAAACTCCTATTTGCAGGAAAACGACACATAAATGAAAACGGAACTATGCAGTTTCTGCTTAAAAAGCGGCATTCTATGCCAGAAATGCTCAGCTAAAGTAAAATCTGGCGAGATCAGTCAGATAGACCTGAAAATAGCCCGTTTGCTGCTTTCTTTAGAAGAGAAGTATCCTTCCCTGCAAAACGTCTGCTTCTACAAAGCAATTGAGGCAGAAAAAACTTTAGCCATCATCGTTGGTCACGGAGATGTTCCGAGACTTTTAGGTTACAGTGGCAAGATCATCAAAGCCTTAGGCGATGAAACAGGCAAAAATGTTCGTGTATTAGAGTATGGTGTTGATGACCGCAAATTCCTGGAAGACCTGTTCATACCCTTCAGCATACTGACAATCAACACGATTTGGCTTCCAGACGGAACCACTGAAACCAGAGTTATCCTAAAGCGGAAACGTGGCGCACAGTTGCCTTTTGACCTTAAGGCTTTAAAGGAAATCGCCAGTAAAGTACGTAAAATGTCCTTACGCGTAGAAATCGCAGATTAAGGATTGGCGAACAAACATGAAGTTGGACTCGATTGATGGATGGATTAGAACCCACTATACCTGTGATGTGACACCGCAAATAGACGGTCAAGAAGTTACTCTTTTCGGTTGGGTTCAAGAAATCCGCGACCTAGGCGGAATCCGCTTCATTATTCTTCAAGACCGAGAAGGAACAATCCAAATAACCATTCCTAAAAAAAGAATAGCGCCTGAAGTTTTAGGCAAATCAGACCTTGTACAGAAAAGATTCAGTTTAGCAGTTAGGGGAACGGTTAAAAAAACAAACATGACGCCAAGAGGCGTCGAAGTAATACCTGTGGAAATCAAAATTTTAAGCGAAGCCACGCCTCAACTTCCCATTGATATCACGGGGAAAACGCCAGCCAACATAGAAGCACGCTTAGACGCAAGAGCATTGGATCTTTGCCAAGAAAAAAATTTAGCCGTCTTCAAAATCCAACACACCGCTCTTGAAGCGATACGAAGCTTCCTGTTCCAGAAAGGTTTTTTGGAAGTTCACACGCCACGGATTATTGCTTCTGCAACTGAAGGTGGAGCAGAACTGTTCACCGTCGATTATTTTGGTAAAAAAGCGTACCTTGCGCAAAGCCCACAGCTCTACAAAGAAGAATTAACGTTAAGCTTCGAGAAAGTCTTTGAAGCTGGACCTTTCTTTAGGGCAGAAGAATCACACACTCGCAGACACCTAAGCGAGTTCACATCAGTTGACATTGAAGAGGCTTTTGCGAACGCTCAAGACGTCATGCAACTCCTCGAACAAGTCATCCACCACGCATGCACCACGGTAAGGGAGAAGTGTGTCAGCGAGCTGTCTGTGCTCAAATACAAGTTTGAAGCCCCAGAGGTCCCGTTCAAACGTTTAACCTACGACCAAGTCCTCGATGACCTCAAAAAGCAAGGCGTAACGATTCCTTGGGGCGAAGACATTCCCACGGAAGCCTTCAGAGAACTTGGCAAGCTCTACCCATTCTTCTATTTTATAACTGATTGGCCAACACATGCAAAGGCTTTCTACATTAAACCGCGGGAGGACAAGCCTGAACTCTGCGAAGGCTTCGACTTAATGTGGCGGTACATAGAACTGGTGTCGGGCGGAACAAGAATTTCCCAAAAAGACCAGCTAATCCAAAGACTGATAGAGAAAGGGTTGAACCCTGAATCATTCAAGCATCATCTTCAAGCCTTCGATTACGGAATGCCGCCTCACGCCGGATGGGCAATCGGGCTTGAGCGGTTAACGATGATTTTAACTGGGAAAAAGAACATCAGGGAAGTAACGCTGTACCCGCGTGACAGAGTCAGGTTAACACCATAAGCGTACTGCGCCCTAGATGATACCCTCTTTTTTGACTTATTTTCATCATCTAAAAGTACCCCCCCTCCCCCTACCTCAATTTAGCAATAGAAATTCACTAACAAAATTGACTCCCTATCTCCCTCTTTTTTGTTAAGCGATTTCAAAAGCAAATAGTAGACCCTCCCTCTTCGGTCAAGTAGTGGTTAGCGTTTTGATTCTTGCAACAGCCCGGTTATGTATTCGTTGACTGTTTTGCCTTGTTTTTTAGCAACTCTTTTTATCGCATTGTTTATGCCGGTAGAGTACTGCACTGCTTTCTTGGGTTTATCCACCATTGAGCTTGGCATGCCGGTGTTCAACGCAGCCTTTCGCAGCACAAGCTTTCTTAGGGTGTCTGGTTTCTGCTCCATTTTGCACTCAAGGGGTAAGCTTAACGCAAACTCTGCAAGCTCAAATGATGCAAACGGTAAACGCAGTTCCACATCAGGGAAACCTGTGATTTTGAGGTCGCGTTCAAGGTTGCTTTCATGAATTCTAACGACGTCGTTGAACATTGTTTTTCTGACTTTTTCGTTTCCCTCTTTGCAGTACTCGGTGACGTAGCGTTGGTAGCC
>Ga0326728_10020687_pt1 | contig 12506 bp, 12 predicted proteins | sample MB3enrmetagenome_FD_207602 | JGI IMG/M metagenome (GOLD analysis project Ga0326728, IMG submission 207602) | Lab enriched peat soil microbial communities from McLean, Ithaca, NY, United States - MB31MN | ecosystem: Environmental > Terrestrial > Soil > Wetlands > Peat | place: USA: New York...
GCCACCATCCCTTCCTGCCAAGAAAAGGCCCCGGGTCGATTCGCCCAGGGCCGTTTCCACGTTTCCAAACAATTTACTTTTTCTTGGCAGGTGTTGTCGCCGGTGCCTTGTAGTTCGTCTGCACCTGCTCTTGCAGTCCGGCAAGGATACCCTTCATATCCCCTGCATGAACTCCCGCCGGGGCCAGTTTAAGATACATGTTGCAGGCGTCAACCAGGCCCGGAGGGGCAACTAACGTCTTCCCATCGGACCCCATGGTAATCAGCGGGGCCAGCCCTTCGGCCTTAAAGAAATAAGCGTCGGCCCTGGTCGGATCGGCTGCAATCGCCTTGTCTGCCGCCTCCACAAGACCGTCTGCCTTGCCCGTCGTCACGCTCACGTTATATAGCGTCACAGACTCGTTGATGTAGTACTTCACGGCGTTCTTCGGGTCTGCCTTCGCCGCTGCATCATAGGCATCGGCAGCCTCCTGCGTTTTACCCAGTCTGCCCAGCGCAGATCCAAGCTGGTTGCTGGCTGCTGCGGTCGTCTCTGCGTTTGGCTTGTCCGACGCCGCATTCAAGGTCAGTGCCTTCTGGTACGATGCAACCGCCGCCGCTAACTTGTCTTTGACCGTCGGATCTACTGTTTTGGCCGCCTTCGCTGCATTGTCCGCCGCAACCGCATCGTCCAATTGCGCGTCGCCCAGAACGTCCCACAGGATCGACTCATCCGGCTTGGCCGCGGTTGCATCCTGCATTCCCTTGATGGCAGCCGCGTAGTTGCCGGCAGCCGTATCCACTCGTGCCTGCTTCAGCATCGCATTCAAATTTTCAATCTTGGCGTTCTTCGCCATAATTTCCGCGTTCAACTTCTTTGTTTCCTCCATTTTGTCCCGCTCGGCCGGACTCATCGCGTCGATGTACGCCTTGCGCGTCATGTCGAAGTCAACGGCCTTGTCGTCTCCGGCGGCAAGCGGAGCAGTCTGATAGTCCACGTCCACGCCTTGTTTGTTGAACGCAATCATCAGATAGGTGCCCGGTTTGATCCCCGTGCCCTTGTAGTCGCCGGTGTTGTCGATTGGGAACTGGTACTGAAAATTCCGGTTCACCGCGTTTCTGTTGCGGTCCGTGCTCAACTTCACCACGCCGCCGGCAAGCGCTAATCCCAGGGGGTCCTGCACGTGCCCGTGAATGCTCGCCGTTGGTTCCGCCGACTCCGCCGCCTGCGCCATCATCCGCCCCGACTGCGTTAGACACAGCAAACCCAGAGCACAAGCCGTCAACACGCCCGTAATCCTCATCCCAAAAGTCCTCATCGCTCTCTCCCAAACCTCTCTCATCGCGCTAGGTTCGCCTCGCTTCCATCCTGCGGACCCGTCTCTTCCAAACCAGCTCTTGCGGTGCTCTCTCGTCCGCGAATCGACAGGCCGCTAGAGCATTTTCGCAATTGGTATATCCGAGGCCAATACATCTTGCGTGGTTATCTCTCAAGGAAAACCACATTGCACGACTTTGGCCAAATCACAGTAAATGCGAAGATGCTCTAACCACACTCCATTTCATGCGATCTGCCAATCCACCTTCAGTATCGGCGGTCACATTCCGCGATCTCCGCTCCGGCCAGACAGATGCAACCGCTACCTCTTGCTCTCGCGTATCCTCCGGGTGCGCCCTCCATAACCAGCATTGACCAACTTACATGCATCCGCCTACTCAATTCAACTCCCCCCCCCCGCGCCATCCCTTCTTCTCCCACCCGGTTCAGCGACCTCACCACTCCAATCCCAATACGGCTCAACCCTCCCCGATGCCTTCGCCAGCCAGGTCCCCGGCACTCTGCGCCAAGATATCGCGCGCCGCCGCCTCATCCTCCCTCCGTACCTGCAGCCGCACCCGGAACGCCGCAGGCAGTAAACTGTTCGCATTCTCTCCCACCAGAAAGCATTCCACGCCAGCCGATTCCAGCGCTCCCTTGGCCATCTGCGCTTCCACGGGGCTCTCAAACCGTCCCACGATCACCAGTCCCTCGGGAGGTGTCGGCACCGGATCACCCTCGAAAAGCATCGTCCCGCTCCAATCTCAACTCAAACACTGCACCCATTCCCTTGCGACCATCGGGAGCACCACGCGAAGCCCAATACACGCCACGAAGTGGCTCACTTCTCTTCCACGCTCTGCAGGTGGAAGGTGATCGTACCCCAGAACAGCCGCGCCCTGATCTGCACCGGCATATGGCGCGCGTCGTCGGTGTACCAGATCCAGATGTTGCCGCGGTTCTTCACCACTCCCTCCTCGGCCGTGGGCTGAACGCGGATGGTTTGAAACGTGCCCGCCGGCGTCTTGATCTCCTCGCGCGCCTCCACCTTCATCGTCACCGTCACCGTACGCATCGCGTCGGCCAGCGGAAAGCCGAAATCCTGCCCCACCGTGAGCCGCTGCGACGCCGCATAAAAAATCGCCGACAGCGAGTCCGTCACGCACGCCGGAATCGAAGTCGTCTGCTGCTTTTGCGTGCCTTTGACCAGGTTTCGCTCCACCTGTGTCTGCTTGCCCGCGTTGTAGTCGAACGTCAGGTCGGTGGAGACCTTGCGCCGTCCCTCCTGCACCTGCTTCCAGAAGCCCCCCGAGCAGCCCGTCTTTGTGTCCATCGCCGACTGGAACCGGTCTACCACGGGAAACAGCATATTGACCGCTCCCACCGTGTCCGCCGTCGCCGTCACACGCATCTGATCGCCTTGCTGCTCCAGATGAAATACCGCCGTCCCCCCGGTAAACACCCGCCAGTCCACGGTAAAGGTCAACGTCTCCCGCTGCGGAAAGACGTAGCCTTCAACCGGCGGCTGTAGCGTCGGAATGGGATGCTGTACCGCCTGCGCCTGCGACATCTGCTCCAGATGGAGCGTCTGGGGCTGCACCGTCTGCTCCCAGCCGCGCGCTCCCACCGCCATCGTCAGCAGCAGCGCGCCAATGACCGCAAGCCGCACTAACTTAAAGCCGGAGTGGAGAGCCGCAGGAGGATTCAGACCATTCAAACCATTCAAGGATTCGCAGCTCGCAGAGGGAAGATGTTGGAACTCTCAGCGTGAATAGAACAGCAGCTTAAGCGCCAGCGCCAGATACAGGACCACCGCGCCCATAGCCGAATTGTACTCGCGGTGACGCAGATAAAGCTCCGTCGAAAAACCGCCCTCCGCCGGAACTCCTCCATCCATGGCCATTTCTTTGGCGGCGCCGGTTGCTCTCGGCAGCAGCCTCGGCACGGCGCGCGCATACGCATCGAACCCCGCGAAGTGCTCCCGCAGATACGCCTCCTCGCTCAGGATAGTGGGAATATAGATTGCCGCAAACAGAAGTGCCAGCAGCGCCAGAATCATCCAGCTCGCCGCCGCCGCCGCAAAGCCGAAGGCAATCAGCATCGACCCCAGATACAGAGGGTTTCGCGTGTGGGCATACGGCCCGGTCGTGGTCAGTTGCGCATCCTTGCGGACATAGCCGGACGCGTACGCGCGTAGCCATAGTCCAGGAAGCACCAGCGCCAGGCTCAGCATCATGGTCCGCCGGCTCGGATCTGCCAGCCAAAGATATAGCCCCGCAAACACAAAGCCCATCGGCACCCGGATTCGCCGCGCAATCTTCTGCCAACCCGTCCGTCCGCTCACGCTCGCCCGCAATCCTTTCGTCTACTCGAACCTGGTACCTTGTACCTCGAACCTACCCCAGCATCTCCTTCGCCGCCGTCACCACCTCTTCCACCCCGATCTGCAACATTCCCGCGTCCACTTCGCGCACACGCTTGTGGCTGGTCACGCTCCCTGCATCGCGCAGCACACGCGAGCGCGTTCCGTAAGGCCCATTGCGCGCCGGGTCGGTCGGCCCATAGATCCCCACCACCGGCCTCTCGAGCGCGGCCGCCAGATGCAGTGGCCCGGTATCGCCCGCCACCACTACCGCGGCCCGTCGCGTCAGCGCGATCAACTGTCCCACCGAGCATTGCACTACGCGCGCGGATCCCTCGCTCGCCTGCACCACCCGCTCCGCCCCGTCCGAACCCTGATGCGCGGTGTTCACCACGGACTGCACACCCGCCCTTGCCAGCTCTGCCGCCACCCTCCCAAACCGCTCCGCCGGCCATATCTTCGCTCCCCATCCGCCGCCCGGCGAGATCAGGCAGAATCTCTCCGGTCCCACCTCTTCCGCAGCCCATCGCTCGTCCATCTCGTCCATCGGTAGGGTTACCCGCGCCGGATGCAGCTCCTCGCTCACGGCCGCGCCCAGCAGCTCGCAGCCCTGCTCCACCACATGCGCCTTGCTCATCCCCACCTGCTGCTTATAGAACCAACGCGCCAATCGCTCTCGCGGAGCTGCCGGTCCAGCAAACACCGTGGCCCACGCCATCCGCCCCACCATGGCAGACTTCAGTGCCCCCTGCATGTCCACGCATACATCGAACCGGTCGCCCTGCAGCACATCGCGCAGCGCATGGATCTCCGAGCGTGTCTTCAGTGAGATATACCTCCGTTTCCACGCGCGGGCTGTCACGCTGTACCAGCGGTCCACCAGTGCATGGCCGTCGTTGCGTCCTTCTATCTGCTGCAGATCGTTAGGGTCTCCGGCAATCTGCAGCAGATCGCTCCACTGCGGCTCGATCGCCCACCCGATAAACCAATCGGGATGCCGCTCGCGCAGCGCCGCAACGGCCGGCATCGCGTGCAGCACATCGCCCATCGCTCCGATCCGTACGATCAGCACTCTCACCGGCAGCGCGCCTCCAGATCGCCAATCACACCCGACTCGTCCGCTAACTTCACGTCAAGCCCTACAACGCAGACCGGCCCCACTTCGCCCAGTCGTTTCAGCATAGCCCCATCCAGTTTCACTGCGTCCTTCTCGGTGGTTAAAAAGTACGTCGCCCCATGATTTTTTGCCGTTGCAACCACCCCTACCATATCCTCCATCGAGTACGCATGATGATCGCTGAATGCCACCCTACGCACCAGACTACAGCCCGCTTCCTCCAGCATCGCCCAGAACTCCTCAGGCCGCGCAATCGCGCAGAACGCCATCGGTCTATCCCCAGCGCTTCCTGCTCCCGTCAAAGCGGTAAATCGCAACTCCCGCCTCAAGTTCCACACCACCGCATCCGCGCGCATCAGCCCTCGCACCCGCGCCTCCACGCGCTCCTGCTCCTGCTCGCGCAGCACCACCACATCCGCCCGGCGTAACGCCGCCAGAGGCTCCCGCCGGTTCCCTCCCGGCAGCAGCGCCTCGTCTAAGTCCGCCTCCGTCAGCAAAACAATGTCTGCCTTCCGCGCCAGCCCGCGATGTTGAAACCCATCGTCCAGCAAATGCGCCCGCCGCCTTGTACTTAGGAGGGAGCAGGGGGCTTCAGCCCCCGGACTGAATCCCGCAGATTCAGGCTGGGTGCCCCATCCTACCGCGTTCTTTGCGGTAGGGCGGGAAATCGTTTGCGGCAGCAAACGACCACCTTCACCCTCCGCGCTCTCCGCCGCCGCACCGGCCGCGAACCGGTTCGCCCCCACCCACACTCTGACCCCTGTCCTCTGCGCGATCACCACCGGCTCATCGCCAAAGCGCGACGCCGCATCCACAACCTCCAGATCGACCAGCTCCACGCCACGCCCCGTCCGGCTATACCCACGCGACAACACATCGACGTACCACCCCCGATCCCGCAGCAACCCCGCCAGCGCAATCACCACCGGAGTCTTCCCCGCTCCGCCCGCCGACAAGCTCCCCACGCTGATCACCGGCCAAGTCAACCGCCGCGTCCGCAGCAAACCGATCCGCCGCAGCCCATCCCGAACCGTCAGCCCCGCCGCATAGATAGGCGTCAGCGGCCATCCCCACCACCTCCGAGCCCTCACGGCCGCACCAGCCCCAGCAGTGCCGCAACCGCCCGCCCAGTCGCGCCCTGCTGCTCCTTGAGGACCTGCCGCCCCCGCTCGCCCATCGCCCACGCCGCCTCGCGGTCCGTCAATAACTCGACTAGCGCCGTCTCCAGCTCATCCTTGTCCTGCACAATACGGATTCCATCCGCCACCATCATCTTCCCCACCACATCGCGGAAGTTCTCGTAACTCGATCCCATTACCACGGGAACGCCAAACTGCGCCGGCTCCAGCGGATTGTGCCCTCCCCGCCGCACCAGACTCCCGCCGACAAACGCCACATCCGCAATTCCATACACCGCCGCCAAATCGCCAATGGTATCCAGCAGCACAACCTCCAGCCGGCCCTCAGTGCCTGGCAGGCTGTTGGGTGCTGTTTTCCCATCCAAGCCCGGATTTATTTGCGCGAGCAAAGAAACATCTTTCGAGGTTACCCAATCACTCGCCTTCAGGTAGCAAAACTCCATCACGGTTGCTTCCACTTCGCCGAATCGCTCTGGGTGTCTTGGCGCAATCACCAGCAGCGCGCCAATCTCCCGCCGCACCCGTCCCTCCCACGCCTGAATCGCCATCTCGTCTTCGCTGAGCATCTTGTTATTCAGGCGATCCACCACACTTCCCGCCACCACAATTGGCCTTTCCGCTGCTGTCTCTTTAATCAATTCCGCCACGCGGCTGGCCTTCGCCGCCCGTACGTCGTACTTCAGATTCCCAATCGCTCGCACAGCCTCCACCTGCGCCCCCATCGCGACCAGCCGCCGCGCGTCCTCCTCGCTCTGCGCCAGAAACAGGTCCACCCGCCGCAGCACTCGTCCCCAAACCGCCTTCACCAGCAATCCCCGCTTATAGCTTCTATCCGAAACCCGCGCATTCACCACGGCCACCGGCACGCCAGCCCGCCCGCACTCCACCAGCATCCGCGGCCACAGCTCGCTCTCCATCAGCACCAGCAGCTTAGGCTGCAGCGCGCGCAGATACGCCCTCACCGCCCACGCGAAGTCCAGCGGATAATAGAACACCCTGGCGGCCCCAAATCGCTCCCGTGCCATCGCCTGCCCGGTGGCCGTCGTCGTCGAAACCACCACCATCCACCCCACGCCCAGCGCCTCCTCCAACTCCGCAACCAGCCGGGTCGCCGCCAGCACCTCGCCCACGCTCACCGCGTGGAGCCACACCACCTGCCGCCCCTGCCCCACCGTCCGCAGCTCCCCCGGCACGCGCCCCAGCCGCTGCCTCATCCCCGCGCGATAGCGCACCATCCGCGCCAGCCACCACGGCGAGCACAGCACCAGCACCACCACCAGCAGCAAGCTATACAGCGCCATTTCCATCGTTCGCCGCTTTCTCGTTGCAAAGGGAGCACAACCGCCCAGCTTTACCACGGCATCCGTGATGATGATAATCAACCCAGCATGAGCTCGCATTACAACGCTTCCAATTCGCACCGGTCGCCCGCTCTCCGCGCACTCACCACCACTGCCATCCTCGCTGCATCCCTGCTCTGCCCGCCCGCCAGCGCCGCCAACCACGGGTCCGCCCCCCCGCCCCAGCCCGCCTCGTCCTACCCCGCCAACGAGGCCCACCCCAACGAGCACCTCACCGTCGCCGCCGACCCCTGCGACGACCCTAAACAGTGCAGCTTCTTCCGCCTGCCCTATATCCAGCACGGCCTCCTGCCCGTTCGCGTCATCTTCACCAACGACGGCGACCTCGCCCTGCAGCTCAGCGACGCCCGCATCCAGTTCATCTCCGCCGCCAACGAGAAGGTTCCCGCCGCCACCGAGGACGAGATCAACCGTCGCCTTTTTACCTATAAAAGCACCAAGCCCATCCACATCCCGCTGGACCCCTTCCCCGTCCAGCGCACCCCCGTGGATAAAAAGATCACCCAGGACGACAACGACTTCGGCTTCCAGAGCACCATCGTAAAGCCCCACTCCACCCTTGCCGGCTACCTCTTCTACGATATCCGCGACCTCGACGATCCGGCCCTCAAAGGCGCCGTCCTCTACATCAAGATGATCTACACCCAGGACGGCAAACAGGAGCTCTTCGACTTCAACATCCCCTTCGACAAGTGGCTCGCCGCCAATCCCAATGCCCCCTCCAATCATCCCCGGAAGTAGAAATGTTGAATATCCGCCCTGCTGTCCCCGCCGACATCCCCGACATCCTCGCCTTCATCCGTGAGCTGGCCGAGTACGAACGCGAGCCCGCCTCCGCCATCGCCACGCCGGCCGACATCCTGCGCGATGGCTTCGGCCCCACCCCGCGCTTCCACTGCCTCATCGCCGAAGTGTCTTCAACGGTTAACCTGCAACCTGTAACTGGCAACTACGTCCCCGTAGGCTTCGCGCTCTACTTTTACAACTATTCCACCTGGCGCGGTCACGCGGGCATCTACCTGGAAGACCTCTTCGTCCGCCCGCCCTTCCGCGGCAAGGGCATCGGCAAGGCCCTCTTCGCAGCCGTCGCCGCCATCGCCGTCGAAGAGGGCTGTCCGCGCCTGGAGTGGGCCGTCCTGGACTGGAACACCCCCGCCATCGACTTCTACCGCTCCCTCGGCGCCACTGCCATGTCCGAGTGGACCACCATGCGCCTCTCCGGCCCACCCCTCGCCGCGCTGGCACGATCTGTCTAACCCAACTGGGTCTATATGTAGAATGGATGGTGCGCATCCCACCACAATACATAGCCGAGTACAACAAGCGAGACTACAGCCAGCACAATCCACCACCACCTTCTCGAAGTTGCGGCAACCAGCGCCAGCGGAGTACCGACGACGGGGCCTAGGTAGATCATCCCCAGAACCACCGGGAACATCCAATCCGGGTAATCAAGAAGCATTCCTCTCAGAAGGAAAAGCGTGAAATAAGGTAGCCAGCAAAGTAAGGAAAGCCATCCGCAAATATTCGCTACCGAACGCCATTGGCTCATCGCGAACTCACCCTCCATCACCAACACGCTAACACTGTGACAACATAACATCATGAAGAAGATCAAGGTCATCGGCGGAGGATTGGCCGGCACGGAGGCTGCGCTGCAAGCTGCCGCGCTCGGCTGCGAAGTTGACCTCTACGAGATGCGGCCCACCCGTTCCACCGAGGCCCACCAAACCGCCGACTTCGCCGAGCTGGTCTGCTCCAACTCGCTCAAGTCCGAGAGCGAGAACACTGCGCCCTGGCTCCTGAAGCAGGAGTTGCGTCGGGCCGGTTCCGTCCTGCTGGCCGAGGCCGACGCCAGTGCCGTCCCCGCCGGTCATGCCCTGGCCGTCGACCGCGTCGAGTTCTCCCGTCGTGTCGCCGCCCGCATCGCAGCCGCCTCTATGGAACCAGACGCGCGCATTACCATCCACCGTGAAGAGGTCACCGCGCTCGATCCCGACGCTCCCGACACGCTCACGATCCTCGCCACCGGCCCGCTCACTTCGCCCGCGCTCGCCGCCGAGCTGCAGCGCCTCACCGGCTCCAACCATCTAGCGTTTTACGACTCCATCTCTCCCATCGTCGACGCCACCACAATCGATATGGAGAAGGTCTACTTCGCCGCGCGCTATCAAAAGGGTACCGCCGACTACATCAACTGCCCCTTCAGCAAAGAGGAGTACGACCGCTTCCTCGACGCACTCACCAGCGCCGAATCCGTTCCCGTAAGGCCCTGGGAGCAGCTCCCCACTGAATCATCCGCACACAACAATCCGGGTGCCGCAGCCATGACGGCTTTATCGTCATGGGTGGGAGCGACGAACTCCGCACCCTCCGCGGAGACCCTCCATTATTTCGAAGGCTGTTTGCCCATCGAGGAGACGGCCCGCCGAGGCCGAGACACGCTCCGCTTCGGCCCCATGAAGCCGGTCGGCCTCACCGATCCCAAGACTGGCCGCTGGCCCTACGCCGTCGTTCAGCTCCGCCAGGAGAACCTGCGCGCCGACAGTTACAACCTGGTTGGCTTCCAGAACCACCTCAAGTTCGGCGAACAGGCACGCGTCCTGCGCTTGATTCCCGGCCTGGAGAACGCCGCCTTCCTGCGCTATGGCCAGATCCATCGCAACACCTACATCGACTCGCCCGCGCTCCTCACAGAGACGCTCCGGCTCCGTGCCCACCCCTCAGTCCTTGTCGCCGGGCAGCTCTCCGGCGTCGAAGGCTACACCGAGTCCATTGCCAGCGGTCTGCTTGCCGGACTCTACGCCGCATCCCTCGCCCATGGCCGGCAACCCACCCCTGCACCGCGCGCCTCCGCCAACGGCAGCTTGAGCCACTACATCACCCACGCCCAAACCGGCAGCCACAGCAGTCGCTTTCAGCCCGCCAACATCACCTTCGACCTGCTTCCGCCCCTGGAAGACGACCTGCGCCGCCGCATCCGCGACAAGAAGGAGCGTCACCGCATCCAGTGCCAGCGCGCCCTGGCCGCCTGGGACGCCTGGCTTGCAGAAAAACTTGTTTGACAGAGAAATTCCCGTGCTACTCTCATCGCACCGAACTATGAGACCACTCAGCTCAACCGACTGCATCTCTCCCGCCATCGTTCGAACCAAGCTCATTCTCTTCTCTCCCTTTCGCATGGGACGCACATGGAAGCTCTGCGCGACCTCCTACCTCTGCCGCATGGGAACGATGGTCTACCCCTTCCCGCTTATCCTGCTTGCCTTCATTCCCCTCGCGCGCAGTTCATGCAGCTCCATCGCGGTCGCCGCACTGCTCGCCGGAGTTCTCTTTGCTACCGCTCTCTACTTCTATCTCTTCCATCTCTGCTCGCGTCTCCAGTTCGCCTTCTTCGACATCCTCGTCAACCGCGGCGAGTTCGTCGCTCCCGCCTGGCGCAAGTACGGCCCGCCATCCCGGCGTTGGACAGCAGTCAAAATTCTGCTCGGAATCGTTGTCACTTTTGCCTCTGCAGCTCCCGTCGCAGCTTACATCCACCACGTCATCCCGCTCTTCCAATCGATGCAAGCGATGGGCCCAGGCCAGCAGCCTTCGCCGCAGATCTTCGCCGCCTTCTTCGCCGGATACGGAATTATCCTCCTCGTATTCGGTTCGTTCTTTCTCGTCAGCTCTCTTCTGGCGGACTTCATCCTCCCATCGCTTGCCCTGGAGAACACCAGCATGGCAGAGAGCTTCCGCCGCATGTTCGCGCTCATCCGCCAGGAACCCGGCGAGTTCGCCCTGTACACCGTGCTCAAGGTTGGCCTCGCTATCGCCGCCGTCGTTGGCGCAACCATCGTATGGGAGATCGCATTCTTTCTCTGCACCTTGCTCATCGGCGTCGTAGTCTTCCTCATCGGTTTTCTGCTGCATCTTATTGGAGTGCCTAAACTTATCCTCATGGTTCTAGGTATAGCGCTCGCCATTGGCTGGTACATTTTCTCCCTCTTTTACGCCATGCTGCTCGCCCTCGGCCCAATGTATACCTTCCTCGACGCTTACGCTCTTTACTTCCTCGGCGGACGTTACCCGCTGTTGGGTAACCTGCTGGAGCCAACTGCTCCTGACACTGCCTCAACACCCTTTGTCCCTTTCCTGCCAACGACACCTTCACCGGGAGAACTATGAGACCCCTCAGCGCAACCGAAGCCATCGGCCCAGCTCTCCAACGCACCAGGGACGTCCTTGCACGCCCATTCCAGTTGCGCACTTTCCTCAAGATCGCCGCTGTCGCCTTCTTCGCCGAGATGGGCGGAGGACTCAACCTCAATCTTGGCCGCGGTAGCTCCAACAGCATGCACCAGCTTCCTCCAGCCTTTATCGCGTTCATCTTGGCGTTCGCAATTCTGCTTGGCCTCGTCACCTTCGTCATTGGCCTTATCCTTTTCTATATCGGTTCCCGCCTGCAGCTCGTCCTGCTGGAACTGGTCGCAACCCGTTACACCCTCATCGGCCCACTCTGGCGCAAGTACGGCAGCCGCACCTGGCGTTGGATCGGCCTCAAGCTTCTTTTCTTCCTCTGCGTTCTGATTGTGATTCTGCCCTTCTTGATCGCGGGCGTCCTTTACTTCATCCATCATTTTCACGACATCGGCACGCTGGGCGAGTTCAATCCCTTCACCGGTCTGCACATCGCGCAGATTCTCCTCTTCGTTGCTGTCGCCTTCCTAGTCCTGCTGGTGATCTGCGCCCTCTTCATGCTGGTGCGCGATCTCGCCCTGCCCTATCTCGCACTGGAAGACCTCGGCATCGCGGACTCGCTTGGACGCCTGCGCTCTCTTATCGTCACGGAACCAGGCCAGGTCATCCTCTACGTTGTCCTCCGCCTGGTCTTGGGCCTCGTATTCGGTATCGTCGTAGAGATCGCCGTGCTCATGGTGTTGCTCGTCTCGCTCATCCCACCAGGGATCGTTGGAGTCATTCTCTGGCTCTCCCTGCACAAGGCCGGGACCGTCGGCACGGTATTGCTGGTCGCCTGCGCTATATGCGGCGCGCTGGTCTTTCTCTGCTGGGCAGTCTGCGTAGCCATTGCATTCATGGGCTCACTGCTCACCTTCTTTCAGGCCTACGCCCTCTACTTCCTCGGCGGACGTTACCCCATCCTGGGCGATTTGTTGGACCGCTCCACACCGCCGCCGGCCTACGCCTATGCAGCCAGCTTCCCGCTGCCGCCGCAATCTGGGCCGCCT
>Ga0326728_10020688_pt1 | contig 12505 bp, 8 predicted proteins | sample MB3enrmetagenome_FD_207602 | JGI IMG/M metagenome (GOLD analysis project Ga0326728, IMG submission 207602) | Lab enriched peat soil microbial communities from McLean, Ithaca, NY, United States - MB31MN | ecosystem: Environmental > Terrestrial > Soil > Wetlands > Peat | place: USA: New York...
AAGATTCGACGATCTGCTTGGCTTCGGTCAGAGTCATGAACCAATGCACGTCCAAGCATTCGGCGCGAAACGTTCCATTGAATGATTTCACGTGGGCGTTGTCGGTGGGCTTTCCGGGACGGGAGAAGTCGATCTGCACGTGATTGTGGTAGGCCCATAGATCCATGACTTGGCTGGTGAACTCCGATCCGTTGTCACAGAACAGCAGCTTCGGAACCCCTCGTTTCTGCCGAATGGCATTCAATGCTTGAACCACATCGTCCCCTTTCAATCTCTGCCCTACTTCGATGGCCAGGCTTTCTCGGGTAAATACGTCCATGATGGTAAGTGCCCGGAATCGTCTTCCATCCGCCAACTGATCGGTCACGAAATCAAGGCTCCACACTTGGTTGGGTGCACTGGGCCGGCACCGCTCGCGGCGCTGCAGCGAGGCACGGCGCTTCCGTCGCGGCTTATGCCGCAAAGCCAAGCCTTCTTCTCGGTACAGCCGATACACCTGTTTCTTCCCCACCTTCCAGCCTTCTCGGTTCAGCAGCACCCGGATCTTCCGGTAACCGTAGCGAACCCGCGTTTGCGCGATCTCTCGCATCCGCATTCGCAGCGCCGTTCTCGGCTCCCGCACGCTCTGGTAGTGGTAGGTCGAAACCGCAACCCGCGCCACACGACAGGCACGCCGCTCGCTCACCTGATAGGTTTCGTGCCAATAGCGAACCACCGGGCGGCGCCGCGAGGGCGTCAAAGATTTTTTGCCAGCACGTCCTGCAGCATCACTTTGTCCAGCGTCAGCTCCGCCACCAATCGTTTCAGTCGCCCGTTCTCTTCCTGCAGTTGCTTAATCTGCCGCACTTGATCGGTCTCCAGACCCTTGTACTGCTTCTTCCAGCGGTATAGGGTTTGTTCGCTGATCCCGACCTGGCGAATCAGTTCCGCCACCGGCACACCCATCTCCACTTGCTTCAGCACCCCCACGATCTGCTCCACAGAAAAGCGTTTCTTCTTCACGGCAAATCCCCCTTTCCTTGGGTACTAGATTTTGCCGGAAACTAACCTTCAATGTGTCTCAGAAATCGGGGAGCCGCTCAGCAATAGAAATACATTACCATGCAGTCCTCACTATTGGACTCAATAACTCGCAGCTATCTTTTTCGAAATCTGAGCCTCTGGACCCACGCCTGAATGAGTCCGTTTTGGATAGGAGTGGATCGGAGATATTCGTCTTTGGGGGCTCCCGCCGTGGTTCTCGCGAAAGGATGATGGCCCCGGCCCCGCTGCAGAGATTGTGTAAGTTCGCTGACAGGGGCGAGTCAGTATTAAAGGGCACTCTTGTAAAATCCAGTGACGCAACAAAAACACGGCGACATTACTAAACTACTCGTCAGACCTACTTACGGGCAGATAAAGCACACTTGGATGCGAGCAATCATGAAACAACTTGACCGTGACTGGACGAGCATCTCTCATCGACTCCGCAGAGACCGGGCCGCCGCTGTTGTAGTTTTTCTCGCTATAGATCGAGTTGATAGGCCCTATCACTAGGCGCAGGCGGTTGCCTTTCTCGATCTGCCGCGAGATAAACATAAAACGATCGAAGTCATAGCGTAAAGGCTCCTCCGTGCATATGAGTTTTGACTCACGGTGGCTTTCCCGATGACGCGCCCGAATCGAATCGTTACTCAGGAGGATACCGGTGCCATCTGGGCCGATTTCATAGATCGATGCTCGAAAGTCAGTGTCGGGCTGGTCGATCGCAAGCCAAACGGAGAGCTTGAAGAAGCCACTGACTTCTGTGTTTTTGGCAAACGGTAAGCTGTGGTAGACAAGCTGCTTGCCGACTGCGGCATAGATCATGCGCTGATCGGCGCGGCTGTCCGGATCCACGGTGCTCTCAAGCTGCGCATGGTCGACATCGCGCGGATCATAAACATAGTGATCGGGATCACTCTTCGCAGATGGTTTGTCAACGAGCGAACCTGACTTGAATACGTCGGTCGCATTGCCGGTCGAATGCAGATATAGCCGCTCGGAGCGAACTGTGATTGCCTCTAGTGATTCGGCGTACCGCCATTCGTCAGCACCCATGACATAGTACGCTACATTGTTACGCAAGAACTCCGGTTTCGGTCCGCCTTGCATCGTCCAGGCGTACCACTGCAGATGCAACTTCGCTAGGTCAACAACGCTTGAACGTCCGACGTTGAGCCCGCTGAATTCTGTCTTTGGCACTCGCGTGCCGGCATGATCCCAAGGGCCGACGACAAGATAATGCAGCGCACGGCCGGTCGACGTGTTCTTCAAATGCTCCCGATAGTGCATCAGAGCGCCCGGCTGACAGTCGTCACAAGTACCGGTAATCGTAAGGATCGGAAGGGAGAGCTTGGCGTATTGCTCCGAAGTTGGATTGTAGCTGTCCCAGTAAGCATCTTGTTGTGGATGTGAGACCCATTCCTGGAAGATCGCAGACGGGCTGCCGAGTTGCGAATCCAGTTCATTGAGTGGAGTGCCTGATTCGAACCATCTCCTGAATTTCGCCCTCCAGAATGGCTCATTGTCCCAATAGATCTTATCCTGAGAAGTGCGGCCCCAAACCAGCGTCAACCACTTCATCAGGGAAGGCTTTGCAATATTGTTACGAAATGGAAAATCGACCCCGAAGTAAGGTGAAGCCACCGGCGCAATAGTGGCAAGGTGCGGCGGAAACGTCTTTGCCGTAGCCCATTGGGCATAGCCTGCGTACGATCCGCCCCACATTGCCACTCTGCCGTCGCAGTAGGGCTGACCTGCCAGCCACTCCACAACGTCAAACCCATCTTTACCTTCATTGATAAAAGGCCAAAACATTCCGTCGGAGTTGCCACGCCCCCGAACATCCACTGTGAGAAATGGATAACCGTTCGCCGCAAAGTACACGCCTACGTCATGATAAGTCTGCCCAATGTATGGTGTTAGCGTGAAAATAACCGGCGAGGGTCTCTTATTCTTTGGGAGATACAAGGTCGCATTTAAGTGAACGCCATCACGCAGCGGTATTCTTACGCCCCACTGCAAGTACACCTCGGTTGCCATGTTACGACCTCGAAAGGAGTCTTCGGGAACGCCCCGACCAAGTTGTGGATCAACCAGTTCCACCTCAATCTGTCTCATTGTCGAACCTCCGTGTGTAACTTTTTTGCAAAACGAAGCGGCTCGCGATGCGGGTCCGAGCTGTTCATCTGGATAGCTCGGCGATCGTTACCACGACCATGTACCAATGGCCAGTATCGGTTACGACCGTTTCCAATCATTCAGCCCCACACGGTTCGCATGACCCGCAGCCAGTTTCCGCCTAATATCTTGCGGACATCATCGTCACTGTAGGTGCCCCGTTCCAGTAGCCGGTAGGTCAGGTTTGGCAAAGTTCGAGGAGTTTCAATACCGATCGGATAGTGGTGGGGCGGTGGCGGGTATGCCGTACCCCAGACGCCCCTGCGGACCGCTTCATTATAAGCGCGCATGGCCATCTCATTGCTCGCGACGCCGGATTGACCAGGATAGTAATCGATACCAAGACCGACATGATTTACTCCCACACGTTGCGCGATGGCGTCAATGTGCGCGATGAACTCGTCCAATGACGGCGTGGTTGTGCCAGCCACCATCGCGGGGAAGCCGACGATGCCAATTACACCGTCGGATTGCGCGATAGCGTCGATCAACTGGTTCTCGACGTTGCGCGGATTGGCATGAACAGACCCGACGTTCGAATGGGAGAGAATCACGGGTGCGGTGGAGTGTTCGATCGCATCCAGAGCCGTGTGCAGCCCGGTATGGCTGCAGTCGACGATAACTCGGGCTATATTCAGGCGTTCGATGAGCTTGACGCCGAAGCGGCTCAAACCGGCGTTTGCTCTCTCCTCGCAGCCATCGCCGACCCGATTCTTAACGTTGTACGTCAGTTGAATAACACCGACGCCTAGCGCCTTGTATAGATCGATCAAATCGAGATTGTCCTCGACCGGGTCAGTGCCCTGGATATGAAAATAGACCCCTAGTCGGCCGCTCTGTTTGGCGATCTCGATATCGCGGGCCTGCCGCACCAACAACAAGTCATGGCGCTGACGCAGCACGCGATGCCAAGTGGCGAGCCGGTCCAAGGTCGCGCGGGCGTTATCCGTGCTTCCCACCGTGGGGGCCAAAGCGGTCACACCCCCTTCGCGATACCAGTCGATATGGCTGAGATCGTTCATTACTAACGGACAGACCGCATCGATGACAATGCTTTCGGCGTGAAAGTTGAATAAGCTTTCATCTGCCATATGATCCTCTGATTCCGAGTACCTTGGAGACCACACCTAGTGATTGACCTGACCGGAGCTTTGTACCAGGCAGAGTGAGAGTCTACATCACAACTTAGGCCTGCGAAAGCGCACCGGCGGCTGGGCGAAAAGCCGCCACCGGTGCAGGAGGCCGGTAGCCCAACGCCGAGTGAGGTCGTTCGGCTCGTAGCGTTGCGTTCCGCGCCACTGCCCCAGCAACCGTCAAGCGTGTCGTTCCGTCATCGCGTACTGCTGCCGCACACGCTCCACCGCACAACGACGCCACTCTGGGCTTAGAAGCTTCCCGAGGTCACGTCCTTCAGTACCTGCTTCTCCAGCGACAGCTCGGCCACCAGTCGCTTCAATCGCGTGTTCTCCTTCTCCAGGTCCTTCATCCGCTTGGCCTGCTCCAACTTCAATACTCCATACTCCTTCCGCCAGCGATAAAAAGTTTGTACCGTGATGTCCGCTTCGTTGCAGGCTCGTGGTGTGGTCTTGCCGTTGCCGATGCTCACTTCAATCTGCCGCTGCAAGGTTACGATTTGCTCTGGTCTGTACCTCTGGATCGCCACAACCGGCTTCCTCCTCGGTGGATTCTCTCATTCCACTTGTTTCAAAAACGGCCGGCCACGACAACCTCACCTACATTCAGCGTCCAAAAGCACGACGCTCGTTTGGACTGGCTCTTGAGACTGCCGGACTCTGACCTTGTAGGTCTGGTTGCGCAGAACAAGAACATGACGTGGAAACTGCTTGCTATTCGTGCGCGCCATATTCGCCTAGGCTTAATGGCCAAGTACTGATTTCTGACGTTTTCCTAAAAGGTAATCCAGTCCCACCGGGCATCTCTGCTACGCACAATACCCTCTTATTGCACTCATTTGTACCAGACCTGAAAGAAATTTATTGCTCGCGTTCGTGTCGCGATTCCGTGATAGACTCGCAATCGCTTAACATTGTTCTCGCTATACCGACTGGTGTTCGGTTTGGGGGAGTGCGTGGCTGACGATTTCATTTCCGCAGTATCGTGGCCGGTTCCGCCTAGTCATTACAATCCGGACACGAGCATCGCGGACCTGCCCGACGAGGAGTTAATGGTAAACGTCAGGGCGGGGAACAATCACGCCCTTGCCGTTCTAATGAAACGCCATGCGCACTCCGTGCTTGCCGTCGGGCGTCGCGTCCTGCACGATCAGGGCGCGGCGGAAGAGTTAGTACAGGATGTATTCCTGCGTGTGTACCGACACGCACGCATGTTCGATCCGCGACGTGGCACATTACGCTCTTGGCTTATTACGATAGCCTACAACGAGGCCTACCGCACTAGGCATCGTCTGCAGGTTCGCCACATTTATGACGACCAAACGGTTGCCGACTGCTTGGAGGTCGTTGAAACTCCATCCAGCCCTGAGTACCACGTGCTTCTCGCGCAGAGCGAGGACAAATTGCGTCAGGCGTTTAAAGGCCTGAGCCCCAAACAAGCGCAGACTCTGGAGTTGTTTTTCTTCGAAGGCCAGACGCTGCGCGATATTGCCGAGACGACTGGCGAAAAGCTAGACAACGTGCGCCATTATTATTACCGGGCCCTCGAGCAGATGAAAGAAGTCATCGCTCGACATCATATAGAGATCATCTCATGATTCGAAAAGGTACACAGAACGCGTGGAACGATCACGAGGGGCATGCGCCCCTCTGCGCGCTTGCCAGTTCCGGTGCGCTGACTGCAGAGGAGTGGCGCATGCTTGCAAGGCATGTGAAGCTCTGCACAGCTTGCCGTCAAGCGTTAACCCAGTATCAGGAGATTGCGAATTTTGGGATGGCGCTGATTGCACCCCGCGACGTTAGCCTAGATGTCGAGACCGAGTGGTCGCCTGAAGCTGCGGTTGCCAAACTTATGAGTACCCTGGAATCGGGGGAAGGTCCATGTGTGCCCACTTTGCCTGCCGCCGCTGCGGTATCGAGATGGGAACGCCTGTTGGGCGGCATTACCCTCGTGCGCCTCAGCCCTGCTGTGCGCTATGCCGCAGCAGTGCTTTTGTTCGCGGCGGTCCTAATTGCGACCTACGGCGTCCTCGCTGGATCGCGACGCCAGACAGCAGCAGCGCGGACGGACGCTGATTTGGCACTCTCACGCCAACGATCGTTTTTTGAACAGCGATTGCAGTCCAACACCGCCGAGATAGCTCGGCTTAGTCGGGAACTCCAATACCAGAAGGCCGCGGCCCGTGAACTCGAAGCGCAGCACGAGGCCGATCATAAGATGAGAGACCAGAGGGAGAGGCAATTCGCAAGTCAGAAAGCTGAAAATGCGACGTTGCAGGCGCGAGTTGAATCGCTGCAGAATGAAAATATCGAAGTGGCCGCCAAGAGAAGGGACTCCGAGGCCAGGATCGCTGCGCTCCAACAGTCGCTGGACAAAATGGGCAATCAGCACGTGGCAGACTTGCTACAGAAAGCGAAGCTCGAAGCTGATATTGCTAGCATGGCGCAACGGCCCCGCCCTACGGAGGTCGTTGAGGCGCGCGAGACAATTTCAGAGGATCCCGACCTCCGTGCGCTTATGGGGGCTCGCGATCTGTTCATTGCCGACGTCTATGACATCGATAAGTCCGGTCGGCGGCAGAGGCCTTTTGGTCGAATCTTCTACACGCGCAATAAAGAGCTGCTATTCTATGCATTCGATCTGCAGGAGCAGCCCGACGCGAGGCCGACGAGCACCTTTCAAGTCTGGGGACGCCGAGGATACGGCGATACTCATCCCGTCAATATGGGGGCGATGTACCTTGACAGCAAAATCAGCAATCGGTGGGTACTCATAAAGGACTGCAACGCGCGTGCTTTGTCACAGGTCGATGCCGTGTTCGTCACAATTGAACCGCGCGGCGGTAGCAAGGTTCCCAAGGGACGGCAACTCCTTTACGCCTCTTTGCGCAACGTGGCGAATCATCCTTAGGTGCGGAAGAGTCTTTAGCCGGGACAACTTCGAACGAGCCGACCACGGCCGGTGTTATGCCTGTCTTTCCGCTTAGTGGACAATATCCTGCGGCAAGAGAATTGCTGTGGCGCGGTACAGTTTCATGGAATGGGCGGGTATATCAAAGTGAGTCAATGCTGAGGTCACTTCTATGCAATCCGCCCTTCGCATCTTTATCCTGTTGCTCCTGTTGATCGCGCTGATGAGTGCGCAGAGTCCAAACGCTACGCTCACTGGCCGTGTCGCCGATCCGACGAACGCGGTTATTCCTAACGCAAAACTGGACATCATGAACCTAAACACGGGCGTCCACCGAATCGGCGAGACGAACAGTGAAGGCTCTTTCGTTGTGACTAGTCTGTCGCCCGGACCGTATCGGATCCAGGTTTCGAAGAATGGCTTCAAGACAGTAGTGCGCGAAGACGTCGTCCTGCGTGTGCAAGACGTAATCGCCTTGAATTTCACGCTCCAAGTCGGTTCCGCCTCCGAAAACATTACCGTAACGGGTGGTGCACCGCTGGTCAATACCCAAGATGCGAGCGTGGGCACAGTCGTGGACCACAACTTTGCGGAAAACATGCCGCTGAACGGACGAAGCATTCAGTCTTTGATGGAGCTGACTCCCAACGTTACGATGGCGCCGACATCCTACGGCAGTCAAGGACAACTCAGCGCGGCAGGCCAGCGTAGTGACGCGAACTATTTCACCGTCGACGGCGTCAGCGCAAACTTCGCTGTTAACCAGGGCGACGACGAAAATATTAACGCAACCTCCGCCGGAGCATTGCCGGCAGTGAGCGCCACCGGGGGGACCAATGGCCTGGTCTCCGTCGATGCTGTGCAAGAGTTCAAGATACAAACCTCTACGTTTGCGCCGGAATTCGGGCGGACTCCGGGCGCGCAGGTGTCCATCGTCACGCGCTCCGGGACCAACCGGTTTCACGGAACTGCCTTCGAATATCTCCGAAATGGCATCCTTGATGCTCCATCCTGGTTCGTGGATTACAACAACCTAACCAAGCCCATAATAAAGCAGAACGACTTTGGCGGTGTATTCGGCGGGCCCATCCTCAAGGACCGCCTGTTCTTCTTTTTCTCGTATGAAGGACTGCGTTTGCGCCAGCCAAATAGCAAAACGGAAGTAGACCCATCTGCGGCCGCCCGGAGCGAGGCCCCGGCGAGCATCGCGCCGCTGCTGAACGCGTTCCCGCTGCCGACGATCCCCACAAGCGATCCGCTGTTGGGCATCTTCTCCGGAAGCTATGCGGATCCGTCAACGCTCAATGCGGTCAGCCTTCGCATGGACTACACGCCCACGAACAAGATCAGCTTCTTTGGACGCTATAATCATGCCCCATCGAATTCGACCTCGCGCGGCACCGCCGCTTTCTATACGCTTAGTACTAAGGCCTACGTTACTGCGAATGTGGACACCTTCACTGCGGGAACAACCGTCACATTTAAGTCTAATCTCGTGAACGACTTCCGTTTCAACTTCAGCCGCGCGACCAGCGTAAACGACTCTCTCGCAGATGATTTTGGCGGTGCCGTGGTTCCGCCTCTGTCATACATGTTTCAGGCGGCTCCGGAAAACAACCAGAATGAAGACGCCTTCGGCGCGCTTTTTGTCCCGGATTTCAACGGTTACTTTTACGGTCCATTTAGCCCCGAAAGTCGCCAGCAGCAACTCAACTTTGTGGACGCGATCAGCTGGACAAGCGGCCCGCACAGCATGAAGCTGGGCTTCGATTATCGGCGTCTGACGCCAATTGAAGGTGCCGGCACCTATCCTTATGTCCAATTTCCGTACTTTTCAGGCATCGCAGGAGCTCTTTCCGGCACCTCGTATTTTGGTGCGATATATGCCTGGGGCCTCACCGTGCTGCGGCCTCTTGTCGAGAACTTGTCATTTTTCGGTCAGGACTCGTGGCAGGCTACACGGAGTCTGAATGTGACTTACGGCTTGAGATGGGAGTACAATCCACCGCCTCACGACACGAGCGGTCATCCCTTCTACACGGTCGAGAGTCTGAATGATCCGGCCAATGCCGCGTTTGCGAAAGTTCCGCTCTGGAGCGCTACCCATCGCAATTTTGCTCCGCGTATCGGTGCTGCTTACAAGCTACGGAAAACCGCGGGCCGCGAGCTGGTGCTGCACGGTGGCGCTGGTATCTTTTATGATTTCGGGAATAATACCGCCATAAACGCTGCATATAACCCTCCGTATACCGTATTCAAGTATTTCAGCAACGCGCCGTTCCCATTGAGCACTGCGGACGCTGCTCCCCTTCCTTACACGCTCAATCCTCCGTACGGCCGCGTGCGGTCATTCGATCCGAACCTGAAGCTGCCGCGGAGTTATCAATGGAACGTCAGCCTACAGCAGTCGCTCGGCTCCAGCCAATCGGTGAGTGCGACGTATCTGGGATCGGCGGGTCGGAAACTGCTCCGCGACGAGTTTCTGACTCCAGGCCTGGCGTCGGAGGGCTTGAACCCCGATTTTACGGGTGGCATTGTGGTCACGACGAACAACGGTTACTCCAACTATAACGCCCTACAGCTGCAATATGAGCGACGTCTATCGCATGGCCTTGAGGTGCTGGCATCTTATTCCTGGGCACATTCGCTGGATAACGGGTCGACCCAGATAACGGGTGCGCCTTGGCACACTATTTACAATCCTGACCTGGACTACGCGAGTGCGGACTTTGATGTGCGGCACTCGTTCTCGACTGCTATTACCTATGCGGTACCTTCGCCATCTAAGTCCTCATTGCTCCGCGCGATCGCAGGCAATTGGGCGTTGGACAGCCTGTTTCGGGCTAATACTGCTCTTCCAATAAATGTCTTAACCGGTAATGATCCGTGGGGCATTGGCACTTTCGTTTTTTTCGAAGATCCATACCAACGGCCGGACGCAGTTCCGAATCAACCGTTTTTCCTGTACGGTTCGCAATATCCTGGAGGAAAGGCAATCAACCCAGCGGCTTTCCAGAATCCCACCGGGATGCAGGGAAATCTTGGGCGTAACGCCTTGCGTGGATTTGGCGCGTGGGAGGAGGATCTGGCCGTCCGTCGTGAATTCCCGATCCACGAGCAAATAAAGCTCCAGTTCCGCGGCGAGTTGTTCAACATCTTTAATCACCCGAACTTCGGCAATCCGGGTACACAGGCTACCGGAACCAATTGGTTGACGAGCCCTCTCTTTGGCTTGTCTACGACGACTTACGCTCAGAGTTTTGATGCCGGAGTTGGCACTGGCGCCTTTGGCTCTCTCTACAATATCGGTGGGCCGCGTTCGGTGCAATTCGCATTGAAACTAATATTCTGATTGCGTCGCTAGCAAGAAATAGGCGCCCCGAAGTGACTGTTCTGCCTTGCAGAAGGCAGACGACTGGATTGGGGAGTGAGTCGAGAGTACGGACGCGGCATGCAAAGAGACGACCGCCTGGTACTAGCGGAGATGTGGTGTAATGGCCGTGGAACGAGGCTGACGGGTATCCACCCTGGGACGTAACGGCCCAACTGGAAACGAGAGAATTCCTGTTTGTGCCGGAGGCCTGCGGCTTTTAGGCATACTCGAGCTGTATGATTGGACGCTATTACTTGCTCCAGGATTTAAAAGCTTCGACAAGGAGAAAGTCATGTCAAAACTGGCGTTGCTCGGCGGGCAAGCAATATTCGAGCAGCCGCTCGAATTCAGGTCATTCTGGCCGCCGGTGGATGAGCTAACGGCCCAGAAGCTTCAGCAGCTCTATTATTCAAGAAAGTGGACCGCGTTTGACGAAGCTGAACCAGTTTTTGCGAAAGCTTTCGCCGCCTATCATGGGGCGCAGCACGGCGTATTCACAATCAACGGCACCATTACGTTGCAGTGCGCTCTCGGAGCCTGCGGGATAGGGTCGGGCGATGAGGTGATCGTTTCGCCGCTAACTTGGTACGCCACGGCCATAGCCGTGCGTCACGTTGGAGCGCGTCCTGTATTCGTTGACATTGAGCCAGACACGCTCTGCATTGATCCAGACAAGATCGCGGCGGCGATCAACGAGCGCACCAAGGCAGTCATCCCTGTGCACGCATATGGCTCGATGGCCGACATGGATCGCATCATGTCGATTGCCAAGTGCAATGGCCTTCGGGTGATCGAAGACTGTGCGCACATGCACGGCGGCATCTGGAACGGAAAAGGGATCGGCAGCATCGGAGACGTTGGCTCGTTCAGTTTTCAGTATACCAAGACTATGTCGAGCGGCGAAGGCGGCATCTGCATCACGAATAATGCCGAGATCGCCGACCGGATCTTCCGCATAAAGCAGATCGGCTACGGTGCCGGCGAACTACCACGGCAGGCGAAAAGCGGACCTCCACGCGGCCTTCTGTGCTACAACTTTCGCGCAACAGCCTTCCACACGGTCGTTCTAGAGGAGCAACTCAAATCACTCGATAGCCGCCTGGAACGTTATCGCAAGGCAGTCAGTTATCTTGAAGGGCGCCTAAACAAAACTACCAAGATTCGATTTCAAAAACCAGGTAAGAAGGCACAGCGCCAAGGTTATTTCGGCTGGGTGATGATCTTCGACGACCCTGCATACAGCGACATTCCTGTCTCCGTCATACAAAAGGCGATCGAGGCCGAAGGCCTGTCACTCCTCGCAGCGGAAGGCCCAATCTACCGTCACATTCTGTTCAACGTTGAAAATGAGGGATATCGCATCGACCAACCCTGTTCGGTTACCGAACACGCCTGCTTACGCATGCTTTGGCTGTTACATGCCTACTTGGGGCTCACTGAAGATCAAATTGAGAAAATAGCTGACGCAATTGAGAAGGTTATGACCAACGCGAATGAACTGAGGACGTATGCTAAAGATAGCGAAGGCGTCGTAAACACCGCTCGGTGACCACGCAAAACCGAATTCGAAACGACGAGAGGACTGGGCGGATGAGTTCAGGTGGTTTCGATCACCCAACCAAGGAATCTGTACGAACTAGCTGTACGCCTACTAGACGTGGAAACGAGTTACTGCATCGCATTTTTGGAGATCATCATGGCTATTATTCAAATTGAACAGATCATGCAAACCCATTCCTCCAGCGCCCGCCTGCCCCACGACAAGAAATATGAGAAGGGCGTTGCATTTGCAAACGGGAAATATTGTGCACGAGATGAGGCTGTGATGCCGATATGGGACATGGGATTCCTTCAGAGTGATGCCACCTATGAAGTGGCAACGGTTTA
>Ga0326728_10020689_pt1 | contig 12504 bp, 11 predicted proteins | sample MB3enrmetagenome_FD_207602 | JGI IMG/M metagenome (GOLD analysis project Ga0326728, IMG submission 207602) | Lab enriched peat soil microbial communities from McLean, Ithaca, NY, United States - MB31MN | ecosystem: Environmental > Terrestrial > Soil > Wetlands > Peat | place: USA: New York...
GATTCTTAACTTGAATACCGAAACGTGCGGTCGCTTGGAAAACTGCCGCTAAGCCCTTATCCCATCAATGATTTTCACCTGATCGATTGCGTGGTGATCGGATTGGGAATGAAAAGTCGGCTTCCCGTCAACTGAGCGCCGCTCATTTGGCCGTTTAAAACAGGAAATGGTGGGAAAGTCCCAGCGCCGCGACCGCCCGTGGGCAGGCAGCCGGGCGATGCCGCGGCGACGGCCTTACTTGCACGGCTTCACCTTCTTTATCGCCAGATAGCAGGCATACCAATCGCCCGCCAGAATCTCCTGGCCACGCCTCAGCGTGATTGAGGTGGTTGCGGGTATGTACGAGGCTTTCTTGGAATTGGGAATGCCGTAGCAAATCTCGTCATGGATGAAGCCCCCGACGACGTCCTATACGCTTTGGGCGGGACGACGCTGCGCAGCGCGTCGAGTAAGGACATTATCCGCGGCACAACGGACGACGTGGGCGAGGTCGGCGGCATTAAAGGGCGGCACAATGAAATCGAACGCCCCGGCTTCAATGGTTTCAATGTAAAGCCGCGTGTTCACAAGGCGCGCCACGACGATGACATTCACGGGCAGCGCTGCCTTCCCTGCGAGGGCCAGAATATCGGCCCACGTGCCGTCGGGCAGGTGGGTGTCGGTAAAGACCAGCGGGACGGGCTTCTGAACCCCCACCACGCGCTTGGCTTGGGCTCTCGATTCGGCTTGGATTACCCGCAAGCCTTGGTGCTCCAAAGCGGCCTTGAGGGTGACGAATAACTCCGAGTTATTATGGACGAGCAGGGCTGTGATTCCGTGCAGCATAGGTGCTCCCTAAGAATTGTGTTGTGACCTCGTTTCCCTAAGAAACCAAGCAGGGCCTCTCTAGCCGTGCACCGCATGGCAGTGCTATTGGTTTCTCGCCCAACTTGCACATCCCCGACTCAGCAGGGCTGCCGTGCTCGTTGGGTTTCCTCCCTTAGGACTCTCCGTGACTACTTCAGGGCCACCTTCAAGCTTCTCTTTTCCTGCGTTATGGTCACCTTGTCTTCCCGCGCCAGCCAGCCCACAGCAAATCCGACGAATTCGCCTGAGCCGTCAAGGCATTTTCTAAGTTGGGCCAGCGTTTGTGGGCCTCGATCATTCAATAGGTGCCAAACTCTTCCAGCAGTCTCACCAACTTGCGGTTGCAATTCCACCGTCAACGTACCTCCTGTCCATATACGGCAATTTCGCCGTGAGTTTTAGAGTACTGGCCTACTTCATCCACGGCTTGGTACACAAGTCACCCTGCCCCAATAGTATGCTTTTCGGGGTTTGATGCCCGTCGCTTTGGCTGCCGGGAGTTGCCGGCGTACGGCGAGGTGAACTTACGGCGCGGCACCATGCCTATGTGTGCCACGGGTATTATTCAGTTCATGATGCCAAGCCGTGAGCAAATAGTTTAGTCAGAATCGCGCACTTTTGGCAAACAAAAAGTAATTATGGTGAGGTGGCCGCGTCCTGCACGAATTTCAGGAATGGTCCGTTCCACTAAATCGCAGGGTATGCGCGCTCCCAATCTGCCAAGCCATACCTCTCCAACGAATTCCATTAAGCGGAATCGTTTCTAGTTGCTATTGCTCGTCATGTTCCTGAGCACCAGCACGAGTAAGCGCCCGTCGGAGTGAAACTCTCCTCCCGTCGCGGTCTTGGCCGTGGTCAGTGGATTGGCTGGCGTGACGTGATCCCGCTGCACCACAAGCCCCCTCCCCGAAAGCGTACCATTCACGTATTCGCGTTCTCCGTCGATGGCCGGATCGATCTTGTGCGTCACGGCGCCGGCTTTACGCTGGTCCCGCTCGAATCCGATATCGTGCGTAGCCGCTACGCACCACAGCGGCCGCGCTTCGACCTCATATGGCGATTTCCAGACCCGCAGGTGATTCCGCGACATGGCCACCTTCACCGCCTCGCCGTGCGCGAATCCATAGTCCTGCGGCCGATTGAAAAGGTAGAGCACGCTCATCGGCATCGTCAGGTAGTCCTTCTTCTGGAGCGAGGCCATTAGGCCACTCAATACCGCGTCCCCCTTCGACTTATCCACCTTCACCCAACCGGCGGCTGTAAAGACGTTAACCACCTGGTCCTGCGTTCCTATGATCAGAGCGTTGACCATGTCGCCGGGGTCGCCGTTGGCGTCGGAGACGCGCCGCGGGATTTTGCTCAGCAAATCGGGAGTGATGCCGGCCACGCGGCTTTCCACCGGACCGCCCGGGTTCGCCGCGCTCGCCAGGCCCTCCTTTAGAACTTCGATCTTCACGTGGAAGCTTCCGTCTGCGGTGGAGGCTTCCTTCATGCCCTGATTGATCCCCAGGAATAATCTCCCCGCCACGGGAACATCGTATTCTTTGCTTTCACCCACCGGAAACGCCTGCGCATAGCTGTCAGACCCGATCCGGCCGATCAACGCGCCATGGCCAGCGTCCTTGACGGCATATTGATGAACAAGGTCAGCAAACCCACGTGGCAGCCCTCCGGGGCCGAACGTTCCCGAGGTTCGCATTTTCCCGGTGCGCGAAGTGTCAGCCGGATACGTGATCTGCCCCGTAGCCGTAAATCGCAGCTTCGCGCCTCCGCGCAGGTCGATGTTTGTGTCCACCCATTCCTTTGTCCCGGGCACGTCGATTTCATACGACTTGCCGCTGCCTGCCGTCGCCGAGGCTGTCCGTGCCCACACAGCGGCCCCTAGGCACACCGAGCCCAGCCCACCTAATACCAGTGCTGCAATCTTCGCAGCGTTTCTTGGCTGCGTGCTTTTCATGGTTTGTCCTCGTATTGCGACTGCCTTGTTTGACAATTCGCGTTTGCGAAAAGCATATCTCCGCCCGGGATCTTGCGCAACCGCTGACTAATGGCCCGGCCCGCTGCCGGGTCCGAGTTGCGCCGCTGGTTACCTAACAAAGGCCGTATGATAGAGCGAAGTCGCTAAGCTCTATCGGCACCCACTCGGCGGTCAGCGCCCCGCAGGGCCTCCCGCACACTGTGCAGCAACTTGGCCGTCAGAGATTGGCAACGTGACTCACTAACCCATTCAACGAGTCGGGTAATGAGACAACGGTTGAGGTTCCTTTCTGATGGGCTACTCCTGGCAGCGGCTCAACTGGGCGGAATGGTGACTTGCAAGGGGCAATTCGAGCGAGGGAAATCGCGAGTGGCTAGTCGGTCGCTTTCGGGGGACGCTTACCCCAAGACCGTGTCCGCGGCACGGGACGAAATTCGTACTCATTTATAGTCGCTCCCACTCCCTGAACCTGCCCGTGCCGATTCCATCTCACCACTCGTCCCTTACACAAGAGTTCTAATGGAACACGGGTTACCTCGCGAGGGAGCACCGCCTTGATCGAAATGGAAGTTGCCCGGGGCACACGGATGGGGATTTCGATGAATATTCCGTTGCTGCTGATATCACGGATTTTGCCGGTAGCTTTTCTCAGGCCCCCAGACGGACTCTTCACTGGATTTCAACCGGAAGTTTCAACGGGAAGCGCTGGCCTGTTCGAGGTTGATTCATGAACCCTCCAAGACAGGTCGATTTCAGGATATTAGCCGTTTTCCAGCCGTCCCACAAGTGGTGGCGAGGAGAACTTATTGACTTCCTTCTAGCACGGCCGTCCACCTGATCCAGGCACTGAGGCAAGCAAAGGACGAATCACCTGCCTACCGTCTTTATCTATTGGCTCTATGCCGCCATTTTCCGTCTCCTGTGCTGATCAGAGGGTCAGAGAAGTTGTTCCTGAAATGGACTGGAATGGCGCTAAAGCAGAAGCGGATCGCGTTCCCCGAAAGCAATGGGCCGGTCCCTGGAACCTCGCTAACTCTTTCCTTCCCGTGGGTAGATTGACTCTGTGCCAAGGAGCCTCCAGAGGCTAAGGGAAGAATCGCTTTCGGGGTGTTCCTGCCTGCCTACCTCCGACGCTTTGCCAGGACTGGGTCGCCAAGTGCCGCCTGAAAACGAGGAGGGGCGAGCGGCCATCCTCGTGAAGATGAGCATCACGCCCTCAATGCTCACGGGGCTCCTCGCCGCAGCTCCTCCTTACCTCTTCAAGCTCGTGGCGTTTTTCCTCCGCCTGGCGACTATGTTCGCCGTGGCGGTCAATTTCCTTTCTCAGGTTTTCCTCGGCCCTGTGGATACGCTTGGCGCAATCGCGGTCGTGATCGCAAGACGGCGTCGGCGCCACCAGCAACCATGCTCCTAATGTAGCAACCAACGGAATGCTCTTGCACCATCGTACCTTATCCATTAAGGTTTTCCTCCCGAACAGCAAGAGCGTCGGTCCCTGGACTCCCGGAGTTCGCAGTCCTTAGGGGGGCGCTGAACGCAGAAAATCCGGCCCCGATTGGCCGGCTAGTCCGCTTTATGCCACGTGGTATCGGGATCGTACTGTGTTAGAGTCTTTGCAACCTCAGCGGTGTGCGGCCCCAGGTCTTTTTCGTAAACAATACCGTCTTGATCTACCATGAACGTCATCACTCCCGAGGACCGGTACTCGGCTGGATAGGCCAGGAACGCGAACCCGCCGGTCATCTTCCCATCCGCGATATAGCCCCGTGCGCCACCGGGCGCATTCGCTCCCTGTCCCAGCAGAATTCGAAAATAATAACCTTGAAACGGCTCCGATCGTTGATGGGGACCTTGCGGATACCCCTCAGCCGCAGCGGAGGCCACCAGCGGACCCATGGGACTCTCAGCTTCGCCGGAAGCAGGCTCCCAGTAGAGTCCGTTGTGCTTGTTGGGATCGCTGTGGAGTTTTCGTGCGTACTGCTGGCCGGAGCCGCCGTCGTGAGGCTGCGCGTAATACTCCTTTTCCGCATCGACTAGTTCCCTGCACACTTGAATGGTGGCTAACTCGTTCCTTCCAATCCTTCGATATAGGATTTCTTGCTTGCCGGCGTCGGTATCGAAATACCATGTGCTGCCTTTGTGAACGAGCGGAATGGGCATCGGCCAGTTCTCAGCGCCGATGTACAGCGTGGTCGTTCCATCCGGCTCGGTAACCAAGCGATGCACTTGCTGATATTTCTGGACAAACTCCGCCCGGTTGTTTTTGTCTTCAACCGGATCCCCGGAGGAGATAATCTCTTTCCCGTGCGGGCCCAGAACACCCAGCAATGCCGTTTCGTCATTCACCTGTAGGGCTGCCACCAATGCCTTGCTTGCCTCTGGCGCGGACGCAAAGGTCTGCTGGCCCGGCTGTTGAGCACCGCCGGGAACCGGAAAATACGCTATCCCGGCCGCGAGGATCGCAAAGGCGGCAAACCTGGCAGCGCCGCCCCTTGGAAGCACTTCGACATGGCACTTTTCGCAAAACATTGCCTTTACCTCCTTCTTTACTTACATGTTTCGGCTGAACGCCCCCATCATCGAGTCAACAGGGAATCAGTGGCGCCCGCTCCCTCCACGCTTCCCACCACCGCCGCTCTTGCCTCCGCCGCCACTCTTACCTCCGCTGCGCATGCCTCCGCTCATACTCGCTTTGCCGCGTGAAGAAAAGCTTCTTGCATCGCCACCGCGGGTAATGCCACCAAAGGCGCCGGTGCGAGTCCCGGCTCGTGCGGACGGAGCAACGGAGCGGGCCCCCGACCGCGCGGGCGGAGTGACAGACCGAACCCCGGCTCGCGCCGACGGAACAGCAGAGCGAGTGCCGGCTCGTGCTCCCGGGGCAAAGGAGCGCCCTACCGACGGGCTATAACCGCGCAAGCTGCGGTCCCCGCGAGCGAAAGGCGCAGTGCCCCGGTAACTCCCGTGGAAATAGGCGTTACGATCATAAAACGTGTGGGTGCGGTAAACATACCGCCCGCCATGATAGAACAGCCCTCCCCCGTGGCCCCAGTGCCAGCCCCACGCAGGCCATCCCCAACCAAAATGAAAGAAGGGGAAAATGTTAAACCCAATGCCGAAAGAAATGAACGGCGTGGAAATGGCCCACCAGGGGTAGAATCCCGGCCAAAGTGGAACGGGATATCCATAGACCAACTCGGGATTATATTCTGGCACATAAATGACCTGCGGATTGGCCGGTTGAATGGCAACCGTGCCACCCTGGTTCGTCACGGTTTCCTGCGGCGTACTTTTCAGATTCCCTGCCTGCTGGGCCTTCTGCCGCATGAACTGGATGGCGTCCATTACGTCCTGCGGCTGATTGACATTCGCATCCCCCAGCTCGGACGTCCACGAGATGTCCTTGTCCATATTCGCAAGCACAGAAGGGAATTGCGTCAGTGCTTTCACACTGGGATCCCAATCCTGCTGATTGACTGCGTCCCCTAACGCCTGGCCTTGCAGATTCGGATTCTGCTGAAGGAAACGGTCGGCTTCGACAATCTGTGTAGGATACGCGGCAGCCGCCAGAATCTGTGCTACCAGCGCATCTGGGTATAGCGCAATAGGTGCTACCAAATCTTGCAACTGCTGGGGCGTCAACTGCGCGGGTTGCGGTTGCTCCGGCGCCGGCGGTGGCGCCTGACTTTGTGCCCCTGGTACACCCATCGCACAGGAGCAAGCCCGCACCCGCACCGGATTTACCACTAATGCGGCTACGCACAAAACAACGGAGGTCAGAACCATGTTGCGCGAAACATTCATTCTCATCGCGATCCTCCTGCTCGTTCTGCTCTTGTCTTGCAATTTGTGTTATCTAATTCGGATTTCCGTTCTTCAAATCCCTACTCGTTGAGAAGCCTGAAACGCCGGGACTTGAGTTAGAATTCGGTTTTTAGACTCACGGCTGATTGCAGCATACACCTGGCCGCCCCCGACTACAATGTCCGGCCGGTTTTCAGTCTTGGTGCCTTCCAGCATGCTACAGCTTGAATGTCTCAAATCCCGAACCTGTCGCTTCTCCGGCGGATGCCTCTGGCAAGCGGTGGATCAAATTGTGACTGCGCCCGGCAGCCTACCTCGTAACCCTGCTCGAAGATCGCCATAGATTGTTCATCGGGCTCCCCTGCCAATTCTGGCTGGTGAACCTCCAGGTACAGTCGCTTGAGGCACTGCCATCCGGCAATTAATTTCGACTTTGAGAGCCACATGGCTGGATTCGAGCCACGCCGATCAGGTAGTCCAAGAGCACTTGAAACGCCTGTCCGGCACGGGTGTCAGCATGGTTTCCTAGCGGCGTGAGCCTGGGTTAATCTCGTGAGGATCCGCGTTGCGCCATCAATGCTCATGCTGCTCCTCGCCGCAGCTCTTCCTCACCTCTTCAAGCTCGTGGCGCCGTTTGTCCGCTTGTCGGCTATGCTCGCCGTGGCGGTCAATTTCCTTTTTGAGGTTTTCCTCTGCCTTGTGGATACGCTTTCGACAGTCGCTGTCGCGATCCGCCGCACCTGTGAGAGTGGCACCGCTAATCAGCAACACTACTCCTAATGCCGAAACGAACAGAATGTTCTTGCATCGTTTTACCCCATCCTGCATGGCTTCCTCCTGTACAAGATCCCCGGCGGCACTTAGACGATTTGAACCCTTCGCCCTCCGTTCGCAAAGCGAGGTCCTGGGACCTGCCTTCAGCATTCAAAAGCGAGGTCGCCCGCGTAATTCCCCTCGTCCTTGTTAAAACGACATGGTAACTGCGATCCCTATGCCCGGGTAATTGCGGTCGTATAGGTAGTACCCATCGCCGGTGTAATCAATATACACATCGTCGGTCTCGTACCACAGCGGAGGCCACGATTCCGGCCACGGATCCATGAAGGTAACCCAATAGCCGTCGTATTGGAAACGTGGATATCCGCCGACGAAGAGCATCGGAAGGGCGTTGATACGGAAGAAGTGCTCCCTGCCGAAGTAGAGTCTGAAGCGATTTTCTGGAATTCGGTAGCCGTTGTAGCCGCCCCGCTGCTGCCAGGTGCGGTGCTCGTTTGCCCACGAACCGGCGCGAGACTGGAGGAAACCGCTGCGCACCTGCCCTTGGTGTTGCGGGACGCCGCTATGGTGGACGCCGCCATGGGTGGGCCCGGTGGCTTGGACGCCGCCATGATAGACGCCGCCGTAGGTTGGTTGCGGCCGTTGCGCAGCTCTGCTGACCGGCTGCGGATGCTGTTGCTGGGCGGGTTTCCCCTGCTGACGTTGCTGCTGCGCGGGCTTCATCTGCTGATGTTCCTGCCCCTGTTGCGGTTTAGCTTGCTCCCTTTCCTGTTGCTCACGCTGAGCGTAGGCAGGAGCAATGGTTCCGAGAAGAAGGAACAGAACTCCTGTGACGATAAGACCAACTGTTTTCATAGGTGTTGCCTCCATTACTGTGATTTCATGGCCCCTCGCTCGCCACGTCGGGCACGCTTGCCGTTTCCGGTCAGTGCTCCAGGCGATCGACGAATTCGATGACATCCCAATTGCGGTGGCACGGGAGCCGGTGACCGAGAATGGCATATCTGGAGCGGCCCAACGAGATGATGATCAAGCGCCAGAAGTACTAGCTCCAATCGATTCGCGACCCCCAGCTTGCCGATAATCCCCCTAAGGTGGTGCCTGACGGTGCTCGCGCTGACGCCAATTCTCTGTCCGCTTTCCTTGCTTGTATAGCCCGCGAGGACTGAAGCGATTATCTGCTTTTCGAGGGGGGTCAGGCTGAGGTTCTTCCTGTTCGGTTCGATAAAAGCTTGCCTTACGATCCACGGCTCAGGACAGGAGGGGTCGTCCAAGGGAAACCTCCGTGATGAAAGAAAAAGTCAGACTACGCCTGAGAACACCCCAAGTCAAGGGGCTTTGCCACGGATTTGCCAGGAGCGAGCTGGGGACGCCATGGAAGACTTCCTGGTAGGAAGCTGCTACTAGGCTGATCGCAGACAGAGTGGCCTTCCGAGAGACATTGCGAGGGTAGTTTCCCAGGGCTCAATCTTCACTTGCTGGAACTCTCGGCAGCAGACGTTACGGAGTCAAAGGCCCAGCCTCGAGGGGCCTTCTTCCAGCGTCAGCCGGGCCAGCTTGTCCAGACCCGCGCGATCCAGCTTCTCGAGGTAGCCCTTAGCAGTCCACTGCCAGCGCTACCGGCCGGCAGGTTGCTTGCGAAACACGTGTATGAGAGAATACCCGCGGCATTATCTCTTCCGAATGAACGTATCTTGGCAAGAGCCGAGAATTCAGGGGAGGAAATCTCATGCGAATATTCCGTCAGGTTCTTTACGGATCTGTTATGTGCTTTCTCGTTCTCCTGTTGGGAGCCACCGCGCTCCTGGCAAAATGTGGCCATCTCAAGTTACTTGTAACCCCAAAACAGGCGTACGTATTTGTTGACGGTGTGCCGCTAGGGCCGGGAAGCCGGGTTATCTGGGCTGAGCCGGGTGAGCATACGCTGGCTGTTTACAACTATGGTTACAAACCCTACACTGCGAAGTTCACAGCGGAGAGCGGAAAGACCTCAAGTCTGTCGGTGGCGCTGGAGGCCATTGCCGGGAACGCACCAGCCCCTTGGGGGCGGATCGAGCTCAAGGGCCCTGTGGGCGGCGCGGTGCTCTTGAACGGGACTACGCTGGACTTCTTCGTCGGCAACGTGGGTGAGTCCACCGGCGGGAAGCGACGACTGCTGGTGCCCCCCGGGGATTATCAGCTCACGGTTCTTGGCTGTTGCTCGGGAACAGTCTATTCCGGGCCGATTACTGTCGGCGAAAACCAAGCAACGATTGTCCCCCTTCCCAATCCAGCAGGGAAAACGACAGGCGACTGGCCAGAGGGCAAGTCTCTGGGCGCCCTGCCACGCTTCCAGGCATCAGGCGCCAGCGTCACCGTGGCCGTGGCCAAACCGACGGCGCAGGTAACGGCCGCGTCAGCCACGATTGATTGCGGGGCTTCGACCCAGCTGAATTGGTCCACGACGGACGCCCCGAAGGTCGAGTTGAGCGGCGTTGGGCCCCTGGCCGCCTCTGGCCAGCAATCCGTCCAACCCTCCCAGACCACCGACTACAAGCTGACGGCCACCGGACCTGGCGGCGTAACGACCGCCGACGCTACGGTCAACGTGGCTACGAACATCCAAAGCACGCTGAGCGCAGAACCTGCTGAGGTTCGTTACCACAAGGTCGGCGACCAAGTCCAGGAGCAAGGGAGCGCTACGCTCACTTGGTCTGCGCCTGGGGCTGCCACTGCCTCGCTGGATCCCTTCGGTTCAGTCGCGCCCAGCGGTAACCGCACTGTTCAACCTGTACCCAGCAAAACCGAGATCGGTCCGGTGGACGAAACCATCACCTACACGCTCCGCAGTTCCAATGCCTGCGGAGGATCAGACACTAAAACCGCAAGCTTGCACGTTGTGGGGTCCATCGATGCAGCGCGGCCGGCGGTGAGTGAAACTACACTGGTGACCCGGCTCACGTTGAACAGCATTTACTTCCCCTACGACTTACCGAGGACGTCGGAACCGCAGGGCGGCTTGGTTCCCAGCCAGTCGGCACGCGCGAGCGAGGTCTCCGACAATTTCAAGCAGTATCTGCAGATCCATCCTGAGGCTCATCTGATTCTGGAAGCGCACTGCGACCATCGCGGGAGTGTCGAGTACAACAAGAAGCTGTCCGAGCGCCGCGCCGACCGTGTGAAGAACTTCCTGGTCGAGAACGGCATACCTGCCGCGAGTATTGAAACACACCCCCTCGGCAAAGAAGATAACCTCAAGAACAAGGACATTCTTGAACTGCTGGACCAGAATCCGAATGTGACTCCGGAAGAAAAGACACGCGTGCGGCGCAATCTCACTGTCTTCCGAATGGCTAACAACCGGCGGGTGGACGTTCGCCTCAGTACTACCGGTCAGACCTCCCACCGCTATTACCCTTACAACTCCGACGACCTGAAGGTGCTGTTGGGAGAACCGAAAGCCACTACCAAGAAGACGCCTGCCAAGAAGTAACCTTGTGACCCTTTGCGGGGGCCGCCTCAAGCAGCCCCCGCGAGGGTGGCCCCATGAGGATTTGCCTCACTCAGGGTGTCTGTCTGCTCGCCGTCCGTTGCAAGTCGGCATTTCCAGTCGGCATTTCCAGACGCGTACCTCGCGCGGGCACACGCTTCACCAGATGCTGAGATAGAAAAGGCTACCAGGGAGCTTCAGCTCGTTCGAGTCTTTGGACTGTTCGGCCAAGGCCTACCGAAACCTGTCCTCCCACCGCAGATGGGTGGCAGTTTTTCCCTTCCCTTTGTGCGTCATGCAAAAATGGTCTTATATCTGTGCGCCACGCCTTAGGCAGGCTTGGCCGCGCCGCAACTGCGGGTCGTTCGAGCGGAGACCGGAGACATGTTGGCCACCCATCTGGCATCGACTCGCTCTCATGGCCGCTCGGAGCACATATCCGGCTTGCCCCAGACTCAAGCCGCTTGGAGCTCTCCCGTGCAGTGGGGGCAGCGGGTGGCTTTGAGAGGGATGCCGCCCGATATACAGTAGGGGCATTCCTTCGTCGGCGGCGCTACGGGAGCCGGTTGCGGCTTCATCATCCGGTTTACCTGCTTCACCAGCAGGAAAACCACGAAGGCTACGATCAGAAAATCAATCACCGTGTTGAGGAACGTGCCATAACTGATCACGGCGGCTCCCGCCTTCTTGGCATCCGCCAGCGAGTCGTAGTGCCTTCCTGACAGGTTAATGAAAAGGTTCGCGAAATCCACGTGCCCCAGGACCAGCCCGATCGGCGGCATGATGATGTCATTCACCACCGAGCTGACGATCCTCCCGAAGGCCGCGCCGATAATGATGCCGACAGCCATATCGAGCACGTTGCCACGCATTGCAAATTCTTTGAATTCCTTCAGCATATTCTCTCCCTTTGGTTATGAATCAGGTTAGCTCGCTCTGACATGCGCGTGTTCCCACGAGCTTACTTCGCGGCAGTACCGAAAGTCAGCCGAAGTCCCGTGGAGAAGAGCACGTCATTCGCCTTCTTCCCAGGCGGCGGGTTGCTGAGGTAATAGTCGTTGAACGACGTTTGCCAACTCAAGAGCTTGGTCAGCTTGGTAACCAGGCCCGCGCTGATCGTGGTGCGGTAATTTCCCGTGTAAGACAGGTTGGGATAGAAAAACACCGCTTCGTTGAAGGACGAGGAGGCGAGGAACTTGCGCGTGAGAGTCTCGCCCAGCAGGACTTCCGCGGAAGACCGATTGAAGGTGGTGAAGAATTCCCGGTCGAAGGTGCCGCCCGCCAGCACGTCGAACGTCGTGAGATTGTTCTTGATCGCATGGTAGCCGCCGCCCGCCCCGATCACCGTCCGCAAATCGAGGTCCTGGAAGCGATCGTTGAACAGATCCACCGTGCCGAAAGCGAATGACCTGTCGCTTATGTTCAGGTCGTAGCGGACTCCCCCGGCGATGGACTGGGCAGTCGTAGCCGTCACCCCGTTCACCTTGCTGCGGGAGAACGCCGAGTTGGTGTAGAGGGTAATCTTATCCCTCGTGGCCGCGCGCACCGCGTTCAGCCCGAAGGTGAAATTGCTGCTGTCCGAGTTGCCGCGGACCAGGCCCAGCCCGGTGTCCAAGCTGCCGCCCCACAAATC
>Ga0326728_10020690_pt1 | contig 12504 bp, 10 predicted proteins | sample MB3enrmetagenome_FD_207602 | JGI IMG/M metagenome (GOLD analysis project Ga0326728, IMG submission 207602) | Lab enriched peat soil microbial communities from McLean, Ithaca, NY, United States - MB31MN | ecosystem: Environmental > Terrestrial > Soil > Wetlands > Peat | place: USA: New York...
GATGCTCAGAAGGAAGGATTCGGCGGCAAATCCAAGCCAGTTTACGACCTGGACTCGGTGCTGCTGGTTTGGCTGATCCAGGCCATGCGGTCGGGCATCGAGTACAAAATGGGGCCGCGGACAGTCCAGAGCACGCCATTCGATTTCTTCCCCGGCGCCGTCGTGAATCCCTACAAAGTTAACGAGTCCGACCAGATGATGCAATTCTACAAAGCGCAACTCAAACTTACGGTGGGGGCGCAGTTCATCATCACCCAGTTGGGATACAACATCCGCAAGCTCAGCGAGTTGAAGCACTACTTGACCCGCGAGGGTTTAGGCGACCGCCCTATCCTCGCCAATGTTTATGTTCCTACCGCCAAGATTGCGCAGATGATGCAGGCGGGGGAAGTGGCTGGCTGCGTCATACCGGACGAGCTCATTCGGCGCCTCGAGAAGGAGAAGAAACCTCAACGCCTGGAGCGCGCGGCACTAATGGTCGCCGCCGCGAAATCACTCGGCTTCGCCGGAGCCCACGTGGGCGGGTTTGGCCTCACGCACAAAGACTTCATGACCATTGTCGAGCGGGCCGAAGCCCTTTCGGGCGAGTGGCGGAACAAGCTGGACGAGTTGATCTTCCCCTACCCCAACGAGTTCTACCTGCTGCCGCAGGCGGCCGACGGCTTGAGTGACGGCACCGGCGAGTATCAGGTCACTCACACGAAACCGCACGCCACCTTTGTCCAGTGGCTGTCCAAGCAGGTACACCGGCACCTGATCGCAGAGGGTTCTGTCGGCCACCGTTTCTTCAGCGCCCGGCTGAAGCCCAATGGGGACGGCGTCCCGGGGACTTCCTGGCGCCACGGCCTGTGGTACTGGCTGCTGGAGCCTTCCACGCTTTATCGCAAAGCCACTTTGGGCTGCCGAAGCTGCGGCGATTGTCTCCAGGACCACCTCGACTACGCGGGCTGCTCAATGCGCTGGTGCTACAAAGAGCTTCGCAACGGCCCTTGCGGAGGTTCGAGAGTCGATGGAACCTGCGAGGCGCGCCCCGAGCAGCTTTGCATTTGGAACGTGATCTATAAGGGCGCCTTGGCCGTCGGCGACGATCCCCGTAAGTTCGCCCGCACCCTCATTCCACCCCGCGACTGGTGCCTGGACAACACCAACGCTCTGGCCAATCGCATGGCAGGGTTGGACAACGTCTGCAAGAGGAAAGATCTTCAGGCGGGGGTCCCGGCTCAGAAGGTATAATCGGGATTCTCTCGGTTCTCTGTGGCAGGGGCGCATGGCCATGCGCCCCTGCGGAACGAAATCCATTTCTGCCAGGAGGAAGACTGATCCCGTGCTCATTATCGGTGAACTCATTAATTGCACTAGAAAGAAGGTCGGAGAAGCGGCGCAAAAGCGAGACGCGGAGTTCTTCAAAGAAATCGCCCTCAGGCAAGCCAACGCCGGGGCGAGCATGCTGGATGTGAACGGCGGCCTGCCGGGTCAGGAAATGGAAGTCCTGCCTTGGCTGGTGAATATCGTCCAGGAAACAGTCTCCATCCCACTCTGCCTGGACAGCGCTGACCCTGCCGTCTTGCGCCGCGCCCTGCCGCTTTGCAAACAGCGCGCGATGATCAACTCCATCACCGATGAGCCGGCGCGCCAGCAGGCCCTGCTGCCTCTTCTGAAGGAGTTTCGCCCCAAAGTGATCGCATTGTGCCTGGGCGAAGCGGGGCCACCCAACACCTCGGCCGAGCGTGTGTCGACCGCCATCCGCCTCGTTGACCGGTTGACCGCGGGAGGATTCGTCCTGGACGATCTATACGTCGATCCTTGCGTGCTCCCCGTCAGCACTGGGCCGGAACATGGCAAAGGGCTCGTGGAGGCAACAGGCCTCATCAAAGCCCGGTATCCGGGCATCCACGTCAGCGCCGGCATCAGCAACGTCTCCTTCGGCCTTCCGATGCGCAAGCTGCTCAACCAGGCACTGCTCTTATTGTTGATGGCTCAAGGCCTGGACACCGCCATTGTGGATCCCTGCGACCCGCAATTGATGGGCAATATTCGCGCCGCCGAGGCCCTGTTGGGACGCGACGAGTTCTGCGCCGACTACATCCAGGCCTTTCGTGATGGAAAGCTGGGAGCTGCGTAAAAGCAGAAAGCAGAAAGCAGAAAGCACAGCTCCCTCCAGGCGGCGAAGAATCGACTGACAACTGACAACTGAAAGCTGATAGCTGATAGCTGGAGGACAACCGTGGCAGCAACTATTCTGGATGGCAACAAGATTCGCGACCAGATCAAGGCGGAACTCGCCGAACAGATTCAGGACCTGAAACGCGCCGGCATCACACCGGGGCTGGCGGCGGTTCTGGTGGGTGTGAATCCTGCTTCACAAATCTACGTTCGCAGTAAAGTGAAGACCTGTGAGTCCCTGGGGCTTTACAGCGAGAAAATCGAGCTGCCCGCCGACACCACACAGGAGCGTTTGCTGGCGTTGGTGGATTCGTTGAATCAGCGTGACGAAATTGATGGCATTCTCATCCAACTGCCCCTGCCGCCCCAAATCGATTCCAAGCGTGTACTCGAGTCCGTGGACCCGGCCAAGGATGTGGACGGGTTCCATCCCATCAACGTGGGCCACCTCGTTGCTGGGACTCCCGGCTTGGTTCCCTGCACGCCCGCCGGGATCATCGAGATTCTTGTACGCAGCCAGATTCCCATCAAAGGCGCGCGCGCCGTGGTGGTGGGACGCAGCGACATCGTGGGAAAGCCCGTGGCCATGCTGCTGCTTCACCAACATGCCACGCTGACCGTTTGCCACTCGAGGACGCGCGACCTCCCGGCCGTAGCGCGCGAGGGCGATATCCTGGTGGCCGCGATGGGCAAGCCCGCTTATGTGACCGGCGAATTCATCAAGCCCGGCGCTACTGTGATCGATGTGGGCATCAATCGCCTGACCACGGCCGACGAGATTCGCCGCATTTATCACGATCCCTCCGGCCCACTCGCCGACCTTGCGGCCAAAGGGTCTGTCCTGGTAGGTGACGTGCAGCCTGAAGACGTGAAGGAAAAGGCAGGCGCCTATACACCCGTGCCCGGCGGCGTCGGTCCGCTCACCATCGCCATGCTGATGTCGAATACCGTTCGTGCCGCGCGCCTGCGCCGAGGCTCCCACGCCCGCGCCGCTTAAAGGGCAGTGACGAGTGACAAGTGGCGAGTGACGAGCAGGCGCTTGACCCTGCCATTCGGAGCGCTGATCACCTCTGTTTCGCGGTTTACCGTGTTGCATAAAGATGCGCGAAGCGCCTTGGAGTGCGGCAGCGAAGCTGCCGCCTTGGACTCACCCGAAAAGGCGGTAGCTGGCGCTACCGCGCTCCAAGGTGCCTCCGGCACCAATAGTTTGTGGCAGGCGTGCGTTTTTCTTCACGATTAACCATGACCACAAGCCAGAAAGTACTTCTCGCCATTGCCGCGACTGCTTTTGCGGTGTACAGCGGGGGAACGTATATATTCAGCCTGCACGGCCCCCTGGATGCTTTGGGCCAGCCGGCAGGCACCGTGTCAAAGACGCTGGAATTCGGCGGCCGCACGCGCACCTACCGGGTTCACCCTCCCAAAGGTTACGAGGGCAAATTGCCCCTGCCCCTCGTCCTGGTGTTGCACGGCGCCATCCAGGGCGCCACCAACGTCGAACGCATGTCCGGCATGAGCGCCAAGGCGGACAAGGAAAGCTTCCTCGCAGTTTATCCGAATGGCACGAGCGGCTCCGGCCTGGCGCCCACCTGGAATGCCGGCGCCTGTTGCGGCTACGCGCAGATGAACAACGTGGACGACACCGGCTTTCTGCGCGCGCTCATCGACCGGCTCGAGCACGATTACCCGATTGATCCGAAACGCGTTTTTGCTACCGGCATATCAAACGGCGGAATGATGTCCTACCGGCTGGCTTGTGAAATGGCGGACCGGATCGCCACCATCGCACCCGTAGAAGGCGCTCAAGACGTGGAATGCCGGCCTTCGGGGCCCGTCTCGATCCTCATTTTTCACGGCACGGCCGACTTTCTGGTCCCGTATAACGGCGGCACAACGCCGTTTCAGCTCGGTCCGAAACGGTCTGACTCGTCTGTTCCCTCCACCGTATCGTTCTGGGTGAAGCAGGATAGCTGCACGACGACGCCCGAGCGCCAAGGAACGAACCAACTGCGCATTGATACCTACACCGGCTGTAAAGACGGCGCCGGCCTCACGCTCTACACCATCTTCGGCGGCCGCCACATGTGGCCCGGCACGATGCTCAGCCGTAATAACATCCCTGCCACCGATATCATGTGGTCGTTCTTCGCAGCTCACCCCAAGCAGTAGGCAGGTCGGGAGATGGGCAGGTGGGCTGCGGGCGGTAGGCAGTGGGGGTGGAGACCAATCAATAGCCCTCTCCCTTGGGGAGAGGGCGATCCTTTCAACTCGACTCTTCTCCCCCACGGGAGAGGGCTATCCATTCATCCCGACTCCCCCGGCGAACTGCCTACCTGCCGCCCGCAAGCAACGCCGGCTTCAACGTCCACGCCTGCAGCTTGGCGAGCGCCATTAACTGCGGGGCGTCGAAGCCTTCGGGGAAGATAATCCAGTCCCAGAGCCTTGGGGAATCATCCGCGACATAGCGGGCCGCAGCCAGGCGCGCGGGCGGCAAAGTCACGTAATTCGGCAAGGTGTGCGTCTCCAGCAAGGCGCGAGTGGTCCGGGCGAGAGCCACCAGGTAGCTTTCAGGCGGAACGGGCTTGCTTCCCATCCAAATCACATTCGGAATCTGGCCGTTCTTTTCGAGAAACCCGGCGACATCCTGAACTGTGCGCGAGAACTGGCTCCATGAGACATTCATGTCATCTGCCAATTCGGGGGCAGCAAGATCTGGACCGTAGGGCGTCCCGCTCAGTAGGACAGGCGCTGCCGGTTGTTTCCGCACCGTGCGAGCGACGTATTCGTTGAGCAGCGCGAACTGCTCGCTGGCGCTCAGTGCATGGTCTCCGCGCACCTGAAACGACACGTCGGAGTTGACTTGTTCGGCAATCTCTCTCAGCTCGGCAGCAGAGAACTGGCGGCCCTGCGCGCGGTCAGGCATCACGCCCAGAGCCTCAGAAGCGGTGATGAAGCGGACGTTGGGGAAGGATTTTACGTAATGCACTAGGTTCTCGAGGTAGTTGAAGTCTCGCTCAATCTGCTCGGGGTCCTTCATGGGAGGCTTCTGCCAATCATCTCGCGGGGGATTGGATCCGTGGGCAAAGTTGACGCTGTCCCAGAACTCTCGGTGAATGAACTCGCAGGGGTGAAAGTAAATGCTCACTACGCCGCCTGAATGCGGCAGTCCAAAGTAACTGGCTTTAAAGTTGGCCTTGGCCTGGTCCAGATTCGACCAATCCTCGTTGGGGCGAAGGTCCGATCCGGCTTTAATATTGAAAATATTCAAGAGCCCGCCATACCAAAACGGCTTACCGTCGAGCCCAACGTGCGGGCCGTCATCGAGGTAGACCCTCACGCCCCAGGATTTCAGCGCCGGAAAAGCCTGCGGCGCCCAGGAACTGCCGGGTTGTCCATAGCAGGTGGGCGCTTTGCCGAAAATACGGCGCAGGTCTTCAAAGCCGGGCCGCTCGCGGCGGGCGAATTCCGCCGCCCCTTGTTCCCAATCGAGCTTCGATTCATACTCCGCCGGAGTGGGGTGCTGGCTGTGGGTGTTAGCGTGGAAGCCGATCTCGTTGCGTCCCAGCGCTTCGATCACGTCGCGACGGTCGCGCCGCTCGAGCGTGCGGCCCTTTTCTCCCACCACCTTGAAGGTGGCGCGAACGCCTTCCCGGGCGAGAATCTCGGTGATGCGCTTGGCCGCGTCATCGCTCTGAGGAAGAATATAATCCTCAGTATCAAACCACAGGACGACATACACGTTGCCTCCGGGAGGTGGCGCGGGCGTCTCGCCCGCGGTCGCGGGAGCGCCCCGCTCCCGCCCCATCGGTTCAGCAGCCGACGACTGCCCAAAGCAAACGCCGAGAAGTACGGCCAGCAGAGCCCACCGGCCAAGATTCGAAACTCGAAACTCGAAATTCCAAAATCGTCGGATCCTCTCTCCCGATGCGCGTGTCCACATTATCCGTCTCAACCAACTGCGAAAACCCCGAGTGATCATCCTCTTTGGCCCTCCCAAGGCTGGCATTATAAACCAGGTGCCCGTTACCAGTGCCCGGCACTGGAGGTTTATGCTAAGCTCATCGTTCTGACGGAATAAGCCCTCTCGCTCGCCGAGGGCTTATTCTCCCGATCACCTGATCATCCGATCACCTGATTCATAGCGGGGAGACGAGTATGAATTCGTTCAGAGAACGAGTCGCGCAAGAGGACATTTTGATTTCCGACGGCGCCATGGGCACTTTCCTGCAAGCCCGCGGCTTGCAGCCCGGCGAGTGCCCGGAAGAGTGGTGCATTTCTCACCCCGAAGTGGTTAAAGGCATTCATGCAGCTTATCTCCTTGCAGGTTCGGACATCCTGGAAACAAATTCCTTTGGCGGGACCAGCTACAAACTGAAACCCTACGGTCTGGCCGGCAAAGTACGCGAGTTAAACCTGGCTGCGGTGGCGCTTGCGAAACAGGTCATCGCCGGCAAAGGTTACGTTGCAGCCGCTGTGGGCCCCACCGGGCGCATCGTCGAAGAGGAGGGTGGAGACGCGACGCCGCAAGACCTCTACGAGGCGTTCAAGGAGCAAGTGGCGGCTTTGGCGGAAGGCGGCGCGGACGCGCTGTGCATTGAGACCATGGGGTCGCTCGCCGAAGCCCTGCAGGCAATCAAGGCGGCCAAGGATTGCACCACGCTTCCAGTGATGTGCACCTTCACCTTCCAGGCCGGGGCGCGCGGTTTTCACACCATGATGGGCGTGACGCCGGAACGAGCGGCGCGAGAGGCGGCGTCGGCCGGAGCGGACATCGTCGGCTCGAATTGCGGCAGCGGCATCGCCAACATGATCGAGATCACACGCCGGATGCGGGCTGCACTGCCGCATACGCCCATGCTGGTTAACGCCAACGCCGGAATGCCGGTTCTGGAGGAAGGGAAAACGGTGTTCAAAGAAACCCCGGAATTCATGGCCTCCAAGATCGGCGACCTCATCAAAGCCGGCGCGCAAATCATCGGCGGCTGCTGCGGCACCACGCCGGAGCACATTGCCGCCATCGCGAAAGCCGCCCGCGGGATTGCCGATTGACGATGGTCGATTCTCGATTCCCGCTTGCGCGAGAACGACTTGACCTCAAATTGAGCGGACATTCAATCGGCAATCGAAAATCGACAATCGACCATCGTCAATCTTCAATCAGTGTGTTACGCGACTGAGTGGAACTTCGGCTCCTCCTTGCTTTTTGCTGAGCTCCGCGGCCTGCATGAAGGCGAACATTTCCAGCGTCTCATCGGCGTTGACGGGCGGGACTCGCGTGTGCATGAACTTCGCAATCTCAACCAGCAGTGGCCGGTAACTAAAGGGTTTGGGTTCGGAGTTGACGACCGTTTTCTCAGTGAACGCGGTTATTCCGTAGGCATAGAGCCCTTTGCGAAACCCCCTCATCACGCCCAAACGCCCGCCCGGCCATCTTCCCACCACGACGTCCTCATCGTCTGTGTTCATGTGGCTTACGGACTCACATCCTGTCCCCATGAGTGTGAAGAGTATCTCCACGCCATGAATGCCATACCACATCAAGTCAGGGTGGTGGGGCTCGGTGGGCGAGGGGCTGTAGACACTGTAGGTCAAGACACGCCCCGCGCCCTGAAGGTTTTTCAGCCGCTGGGTCTCTTCCCAGTACCTCAGTGAAGAAGAACTGAACCATGGCACTCCCGCTTGGCTCGCCAATCGCGCAATCTCCTTAGCATCCTGGTAGCTAGCCGCGAGAGGCTTATCGATAAAGACGGGCTTTCCGGCTGCGAAAACGGGCTTCGCCTGATCGAGATGCGGGCGGCCGTCGACACTTTCCAGCAAAACACCATCCACCATGGCGCAGAGCTTCGGAATACTATCCACGATTTCGATCTTCCACTTGTCGTGCAATTCCGCGGCGTACTTGTCAACGCGCTCCCTGCTTTCGGTGACGTCCGGACTGCCTCCCTTATAGGCAGCCACCACGCGCACCCCGGGGACGTGCTCCGGGTCGGAGGCGTCATTGAAAATTCGACTGAACTCGATGACATGGGAGGTATCCGTACCGATGATTCCGACGCGAATCTCGGGGCTGGCTGCCTCCTGCGCGCTTCCCATCGAAACGGCAAGCAATAGCGTCGATACGCCCCAAACCGCTTTCCAGCAAACACAATGCAATAGTAATCTCATGGTCTCCTCTTCCCGTTCATTCGCTCATTCATTCAGAGGACACTCTACCAGCACCTCCTCGCAGGGGCAACCCTTCTGGTAGCCTTGGGAGCCGATAAGTGTCTCCCCAGCAATCGGAATTGAACGCCTAATCCTGAACGAAATGAGCTTAAACCTGCAGCGGGCTGGCGGAGTGGAGTATCATAATGTTAGGAAGAGCCCGCTGATTGAGTGGGTTCTGGAGATCGTATTATGGGTACTCTACAAGAAGTATTACAGGAAGCCGTGCGAGAGGGCGAGCTCTATGAAAAGCTGGAGCGCGGCTTCGTGCGCTGTTACGCATGCGGGCACTGCTGCCGCATCCCGGATGGCCAATTGGGCGTCTGCAAGGTGCGGTACAACCAAGGCGGGAAACTGCTGGTGCCCTGGGGCTATGTGGCGGGCGCCCAGTGTGATCCCATCGAGAAGAAGCCCTTTTTCCACGCCTACCCTGGTGCATTGGCTTATAGCTTCGGGATGATGGGTTGCGACCTGCACTGCGCTTACTGTCAGAACTGGGTGACCTCACAGGCTCTGCGTGATCCGAGCGCCGTATCGCCGCCTTTGCGCGCCACGGTCGAGGGACTCGTGCGGGAGGCCTTGGAACACGGCGCGAAAGTCGTCGTCAGCACTTACAATGAGCCGCTTATCACCAGCGAATGGGCCGTGGCGGTTTTTAAGGAAGCGCGCGCCGCAGGCCTCACCACCGGATATGTCTCGAACGGCAACGCCACCCCGCAGGTGCTCGAATACCTGCGGCCCTGGGTTGACCTTTATAAGGTGGACCTGAAAAGCTTTGAGGACCGGCATTATCGGCAGCTTGGTGGGCGTATGCAACCCATTCTCGACACCATCCGCAGGCTGCACGAGATGGGATTTTGGGTGGAGATCGTCACCCTGATCGTGCCCGGATTCAACGACTCAGACGACGAATTGAAGCGTATGGCGGAATTTCTGGCCGGCGTTTCGCCCGACATCCCCTGGCATCTTACCGCCTTTCACAGGGACTATAAGATGACCGAGCCGGAAGACACCAGTTCGCGTACGCTGGTGCGGGCTGCCGGGATTGGCAAGGCGGCAGGCCTGCGTTTCGTCTATGCGGGAAACCTGCCCGGCCGGACTGGGGAACTTGAGAATACTTATTGTCCTGATTGCCATGAGCTTCTTGTGGAGCGTGCGGGGTACCACGTCCTCGATTATCGGCTCACCGCGACCGGCTCATGTCCGGGCTGTGGCGCTGCCATCCCCGGACGCTGGGGGGCGAATTTCCAAGGCCAAATTACCGATCTTCCTTACCTGCCGCGCTCCCAGAGATTCGACCGCATCCGCCCGGGCCGTCGCTGACAACTGCTTCGAGTTATGGCAATCAATCCCTCTCCTCCGACAGCTCTGGTCGCAGGGGCGGCCTTTCTGGCCGCCCGCGGGCAACCACGAGTGTTGCCCCTACGGCTCGGGTGAAGGGGTGCGCGGTTCAAGCGGGGGAGAGGCCTTAGCGCAGCCCGTAGAACAGGTATCCCGGCCCCACTCGCATGTTGTGCATGAGTGAGGCGGGCGAGACGGCGGCGAGGAGTAATCCTCCCACGGCCTGGGCCAGAGCGATGGGCCAGATGTTTCGATGCCGCGCGAAGATTTCGGCGAAGACGAATCCGGCCACGGTCGTGGCGACCATGAGGATCGGATTGGGGATGTGAGCCGAGCCGAAAATGACTCCTACCAGAAGCGAACTCAGGTGACGATTGTGAATCGCTTCCATCAGCCGGTTGTGAAAATAGGATTGCGCGAGATACTGCTGAAAAGCGCACCAGACGGCGTATCCCAGGAAGGAATACAGGGCGTGCCAATTCAGCGGCACAATCGCCAGAACATGCCGCGCAAACCCGAAGGCGAGCAGCGGAACGTAGAAAGCCAAGGCAATCGGCAAGACCAGTTGAGCGCTCTCTCGCGCTTCCCCAAACGTCAGGCCCAGGCTTCGCAAAGTGTCTCGGTGCACCACGTGGCTCACCAGGATGATGCCCCAGAGGACCATCCAAGTGTGGGGATAGGTGTGCTGCCAGCGCCAAATATAGGTGAGAATCCCAGCATAAATCAGCAATGCTTCCAGGGCCGAAAGAATCGGCGACCAGGAATGGGGTAGACTAGTAGGTTCGAATGCTCCCTCTGAGGTTACCGTGCTCACTAAGCCTATTCTAGCCCAAACCGTTCAACGTGGCAAAAGCCGGCGCTACGTCCTGATTTCACTCATAGCGCGGGCCTTTAGCCCCCCACTTGCCGACCTAACGGTCGGAGCTACGCGGAAGTCGGGACGTTGCCAAGCCCGCCGCCTCTTTTTGTCGGCGCTCGCGCTGGCTGCCTTGGTCTTGACGACTCCGCCCAACGCCCCTGCGCAAGATTCTTCCAACCGGCCGCGAGAGCGGCACGTGCTGGTAGTTTCGGTGGATGGGATGGGCGCCAGCCTCTACCAGCTTCTTGCTGCGAAGGTTCACATTCCCAACCTGGCGCGGCTGCGCAAAGAAGGAAGCTACGCCGAGGGCGTACTGGGAGTTTATCCCACGGTGACCTACCCCTCGCACACGACAATCGTTACCGGGAGAATGCCGGCTGAGCACGGCATCTATTCCAACTTATCTTCGCGCGAGGCCGGCAAGAACCCCGGCGACTGGTTCTGGTTCGCCAAGGCCATCAAGACGCCCACACTCTGGGACGAGGCGAACGCCCACCGGCTGAGCAGCGGCGCAGTGTTCTGGCCGGCTACGGCAGGCGCGCCGATTTATTGGGATATTCCCGAGATCTGGGATCCCCAGAAGCCTCTCCAGGTGGATCCGGTTTACATCGCCAAGTACGCCACGCCAGGGCTCCTGTTTGAAGCTCTTCTGGAAATCGGACCGCCGAAAGCAGGCCAGGAACTTGATGTGACGCGGGCTCGCCTGGCGACCTTCATCCTGAAGAAATATAAGCCCGGCCTTCTTTTGGTTCACTTGTGCGATCTGGATGGAGTTGAGCACCAATTCGGTCCCAACAGCTCCCAGGCCGCCGCGACGCTGGAGAAGATCGACGGCCATATCGGCGAACTGCTTGCTGCCGACGAGGCTGCCGGACTAGCCGATTCCACGGACGTGTTCATCGTTTCCGACCACGGTTTTCTGCCCGTCGGCGCGGCGATCAACCCCAACGTGCTGCTGGTGAAGGCGGGGTTGTTGACCGCGGATGAGGAGGGGAATCTTACGGGAGGGCGAATCGCCACGCTCGCCAATGGAGGATCGTTCTTCATCTATTGGCCGCAATCCCAGGACCTCCGCTCGGAGGTCAGCGAGGCCCTGAAGCCCTTGCGCGAATCGGGCGCTCTCTGGGGCGTTCTCGACCGCGCGGCGCTGAAAGATCTGGGTGCGGAACCCGCCGCGCAGATGGCGCTCGAAGCCACGACGGGTTACGAATTCGGGAGCGGCGCGGCCGGCAACGTGATCTCATCGGGGAAGAAAATCACGGGAACCCACGGCTACCTGCCTTTTCGCCGCGAACTGGAATCCTCCTTCATCGCGTGGGGACCGGATATCAAGGCCGGAGTGGATTTGCACACGATTCGCATGACGGAAATTGCTCCCACCATCCTAAAGGCGATGGGCATCGACGACCCTAAATTCGGCGATGAGCCGCCGCTCGTCGAAGTCTTCAAATGAAGGAGTCGGGGAGTCAGCAGTCACGACCTGCTTGCATCTTCGGATCTTTGGCCGTTCTCCAAAATGGAAACACGAACCGGATGGTCAAGAAAATCCCCAGGGTCAGTGTTATACCGATGAGCTCAAGAAACGCCGCACGCAGGAATTTGCTGGCGGGAAGGCCCAAATGCTCGCGCACCCAAACCCAGGCACAGATGTCGTAAACATACAGGCCAACTGTGCAGTCGCGGGTGGTTCGACTAGCGGCCGTCAGGAACAGAGCAACCAGGAAGACGCCCACGACGATCCTCACCGCGGACACAACAGCTCGGAGCCGGGTTTGTTTCCCCTCCACTCGCGATTGTCCAGCCGTGCGGTCCATGCCGCGGCATTCTACCTGCTGATGGGAGTCTTTTCAAGAAAAAGCCAGAGAAGTGGCCACTAACCACTGCTTTTCTTCTTCTTCCGCTTCTTCGGCGGGGACGTGGGTTGCGGCGCCGGTGTT
>Ga0326728_10020691_pt1 | contig 12504 bp, 22 predicted proteins | sample MB3enrmetagenome_FD_207602 | JGI IMG/M metagenome (GOLD analysis project Ga0326728, IMG submission 207602) | Lab enriched peat soil microbial communities from McLean, Ithaca, NY, United States - MB31MN | ecosystem: Environmental > Terrestrial > Soil > Wetlands > Peat | place: USA: New York...
GGCCCGCAGGGGCTCATGGTGGAGCTGTTCTCAGGCTCCGCTATCCTCTCTTCGAGGTTCGCGGCTGGGGGCTTCGAAGTGATGCCCCTGGACATAAAGCAGGGGGTTGATCTTCGGCGCTGGGAGCCTCCTGAAGGGCTCCGGGGGAGGGTGACATACCTCCATTCAGGTCCCCCATGCCAGGAGTTCTCAGGGCTCGCATACGACTATGATCGGGTCTGGCGGGCAGACATGGGGCTGATCGGGAGGACCCTGGAGCTCGTGCAGGCCCTCAGGCCTAGGATGTGGAGCCTGGAGAATGTGAAGATGCTGCAGTGGCTGCTGGGGCAGGCCCCTTACCACTATGGGGGCTTCTTTTTCTGGGGATGGTTCCCCTTCGAATACATGCCAGACGCGAGAGAGCACTGGACTAGGAGCTTCAAAGGGACCCATCTGGACCGAGCAGCTGGAGATGTCAGGAGCAACGAGCAGAGGACTCCAGAGGAGAGGGCCACATATCCTCCTGGTCTCGTGGAGGCCCTCTTTCAGGCTGTCACGAAGAGGCTGCAGCATGGATATCAGAGGAGGGGGGCTGCGTGACGGCTGAGAAGGTCGTCTTCGTGTGCAAGGACTGTCCCTTCACCACTGAGAGCGAGGAGAAGGCAGTGAAGCACTCTGGACCCCTGCACGAAGTCTGGAGGTTCACTAACTCGAAGGTGGAGAAGGCAGCTTGAGCGGTCCAGTGCAGGGGAAGGATGAATCAGACGCTGATTTCTTCAAGCGATGGAAGGAGCATGTGAAGGACCGTGGGGAGAATAAAGCAGTCTGGCTGAAGGACGCGATGGGGAGAGAGGTGGAGATCTACTGCGCGAGGGCCCCGAAGGTGAACGGAAAGGTTAAGGCAGTTGATCTCAGGTTCGGGAGGGTGCTGATCGAAACAGAGTCTGAGATCGTGGAGATCAGCATGGGAGCGATCCAGCAGGTGAGGTTTCCGAAATGAAGGTCCCAAACCGCGCGAGGCTGCTGATCTGCTTCTTCATCGATCACAGGTATCGAGTCCAGAATGGGGTGGAAGTGGTGAAGGCAGACTTCAAGAAGGACCTCGAAGTCTATTGCCCACAGTGCAGGTCCTATTCGAAGTTCCTGCGGGGATCCACTCCCTTCAGAGACTGGCAGCGAAGGGTCACAGGAGAGCCCCCAGCATGAGCATGGCCAGATCGAAGTCCGAGATCTTTCAGCTCTTCAAAGAGGAGCACGTTTCGGATGGATATCGCTGGAGGGCATACTGGGCAGACTATTGGATGCAGCAGATCAAGATGCTGAAGATAAAAGGATGGTATGTGGTCCCATGCGCCCAGAACTCGAAGAGCCCAGAGGCGGGATATCCCTGGACAGACAACCACCTAGGAGAGAGGGAGATGCTATATGCAGCTGGAGCAGGGCAGAACCTCGCAGTGGTGATGGGGGCCTCGAACCTCGTGGTGCTGGACTATGATCAGAAGCTGGACCTCGATGCGATGGGGGCCCTCAGGAAGGGAGAGCCTCAGACCCTCACTCTGATCACTCCGAAGGGGTTCCAGCTCTGGACTAGGGCCCCATCGAACATGAAGGAGGTGCAGATGGCGGCTTCGGTCCTGAAGAGGAAGGGCTTCGAGTCTGTCAGATTTGGGAACCAATACGCTCTCGTGCCACTCAGCCAGACATGCGCGGGACCTGAGCACCTGAAGGGAGGATGCGGAGACGATCACGACTGGAGGATCCGCGAGTGGGTGGATGATCAGGCCCAGGTCCTTCCGTTCAGGGAAGTGCTGGAGGCCCTGGTTTGATTTGAGCAGGAGAGAGTTCGCAGCTGTGATGATCTTCCTCGCGGTTTTAGGGGTCTTCGGACAGCTCGTTCTGGAGAGATTGATTTGAAGTGCGCTAATCCTGACTGCCCAGAGGAGGCTGTCTCTCAGTGTCCTCATTGCAAGGTGCATTTTTGCGCGAAGCACCTGAAGGATGGAAGGGCTCCATGAGCTTCAAGCTAGGATCGAAGCTCGCGAAGGCAGGAGCGAACCACCTCGGTTATCTGGAGTCTGAGGAGTTCAGGGAGAAGGAGTATGATGTGGCAGGCTTCGATAACTGGAGCGAGAAGCAGTGGGAGGAGGCCACTGCGAAGACGCAGCTGGAGGGTCTAGCGGAGCACGCGAAGGGCTGCCCTGGATGCACTGCCTCTCAGCTTGAAGTCCATAAAGAGGAGCTGAAGGAGAAGCTGAAGAGTGCTCCAGCTGGCACGAGCAGGCAGGCACGCAGGAGGCTTGAGAGGCTGAGGAGGAAGCTGGGAGTATGGGCCCCACGAAGCAGCAGTTGAGGGAGCTGGGGATCGCTGATCAGCTGGAGTATGATCACAAGCACCTGATCGGGACCTATGGAGACTGCGATGGGAAGGACTGGATCGCTGAAGTGGAGTCCTACTACATGAAGAAGCCCTCTGGCTATAGGTCGAAGGTCCGCATGGCAGACCACATTCCGAAGGATGTTCAGGACCATGTGGTCCTCCACATCGCTGCAGCCCTCTCGAAGAGGAAGGCTCCTCGCGTGAGGCGGCTCACTCTCAGGGACTTCATCAGGAATCCTTTAGTGCAGAGGGTGCAGACTCAGAAGTTCTACTTCGAGAAGGTCCATTATCAGAGAGGATATTCGGAAGTGGTGAAGCGCGATAAGAAGTCTGGGAGGTTTGCCCCGTTCTCGCAGAGAGAGAAGGCTCAGCTCGTGAGGGCCCAGTCTGGATCGCAGCATAAGCGAGGTTCAGGGAGGCAGGAGGCGAAATGATGAATGAATCAGAAAGAGTTGGTGAGGCTGTGGTATGGACAGGTCGAGTATGAGCCCACGGTGGATGATGTGAAGAGGCTCATCTGGCATTACGAGAACCTCCACGATTCCACGGAGCAGCTCGTGGCTGCGTGCAGCCAGAGGGATGTCACCGTGATCGAAGGGTTCAGGGAGGTCTGCGAGAGGCTCGTGAACCTCAGAGCTCAGCTCGCGAAGATGGAGGGAGCGAAGTGAGCAGCCGAGAGTTCGGGGGGAGGCTCTACAGCTCGCAGGAATACTGCGAGAAGTGCGGAGCCCCCCTCGTGGCTCACACTTCGAGATTCGGAAGGAGGAGGGCGTGGCTCGTGACAGTCTTCCCAGGGCTGAGAAATTCAAAGTCCTATGAGCTCTGCATGGAGTGCGTTCTGCTCGTGGAGGCGATGCTGGAGCATCGGACCACTGGGAAGCTGAGGACCGTGAAGGAGATCACAACCAATCAGGTGAAGCTGGCATGAAGAGCACCCACTGGCAGTATGTGAAGGGGTCTGGGCTCTGGACCGACTGCCCCAAATGCGGGAGGAAGGGATATGTTCACGCTGTCAGAAACTTCAATCAGAGCCTCTGCTGGAGGACCGTGCATAACAAGGGGCAGGGAAAGCCGAGAACCTGCTGGGGACTGAAGCTCACTGCTTCTCTCCCCGTGCGGAACTGCCCATATTGCGAGGCTGGGATGATCGACAGTATTCCGCTTCGTAGGGGAGAGGAGGTGAAATAATGCCTAGGTTGGGAGACTTCGGACCAAAAGCCCAGACAGCTCTCGCGCCTCTGATGAAAGCAGAAGACATCAAGCAACCTATCACCTATACGGTGAAGGCCTGCGTGGTGGCCACGATCAAAGGAGACACGAGGCCGAGGATAAGCTTCGTGGAGACTGAGAAGGAGCTGGTCTGTAATGCCACGAACGCTCAGGAGCTCGCGAATCTCTTCGGAGACATCGAGCTGGAGCAGCTCGCGGGGAAGAAGGTCCAGCTGGCTTCAGTGCCGACTCAGTATCAGGGGAAGCCAGTGAAGGGGATCCGCGTGATCGGAAAGGCTGAGTAGTTAGTCGCTAACGAGCGAGCTTCTTCAGCTTCAGCTCCAGGGCTGCATAGGCTCTGGGGTCCCTCTTTTTCTCAGAGCAGAGTCCAGCTTTCGCTTCAGACCAGACGCTTCAGGATCTTCTTGTGGCTCATCTGTCCAGTCTTCTCTTCAGCCTGAGATATTCGTAATATTCGGACTGGGTGAGGCCTCCGTGCCCTCTGCCAGAGGGAAATCTCCTGCGAGTGGTGCTCCTAGAAGACCCGCGAGGTCTCCCTCCCTTCCTGCTCTTCTTCTTCTTCCGTGATCGCTTCCTGCGAGGCCTCCCTTCATCGAAGAGATCGTTCTCCAGATGGACCTTCTTCACGGATCCAGCAGCCCTCTCGAAGAAGCTGGGACCCTTCGCCTTCTTCTCCTTCTCCTTCGCAGCATCGAATGCCCTCTTCTCCTTCAGCCTCGCTTCAGCATACTCGGCTCGCTGCTGCTGAGCCTTCACTTTCATCTGCCTCTCCTTCTGGTACTGCTCCTCCTTCAAAACTGCCTGCCTGTGCTGGATCTCCTGCTCCTCGGATTCTTGCTGGCTCACAGGGAGCTTCTAGGAGAGACTGTGCAATAAACCTATGCCGATGATCCAGCTGAGAGCCCCGAAGACTGGGATCACCACTCCAGCACTGGCCACATAGATGCTGAAGATCTTCCCGCACACTCGCAGGGTCTGCCTGAACCCGAGCCCCTGTCCCTTCGCTGGCATGGGGACCTTCTGATACTGGACTATGCACCACTTCACGAAGAGAGGGACTAGGATGATCTCGATGGATCCAGAGAAGGCGAGCCCAGCGATCCCGATCTTCGGAAGGAGGAAGTGGAAGAGGAAGTTTCCTTCATAGATCATCAGGGAGGGCTTCCAAACCATGAAGCTGAAGGTGGTGCAGACATCGAGCAGGGTAGTGATGATGCTAATCTTGTAGAGGATCATCGGATTGAGATCAGGCCATTTTGAGAGGGAACTTTTGACACGAGCGAAGCGAGTCACAAAAGTTCACGCCGCCGGCCAGCTGCTTTCATCTCATTCCGTTTCTTATATTCCTCAGCGATCACTTCATCTATGGTGGGGTCCTCGATCAGCTCAGTGGAATCGAACCTCCTCCAGAGGTCCTGAGCAGCTGGCCAGGGCATGATCACTAGGTCCTCGGAGCTCGATTCCTTATCAATACGATCATACTCGAATCCCCTCGGACCTCTCTGGGCGAGCACATACAGGTTCGTGAAAGGCCTCACCCGCTTGTCCACTGCAGACTTCATCCATGTAGTGTAGTCTGAATCGAAGCCATGCTGCCTGCTTTCGATGAACACCTGAGTGGTGAGGATGTTCTTGATCGAGTTAGACTGCCTCGCATCCAGATATTTGTGCATCTGATCGAGCCCGATCAGGCTGCGAGCCACTCCGTTCTCAGTCTTCCCTCGAAAATTCACTAGGCCTCTGTAGTCTATGAACTTGATCTTCGTCTTGCACGCGCTCCGAAGGTTGCAGTAGATCTCGTCATAGAACTGCCCAGAGTCTGCCTGGTGGTTAAGATCGGAGATCATGTATGTGGTCTTTCCGTTCTCGGCTTCCCCGAAGATCCCAGTGATGTGATACCTCTTCAGCCCTCGATCACCGCGAAAGGCCTGTCGATCATCCCAGCCTCGCAATATGGGCAGTTCCGCACGAAGACCATGTATTTCTCGTGCTCGAAGTGATGGTCCATCTCATCGTCATCGGAATTCTCTGGGTTCATGCGTGATGCCTGCCCCTGGGTCTCAGCATGAATCCGCAGTCCATGCAGCGGAGAGCCGTGGGCTTCACGGACTTCCCGCATGTCCTGCACCACTTCCATCCCTTCGCGTAATGGTTCATCTCTCCAGGCTCCCCAGCAGCTTGTCTCTGAAGGCCTTCCTCTCCTGATCCCTCTGTGCAGCTGCAGAAGCGATCCTTTCAGTCTCCCCAGCTCTCTTCCGATCCTTCGCGATCCAGTTCACTCTCTTCTGAAGGAGGAAATACTTCATGTCTTCGAAGAGCCCAGTGCCTGCGAACTCCTCCTTAATGATCCCCATCACGGCTGCATCCAGGGTGCTCATTGAGTCTGGGTTCTTGATCTCCGTGCTCCACTGCACATGAGCCTTCGAATAGAGCTTATGGGCGAGCTCTTCGTAGGACTTCGATTCTCCTCCTTCTGGAGACGCGAACCAGGGGTTCTCCTGTGCAGACATGCTAATGCGCCACCGTCACATTCTTCGGGATGGGAGTGAGCTGGCAGTAGAACCCTCCAGAGGGGATGCAGGAAGGAGGATGGCTCGTGAGAGTCACGAAAAGATATCCCACTGCTACCCCACAGACCAGGCAGAGGATCCCCACCACTCTCGGATCCATGGCCACATTCCGAGTGGCTGCCATCATCGCCTTCAGGCCTCCTCTCCTGAAGAGGAGGTTAGTGCTCTGGGAGCTGGGCTTCGTGTTTCTGATCCACTTCACGAAGACTGGCCTCCCTCCCACGAGCTTCTTCTCTACATTCTGAGGAAGAGCTCCCTTCTGAGCTGGAGGATCAGTCTCTTTCCCGATCTGCTTCTCCATAGGCCTCCCATCCCTGATATCATAGTCCATCACTGGATGGTTCGATCCCCAGCGATTCCACTTCTCTCTGCCAGAAACTCGCCCCTCATCCTTCACGAATTGAGCCTCTCCCACTGTGAAAGTCTCCTGAGTGAGTCCCACTCGGACTCTCTTCACCGTGGTATAGATCCCTCCGATCTCTTCCCTCACATTCGCGATGAAGTCCACTCGCAGATCCGCGATCCTCTCAGCTGCGATATATCCCACTCCTCCGAACACCATCCCCACTCCCATGAGGATCAGGAATCCGATCAGGTCTGTCTGAAGGAAGACTGCCATCAGCCGATCTGGGGCTCCTTTCGTGTGTGGGCTTCGATGACCGAAGCAAAGTTAGCCACAGCTAGGAGAGCGAATAGCACGATCCACAGATTGAAGTCCTGCGAGGGAGGAGCGAAACTAACAGAGGTCCCTGCCACAGTGATCTTGTCGTCAGCTGCCACAGTCGCGAGGGCGAATATTGCCAAAATTCCCGCTGAGAAGAACTGGATATCCCCTTTGTATTTAAGGCCTTCCCAGCTCAGGAAGAAGCAGACTGCGAGGCAGAACCCGAGAGTGAGCGCATCCACCTAGGATCCCCTGCTCACGAGTCCAGTGAACCCGATCACCACTGAGAGGGTGAGGATCACGAAGATGAAAGTCCCCACTCCAGGGATCGCTCCGTTCATCGAATTGAAGAAGAGCTCCGATTTGTTTCCTCCCACGAATCCCTCAGTGCCAGAGAGGATTAGCCAGAATCCCAGCACCATGCCTCCCATGAAGAGGATGTGGATCCCTTCAGCGTTCTCTCCAGATCCCATGATCGTGATCCCAGCGAGAGAGACAATCCCCACCACTAGGCCGATCATGGTAATGAAGCCAGAGGCTCCTGCCACTGCGAAGGGGAAGAAGGCTCCAGAGCTGGAGATGCTGGCTGCAATCTGCTGAGTCCCTATGAAGACGAATGATCCAGCTGGGAGGAAGACTCCACATCCACTCTGCCCATTACCTCCATTCGTAATAGCTGCCAGAGTCCATCCAGGGAGGCAGCCTGCCTGCAGAGCTGAGAACGGATCCCCTATGCAGAACGCTGGGGATGGATATGGAGGGACTGTGCATGCGGGAAGGATCATGCACGCTGGATAAAGCGGAGTGATGAAGTTCACCTGGCAATAATACGAAGTCCCCAAGCTCGCTGAGTTGCACTGCTGGCCAGAGGCTCCTGAGTTTTGGAAGGAAGCGCACGCGGATCCATTTATGTTCGGACCTGTGGCAGAGTTCAGCAGGATCGCGAATGCAATCACTGCGAGAGGGAAGATGAGGAAAGGAAGTGCTCTGGCACTCACAGTCCTCCTCCTCCAGCTCCTCCCACATTCTTGTTTCCGAGGAAGAGAAGAGCCACCAGGGCGAGAGACACGAATGAAGTGAGAGCCCAGATGTTCGGGATGTTGATGTACCATCCCACTGCGATCCCCAGCACTGCACCCAGCATGCCTCCCCAGAGGCTCTTCGTGAATCCTGCCAGTGCGAGAGCTGGACCGAGGACCACAACGATGGCCAGCATGAAGTTATTGTTTCCGATTACATTCGGATTCGTGCCTGTGACAGTGGCAGTATTCGTCACCGTGACAGTGCCTCCAGAGGTATAGACTGTGCTCACCTGAGTCTGAGTCTGAACGAGCACGCCCTGATATTGCGAAGTGGCGCAGAATGCGAGCTTCGTGGAGCTCGTGGATCCTCCAGTGGTGAACTGCAGAGTGGGTGCTGCTGGCACTCCACCTCCCGACTGCGTGGTTAGTCCAGAGAGGGCAGAGTTCACGATGGCCACATGATCGGTCCCCAGCAGTGCCACCGCGTAGAAATTGAAGGGAAGAGGAGGGTTCACTGCGCTGTTCAGAGGCACGCTCACATTAATCGTGATCGTCTGGTTCTTCGTGCCAGGGGAGAGGTTATACACTATGTAATAGATCATGCTGGCAGGGTTCGAAACGCTGGGCTGTTGAGCGTTGAATACATAGTTCGCTGAAGCCGTGGCATACAGCATCACAGCGAGGGGCTGAGAGACAGATCCTTTCACCTGAGAGACTTCCACCTGGATCTGGTTCACTGCCTGAGCTCCCAGGGCATTCCCCGAATACCACACCTGAGTCCCATTCGTGAGGTAGGTCCCATGCTGCACTGTCACTCCGCACGCTCCTATGCTAGCAGTCTGGGATCCAGTGGTGGAGAACGATCCTGTGGTGATCAGCTGAGCATATACATTCCCAGACCCATCCACCTCAGTGAGCACTCCCGCGTAGATCCCTCCTGGCAACGTGGCAAACATGAAGTCCATCAGGGCATTCGCGCTGTTCATGGTGAAGCTGAGGGACCCGAAGGAATTGAGCCCATCAGTAGAATACATCAGAGTCCCTCCAGTGCTGGAGAGCCCCACGATCATCCAGAAGACATTTCCGAGGGCTCCAGCGAATCCGTTATAGAAGGGAGCCACTCCTGCATTCTCTCCGCACGCAGCTGAGGGGATCCCCGAAGGAGTGGATTCTGTCCATGTCCTGAGCACTGTGTTGAATACTTCGAGGTAGCACTGAGTGCCAGAGGAAGCTGAGGAAGATCCAGCTGGAGTGGCGAAGATCAGAGTGTTGGCATAGGGTCCAGAGCTGGGAGAGAAGAGCACCCCATATCCTCCCTGCCTCCCCGCAGTCATCGCAACGGCGGAAGTCCCGATCTCGTAATTGGTTGTCCATGTGTTTCCTACGCTGGGGACATACTCCTGATAATTGAGAGCCTGTGGGAATGCGAATGCAGGTCCCAGTCCATAGAGTCCAGAAACGTTGAGCACGCTGCACCCTGTGCCTCCTGTGTTAGTCACGCAGACCCCGTTATCTGACTGCCACATGTTCGATGTGCTCTGATCGAGCCAGGTGATCACGAAGTCTCCTCCAGGTCCATAGACTGCAGCGAGAGATGCCCCGTTATGGCCAGTCCCGCATGCAGGAGAGCATGTCACCTGAGTGTCTGAAGTAGTCTGGATCACGCTCGATCCGCTGACTGCGAGCACAGAATAGAGAGGGGCAGAATAGCTGAGCCCACTGGTTTCCCAGCTCACCACCATCGCTCCCTGTCCGTTGCACGCGATCACGAAGTTTCCGTTAAGTCCAGTCACAGCAGCGTTCACCGCAGTGGTGAAGAGGAGGGCTGCAGCAGCCCATGTGGACCCTCCATTCGTTGAATATGTGTAGTAGAAATTGAACTGGAGGTTATGGGCTCCAGAAGACCCGCTGAATGAGTAGAGCCAGACGATGTAGAATGTGGCTTGAGAGGCCTGATAGCATGATTCGTGGCCAGTGGCTCCGAGTCCTGCCCTCGTGTTGTATGAAGAAGTCCCGACCTGAACCGAAGAAGCCACCAGGGGAGAGGCTGCCTCCACTGCAGGGATGAATGTCAGCATGAAGAGGGCGATCCCGATGAACCCGATCAGACAGCCCGTGATCAGCCCGCGATAAAACAGTGGAGAAATCCTTCTCAGATTCATCTGAGGAAGGACTCCTATAGACTTCCGCTGTGTTTTCCGAAGAAGCCTAGTGCCACTGCCAGAGCTGCAAGAATCGCCGTCACGGTGATGGCGATGGTGGGGACCGTAGATCCCCAGTTAGTCGTGGTGGCAGAGAACAGCAGAGTGAGTGCTGTGACCCCGAGGGTTGCGAAGATGATGAGCTCCACCGCGATCTTGACTACTCCAGCAGCACGCCGCTTCCTGACTACTGGTGTCGGATTCATCTTCGAGTGGAATTAATTCGAGCTTTGGTTAATAAAGATTCACTTCTGATCGCAGCACGCTCGAAGAAGAGGAATCCAGCCAGTCCCCAGACCCAGCTCACCCACTCCAGGGCATTCGTGCTGAGGGAGAGATACTGTGCAGTGGGTCCGTTGAAGTTCACTGAGACTGGGAACCCGATCAGGGCCCAGACCGCATAGAAGACCCCCATCCAGAGGATGAACCTCCAGGGGACCCTGAACCGAAGGGCTCCCCAGAAGATGCAGACGATCAGCGAGAGAGGGAAGAGATATCCTGAGAGGAGGCCTGCGAGGTATGCCCCTGGAGTCACGAAGACCCCCTGGACCACAGTCCCCTTCACGAAAAACCAGTCTGTGAGCCACCACTGCAGCTCATGCACTGCCACCACCATCAGCAGCGAGAAGAGGGAGACGACCTTCGATCCCCCCATCCTGAGAGCTGCCACGAAGAAGACCCCCATGCTCCAGATGATCACCATGTGGTGGGCTGAGTTCGAAGAATTGAAGATCCTCCAGAGCAGCACATCCTCGGAGAAGCTCCACTGCCCCACGAAGAATGGGAAGACGAAGCAGACCCCGATCATCGCATAGAGCCCCACATCCTCCCAGCCCCGAAGGATGTCTCCGAAGACCTCGGAGACTATGGCATTACGCTGCAAAAGCCACCACCGAAACCAGGGGCACGAAGTCTCCCAGGTTCTCAGCGATGGGAGAGCTGAAGGCCTGGACCCCAGAAGCCCACGCGAGGGGACTCAGGACCAGGTCCATCCCCAGAAGCCAGACGCAGGTCCACTGGGCAGCCCTCCACTCTCCGGTCTTCTTCCACTGGATCCTCCAGACCAGGAAGCCGAATGCTGCGAGGAAGACCAGGAAGTTAGGGAGGAGCTGCGGGCTCCGCGAGTAGACCGAATACTCTCCGTTGAACAGCAGCTCCACTGAGCTCCACGCGAAAGCCACTGCCATGATCGAAGCAGCCCCGAACTTCTTCACATACACAGCGAGGAAGAAGGCCCCCCAGACCGCGAGAGTGAGGGCATGCGGGGCCAGAAATGGGACCAGGACCATCCTCGCATCCAGGCCTCCAGCGATCATCCCCACTGCCCCGATCACGGTCATCCCTCCTCCGAAGACCCGAGGGACCTCAGAGGGCCAGCCAGTTGATCCCATCGAGCTTCTCCACCTCATACCCGAAGGCCTTCAGGAAGCCCCTGCATGCAGCTGGCTTGCTTCCCAGATAAGACTCGTAGACCAGAGCAGGGTGAGCCCTCTCCAGGGTCTTCCCCATCCCCCGCATCACTTCGACCTCTGCTCCCTCCACATCCACTTTCACCACAGCTGGCGAGACTCCGAGAGAGTCCAGGGTGATCGCCTGGACTTCGAGGTCTCCAGCAGGATCCAGCTTCGAGAGCACGAGGTTCTTCTGGTCCTTCTTCATCCTGAGCGTGTCTCTCTCCCTCCAGGCTGCCAGCCGATAAGCGGTCCCATCCACATGGTTCGCAGCGAGGTTATCCTGCAGGGCCGCGAAGACCTCTGGCTGAGGCTCCAGCGCGAGCACAGAGAACCCCAGCTTCGAAGCATACACGGAGAGTACTCCGATATTCGCTCCCACATCCACGAAGAGCCCTCCTGCCTTCGAGAGGTCTCTGATCGCCTTCTTCACATGCTTCTCCCAGCTGGGATAGGTGAGCAGGCAGCCCCTCATGTCCACGCATCGAAACCTTCCGATCTTCGACCTCACCCAGTATGCCCTCCCTCGAAGGCAGTCCATCTTGTCCTCCACATTCGGGAAGACCTGCAGGGCCCTGAAGTAGTATTCATTCATAGGACTTCATCCAATCCAACGCGTGCCTGAGGTCCTGCATGTCTGGCTTCTCTCCCATCTTCACCATCACGAGAGCTGCCCCGAACTTCCTCCTGAACCTCTCACTCACAGGCCCTCCCTTCGGATGATCGTGCATCACGGTAATCGAATTGTCGATCTTCGCCTTCACCCCTCCCCTGATCATCCTGATCCCCAGCTCAGTGTCAAAATTAGCACCACGCTCAGCCCCCAGGGGCTTGAACCCATACCGCAGAAGCACTTCCCTCTTCCCTGAGAAGTTCCTGAGTGCCAGGGACTTCAGCGAGTATGCAGTGGCCCCCAGCACCACATCGAACTCTGGATAATATCGCAGATGCTGCTCGATCCAGTCTGGAGGCACATACGCATCCGAGTTAGTGAAGAGCACCACATCTCC
>Ga0326728_10020692_pt1 | contig 12504 bp, 14 predicted proteins | sample MB3enrmetagenome_FD_207602 | JGI IMG/M metagenome (GOLD analysis project Ga0326728, IMG submission 207602) | Lab enriched peat soil microbial communities from McLean, Ithaca, NY, United States - MB31MN | ecosystem: Environmental > Terrestrial > Soil > Wetlands > Peat | place: USA: New York...
ACGAGTATTTGCGCACCCAGGCGCTCAGTCGAATTTACCTCGATAATTTTCCAAGCGTGCAAAGTTCCTGGGTGACCCAGGGGCCGGAAATCGGGCAGGTCGCCCTCAAATTCGGGGCCAATGATCTCGGCAGCATTATGATCGAAGAGAATGTTGTCTCGCAGGCCGGCACGACCTATCGCATGGGCGTGGCCGATATGCGCCGGCTCATCCGGGATTTGGGATACGAACCTCACCAGCGGGATAACTGGTACAATCTCCTTAATTAACCGCCGAAACCGAATACTGCATGATGAAACTTTTATTGCTTGGCATCGGGCGCTGGGGCGCCAACCACTTGCGCGTCCTCCATTCCCTGCCCATCGAACTCTATGTCACTGAGCTGGACGGCAAACGGCTCGAAGCCGCCCGGAAATTGGGCATCCCCGACGCCCGCCTCTCCACCCGGTACAAAGACTTCGCCGGGCTGATTGATGCCGCCGTCATCGTCACGCCGGCTCAGTCTCATTTTCCGCTCTGCCGGGAATTTTTGGAGGCGGGCAGGGATGTCTTCGTCGAAAAACCCCTGACCCTCGCGCCGGAGGAGTCCAGGCAACTCGCCGAATTGGCGTACAAAAAAAAGCGCATCCTGCAAGTCGGCCACATCTTCCGCTTCGATCCGGCCTCGCAATGGATTCGCGACGCCATTCAATCGGGCCAATTCGGCCGGGTCCACATCCTGCGCGGACATTTCGGCGGATTTAAACGCCCGCGCAACGACAGCGGCGTCATGTTCGCCGACGGCATTCATTTTGTCGATCTGTTCAACTATTTTCTCAACGCCAGCCCGGCCAGCGTCCTGGCCATTCACCATGATTTCATGGGGCGCGGCATGGACGACGTTTCGCTCGTTTCGCTGGAATATGAAACGCCTTTGGGCAACACTTGGGCCACGGTGGAAAACGATTATTACATCCCGGGCAAGTTCCGCGACGTCACGGTGGTGGGCGAAAAGTTGAGCGCGGTGTGCGATTACAACGTGGCCCAATACAAAATCAAAGCGTATGAAAACCGCCATGTGCGCGACGGCGCGGATTTCAAAGGAGTGGAAGGCATCATGACGCAGATCGAATGCCCGCCGGAGGAGCCGCTTCTGGCCGAATTGCGCGCCTTCATCCAATCCGTCCAGACCCGGCAGAAGCCCCTGGCCGACGGCTGGGCCGGATACGACGCCGTCCGGGTGCTCGACGCCGCCCTGGAATCCGCCCGCACCGGCCGGCGGGTGAAATTGAATGGCAAATAAAAACTTTATGCAAAAAATCCCCCTGTCGAAATGTTTCGTAAATCCTGAAGTTGAAGAAGCGGCGCTACGCGCGTTGCGTTCGGGCCAGTATATCCTGGGCAAGGAATGCCAGGCCTTCGAAGCCGAACTGGCCGCGCACACCGGCACGCAACACTGCGTGCTCGGGTCGTCCTGGACCATGATCGTGTATATGATGCATCTGGCGCAGGGTCTCAAAGCCGGCGATGAGGTCATTGTCCCCTCGCACACCGCCATTCCGACGATGGAGCCGCTCATTCATTGCGGCGCAACACCGGTCTTCGCCGACATTGACGACACTTTTTGCCTGGACGCCGCCCAACTCGAATCGCTCATCACGCCGCGCACCGTCGGCATCATCCCGGTTCACATCTACGGCCATCCCGCGGACCTGGACCGCGTGTTCGCCGCTGCTGCCAAGCATAAATTATGGGTGCTGGAGGATTGCGCCCAGGCCCACGGCGCCCGTTACAAGGACAAACGCGTCGGCTCGATGGGCTTGGCCGGCGGTTATTCCTTCTTCCCCTCAAAGAATTTGACCGTGCTCGGCGACGGCGGCTGCCTTTGCACCAACGACACGGCGCTGGCCGAACGCGTTCGCATGTACCGCAATCACGGACGCAAGGACAAGTACCTCCATGAATTTGCCGGTTTCAACGTGCGCTTCAACGAAATCCAGGCCGCCATCGGGCGCGTCATGCTCCGGCATTTGGACGCCTTCAACGAAAACCGCCGCGCCATCGCCGCGCGCTACAACCAGCGTCTGGCCGGATTGGTGCAAACCCCGCCGGAACGGCCCTGGGCCAAGGCGGTCTATCACATGTACGTGGTGCGGGCGCAACGCCGCGACGACCTGCAACAATTTCTCAAGGAAAACGCCATCGAGACCGGTATCCACTATCCCGTGCCCAACCATCAGCAGCCCGCCATCACCTCCAGGTTCCGCAACATCCCGGCCCTGCCGCGCACGGAACAAGCCGTGAAGGAAATCTTGTCATTACCCATCCACGGCGAAATGAGCCTCGCCGCCGCCGACTCGGTCTGCGACGCCGTGGCGAAGTTCTACGGGAAGAAGTAAATGCCTGATGCATTACCGTATTGAAATCAGCAAGAAGGCGCAGGAGCAGTTGCGGGCATTGCCCAAAGAACAGCGGCGCAACATCGGCTGGCGGATGGAGGAAATGCGCGAGGATTTGCGAGGCGATGTTCTCAAACTCCATGCCAAGGGCAATTATTAGCGGTTGCGCGTTGGAAGCTTTCGGGTGCTTTTCTTGCTGGCAGGAGACGCCATCCAGGTGTATGCTGTCAAAGACAGGAAAGAAGCCTATGAATGATACCGCCGTGCTGCAAAAGGTCGAGGCGCTGACCAAGACTGTGGAGCGTTTGCAAGAACGCGTCGAAGACTTGGAGGACCTGCGGGACCTCCAGGCTGCCATCGCGGAAAACGGCAATGAGCCGCTCATTCCTTTGGAACAGGCCAAGGCGGAATTGGACTTGGACTGATCTTTTCGGACGCCGCTTTGGGTGCCTGGAAGAACGGCTAAAAGAGCGAACATTTGCCGATCAGCCTCGATCAGATTTGTGAACGAAACCCAGCCTGAATTAAGCCTCGTCATCCCCTGCTACAATGAGCAGGACAATTTGCGCGCGCTCATCACGGCGATTCGCGCGGCGCTTGACCCGCTCAAGTTGCCTTACGAGGTCGTCATCACCGACGATTGCAGCCAGGACAAATCGTGGGAAATTCTCAAGGAACTCGCGGCGGCGGACCCGCGCATCCGGCCGCAACGGTTCGCCTTCAATTGCGGCGAATCGGCCGCCAGTTGGGCGGGCATGAAAGCCGCCCGCGGCCGCTGCATCGTCACCGTGGACGCCGATTTGCAGAATGATCCCAGGGACTTGCCCGCCTTTTTGCGGGCGCTGGAAACATTCGATTGCGTTTGCGGCACCCGCGTGGCCACGCGCGGGCAGGGCGACAATTTTGTGCGCATCGCTTCGTCCCGCATCGCCAACTGGGTGCGCAATAAATTGTCCGGCGAACAAATCTCCGACGCGGGCTGCACCTATCGCGCCTTCAAACGCGACTGCATCGCCGACCTCAAATTTTTCAAGGGCATGCACCGCTTTTTGCCGACCTTGATCAAAATGGAGGGGTTCACCGTGACGGAGATCACAGTTTCCAACAATCCGCGTTTCGCCGGGCAAAGCCACTATGGCGTTTGGAACCGGCTCTTTGCGTCGTTTTACGATTTGCTGGCGGTGCGCTGGATGAAACGGCGCATGTTCCGCTACGAAATCGCGGAGAAGATCAATTAATTCCGCCTTCTTCCTTCCGTCTTTCCCCTGTTTACTCGTAGGTTTTTTCCAATTGCTTGACTCGATAATACACCGGCGAGTCGGGCGGCACGCGGCTCTTTATTTTGGCGAATTCCCGGCGCGCTTCCCCGGGGCTGCCTTGCGCCAGCAGCACCACATAATCCAGTTCAATCCAGGCCCGGCGCGGATCGCTGATCGTGTTGCCATACATGGCCAGAAAATCATGCAGTCCCGGCGCGCCCCGTTTCCGGGCCGCGTCCAGCTCGGGTTGCAGTCTGGGGGGCATGCCGGGCAGTTGGTCGCCTGAGATGTCCGGTGGCGCGGGCGCGGCCGGCGCCGGTTCCTTTTCCTTGAAAGTCCCCCAATACTCATGCAGTTGCCAGGCGCCCAGCAACAAACCAACGACAATAATCAGTCCCACCAAAAATCTCACGGACCCTCCACACGTTCAATGCGGGCGCCGAGCTTGCGCAATTTCCCGTCCATGTTGTCGTACCCGCGGTCAATATGATACACGCGGCTGATTTCCGTCGTGCCGCGCGCCGCCAAACCGGCAATGACCAGCGCGGCCGAGGCCCGCAAATCGCTGGCCATGACCGGCGCGCCGCTGAGGGGTTTGCCGCCTTTGACGATGGCGCTGGGCCCTTCAATGGCGATGTCCGCCCCCAGGCGGGCCAGCTCGCTGACGTGCATGAACCGCGATTCAAAAATGCGCTCCGTGATAATGCTGATGCCGGGAGTCAACGCCATCAGTGCCATCATTTGCGCCTGCACATCGGTCGGAAACCCGGAGTAGGGCAGGGTGGTGATATCCACCGCCTTCAATCGTCCGCTGCGCGAGATCTTCAACGCCGGGCCGCTCCGTTCCACTTTCACTCCCGCCTCCCGCAGCTTGTCCAGCACCGCGTGTAAATGGTCCGGACGCGCCCCGCGCAGGGTCACCTCGCCCTGGGTCGCCGCCGCCGCCACGGCGAAGGTCGCCGTTTCGATTCGATCCGGTATGACTTCATGTTCCGCCCCGTGCAAACTTTTCACCCCGGTGATGGTAATGGTCGGGCTGCCCGCCCCGCAAACCCTGGCTCCCATGGCGTTGAGGAAATTGCCCAAGTCGATCACTTCCGGTTCACAGGCCGCGCTTTCGATGATGGTCACTCCCTCGGCCAGCGTGGCGGCCATCATGACGTTGGCGGTGCCCAGCACGGTCGGGCCGCAGCGCCCGCCCAGAAACAATTCCGTCCCTTTGAGCTTCCTCACCGTCGCGTCAATGTAGCCGCCCTCAATGCGAATTTTCGCCCCAAGCGATTTCAAGCCCTTGAGATGCAGATCAATCGGACGCGCCCCAATCACGCAGCCGCCCGGCATCGAGACCAGCGCCTTGCCCGTGCGCCCCAGCAACGGCCCCAGAATGCAAATGGAGCCGCGCATTTTGCGGATCAACTCATAATCGCCCACCCCTTTGATCTTGGCCGCTTGCAGGCGCAGCATGTCGCCCTCGAACCGGGCCGTCGCGCCCAACGAGGCCAGGATTTTCCCCATGAAATGGACGTCGCTCAAATTCGGGACGCGGCGAATGACGCACGGTTCGGAGGTCAGCAGGGTCGCCGCCATCAGCGGCAGGACGGCATTCTTCGCGCCGCTGATCATGACCTCACCGTTCAGGGGTGTGCCGCCTTTGATAAGAAACCGGTCCATTCAATCAATTCCGCTTCGAGCGGCGACATCGTGTGATTGCGTTGCCATGTGCGCAATAAAAATCCTCTGAAACTGATTGTAATCCGGCTCGATGGCTTCGACCTTCCACCCTTCCTGCTCAAAGATTCTGCCCACGCGCTGGGCGCCGTTGTCATTTAATTCCAGCATGGCCCGCCCCCCGGGCCGAAGGAACGCGCCCGCCTCGGCCGCGATCCGCCGGTAAAAGTCCAGCCCGTCCGGCCCCCCGTCCAGCGCCGCCCGCGGCTCATAGTCGCGCACCTCGGGTTCCAACGTCTGGATTTCCGCCGTCGCAACATAGGGCGGATTGGAAACAATCAGATCAAAACACCTCTCCCGGCTCAGGGCGGCGAAGCCGTCGCCCTGATGAAATTCAATCCGCTCCGCCACCTGGTGCCGCGCGGCGTTTTGGCGGGCCGTGCTCAAGGCGTCGCCGGAAAGATCCGTGGCGTCCACCCGCGCCCGCGGCGCATGGGCGGCCAGCGCGATGGCCAGGCAACCGCTGCCCGTGCCCAGATCCAGCGCGCGGGCCTGGCAGTCGGGGGGCAGTTGCCTGAGAAAATTCCAGGCCCGCTCGGCCAGCAATTCGGTTTCCGGCCGCGGCACCAGGACATGCCGGCTGACGGCCAATTCCAAACCGCAAAAGGAAGCCGAGCCGACAATATATTGCAGCGGCTCGCGCCGGCCGCGCCGACGCACCAATTCGCGCAACGTTTCCACTTCCTGCGCGGACAGCGCGCGCTCGAAATTCAAATACAAATTCATTCGCGGCATTTTCAAGACATGGGCCAGCAGCAATTCGACTTGCAGGCGCGGCGCGCCGACGCCTTTCCCGCCCAAAAAATCGGCGCTGCGTTGAATGACTTCCAAAATCGTCACGCCCATGAAAATATGTTCAAACTGGAAAGTTCAAAGCGCAAAGTTCCGCCAACTTTGAACCTTGAACTGGCGCGGTTGCGCTCCTATTGTCGATGGCATGAAACGAGTTTTCATCCTGTCCGCCATTTCCATTCTTTTGCTGCGCCTGCCCGTCGCCGCCCAGGACGCCGCCAGCACCCCGGCCGGCGCCGCCGCCGCCATTGCCGCAAAGGAGGACGCGGAGGAGCGCTACAAACGGCTGGCCGCCGACCTCCAAGCCGTCCAGTCGGACAACGAGGCTCTTCACGCCAAAATCACCGCCCTGGAAGCGGAGATTCAGACCTTGCGCACGGCCCAGGCCCGTCCCGCCGACAACTCAGCAATTCAAGACGAACTCAAACGTCTGGCGGAAACCATTCAGGAAGTGGACAAGAAACGCCAGAACGACAAGGAAGTCATCTCCGAAGAAATCCGCAAATCAATCGCCGGACTCGAACAATCACTGGGGAGCGCGCCGGCGCCCATCCACACTTCCAGACCAAAACCTGCCGCCGTTCCGGACTCGCCGGCATCGGACAAAGGTTACAGCTACACCATCCAGGAAGGCGACAGGCTCCAGGCGATAGTCAACGCCTATAATGCCGACTTCAAAAGCAAAGGAATGAAAACCATCACCCTAAAGCAAGCCAAAGAGGCAAATCCCAACGTGGATTGGAACCGCCTTCGAGTCGGCCAAAAAATCGTCATCCCCCGTCCGGACGGCGGATGAGTTGTTGCTTCCCGGTTTGACACCGTCTGGCGCTCCTATATAGTGTATAGGATGAAAGTAGTCCGAATTTCGTTTTCCGATGCAAATCACGCGCGCAGGTGAGTACGGGGTTTTGGGATTGATGAACCTGGCCCGGCGCAGTCCGGGGCAGATGGCCATGATTAACGATGTCAGCCGGACGGAGCGGATTCCGAAGAGTTTCCTGGCCAAGATTTTTCAAAACCTGGTTAAAGCCGGCCTGGTCCGGTCCATTCGGGGGGCGGGCGGCGGATTTGTGCTGGTCAAGGACCCCGCGCAAGTTTCCATCCTGGAAATCATTGAAGCCATCGAGGGCAAGATCGTGTTCCAACGTTGCAAACAACTGAAACCCGATTGTGAACACGCCGGCGGCTGCGCCCTCTGCGGACTATTCGAGCAAGCCCAAGACGGCGTGAAGGATGTCCTGTTGCGCACGACTTTGGTCGATTTGATCCGGCGGCAGGAAACCATCCAATTGACACGCAGCCAAAAGCGCCACGCCAACTAATGGCGCGGATGTGCCTTGCGGGCCTCAATCGGGCCAGACCCAGTCGCCATCCGTAGTCGATTTGCCGCGCGCGCCGCCGTTGTCCCGCCCATTCCAGCCGATGGAGTAAAGAATAAATGTGCCGTCAGCGGCGCGGCGATAATGAGGAGGCTGCCCGCCGATGACGTCATGGGGAATTGTGGCGATGAACTGCGGGATGAGAGCGTCGAGGGTTTCGGGATATTCGCCGCGCGCCAGATGGTAACGTTCCAGGGCGCAGGCGATGAGCGCTTGATTGACCTTCGTTTGATTCCGGGCGGTTGTTTGACAGGCCCTGCCAAAGTTGGGAGCCCACCGGATAACTGCAAAGGTATAGGGAGACCAATGAGACCCCAGTGCATCAGCCTGCTTTTGGTAGGCGACAATTTTGTCCGGGAAAACGATTTGGCTGGCGGAATCCAGGCTGGCAATGGCGTTAGGGCGCAGTTTCGTGCCGGCGGCCAGGTTCTGATAGACCCAGCCTCGCGGGAACAGTTTTATAAGGATTGATCGCTTCCAGGCCTCCCATGAAGTGATTTTGCGACCTGGTTGGTCCAGGTTTAAAAGCAACTCCACCACCCGTGCCGGAGCGAGGGTTTCCAGTGCGTGGCAGGTCAACAAGCCTTCCAATTGGAAGGATTGCTCCACCGGCGGCAGGATATTGATTTGTTTGAGTTGCTCTTCCAGCGCGGACAATTGCGGCTCGCGCCAGGCGCGCAAACGTATGCCGTCGTCAATTTGGGCCGCGTAAAGCCCTCTCACGGCCACGTTGATCATCGCCGCCACCAAAGTCATGGGTTTGTTCTCTTCCATGAGGGGGCGGCAACTGTCGTTTATGAGCGTCAAGTCGCGCAACGCTTCCTCCGGCTGGCCCAGCAAAAAATGGCATTGCGCACGCGCACCGAGTGTTTGTGCCAGGATCCGCACTGTCACGAAATTTGGAACGGGAATTCCCTCCCGTTCCGCGTAATTGCCTTGCATCCGCGCATAGGGATGCTGCAACGCCTGTCGGATCAGCGCGAATTGCGGTTCAAGCTGCTCGCTCCACGCCAGATAATCGGCCGCTCTGGCGAGCACGGGCACAGTCACGCGGTACGAACCGTTGCCGTCCGGTTCAAATTTCAACACCGGGTTATTCGTGTCGGCATTAGCGTGGAGAATATTGTCAGGCAGGAATTGCTGCAAATCCTTCTCCGTCGGCGCGGTTTGGCACTGCAAAAAAATTCGCGCCGCCTGGATTTCCTCCGGCCGCCGTAACATAAATCCGATGCCACGCGCAGATTGGGGCGCATTGGCTGTCGGCCCGAGGGCATTGGTCAGCAACCTCGCGGCTTCCGCGGGCGAGGCCGGATCGTCCCACCGCAGCACGACAGAACCGTCCGGTGCCGGCATTCCCGGCAGACCAATCGCCACCTCTGCAACGACCATGCTATTTGTCCAGCAGCCAAATCCGGGATAAGACAATTTCTCGGACAGTTCGGTATGGCCGCGTCCGACAAACCATTTCTGCATCTCCGGCACGCCGAAGACGTTCTCATTATCAGGAACCGGGGCGGGAATGTAGTCGGCCCAATTGAAATTGAAGCCTTTGGGTTCCAAGGCGCTTTTGCAATTTTCCCAGGCCCGTTTGCCGCGCCAGAGTTCCTCGGTGTAAAAAAGGCCGATCAAGGTCAGGCAGACGCCAAGCCCGACCAGACAGCGTCGCAAAATGCGCCAACGTTTTGTTTGGGGAGGGTTCATAAATACGCGAGTCAAACAATTTTCCAGTCCTGTTCCCTTTCGCTGCGCGGACGGGGAAGAATGGACGGCGCAGCGGGAACGACGAAGGCGGGTTGAGTCAGTTCAGCCAGCACGCGATTTTGTTCTTCCCAAGCCTGCATCATGTCCTGTGTCGATGAGGCGCTGGCGTCGATTATCCGATGGTCTGCCAATCGCCCGTTAACCGCCAGCATCACCAGCCAAAGCGCCGCCATGCCGGCCCATGCGTGACGGCTGGGCCGGATTAATTCGGCCCAAACGATTCGCCAGAATCTCATTCCTAATCCTAAAGCCCTCTCCTTGGGGAGAGGGTTGGGTGAGGGAGAGCAATTAGGAGTTGATGATGCCAGTGCCGCCTCCTGCACGGCCCTGGCCCAGCGCATCCGCGCGGCTGGAGTGGCTTCGATGGCAGACAAATTTTTTTCCCAGCCCGCCATCGGCGCGGTCAGAGTCTTGATCTCGCCGTAATAACTCCGGCATTCCTGACATGCGGCAAGGTGGATTTCCAACTCGCTCTTCTCCTCTTCGCCCAACGCCCCGCCGGCCAAAAGACAAATGTCCGGGCAGCGGCGGCGGCAGCGATTCCAAATCCAATTCATATCTGTGTATCTCCTCTCATCTCCGGAAGGTTCATTTTCATTCCGCGCAATCTTTCCAAGGCATGATGCAGCCGGGATTTGACCGTCCCCACCGGGCAGCCCAGGACATGCGCCATATCCGGCAACGACGCGTCCTCGAAAAATCGCAGCAGGATGATCCGCCGATGTTTTTCCGGCAGCCGGGCGATGCAGGCGCGCATAAGGGCGGAAGTTTCGTTGCGGGCCGCATCTTCCGCCGGCGAAGGCTCCGGCGAAGGAATGTTTTCCTGCCTTGCCACAACATTGTCGCGCTCGAAAACAGGCAGCCAGGCCAGCGTCACCGGTCTGGAGCGCGCGCGGCGCCTCCATTTTTGATGCCGGTGAAGCAGAATGGCGTAGAGCCAGGTCGAAAACCGGCAACTCTCATCGTAGCGCGCCAGACTTTTCCAAGCCTCGACGAGGGTTTCGGCAACGAGGTCTTCCGCCGCGCTGACATCGCCCGACAACGCGGCGGCCTGTCGCAGCAAGCGGGTCTGCAATGGCTCCGTCAAACGGCAAAACGCCTGCGCATCCCCGGCGCGCGCGCTTGTGAGAAGCTCTCCGGCATCAATTATTTCGACCCGGTCATCCGTAATGTCCATCTATGTATCAATCCCCGCAGCGCCCGAAAAGGTTCAAAGTCTTTAATCCCAATCCCAATCCCAGTCTTAATCTTCTTCCCAGAGGATTAGGATTACGATTAAGATTATGATTAAGAGTTGATGAAAGAAGGGCCGCCGCCAGATTCCATCCTCGCGCCAGCGCCCGCCCTCCCGCCGGGCGCTGCCAGCAAGCGCCTCCTGCCGTGGCTGGTGGCCATGGCGTTTTTCATGGAGTCGCTCGACACGACGATTCTGAACACCGCCGTCCCCGCCATCGCGCAGGCCCTCGGCGTCGTGCCCCTCAGCATGAAGTCGGTGCTGGCCAGTTACACGTTGAGCCTGGCGGTCTTCATCCCCGTCAGCGGCTGGGTGGCGGACCGGTTCGGCACGCGCCGCGTGTTTTCGTGCGCCATCGGCATCTTCACGCTCGGTTCATTTCTGTGCGGCGTCTCCAGCAACATTCATCTGCTCGTCGCCTGCCGCATTCTGCAAGGGTGCGGCGGGGCCATGATGGTGCCGGTGGGCCGGTTGACTTTGGTGCGGACGTTCGCCAAATCCGAACTCATCCGCGCCATGACCTTTGTCGTCATCCCGGCCCTGATTGGCCCCATGCTCGGTCCGTTCATCGGGGGCCTGATCGTGGGATATTTTCCCTGGCGGGTGATCTTCTTTGTCAATATTCCGATTGGCCTGCTTGGCTTGTATCTGGTCTATCGGCATCTCCCGGATTACCGCGAGGAGCAAACCCCTCCGCTCGACTTCGTCGGACTCGTCCTGTTCGGCTCCGGCATCGCGCTGCTTTCTTATGTGCTCGAGGTGTTTGGCGAACATACCCTGAGCGGACGCGAAATACTGGGATTGCTGGCCATTTCCCTCCTGCTCATCACGGCTTATGGCTGGCACGCGGTTCATGCCGCATTTCCCCTGCTGCGCCTGGCTTTGCTCCGCATCCGCACCTTCCGCGCCGCGGTCATCGGCGGCTTCGTGACCCGCATTGGCATCGGGGGCATTCCCTTCCTCCTGCCGCTCCTTTACCAGGTTGGCCTCGGTTTCACGCCCATTCAATCCGGCCTGCTCATGATGCCGCAAGCGGTGGCGTCGATCAGCCTGAAGCTGGCGGTGACGGGCATTCTGACCCGTTTTGGCTATCGCGTGATTCTGATTTCCAACACCATCATCATCGGTGTGCTCATCCTTGTGTTTGCGGCCATTGGCGCGGGGACGCCGCTGTGGTTCATCGTGGCGCTATGCTTCTGCTACGGGTTCTTTTCCTCGCTGCAATACTCGAGCATGAACACCCTCGTCTATGCCGACGTCACCGAGGAAGAAGCCAGCAGCGCCAGCACCATCGCCAGCACGCTGCAACAAATGTCGAACAGTTTTGGCGTCGCCTCGGCCTCGCTGGCAGCCGCGTTCTTCATTCCCGATCGCTTTAGCTCCAACCCGCCGGAAATGATTCACGGCATCCACCGGGCGTTTTTCGTCCTGGGCGGAATGACCATTCTGTCCACCCTTGTTTTCCGGGAGCTAAAACGCGGCGACGGAGACTCCGTCGCCCGCCAGAAGGCCGCGCTGCCGGCCGGTTGAGAAATATACCAACCAGGACCATTTCATTTCGCCAACCCCTGGCAAAAGCGGCCCGGCAGTTTATGCCAATTGGGCGCCAGCAAGGCGAAAAAGCGGATGTTTTGGCCCGGTTTTTGGAGTTCCCCGTCGTGGCACGTCCCATGCTGGCCAGTGACGGAACAACCATGTCATGACATGAACACATTGGCACATGCAGTAAATAGACAGACAAGCCAGAGTCCCAAGAACGTGATTTGCCTTCCTTTGGGTTTGCTGGGGTTTGAAGATGCGAAGAATTACGCGCTGCTGTTCAACCCGCAGGAGCGCCCCCTCATGCGGTTGCAAATGCTGGACGGTGCAAAGCGTTGGTTCTTCGTCGTGCGGGCTTCCCAGGTTCTGCCAGACTATCAACCGGACATCAGCGATCAGGACGCGGAGTTCTTGGGATTGTCCGGGCCGGCCGA
>Ga0326728_10020693_pt1 | contig 12504 bp, 8 predicted proteins | sample MB3enrmetagenome_FD_207602 | JGI IMG/M metagenome (GOLD analysis project Ga0326728, IMG submission 207602) | Lab enriched peat soil microbial communities from McLean, Ithaca, NY, United States - MB31MN | ecosystem: Environmental > Terrestrial > Soil > Wetlands > Peat | place: USA: New York...
CCACTGTCATTGGAGATTGGCGAAAACCGCAGGTACGCTTTCCTGGATCTGGAGGGGCGAATGATTTCGCCTCCTTCTGTTGGAAAATTATGGTCATCACACCTCAGGACGCAAAAAGGTTCGTACCGAGGGTTAATTTCATCACATCACCGGGATATCTCGACGGTCCCGGTGCTCGAGAGATAGCAGGATTGTCGGCCAATACCGGGCCCTACAAGGTGATTACCAATATGGCGGTGATGGGATTTGATGAAGAGACCAAGCGTATGCGTATTGAATCCATTCACGGCGGATATACCCTGGAAGATGTACAGGCAAATTGTGGCTTCCCCCTCCTTCGAGCTGAGGAGATCGTCAAAACCCCTCCTCCCACCAAGGAGGAGTTAGAGATCCTGCGGAACGAGGTTGACCCAAAGCGGTATATCATCGGCAGATAGAGGAGATTGCCTGACTCCGGATAGACTGAAACGTATCACGTGCTGAAGATAATATCTCGGGGTTGTTTGTGCATGTTTCAAACCGTAATCGTCGAACCCGAGAATCGTTCCAGAGCAAGATTTGTAGGTGGAAGCACCAATCGAGACTTCTTCCAACACTCTCTGTCAAATAATATATTGATCAGGTCAGATTAAAAGATCTTGTCAAAATGAAAAATCTGTCTTGTCTGAAGAGCGGGTGCCTCTCGAATTCATTTCACGGTCCTTGAATTGAAAATTTTGTCTTGACAGGGTGTCACATATCAGCATCTCCATGGCCCTGAGATATGCCCACCTTTCTCCGAACCACAAAACGAAAGCAATCAACGTGTTGGATCGGATTATGTCACAAAATCCCCCACAAACAGAAAAGGCCTCAAAGGTGGTTTCCTTAAGGCCTTGAAATGATTGGCTGGGGGAAAGGGAGTCGAACCCCTATTCACGGAGTCAGAGTCCGTTGTCCTACCATTGAACGATCCCCCAATTTCTTCGTGACCATGTCCGTGATTCGTGTCTGCTAAGGTGAAAATAATAGCATTAAAAAGGCTATTGAGCAATCTTTGATTTCAGGATTTCCGAAAGCTTGTCAATCGAGATTTCTTCCTGGGACTTCGTCTCCATATTTCTCAACGCGGCCTTTCCTCGCTTCAACTCATCTTCTCCCAGGATGAGGACATATCGGGCCTTCAGTTTGTCCGCCCTTCGCATTTGACTTTTCAGGCTCTTTCCCTCATAGTCTAACTCCGCACGAATTCCCTCGAGGTGGAGTTGATTGATGATCCGGTAAGCCTCTTCAGACGGTTCTTGTCCCAAAGCGGCGATGAAGAGATGCGGGTAAGAGATAAACTCCTTATCCCTCGGCAATAAGGAGACAAGCCTTTCCATCCCGATAGCAAAACCGATTCCCGGAATCTCGAGGCCTCCAATCTCCTTAAAGAGACTGTCATACCGTCCCCCCCCTGCTACGGCATTCTGAGAACCTAACTGATAGGAAACAACCTCAAACGCGGTCCGGGTATAATAATCCAACCCCCTTACCATCCTGGGATTCAGGATATATTGGAGACCTGCCGTTTCCAAACATTTCTTCACCAGCTCAAAATGTTTTTGACATTCAGAGCAAATGAAATCGCTCACCTTGGGTGCGTTGGCAATCGCCTCCTGGCAGGTTTCGACCTTGCAGTCAAAGATGCGAAGAGGATTGGTCTGAAGCCTCCTTTGACAGTCTTCACAGAGCTGAAAAGATTTGCTTGTCAGAAACTTCTTCAGCTCTTCGCGATATTTAGGCCGGCATGTCTGATCTCCCAACGTATTAATCTGAAGCTCGAGCTTCTCGAGTCCTACTCTTTTTAGAAAATGGATGAGCATGGCAATAACTTCGGCATCCACCACGGGGTTCTCCACACCAAAGACCTCCGCGTCGATCTGATAGAACTGCCGGTAGCGGCCTTTCTGAGGTCTTTCATACCGGAACATGGGCCCGAAGCAATAGAGTTTTGCTACGGGATCAAAGGTATAAAGTTGATGCTCTAAGTAGGAACGTGCCATAGAGGCAGTGGCTTCAGGCCGGAGGGTGAGAGAATTGCCGCTGCGGTCAGTGAAGGTATACATTTCCTTCTCAACAATGTCGGTTGCTTCTCCGATGCTCCGGGAGAAAAGTTCTGTTCGTTCAAGGATCGGAAGGCGAATCTCTGAGAAACCAAACCCCTCAAAGACTTCACGAGCTGTCTCTTCCACAAACTGCCACTTTCCAATCTCGTCGGGAAGGATGTCATTAAAACCACGAATCGCTTTAATTTCCACGCTAAGTCCCCCACTTTTGGTGTTAGTAATTTATCCCATTGACTACCAAAAGTCAAAATCGAAATCCCCCTCACCCTCCCCTCTCCCCACAGGGGAGAGGGGAAAAGTAAAGGAAATCAAAACACAAATAGTTGATAATTGAGTAGATTTAAGGTAATTTTTATGAAATAACATCGCCCGAATGGAAACGAATTTCACGAATTAGAATATTCGAATGGTTCGCTATCATTCGGTCTGTTCGATAAACATACGGAGTTTCTCGTGCAGATCAACCCTCAAATTTTCAGGGAATATGATATTCGCGGAGTCGTCGACAAGGACCTGACCCCCACTATCGTCAGAAGGTTAGGTCAGGGGTTTGGAACCCGTATGGCTCAATTGGATCGGAGAGAATTGGTCGTTGGGAGGGATGGGAGGCTTAGCTCAGAGGTTTTTGAGGAGGCTCTGATCGAAGGTCTCCTTTCCGCAGGATGCAATGTCGTCAATATTGGCCTCTGTCCAACACCCATCTATTATTTCTCCATTTTCCATCTTGATAAAGACGGAGGAATGATGGTCACCGGGAGTCATAATCCCCCGGAGTTCAACGGATTTAAGGTATCCGTCGGCAAAACCACCATTTTCGGAGAAGAGATTCAGAATTTAAGACGCTTGATCGAAAAAGGGAAATTTCTGGCAGGTAAGGGGAAACTTTCTGAAGAAGAAACGATCCAGCCTTACCGGGAGTACATTAAAAAGAATGTTCACACCGAAAAAAAATTGAAGGTGGTGATCGATGCAGGGAATGGGACGGCAGGGGTTGTGGCAGGACCGCTCCTCAGAGATTTGGGCTGCGAGTTAGAGGAGCTTTATTGTGAGGTAGATGGCCGGTTTCCAAATCATTTCCCGGATCCAACCATTCCGGGGAATTTAAAAGCCCTCATAGATCGGGTAAGGAAAACTCGAGCGGATGTGGGAATTGGATACGATGGAGATGGGGATCGTATCGGAGTGGTGGATGATCAGGGAAACATCATCTGGGGCGATCAGTTAATGATCCTATTCTCGAGGGAGATATTGAAGGACAAAAAAGGAGCTACCTTTGTGGCAGAAGTAAAGTGTTCTCAGAATGTATTTACCGATATTGAGAAACACGGCGGAAAGGCAATCATGTGGAGAACAGGTCATTCCCTGATCAAGGAGAAGATGAGAGAGGAAAAGGCTGCCCTCGGCGGTGAGATGAGCGGACATATCTTTTTTGCAGACCGATATTTTGGTTACGATGATGCGGTCTATGCGTCATGCCGTCTCATTGAGCTCCTTTCCAAGGCAGACAAGAAACTATCGCAGCTCCTCGGCGATGTGCCAAAGACATTTATCACTCCTGAAATCCGAGTCGATTGCTCCGATGAGATTAAATTCGGAGTGGTTGAGGCGGTAAAGCAAGCTTTGAAAAAAGATCACCCGGTCATCGATGTGGATGGGGTGAGGGTAAGATTTGAGGACGGTTGGGGATTGGTGAGGGCTTCAAACACTCAGCCAGTACTCGTTCTCCGGTTTGAGGCCCTGACTCAGAACCGACTCAACTGGATGAGAGATCTCATCGAGAAAAAAGTCCAGGAGGCGGTTTCTGCACTGCAGGGCCGTTAATTCGACTGCATCGCTTCTTTTCACTAAGCCCCGATACTTTACACTGATATTTTGATTGACAAGAGACACGTATCAGTCTAAAATCCTCCCGAAACGCGACTTGTGGTTCAGTCGTTGTCAGAAGGAGAAAAGGAAAAGGAGAGAGAGAAAAATGAAGAAAATGAGGGTGGGGGTGATCGGTGGGACCGGCATGGTAGGACAGAACTATGTCCGGTTGCTCAGAAATCATCCTTGGTTTGAGGTGACGTATGTCGCAGCCTCGCCCCGTTCTGCGGGCAAGAGATACGCGGAGGCCGTTTCAGGACGCTGGCTCATGCCCGAGCCAACCCCGGAGCAAATCAAAGCCCTTGTGGTTCAAGACGCAAATCTTGTGGAATCCGCGAAGGGTAAATGTGAGTTGGTGTTCTCGGCCATTGAAGCGGACAAGGACACGGTGCGAAAGCTTGAGGAGGAATATGCCAAGGCCGGTATCCCGGTGGTATCAAACAACTCGGCGCATAGGAACACTCCGGATGTCCCGATGATGTTGCCGGAAGTCAATCCAGGGCATTTGGACCTGATCCGATTTCAGCGGGAGCACAGAGGTTGGAAAAAAGGACTGATCGCCGTCAAGCCCAACTGCAGTATCCAAAGCTACGTCACGCCGCTCTTTGCGTTGATCGAGGCGGGCTACAGGCTCGAAGCCGTTATTGTGACAACACTTCAAGCGGTCTCCGGGGCGGGATTTCCGGGTCCCGCATCCCTCCAAATGATAGACAATGTCATTCCCTTTATCAAAAATGAGGAGGAGAAGTCGGAACTGGAGCCCATGCGGATTCTGGGACAGCTTCGTGAGGGCAGAATCATACCCGAAGACTCCTTTAAAATTTCAGCTCACTGCAACCGGGTCCCCGTCATCGATGGGCACATGGCATGTGTGAGCGTGAAGTTCAGTGGGCGAAAACCGTCACTCGAGGAGGTCATGAAGATCTGGAAAAGCTTTGCCGGCGAGCCTCAGAAGCTGGAACTCCCGTCGGCTCCGCCGGAGGCCATCATCTACCGGGAAGAACCCGACAGGCCTCAGCCGCGAATGGACCGGGACGCAGGGAGGGGGATGGCGGTCACCGTAGGACGGCTCCGGAAATGCGAGGTCTTCGACTACCGTTTTGTCGGTCTTTCGCATAACACCATACGAGGCGCTGCCGGAGGCGCTATTCTTACGGCAGAATTGCTGAAAGCAAAAGGGTTTTTCTGAAGCCGCCGCTGAATTCAAGGGGCGGATGCCTTGCCCGCACCTCCGAGTGCGGAATAAACGCTCTGGTCAGAAAAAACTTGAAAGGAGACCGTCATGGAGCAAAAGTCTTTCGATTTAGCCTCTATTTTAGCTTCCGTTCAGAAAACGGCAATGAGTGTGTTGACATCCCCGTCCGCCTTTTTCAGGGAGATGCCAAAAACAGGAGGGTTTGTTGAGCCGCTGATATTCATGGTAATCATGGGTATTATCGGAGGTCTCATCCAGACCATCTTCAGCATTGTGGGTCTGCGTTTTGGGATTATGGCAATGAGCGTGTGGTCAATCATTTTATTTCCTATCTATATTGTCATAGGCGGCTTCATAGGTGCTGCAATCCTTTTTGTGATATGGATGCTTTTAGGCTCTAAGGAATCCTATGAAACCGCTTATCGATGCGGGGCGTACATTTCCGTTCTGATGCCGATCATCACTGTACTCGGGCTCATTCCTTACTTAGGTTCAGCCGTTGGGATTGCCCTTTACGTTTACTTTCTCGTGATCGCGAGTGTTGAGGTTCATAAGATCCCTTCTCAAAAGGCCTGGCTTGTCTTCGGCATCATCGGTGCAATATTGATCATTTTAAATATCAGCGGCCAAATTGCTGCAAGAAAGTATTCACGGCAAGCAGACAGATTCCGTAAAAATATGGAAGAGACCTCAAGAGCCATGAAGAAGCAGGCGGAACAGATGCAGAAGCAGACTGAGGATTTGCAGAAACAGGCAGAGGAGGCAAGAAAAGCTGCCGAAGAGACGCAGAAACAACAGGGGACGAAGTAGGTTAAGAACCCTGAACAAGAATGCTTTATCAAGTTGTGAAGACTATTAAAAGCTAAAGCTAAAATCCTTTCAACCTCCTTTTAGCTAAAGTGAGGAGAGCAGTGGGAATTTTTGCCTTGACTCTCTTGGCAGGAATTATTAAGATGTGAAAAATACACAATTTTTCTTATTATTGTTGCGGAATGGGGATATGGATGATTACATTAACATGAGAGAAAGAAAATTTAGGAGGAGGGATGACAAATGAGAATCAAGGATGTGATGACGAGAAATCCGGTTACGGTGGATAGTGAAACATTGGTCCTGGATGCCCAAAAGATAATGAAAGAAAACAATATCCGCAGGCTTCCCATTGTGGACAAAGGTAAGTTGGTAGGTATGGTTACTAAACATGATCTGCTCGAGGCGTCGCCTTCACCGGCCACATCGCTGAGCGTATTTGAGTTGAATTATCTCCTCGCAAAAATGAAGGTGAAGGAAATTATGAAGAAGAATCCCGTGACGATTGCCCCGGATACCCCCTTCGAGGAGGCCCTGAGACTCGGACAAGACAAGAAGATTGGCTCGTTCCCGGTGGTGGACAAAGGGAAACTGGTCGGCATTACAACCGAATCGGACATCATCCGCTTCGTGTCGCTCGTCCTCGGGATAAGGGAGGAGGGGTCGAGGATCACCATTGAGGGATTGGGTGGGAAGTTCGGCGATCTCGAGAAGCTTGTTGCCATCGCAAACCAACACCACACCATTATTTTGAGCATGATGTCGCTGCCCAGACCCGAAAAGAAGGACTGGATGATCGTGCTTCGACTAAAAACGAATGATCCCGACCCGATTGTCAAAGATTTCAAGAAGGCCGGCTTCAATGTCACCTTTTCGTCCTGGTTTCGCTGTGAAACGGGACAGGCCTAACCCATCAGATCATTAGCTCTCGCGGTCAAAAACAAAGGGGTGTGCTCGACCGAGCGCAGCCCTTTTGTTTTTCTCTGACAAAAATCTATTCTTCCCTGTTACGATAAAATTCATACACCCTTTGAGCCGACTTGGAATTCATCTTTGGGACTCTAACCAATTCCTCTTCTGTGGCTTGTTTGATCTTCTCCACTGTTCCAAAGTATCTCAATAACGCCATTTGTCTGATCTGACCAATCCCGGGGATCTCTCCAAGCTCCGATCGGACGGTCTCTCTGCTTCTCACCTTCTTGTGGTAGATGATCGCAAATCGATGGGCTTCATCGCGGACTCGGTCAAGAAGATGGAGGATGGGCGAATGTCTTCCCAAGATAAAAGGTTCCTTGTATTGAGGGTGGAAGACCTTTTCCTCGGTCCTTCTCAACCTCGAAGGACGAGGCTTTTCAACAGTCCTTTCCTTGGCCAGGCTGATGAGATCAACTTCCCTTATCTTCAGTTCTTTGAATACCTCTTGGGCCACGTTCAGTTGACCCCTTCCCCCGTCTAACAAAACCAGGTCGGGAAGATCATCTTCTTTAGCTGCCTTTTGATACCGGCGGAGCAGGACTTCGTACATCATGCCATAATCGTCCGCCCCTTCTATTGTTTTGATCTTGAAATGACGGTACCGCTCCTTATCGGGCTTCCCGTCCTCAAAAAAGACCATCGATCCGACGGCGTTTCCCCCTTGGAAGTTGGAGATATCGAAAGCCTCAATCCTTCGAGGAACGTTTCTTAGATGAAGCCTCTCTTTTAGGGAGTCCAAAAGCTTCTCCTCGTCCTTATCCAGTTCATCCTTAGCGAGAAGAAACTGTTCGGCGTTTTCTGAGGCCATCTTAAGAAGATGTTTCTTATCTCCCTTGAGGGGGACAAGGATCTTGACCCTTTTCCCCTTCAGTTCAGTCAGCCATTGTTCAACAAAATCCTGCTCAGGAATTGACTTCGGGATCAAAATCTGTTCGGGAATAAATCTGCCCTCCCGATAATATTGTAACACAAAGGACGAAAGCACCTCCTCGTCCAGAAGTCCAGCGGAAGAGATGACAAAACCCCTCCCTCCCATGAGTCTCCCTGCTCTGACGAACAGGGGATAGACGACGATCTTATGGTCCTGGCGATGGAAGCCAATCACGTCTTGGTCGAGGAAATCCGTAGAGACGATCTTCTGCTTTTCGACCACCTGCTCAATCGAGGCGATCTGGTCTCTGATTTTGGCGGCCGCTTCAAAGTGGAGCTCCTCCGACTCTTCTTCCATCTTTTTTTGGAGAACCTCCAGCAGATCCCTATTCTTCCCGGCAAGGAACATCCTCACCTGTTGGACGACCTCCCGGTATTGATTCGGGTCAACCCCTTCGCAACAAGGCCCCAGACATCGGCCCATCTCATAATTGATGCAGGGCCTCAACCGATGGGTGAATTTGGTATCCATGCAGGTCCGGATAGGAAAGAGCCTGCGGATCAACCTCAAAGTCTCCCGGAGGGAGATGGCAGAAGGATAAGGACCGAAATAGAGAGAACCGTCTTTCTTGATCCGCCTCACAATACATAACGTCGGATATTCTTCCTCCAGCGAGAGTTTGAGGCAGGGATAATTCTTATCATCCCTGAGCTTCACGTTATAGCGGGGGCGGTGCATTTTGATGAGGGTGTCTTCCAGGATGAACGCCTCTTTCTCCGTATCGGTGACCATGGTATCAATGTCTGCCACCTTTTCCAGCATCGTCAACGTTTTCAAATCCTTTCCAGCCGGTTTCTGGAAATAAGAACTCACCCGATGTTTGATATTCCCCGCCTTCCCTACATAGAGAATCGTCCCCCTCTTGTCTTTGAACAGATAGACACCGGGATTCGACGGAAGGTTATTAATTTTCTGTTCTAAGGTATGCATCTCTCATCTAAATTATCTCAGATTATGCCAAAAAAGCAATCACCCCCTCCCCTTCGAGACTCTATCACAATCGGCAAGAGACTGTTCTCGATGCGCGTATGGATCAGGCGGTCGGGTGACGAAGCTTTAGAGCGGAAACCTTTTACCGTTCAACTTCAGGGCTCCAAATCCTTGAAGGGAATCAAGTTTTTGCTAAATCTAGTTCACAACAACATTTAAGACCCGCATTCTAAAGCTGAGGAACCTGACTGCCTGATCCAACAAAACTTTCTCTCAATCACCATTGCGATACAGTCTCTTCAGGGGGAGAGAAGCGATGGCGGCTGTGAATGGTCTTGCACTCAAGATCATTTAGCAGTATGATTCCAACAAAACTCGTGTCGAGCGGGAGAACAGAAATGGCTTTATCCCGCACTCAATAAAAATAGGAGTCATTCGTCACTTGAAGGAATTCCGAAAAAAATTGATTCAGGTCATCGCATTGATTGTTTTTATTATCGCCTTCGGTACGATGGGGTATGTCATCGTGGAGGGGTGGAATTTTTTCGATTCACTCTACATGACCATTATCACCATCACCACGGTCGGTTATCGGGAAGTCCATGACCTTTCCTTCAAAGGTAGACTATTCACTATCTTTCTAATCGTGGGCGGCGTTGGGACGGTACTGTATGCCCTCAGCACCGGTGCGAGAATCATCGTAGAGGGTGAGCTTAAAGATATCTTTGGGAGGAAGAAATTGGAAAAGAAAATTAAAGAGCTATATGATCACTATATTGTTTGTGGTTACGGACGGATGGGCAAGATTATCAGCAGGGAACTAAAGACCGAGGGAGTAAAGTTCGTCGTGGTTGAGAAAGACCCCAGGATGTTAGAGGAAAAGGAGGATATCCTCTTTCTCATCGGAGATGCCACTCGCGATCATACCCTTAAAGAAGCGGGGGTAGAAAAGGCAAAGGGTCTAATCTCTGTATTGTCCACAGATGCGGAAAACCTTTTTGTCGTTTTGAGCGCGCGGGGCTTAAATCCGAATCTTTTCATCATCGCCCGATCTGCTGAGGAGGATTCGGAACAAAAGCTGCTCCGGGGAGGGGCCACAAAGGTCATCTCGCCTTACCATATCGGTGGCTTGAGGATGGCTCATACCGTATTGAAACCTACGGTGGTCGATTTTATTGAGTTCGCCACCAAGAGCGGGAACATCGAACTTCAAATGCAAGAAATTGCCGTTCAGGAGGGCTCAAGACTCATTGGGATGACATTGGAACAATGCGGAATTGGAAGAGATCTGGGAGTCATCATTGTGGCGATCAAACAATCAGCGGGTGACACGAAATTCAATCCGACATTTCGAAGCACGCTGAAGGCCGGGGATACGTTGATTGCCCTCGGGGAGATATCAAAATTAAAGGCCATTGAGGAAATGGCCAAGTCAGGGAAGGCTTGAAATTTCCTTCTATTTACCTCATCTTTAATTCCATCTCTTCGAGGCGAACGATCTTGTCCCGGATTTCGGCGGCCCGCTCAAACTCCAGATGACCCGCCGCCTCCTTCATTTCCTTCCTTAACTTCTGGATCATCGTAGGGATCTCTTTGATGGGAACATACGCTTCTTTAACGTCGGATACAGCCGGGATCGTCAAATAGTCCGCTTCGTAGACCGAAGCCATGATATTTCGAACCGACTTCTTCACCGTCTGTGGGGTAATTCCATGAACTCTATTGTACTCCTCCTGGATCTTTCTTCTCCGGTTCGTCTCTAAAATCGCCTGATCCATCGATTGGGTCATCTTATCCGCATAGAGGATGACCTGGCCGTTCACATTTCGCGCAGCCCTCCCAAAAGTCTGGATGAGAGATTTCTCAGACCGCAGAAAACCTTCCTTATCCGCGTCCAGAATGGCGACCAAAGAAACCTCCGGGAGATCGAGTCCCTCTCTTAGAAGATTGATCCCGATGAGGACATCGAACTTTCCCAACCGGAGGTCTCTGATGATCTCCACCCGGTCAAGGGTGTCAATATCGGAATGGAGGTATTTCACCCGGATCCCGAGATCGGCATAGTATTCGGTCAGATCTTCAGCCATTCGTTTTGTGAGCGTGGTGACAAGGATCCGTTCCTTTCCCTTGATCCGCTTCTGTATCTCAGCCAACAGATCGTCAACCTGGTTCTTCGCGGGTTTGACATCGAGGAGAGGATCGCTCAATCCGGTCGGCCGGATGATCTGCTCCACAATCTTGCCATGGCTCTTCCTCATTTCATATTCACTCGGCGTGGCTGAGACATAGACGACCTGACGAACCCGTTCCTGAAACTCCTCAAACATGAGAGGCCGGTTGTCCAGCGCCGAGGGAAGCCGAAATCCGTATTCGACCAGCGTCTCTTTCCTCGACCGATCTCCCCGGTACATCCCGATCAGCTGAGGAATGGTCACATGGCTTTCGTCAATGAATAAAAGATAGTCCTTGGGATAATAATCCAGAAGAGTGGGAGGAGGTTCTCCTGCGCTCCTTCCGGTGAGATGACGGGAATAGTTTTCTATTCCCTGACAATAGCCGAGTTCTCTCAGCATCTCTAAATCGAATTTTGTCCTCTGTTCGAGCCTCTGCGCCTCCAGAAGTTGATTCCGGGATTTAAACCATTCTAGCCTTTCCTTCAGCTCCTCACGAATACTCTGAATCGCTTTCTCCAATCGGTCCGGAGGAGTAACATAATGGCTTCCTGGATAGATAGGTACTTTATCCAAGCGTTCGACAACTCTCCCCTTTAAAGGATCAATCTCAGAAATCTCATCCACCTGATCTCCAAAGAGCTCCACCCGGATCGCCCGGCTTTCTTCATGGGCAGGAAAGACTTCGATCACATCTCCTCGGACCCGAAAGGTCCCCCGGTGAAAATCGATGTCATTTCGCTCGTACTGAATCTCAACCAATTTTGAAAGAATCGCTTCCCTGGAGACTTCCATTCCTTTCTCCAGATAGAGGAGCATTCCATGGTAAGCCTCCGGAGATCCGAGACCATAGATGCAGGAGACGCTGGCAACGATGATGACATCGTTTCTTTCAAGAAGAGACCGGGTGGCCGAGTGACGCATCTTATCGATCTCTTCATTGATCTGAGTGTCCTTCTCGATATAGGTATCCGTGGAGGGAATATAAGCCTCGGGTTGATAGTAATCATAATAACTGACGAAAAATTCGACCGCGTTCTCCGGGAAGAGTTCTTTAAATTCTCCGTAAAGCTGGGCGGCCAGAGTCTTGTTGTGGGAGATGACCAGCGTTGGCTTTTGGACCCTCTCAATCACATTGGCCATGGTGAAGGTCTTTCCGGAACCTGTCACGCCTAAGAGGACCTGGTGCTGAGCACCTTCCAGAACACTCTCGCTCAGTGATTCGATGGCCTGAGGCTGATCGCCCTTGGGCTGGAATTCGGAAACAAGTTTAAATTGATTCATGAGATCATTTTACAACAAAAAAGGTCAGAGGGAAAATAGGGGATTCACAATGCAGGTAAACCGTTATATGAATAAAATGTCCTGAACGATACTTAATCTGACAGACCCTATCAAGTCGTCTGTTGGTTAATCGAGTAGCCCGGGGGAATTTCACCCCCAGGCCCTCACAGATCCGGACGTGACAGTCTCCCGTCATCCGGCTCTTATCATCCAGTTGCCATCTCTGGCAACCTTGTCTTACCTCCTGGCTCCTCC
>Ga0326728_10020694_pt1 | contig 12504 bp, 14 predicted proteins | sample MB3enrmetagenome_FD_207602 | JGI IMG/M metagenome (GOLD analysis project Ga0326728, IMG submission 207602) | Lab enriched peat soil microbial communities from McLean, Ithaca, NY, United States - MB31MN | ecosystem: Environmental > Terrestrial > Soil > Wetlands > Peat | place: USA: New York...
AATGGTTACAAGGGTCCATCTGGTAACGACATTCTTCTTTGCCATTTTTGTTATCATAGTGGGGTTTCCCTTCCGAATGACCCTGATAAGGCAACTTTATCTTCTTCGGGTTTGCTTTCAACAATACGGAAGAGGTCTCATTTTCAAGTTGACTTCTTTGTTCCCTTTTTTCGTGACATCGATTTGATAGCGAGATAAGGGAGGAGAAAGAATAGAATAATGCTTATCTTAAAAAACCCCATCCCAAAGTAATTGATCAAGTCGAAGTCATGTTTGCCAACATTGAACCATCTTGCATTCAAATCGAACATCCAGTCAGGGGTAATCAAATAGAGAAGGAACCACAGTGGCAAGAATGCCAGGCCAAAAAGAAAGGATCTGAGCAGTATCGTCGCCACTGTCTGAAGAAAGGCATCGCTTCGTTCATTATTTTCCATGGCCAATTCTCCACCTCCGTATTGTCTTTCCCAACCGATCATTCGTATTGCCTTAGGCGTATTGCTTTTGGGAAAAACATTACCTTCTAATTATATTCTACGATATTCGGCTCAGCAGGGGAACACGTTTCTGATTTGCCCGCTTGCATGCTTCGCCTACTTATCTTCACGCCAACATCTTCAACGTTGACGATTATGGGTAGAAATGTGCATAATGGGGTAGGACTCATCTGCGATAAGCGTACCAATGTCAAAGCATTTTGTATCATCTTTTCTATAAATAACATCGAGACAATGGCTAAAAGATTCAAAACAATAAAAGAAGTGGATCTTGAGGAGCCTCGATCAGGAAAAGGGGCGAGGTGCGCACCGATGCAAAGCGTGGTACAACGACCGAAACCCCATGTCGAGGAAATGATCATCTGTGGCTTGTTGATCCTTCTCCTTATGACTGGAACCTACTGGAGAAACAGAGTTTGGAGCAGTGAGGTAGAACTGTGGACGGATTGTGTGAAGAAGTCCCCTCACAAGGACCGTCCGCATAATAACCTTGGGAATGCTTTGTTTTACCAGGGCAAGTACCAGGAAGCCACTAACCAATACAACGAGGCCCTTCGGATTAATCGCAATTTTGCGGAGGCACATTACAACCTGGGGAATGTTTTCTCGAAACAGGGCAGGTCCCAGGAGGCTATTTCTCATCTTAACGAGGCCCTCCGGATTAATCCCAATTATGCGGAGGCACATTACAACCTTGGGAATGTTTTCTTGGACCAGGGCAAGCACCAGGAGGCTATTTCTCATCTTAACGAGGCCCTCCGGATTAATCCCAATTATGCGGAGGCACATAATAACCTTGGGAATGTTTTCTTGAAGCAGGGCAAGTACCAGGAGGCCACTAACCAATACAACGAGGCCCTCCGGATTAATCCCAATTTTGCGGAGGCACATTACAACCTGGGGAAGGCATATCTTATGATTAGTGATCGTGGCTTAGCGCTGAAAGAATATGAAATCCTCAAAACGCTGAATCGGGGTTTGGCAAATGACTTGTATCAAGAGATTAAATAGACTTCCCATCCACTCTTCAGTCCTTTATAGGCTAACAAACCATAAAAGCAGGGCATGAAATCGTCCTGTCCTTCAGTTGTTGCTTCTACTCTCCAGGTCGTCGATTAATGATAAAACGTTGCATTGTCAGGTAAAGTTGGGAGTTCCGGACTTCGGAGGAAGTTCTTCTTGGGCGGGGTTTTGGCGCAGGGCAGTCGCTAGCAATGATCTATTGTGGTGAGTCCAGCACTTCTTCGCATCATTTTTTCAAGCCATCATTCCAGCCGCGTATCAGGTGTGGGGTAAATTCCAGCGAGACTCCAGTTCTGAAACACTGGATTCCCCCGTGTCAAGCACGAGGCAGGCTTAGTCAAGCCCGGCTTGACAAACACAATAAACGGAACCGCAATAGTATATCCGTCGGACACGAAGGCTGAAGCTAAGGAATAATTTCGTAGACTCGACGATCTCGTACCACGACGGTCTCTGCCACAATGTCGCCGAGCCTCTGCCATTTCATCGTCGCCACAGCCGTAACAAGTCCCACCCAATAGTAAAAGAAAAAGTCCACAATCCTCAAAAGATTCCTCAGAAGGCCTTTGGAGAGAGTGCACTTTGTAAAATTGTCCTTCAACACGACAATGCCGCAAATCTTTTTTCCAATCGTCTTTCCCCAAATTCCTTCCAGGAGCGAAAAATAAAAGTAGCCTACCAACAGCATCGACAGCATGGATAAGATAGTAAGGGCGAAGAACCTAAAAGGGTTGTCAAAGAAAGCATCGTTTTTGAAAAGGAGATAGACAGGGGCAGCAAAAGGAGCCATCAAGATAGCCGTGTCGATATAATTCGCAAGAAAGCGTCTCCAGAGGCTGGCAAACTCATACTCTTTGGAATCCATTCTCCAGATCTTCAGTTTAAACCTCCCGATAAAGAAGGAAAGAAGAAAAGCCAGAAGGAAACAAATCGCTGTCGACGCAGCGGTAATGAGAATAATCTTCCATACGCCAAGAGAGAAAAAGAACGGACGGCTTATTCTAAAGGGGCCTGAGACCCGGCCTTCGTCTACGAAATAATATTTCTCAGAAAAGAATCCTTGCTGATACAGGATCGGCCTTTCTGCAAAGATCGCGGGCATGAGGTTAAAGTGGAAAGATGTTCCTGGTACGTTGACCGTCTTTGGTTCCGACCAGGAGTTCTTTGAATAAGTTCTAAGAGTAATGTTTTGGCGTTTACGAAAATCCATTTGAAAAAGCAAGATGCCATCTTTAAATAAAAGAGTTTTGTAGTTTCCTTCGTTTTCAAACCTGTCAGGCTGGCTCCAATTCTTTCCATCATATCTGGAACAAAAGAGGTCATCATCATTTTTGTAGAAAAAATAGAGTTCATTCCCGGACCAGAGAATTTTGGAAGAACAGATATACATCTTCTCTCTCATTTCGTCATCGGGGAAAGGTATCTCTTTCACCTTATTTTCCGAAATGAGTTTGAGCACAGGTTTTTTTCTCACCGTGCTTAGAACATATATGCCTTCGGCTGCCACAGCTCCCTTGGGATTTTCCCCGATGGCCGGGTTTTTAAAAACCTCCCAATTCTTTCCGTCAAAAGTCCTGTAAAGCCCTTTATCAAAAAAATAAATCTTATCTTCCGTGGAACAGAGGGAAGCAAAGCTTTTGACCTCCTCACGCTCGGATAGCGATTTCCCGTCGAATGTTTTTAACATCATTATTTCTTCAGGAGGATTTTCAAAGCCTCTTCCTTTGAAGTTCACTGTCTTGGAAAATAGGAACAGATTTCCTTTGAACCCAACGACGCTTTCTGAAAAAGAAGGGAAGGGAAATAAATTAAAGAGCCATCCGGGGAAATAGATCATGATCAGAAATGAGAGGATGTATATACCGATAAAGCCTGCGACTCCAAGGGATGCGACGCCTATGGCGAGTCTGGTGTTCTTCTTTTTTTCTTTCTCAAAATTGATTGGCACTTCCAGGATTTCCTCTTCCAAAATCGCGGCCCCCTTTCTTCTGAAGACAATCAGGGTGTAAATGCAATTTTCTTGCCATCGTATTTGAGATCTTAATTGTTCTCTGGGTTTCTTACAGAGGAGAGTAGTATCGGCTGACCGGAGGCAAAAATGGGGTTGTGGATGAATTAATCTTATAACCTTTAATTATTTCAATATATTTTGGATTCCTTTCCGAGTCCGAATAGGGCATAAATCGCTGTTTCGCTTATTTTTGCCGGCGAGATCTGTGTTGGGTTCGGAAACTAACGTTTTAAGTTCCCCAAAGGGTAATCCGCCAGGAGAATTTGCAATTTTGCCATCCTTTCGGACAGTTCTGTGCAAACGGTGTGAAACTCTACGATAATCTTATAAAGGATCTTACCCCTTATGGAGAAGCAATCTTTTCTCAGTTTCCGCCCAATTGATATTTCTGAAAAAGGCCTCAATATAGTCCGCCCTTTTAAGACCATAATCGATCATAAAAGCGTGTTCGAAGACATCCATGATTAAGATGGGCATCCCTCCGGACGGATGGCCCACGTCATGCTCATTGATCCAGAAATTGATGAACTTCCCGCTGAGGATATCTTGATAGAGGACAACCCATCCGACCCCTCGCATCGCGCCCGTCGCCTTAAAATCCTTTTCCCAGGCCTCATAGCTACCAAAAGACTCGACAAGTTTTTGGTACAATTTCCCCGTTTCACTGATACCCCCTTTGCCCCCGAGGTTTTCAAAATAGTATTCATGGAGCCTCATTCCATTGAATTCCCATCCAAGTCTTCTCTTCAGTTCTGCATACTCGGGGGTGGCGACCTTACCCTCTTTCAACATCTGGCCAAGGGCTTCAAGAACTTTGTTGGTGTTGGTGACATACCCCTGATAGAGAGTGAAATGGTTTTTTAGAAGGGTTTCGCTGAATCCTTCCATGCCTATGAGCCGATTGTAGTCCTTTGCATTGTAAATCATCTTTTCCTCCCCTCGTGTTTTTGGAATAGAAGTCTCTGGTTCGCCTGCAATAAGGGTAATTCCCATCATCCCTGACATGAACAAAAACTGACGCCGATTTACAAAAAACGATTTCATCTTCTGTCCATTTCCTTCCGCTTAACTTGCAGAAGATGGAGGCGGATGAGATTCAGTAAGTAAGCGAGGTTTTTCCGGTTTCGAAATAACCTACATCGATCTTCGGAATGCCGGAGTCAGCAGCCTCCCTTCGGGTTATGTTCTCACCTCTGATGAAAAGACTTCCGACAATGACTTTGTCGGCAGCTCGATCCACGTAGACCACCATTGGGACCTCTTGATCGGCTTTTATGACGAGTAATTTAACCGCATAGAAATCGGGAATGGAGCTCTCCCGCTTCTCGACGAATTTAACCTCGACGTCGTCAGGCAGGTCCGCTTGGATTCTGACAGTTTCAATCGCAAGCTGGACCATATTATTTTCCCTTGAGAAATTATTCAGTCTTAAAAGAAGGGATATTAATAACAGCCCCATAATTCCGATAAAGACTTTTGTCATCGCCTTCGTCCTCCTCCCGAACTCTATTTATCATCATCTTATCTAAGAAACGTGAAGAAGTGAATTGGGTCTACTTGGTATTTTCTAGATAAAAATACCCTACATTGAGTAGTTTCTTCGGGTAGCAAGCCGGACGAAATCATGTAAAATGATAGCAATTGACGATAAACGATCCTTCTTCGGTCCGTCTGCGGAGGGAGATAAGTGGAGAATGGTAAGGAGATGAAAGAAATGACGCCTGTCGATTTACAAGATGTCCTGGAATTGGCCCGCGGCTTTATGGATTGCCGTGTTTTTCTTTCTGCCGTCGAGCTTGACCTCTTCACGCTTCTTACACCGGCTCCACTTCCGCTCCGGGAAGTGGAGAGCAGAACCGGTGCTGAGCGCCGGGGTTTAACGATCCTCCTCGACGCCCTTTCGGCGATGGGCCTTCTGGACAAGCGAGGAGAGGTCTATCAGTGCTCCCCTTCTGTCTCGCGTTTTCTTTCCGCCGATGCTCCTGATTCGATTCTTCCCATGGTTCTCCACATGGCCGGCCTCTGGAGGAAATGGTCCAGCCTGACGAGTATTGTCCAGGAGACTCAGGTTTCCGATCAGCGGACTGCTCCTTTTCGCAGCGCGGATGAACTGCGGGCTTTCATCGGGGCCATGGATGTTATCGCGAAGCCCTTAGCTCCGCGAATCGTTACGGATGTCCGTCCCGGCTCGTCAAGACATTTACTCGATGTGGGCGGGGCTTCCGGCACCTACACCATAGCTTTTCTTCAGGCCGCTCCCGAAATGAAGGCGACCTTATTTGACAGACCGGAGGTCATCGAGATAGCACGCGAACGCTTGGGAAAAGCAGGAGTGCTTGATCGGGTGACCTTGGTGCCGGGCGATTTCTACCGGGATCAGCTGCCGCCAGGGCAAGATTTGGCCTTTATCTCGGCGATCATTCACCAGAACAGCCTGGACCAAAACGTAAGCCTCTTTCGCAACGTATTCCGATCTCTCGAGCGGGGCGGGCGGGTTGTCATTCGGGATCATGTCATGGAGCCCGACCGTACCAGGCCGAAGGATGGCGCGCTGTTCGCCGTCAATATGCTCGTCTCCACTGCTGGTGGCAGGACGTATACCTACGAGGAAATCAGGGCTTGCTTGGAGCAGGCAGGTTTTATTAAGGTGCGTCTCCTACAGAAAGGAGAGCACATGGATGCATTGGTTGAGGCCCTCAAACCATGACGGAATGAGCCCTCACTACAAATTTGGCTCGGGATGGACAGTCACATCCGCATTCGGTATCAGCTTCTGGATGGTGCACTCAATTTCTTCCGTAAGATTGTGGGCCTCTCTTAAGGTTTGGTTGCCATCGACCAGGATATGGATATCCACAAAAAGCTGCGGGCCCGAATAGCGCACCCTCACATGATGGCAATTGATTACACCCGGTAGGGCGCTTACCGCAGAGATGATTTTTTCCTCGATGCCTGACGGGGCGACGTCCAGAAGCGCTTGGACGGTGCTCACCCCAAGCTTGACAACGATGTAAACTACAATCAATCCCACCATGATGGCTGCGACCGAATCCGCTTGGTGCAGGAACGCCAAACCCGGTATCCACTGGCCCACTTTCACGCAGACCAGTCCCAAGATGACTACAGCAGAGCTCCAGATATCGGTGCTGAAGTGCAACGCATCCGCTTCAAGAGCCTGGCTGCGATATTTTTTGGCTGCCCGATAAAGGACGCGAGAACGGGAGATATCTACCCCGATGGATGTGATCATGACAGCGAAGGACCAGAAGGTGATTTTTAAGGCAACGGCGTGAAAGAGAAGACGATGGGTGGCCTCGTAGATGATCCAGAAGCAGGTCACCAGAAGAAGCAGGGTTTCAAGAAGCGCCGAGAGGTTTTCCGCCTTGCCATGGCCGTAAAGGTGACTGCTGTCCGCCGGCTTGCCGGAAATTCGGATGGCCAGGAAGGTCATCAGCGCAGCCATGAGATCAAGCCCGGAATGGGCCGCTTCGGCAAGAATGCCCAGACTTCCTGTGGAAAGCCCTACGATAATCTTAAAACCAGTCAAGCCCACAGCTGCAATGACAGAACTCATTGCAGCCGACTTTTTTTCATGTGCGCCGTCTTGAGAGAAGGTGGTCACTATCGTCTTTCCAAATCGTTCTTGAAAAGTTGTAACTGCACTTGCTTAATGGATTTCAGCCCAAGCAGGAAGAGTTTTTGGCATAAAATCGCTCGGTTCGCAAAGCGATCGTCCAAAACTGCAAATCGGATGTGCCGGCGTCTATGTTTGAAATTCCTGTAACTATAACAGAATTGTTTCCTGAAAGATAGGTGAAGCGGAGGGTCAAATCCCGGTTTAGAGAACTATCCTTTTTCCCCAGCCCGTCTTTGCGAGCACCTGGAAGGTGCGCGGCAATCTCCCGGAAAAAGCGAGACTGCTTCGTTTTACTCGCAGAGACCGTTTTCAAGATGGGAAGTTGGACGAAGCATTCATCCATTCTGCCTGTATCACTGTTTACCTCCATATTAGTTTTTTGGGGTTCGATCCGTCGTCTCAATAAGTTGTTGGATGGCGTTGAAATAATCCTTGAAGCCTACGATCATGATGTCGTTGTGGGTTGCCGAAGGGATGATGAGAAGTTTCTTTTCTCGTGCTCCGAGATGCTCATAGATCGTCTTCGCATTTTCGAGGGGGACAAGGCTATCCTGGTCGCCATGGATGATCAGCGTGGGGAGGAATATCTTTCCAATCGTCTCCAGGCATTCCTGGTCGATCTTTTCCCGCCCCATTGCCGGTGCGGGCATTCCAAGACGAAACATGATTCTCACCACGCTGGGAAAACCGCTCTCGATGACGAGCCCCCTCATCTCTTCTTGATGCTGAGAGGCCAGTACCAGGGCTGCCATGCTTCCAAGGGACCTTCCCATCACCCACAGGTCTTTTCGAAGATTTCTTTTTAAGAGCTCTTCTCTGACCTCCTTAAAGATGACGCGAGCATCCTTAACGAGATCGGTGAGTGTAGGGGTTCCGGTACTGGCTCCATAACCTCGATAGTCGGCCACGACCAGGTTTATTTTCTTTTGGTGAAAAAAGCGAGAAATCTCGTCATAATCGCTTACAACCTCGCCATTCCCGTGGAAATACAGAATCCACGGCCATTCGTGATGGCCCGCGTAGAAGCGGCAGGAGATGAAGACATTATCCCCAACCGCCACAGAGAGATCGAAGGCATTTTTCGGGCAGGGGGTAAAATCCTTCCGGGGATAAAAGATGAATTGTAATAAGAACGGTTTGTCCAGGGGAGAATAATCGATCATCGCCAATGCCTTAGTTATGGGTTTTTTATCCCCCTTTGGCAAAGGGGGATAAAGGGGGATTTTAAAATCATGTTGATAAAATCTCCCCTCGCCCCTCTTTGCCTGTCTAAGGACAGGGAAAAGATTACCAAAGAGGGGTATGAGAGTTCATTGGTAATACATGAACCCGTAACTGAGGGGTTATCATCGCCAATACCTCACAGAAGCACGGATCAAATCTTCCGACACGTGTTATATTTGCGCATCCATGCTGCCTTGATGTTATAATGCTTCATATTTTTTGGCAATCTTTTTCGAAGGGGAAAACCGAGAAAGGAGCGCGACAATGGGAGAGAAAATACCGACGCGGCGGGAGGCCCTGAAGCTTCTGCATCAGTATAACCAAACGGAGTCTTTGCGCAAGCATGCCTACGCCGTCGAAGGGGTGATGCGCTACATTGCCAGAAAGCGCGGCGAGGACGAGGAGAAATGGGGAATCGTTGGCCTCATCCACGACCTCGATTACGAAAGGTTTCCGGACCAACACTGCTCCAAAACAGAGGAAATCCTTCGGGAGAACGGGTGGCCGGAGGAGTATGTCCGGGCGGCTGTTTCTCACGGATGGGGGATATGCTCGGAGATCATGCCGCAGACAACTCTGGAGAAGGCACTTTATGCCATCGATGAGCTGACTGGACTCGTCGTGACCACAGCGCTCATTCGCCCTTCTAAGAGCGTTTTGGATGTTCAGGTGAAATCGGTGAAGAACAAATGGAAAGACAAGCGATTTGCGGCGGGAGTGGATCGGTCGATCATCGAGAAAGGGGCGGCGATGCTTGGGGTGGGGTTGGATGAGTTGATTGAGGATGCCATCAAGGGGATGCAGGAAGTGGCCGAGGCCATAGGGCTCCGGGGCAATCCAGGAGCCTCATGATGAATACCGTGGAGGACAAACATGGCTGGAATTGAATTTCTCAAAAAAGAAGATCAAGCCTGGTTCCTCGATCCCAAGGAGGGATTTTCGAAAAAGTCGATTTCCCTTGAGATAAGAAGGGATGGTCTGACCGGTCATCGGTCTCGGATTCTTCCCTACCGTCGAAAGTATCCTGAAATCGTCATTTCCCCGGAAATGCTGGAGGGTTCAAAGAAAGTCTGTCCCTTCTGCCCAGACCAAATCCTTTCATCTACCCCAAAGCTGTTGCCCGAGATCGCCTCCGAAGGGAGAATCCGCAGAGGAAAGGCCTGCTTGTTTCCCAACGCATTTCCTTACACGCGGTACAATTGGGTGATTGTCCTCTGCGAAGAGCATTTCCTCTATCCCGATCGATTCTCCGTGGAGATGTTGAACGATGGCTTTCTGGTGGCACAGGAAGGGATCCAACGGATCGTAAAGAGCCAGCCCGATTATCAATACAGTTCCATCAACTGGAATTACCTTCCTTCGTCGGGAGCGGGATTGTTCCATCCCCATATCCAGATGCTCGTTGAGAACGTTCCCCCAGCTTCACACAAAACGGTGCTCGACGGGATCATTCGGTATCGGGACGAGGGGGTTCCTTCTTTCTGGGAGAGTTTTCTCTTGGAAGAGATCAAGAGGGGAGAAAGATATATCGGCCATTCGGGGGATGTTTATTTTTTGACCGCTTTTTCACCCCGCGGCATATTCGGAGAGATCCTCATTCTCTTTTCAAATCGATCGACGATCGATGAGGTGAAGGCCCAAGACTGGACCGATTTTTCTCAGGGACTGGTCAAGGTCTTTCAATATTTGAAAGGCCATGTCGTCAGCTTCAATCTTTCTCTGTTTTCTGGAAACAGCGATGGGGTTCGGTCATGGGTCTATGGGAGGCTTTGTCCCAGGATGACCGTCCCTCCGTGGCTTACGAGCGATATTAACTATTTCGAAAAATTTCACGATGAAGTGATGTGTGTCATCTCTCCGGAGGAACTCTGTAAAGACGTGAAGCTTTTCTTTACCGGTTCTCACTTTTTTCATGGATCAACAAAGGAAAAATGAAACGGATCCAAAACTGGGCGATCAGATTGCAGATACTTCCATAACATCGGCCTGACATGAATCTTCAAGGGTTGCCCCGAACGCCTCGATTTAGCCTCAAATAAAATCCTAATGCGATGATGAGGATGGCCAGGGATGTGGCATTCGCACCAATCACAATGAAGTCTTGGAGATGTATGCCGTACAACATCCATAACGCGGATCCTGCACTAAATTGAAACAGGGTCAATTCACTCACATCCTTGACCGAATGGGTTTTCCACATCTTGATGATCTGCGGGACAAACCCGAACATGGTCAAGGAGGCGGCGCCGATACCTACGATTGTCCAGGACATCACTCTTTTTATTCCTTTCTTAGTCTGTGTCTCTAAGGCTCATCTTCCCCATCTCAAGCCTCACACCCAGTGCCACCTGAAATCTAAAATCTCTGTCGGCAGCTTATCCGCCCTGGATCTTTCCCTGGTCGTTAGAGGCAGTTCCTCTACAGACCTGACAAGATGCGTACATTCCAGAGAAAACCCGGGACGGGAGAAAGATTACAGATGATCGCGGATGACCTTGATGAGCGTCTGGATCTCTTCGGCGGTGAGCTTGCCGTCTTTTCTGAAGATCAATCTCCCTTTCTTGTCAAAGGCAAGAACGTCACTGCTGTCGTCTGCGATCTTCCAGGCTTTCACCAAAACCCTTTTGTAATCCCGGACATAAATGGTTCGGGGATATTGCTGCTGTTTCTCTTCAAGGGCAGAAGAAATGGCAAAATTGGGAAGCCAGGTGGCCGCCATGTTAATGATCCCAACCGATTGGAACTTATCGTCTGGAAATTTCTCTCTGTCCAGAGCCTCGCTGGCATCATTGTTCGTATCTTTTTCATCCGGATCCACGTAAAAAAGGACATAAACCTTCCCCTGCAACTCATCGCTGCTCCAAGGTTTTCCATCCAGACGCCCTCCCAGCTTTCCTTTTAGCTCCACTTTTGGAGGAATTTCACCTATGTCAATAGCGTGGGCAGCATGGTTTATCAGAAAGACGGCCGAAACAAAGATCAACCATTTCGCGTGATGTCTCATCGTCAACCTCCTCAATTTATAACTTCTATACACCATATTTCAAAAAATGGAAATAGCAAAAGTGCATCAATGGCGAATCAGAGTTATAATGTTGAAACTTTTATGCGCTTTGTCCTATTTGTCAGTATTGTTCAGTCGATCCTTTTTTTGGGACACTGGTTTTTCTACAGGACCCTGGTGCGCTTTCTTGGAGTGGCGGCTCCTGCGAAGCTCTTGACCTTGAGAGTTGTCCTGGGTCTGCTATCCGTGAGCCTTGTCCTGACCTCCTTCCTTGCATTTCGCTATTCTAATTTTTTGGTCCGATGCCTTTACACGACTGCGGCATCCTGGTTAGGGATTTCCTATCTTTTTATTCTCGCATCCATTCTTTGCTGGATCTTCTACGGTTTGGCTAAATTATTTCACCTTCCCCTGGATCAAAAAATATTGATCGAAGTTCTGATCGGATTGGCTCTGCTGGCAAGCCTGTACGGATTCATCAATGCGGGCACGGTTCGCATTACGCGAATCAGCATTCAGCTTCGTCATTTGCCAGATCATTGGAGAGGTAAAACGGCTGTCTGGGTGAGCGACACACATTTAGGCCAGGTAAGAAACTACGGGTTTGCCCGACAGATTGCCGCCGAAGTGAAGAACTTGCATCCGGACATTGTTTTCATTGGCGGTGATCTCTATGACGGCGTGGCAGTTGATCTAAATAAGACGATCGAGCCCTTTTCGAAAATCTCCGCTCCCTTTGGTACCTATTTTATTACCGGGAATCATGAAGAGTTTTTTGACAACACCCTATACCTCCAGGCTGTCCGCCGTGCCGGGATACACGTTTTATATAACGAAAAAGTTGATCTGGATGGCCTGCAGATTATTGGAGTGGATTACAGGGATTCGAGAAGGGAAAAGGATTTCCGGACGATTTTACAAAGGATGAGGATTGACCCTCATCAGCCCAGTATTTTGTTGAAACATACCCCTCTCCATCTGCAGGTTGCCAGGGAGCAGGGGATCTCACTCCAACTTTCAGGCCACACTCACCAGGGTCAGGTCTTCCTCTTCCGGTTTATTACTTCCAAGGTCTACGGGGGTTACGATTACGGGCTGAAATGGTTTG
>Ga0326728_10020695_pt1 | contig 12503 bp, 8 predicted proteins | sample MB3enrmetagenome_FD_207602 | JGI IMG/M metagenome (GOLD analysis project Ga0326728, IMG submission 207602) | Lab enriched peat soil microbial communities from McLean, Ithaca, NY, United States - MB31MN | ecosystem: Environmental > Terrestrial > Soil > Wetlands > Peat | place: USA: New York...
TCCAAGGCGGGCACGCCAACCATGGGCGGCGTGCTCATCAACTTGTGCATCATCATACCAACACTTCTGTGGTCAGATCTCAGCAACATTTTCATCTGGCTGGCGCTGGCCGTGTTGATCGCGTTTGCCGCCGTCGGTTTCCTGGACGACTACCAGAAGGTCCGCAGACGACAGAACCTGGGCCTGACGGCGGGCGCGAAGTTTCTCCTCCAGATTCTTGTCAGCTTCATTTTCGGGGTGGCGTTGATGCTGCTGGCTGCGGACGGCAGGTACTCGACGGACCTGACCTTTCCTTTTTTCAAACAATTCCACCCCGACTTTCTGATCGGCCGATTCCTCGGCAACCCTTGGACCTATGCCCTGGCTTACATCCCGTTCTTCCTCTTCGTGATCCTGCTGTTGGTGGGTTCGTCGAACGCCGTCAATCTGACGGACGGCTTGGACGGTCTCGCCATCGGCTGTGTACTGATTGCCGCCTCGGGTCTTACCGTGGTCACGTACGTTTCAGGGAACGCCGTCTGGGCGAAGTACCTTGACGTGGTGCACCTGCCCGGCGTCGCCGAGCTGACGGTCTTCTGCGGCGCTATGGTCGGTTCAAGCCTCGGCTTCCTCTGGTACAACGCCTACCCGGCGGAGATTTTCATGGGTGACGTGGGCTCGCTCGCACTCGGCGGCGCGATCGCCGCCGTGGCCGTGATGATCAAACAAGAATTGCTGCTGCCTTTTATCGGCGGCATTTTCGTGATCGAGGCGCTCTCCGTGATCCTTCAGGTGGGGTCGTTCAAACTGCGGGGGAAAAGGGTCTTCAAGATGGCCCCGCTTCACCACCACTTCGAGCTTGTCGGATGGAAGGAATCCAAGATTATCGCCCGCTTCTGGATCACCGCGCTGGTGTTTGCGCTGTTTGCGTTGACGACGCTGAAACTCCGATGAGACAGCCGTGGTCCGTTGCCGGAGCTTGGGATTCGGGGTTGGGGGTTCGGGGTTCGCAAAACACCCAGCCGGTTCTTGGTCTGCAAACCCCGAATCCCGGACCCCGAGTTCCGGCAACTGATAAATGACGTTTGACGAAAACAATTTCTGCGCATAAAATGCGCACTAATGCGCTATGGCAAGGCCTAAATCGTTCCGGAACCCGACGCGGGTGAGTCTGACGCTCGACCGCGAAACGCTGGTCAGAGCCCGGCGAGCGGCGCGGGAAGTGCGGCGCTCCGTTTCGGAAGTCATTTCTGAGATTCTCGACACCCACTTTCGCCGCAACGGTCATCTCCGGGCGGCCCGGCGACGGAGGTCCGCATGATGGACGTCCGAGGCAAGAGGGTACTGATGATGGGGCTGGCACGGAGCGGGCGCGCCGCCGCCCACGCTTTCCGGCAGCGTGGCGCCATCGTGACGGTCACGGACTTGCGTCCGCCGTCCGCGTTTGAGGAGATCATCCCCGAGCTGATTGCCAGCAAGATCGGGCTCGAGCTTGGCGTGCATCGCCCGGAGACTTTCTTCCGTCAGGACTTGGTGGTGATAAGCCCCGGGGTTCGGTGGGATCACCCCTTGCTTCGGGCGGCGCGCGAGCGGCAGATTCCGACGCTCTCAGAGGTGGAAGTTGCGAGCTGGTTTCTGAAGGGAACACTCGTAGGTGTGACGGGAACGAATGGCAAGACCACCACAACGGCCCTTATCGGCAAGATGCTTGAAGACTCCGACTTTCCGACTTTTGTCGGCGGCAACATCGGTGTGCCCTTGATCTCCGCGGTGGACCAGGCGGGTCCCGAGACCATGATCGTGGCGGAGCTGAGCAGTTTCCAGCTCGAAGCTGCCCAGCACCTACGCCCTCACGTTGCAGTGATGCTGAACCTCACGCCCAACCACCTCGACCGGCATCCCTCCTTTGAGGCCTACGTCGCAGCCAAGGCGCAGATCTTCCGCAGCCAGACGGCAGAGGACTACGCGGTCCTGAATGCCGACGACGCCACTGTCATGAGTCTGGTGCCCGCGATTGCCAGCCGCAAAGTGTACTTCAGCCGCCGTCGTGAGCTGCCGGCGGGCGTGTCTGTGTCGGATGGGAACGTCGTTTACCGAATGGGAAACCTGGAGCGAGCGCTCTTTCAGCCGGAGGACGTGCGCCTGAAGGGCGCCTTCAACCTGGAAAACGTTCTCGCCGCGTCTGCCGCGGCGTGCGTTCTGGGCGCTGATTTCCGAGCCGTGCGCCGCGCGGTGCGGGAATTCCCCGGCGTCGAGCACCGCCTGGAGTTCGTGCGGGAAATTCGCGATGTTGCCTTCTATAACGACTCGAAAGCGACGAGCGTCGACGCCACGGCCAAAGCGCTTTCGGCTTTTGACTACGGTGTCCATCTGATCATGGGAGGCAAAGACAAAGGCTCGCCGTACGCGCCGCTCCTGCCGCTGGTCGCCGGGCGCCTCCGCGAGGTTCTGGTGATCGGTGAGGCCGCCCAGAAGATCTCAAGCGAGCTGGAGGGCGCTATCGAAGTTGTCGGTGCCGGTGATCTCGAAACTGCGGTGCGGCGAGCTTTCAAGTCCGCTGTAGCGGGTGATGTTGTCTTACTGGCCCCAGCCTGCTCGAGCTTCGACCAGTTCCAGGATTTCGAGCACCGCGGCCGCGTGTTCAAGGAGATTGTGGGCCGTCTGGCAGAAGAAAACGCGGGAGTCGGGAGTCGGGAGTCGGGAGCCCTGGCGAATTGCCGATTGCCGATCGCCGATTGCCGATTGGAAGAGAAGACGCAAACCGCTCTAGAGTTCTTCCAATCGTCAATCGTCAATCGTGAATCGACAATTCGTTCGACTCCCGACTCCCGACTCCCGACTCCCGAAGTCAGCCCGCCCCCCTGCCTTCCCGATCCCCGCATTCGCTACCCGGAATTCATCATGGTCTATGAGGTGGCAGCGGAGGAAGTCGAGCGCGGGAAACCATCCGTCGAAGCGGCGGCCGAGGAGCCGGTTTACGTGGACCTGCCCCCGGCGGAGGACCTTGTTGATGAGCCTTTGCCGTTTGAGTTCCGCTCCGCCTCGGCCGGGGCCGGTGGCGCGAAAAAAGGCGAAGCCGGGTCGGGCGCCGTCGAGCCCGATTCCAATGCGGGGCGGCTGACCGCGAAATCTCAGGTGTAGGAGCGGCGCCGCTCGCGAGGGCGGCATATGCCGGGCTGAGGCCCGGCGCTTACCGGGGAGTAGAACGAATATGGCGCGAAGACTCTCGTCCGACCGGATCCTGTTTGGCGCCGTGGTGGTGCTGGTACTGTTCGGCGCGCTGATGGTCTACAGCGCCTCCGCGGTGATGGCGTCAGAACTCTACGGAAGCAGCTATCACTTTCTGCTTCGGCAGGTTGCCTGGGCGGCCGCCGGCCTGGCGCTGATGGTTCTTATGATGAACGTGGACTACCGGCGCCTCGCGAGTCCCATGGTGGTATTCCCAGCGCTCAGCCTGCAACTCGTGCTGCTGGTTTTGGTTTTCTTCGGAGGCTCCAGCCACCACGCGCATCGCTGGCTGCATCTCGGTCCGCTTGGGCTTCAGCCATCGGAGCTTTCAAAAATCGCCCTGGTCATTTTCCTGGCGTACTTCCTGGATTTCCGCAAGGATTCCATTGATGACTGGAAGCACACGCTGCTGCCCATCGCCCTCATTGTCGGGGTCAGCATTGCGTTGGTGCTGAAGGAACCGGACCTCGGTACGTCGCTTGCCATCGCGCTCATCATCGCCGCCATGCTGTTTGCGGCGGGCCTGCATTGGGGTTACTTCGCGGCAGGCCTGGTGGCGGCCGTGCCTGCGGTCGGCCTGGCCGTCTACCTTGCGCCTTACCGCTATCGGCGTTGGCTCGCCTTCCTCCATCCGGACGACGATCCCCTGGGCAGGGGCTTCCAGATCCTCCAGGCGCGTATCGCGGTCGGCACGGGAGGCATCGACGGAGTCGGCTTCATGGCCGGCAAGCAGAAGTTGTTCTATCTGCCTGAGCCTCACACGGACTTCATCTTTGCCGTGATCGGCGAAGAGCTGGGATTTCTCGGCTGTGTGGCGGTGCTGACCCTGTTTGCGATCATCCTCTGGCGCGGCTTGCGGACCGCGGCGCGCTGCCCTGACGAGTTCGGAAGGCTGCTGGCGATCGGCATCACCGTGCTCTTGGTGGGGCAGGCCGTGGTCAACATGAGCGTGGTGGTGGGCCTGATGCCCACGAAAGGTATCGCGTTGCCGCTCCTGAGCTACGGTGGATCGTCTCTGTTGACGAACCTGCTGGCGGTCGGCATCCTGCTGAATATTTCGCAGCACGCGAGCTGATGCGGTGAACTCCAAATGCCCAGGTCGCTCCGGGTCCTGATGGCTGCTATAGGAACGGGTGGCCACATTTTTCCGGCCCTGGCCGTGGCGGACGAACTGCGGGCGCGTCGAAACCGCCCCGGCTGGGAGGCTCCGGCCGATCAGCCGGGCTGCGCCATCGAGTTTCTCGGGACCGGCCGCCCGCTGGAAGGGCGGTTGATTCCCGCCGCCGGATATCGCTTGCGGAGCGTGGCGGCGGCGGGCTTGGTTGGGATCGGCGGGTGGAGGAAGCTGCAGAACCTGATGCTGCTCCCACGAAGCTTCGCCGAGGCCGCGGCCGTATTGGATGAGTTCCAGCCGGACGTCGTGGTTGGTGTTGGTGGTTATGGGGCGGGACCGGTGATGCTTGGGGCTGCGCTCCGTGATATTCCCACTCTGCTGATTGAGCCGAACGCGGTGCCGGGCTTTACAAACCGCATGCTGGCGCCCGTGGTCCGTTTGGCGGCGGTGGGGTTTGAGGAAGCGGCCCCATTCTATGGCACGAAGGCGGTCGTCACTGGGCATCCGGTGCGGAAAGCTCTCAGCCAGGTTCCGGCCAGAGAGCATGTGTCCCCCTTCACGGTTCTGATTGTGGGGGGCAGTCAGGGATCGGCGGCCATCAACAATTGCGTGATGAGGGCCTTTCCATTCCTCGCGGCGCGGGCTGAAGCTCTGAGGTTGATTCATCAGACCGGCGAAGGTGACTACAATAGAGTGCGCGAAGCCTACCGGAAACATGAGGCGCTCCGAGCGGAGGTCCACGCTTTTATCGACGACGTGCCGGCGGCGCTTGCGCCGGCGGACTTGGTGATCTCGCGCTCCGGCGCTCTCTCGGTGGCTGAACTGGCTGCGGCAGGGAAAGCTGCCGTGCTCATTCCTTTTGCCGCCGCGGCGGAGCACCACCAGTCCGCGAACGCGCGGGCCGTGGAGCGTGCGGGAGCGGCGCGGGTGATCGAACAGTCGGAGCTGACGCCTGAGCGCCTGGTCGCCGAGATTTGGAGACTGCTGGGCGACCCGGAAGAACTTGCGAGGATGGAGCAGCGCGCACGTTCATTGGCTCGTCCGGGCGCGGCGGAGCGAATTGCGGATATGGTTGAGGACTTGGCGAAGTCGAGATAACCCTGGGAGCGCGGCCATCTTGGCCGCGCTTGTTTTCTATACGCTACGTCATAAGCCGATGACTTAACCGGGCGACATGCAAACGGACTTATGACGCTATGTATAATTGCGGGCGAGACCCGCGGCGTTCCCAGCACAGGGCGGCATGGAATCATGTTAGGAAAGATCCGAAAGGTTCATTTCGTGGGCATCGGCGGCATCGGCATGAGCGGCATCGCCGAGGTGCTGCTGAACCTGGGCTTTACTGTCTCGGGTTCGGACCTCAAGCACACCGCCGTCACGGAGCGCCTGGCGCGCCTAGGCGCGCGGTTCTTCGAGGGGCACCGCGCGGAGAACGTGCCGGACGCGCAGGTGGTGGTGGTATCAGCCGCTGTCCCGCCGGACAACCCGGAAATCCAGCAGGCCAGGGCTCTGCAGATTCCCGTGATCCCGCGCGCCGAGATGCTGTCCGAGCTGATGCGACTGAAGTTCAGCGTGGCGGTGGCCGGCGCGCACGGGAAGACGACCACCACCTCGATGATCGCCGTCATGCTGTCGCAGGCGGGACTCGATCCCACGGCGGTGATCGGCGGGCGGATTGATGCATTCGGCTCGAGCGCGCGCCTCGGCAAGAGCGAGCTGATGGTGGTGGAGGCCGACGAGAGCGATCGCTCTTTCCTTTATCTTCTGCCCTCCATCGCGGTGGTCACCAACATCGACCGCGAGCACCTCGACCACTACCGCGATCTCGACGAGATTGCCTCGGCGTTCGTCTCCTTCATGAACAAGGTGCCGTTCTATGGCGCCGTTATCGCTTGCATGGATCCACCATGGCGCGACCCCATGGATCGCCTCCTGCCGCTGGTCCGCCGCCGCGTGGTGACTTATGGGATCGAGGCCGCCGCGGACGTGACCGCCTCGGATATTGAGCTAAGCGCGCGAGGATCGCGCTTCACCGTGCTGGCAAAAGGCCAAGCACTGGGGCGCTTTTCACTCAGCGTGCCGGGCAAGCACAACGTCCAGAATGCGCTTGCTGCGGTTACGGTCGGCCTGGAGCTGGAGCTCACGGCGGATGAAATCCGGGATGGGCTCGGTTGCTTTCGTGGCGCCGAGCGGCGATTTCAGGTCAAGGCAGATTTCGGCGGGGTGACGATCGTCGATGACTACGGCCACCATCCCGCTGAAATCCGCGCCACGCTGGCCACGGCGCGCCTGCTGGCGGCGCCGGGGGCGCGCATCTGGGTCGTGTTCCAGCCGCACCGCTACACCCGCACCCAGTTTCTGATGGATGACTTCGCTCGCTGCTTTGACGGTTGCGAGCGGGTTGACGTGCTTGATATTTATCCGGCGAGCGAGCCGCCCATCCCCGGCGTCACGTCGCGGCGTTTGGTGGAGCGGATGCGGGAATTGGGTTTCGACCGCGGCCGTTATGCGCCTTCGGAAGATGAAGTCATCCACGAGTTGCTGTCGCAGGTGCAGCCCGGAGACTTGGTTCTAACGACGGGCGCCGGCAACGTCTGGCGCGTCGCGGAGGCACTGGCCGGCGGGATGGCAAGTGACGAGTGGCGAGTGGCGAGTGGCGAGTGACGAGCAAGAAAAACCCTCGCGGCGAGAGAAGAACCCGGTCTTGTCGGTCTGCGAACTCTGTACCACAAATGCCGAGGTTGTTCGCGGGACGCGAAGATTTTCTTGCTCGTCACTCGCCACTCGTCACTTGTCACTCGCAGCCACTTTGGTTGCGGCTGAAGGCTGCGCTATGTTGAAGCTCCTCTCTTCATGTGCGAAAGACTCCGATGCAAAGTGAGTACATCACGGACGACGACCTCGACCTGGAAGGCGTCACACCCTACCGGCGGCGGTCGAAAGGGAGACCCATAAAGCGCGCGCGATTCTCTCGACTGCGACGGGCTCTCCGTTGGACTGTGTTGAGTGTCCTCGTGCTCCCCCTCGTGGGTTATTCGGGGTATCGCCTCGCAAGGTTCGTCCTTTCATCGCCCGACTTCCGGCTGGCATCAGCGGACGATGTGGTGGTGAGCGGGAATCGCTATGCCTCGCGTGAAGAGATCTTGGGCGCGCTGGGCCTGGCGGCAGTGGGTTCGTCCGGGTTTTGGGCCCTCCCATTGTCGCTCGACGACAAAAGAAGAAAAGTGGAATCGATTCCTTGGGTGCGGGCGGCTGTCCTGAGCCGGACTTACCCCCACCGTCTCGAGGTCAGGGTGGTGGAGAGGACGCCCGTTGCTTTGGTCATGGCGGGCGGGCGCCTGAAACTCGTGGACGGCGACGGCACGCTGCTCGAGAGGCCGGAGAAGGGCAACTTCGACTTTCCACTCCTGACGGGAGTGGACTCGGAGGTGAGCGCGATTGAGCGCCAGTCGCGGGTGACGATTTACCGCGAATTCACGCGGCAAGTCGCAGATATTGCCCCAAAATCGGGGTGGATGGTTTCCGAAGTCGATGTCACCGATCCCGACGATCTCAAGGCGCTGCTGGTCGAGAAACAGGAAACCATCCGCGCGCACTTCGGCAATGGCAGCTTTGGGGAGCGATTCCAGGACTTCCTGACGCTGCTGCCGGAAGTCCGCAAGATGAACACGCGTATCGATTCGGTCGACTTGCGTTATCGGAATCAGATCGTTGTGAACCCGGGAACAGGGGATAGGGAACAGGGAATAGGGAATAGGGAATAGGGAACAGTTTTCAGTTCTCAGTTTTCAGTTATCAGTTGTCCGGTGGTCCGTTGTCCGTCGTCAGTTGAACGACGGACTCCGGATTAGCGGCAACTGAAAAACTGACGACTGAGAGGGCAACTGTCAGTACCTCCCGAACGCTTTTCTGCCAATACCTCCCGAACGCGGCGGGCGGAATGGGCGGTGCGAGAAGGTGGCCCGAGACCGCATGGTTGCTGGCTGGCGAGAGGGTGGTCCGACCCGCTCAAAGCCAGCGACAAATGCCATCGAAGCGCACAAAAAGCGTTCGGGAGGTACTGACAGTTGCCCACTGAGAACTGAGAACTGAGAACTGAGAACTGTTCCCTAGTCCCTGTTCCGGCTAGGAGAGGAACTTCGTGGCGCGTAGGAACGACTTCATTGGCGGGCTCGATGTTGGCAGCAGCAAGACTTGCGCGCTGGTGTGTCAGCTCGGCGAAGGCAGTAAGCCTGTTGTGCTCGGCTGGGGCGTGGCGGAGTCAAAGGGCTGGCGCAAAGGGGTGATCACCAACCTCGACGCGGTGGTCCTTTCGATCAAGAAGGCGGTGGAGGAAGCCGAGACGAAGGCGGGAGTACCCTTGGATACGGCTTACGTGGGCGTGGCGGGACCGCACATCAAGGGTGTGAACTCGCACGGTGTGACGGCGCTCGGGGAGAGGCCGCGCGAGGTAACGCTCGAAGACAAGGGTCGAGTCCTCCAGGCGGCACAAGGCATCTCGCTGCCCGCCGGTCGCGAGCTCCTGCATGCCTGGCCACAGGAGTTCCTGGTGGATTCGCAGGACAGCATTCGCGAGCCGATGGGCATGACGGGCACGCGCCTGGAGGCCCACGTTCACCTGGTGACCGCCTCCACCACGGCGCTCGAGAGCATCGTGACGGCGGTGAACCGCGCGGGGATTGCGTTTCCGGAGATCAATGGGACGGTGTTTGAGGCGATGGCGTGTGCGGAGGCCTGCCTCGCGCCCGACGAGCGCGAGCTTGGGATTGCGCTGCTGGATATCGGCGGCGAGTCCTCGAATTTAATCGTGTACCAGGAAGGGACTGTCCGGCACACCGCATCGCTTCCACTGGGCGGCGAGCACTTTACCAACGACATTGCCGTGGGCCTGCGGACACCGATTCCGGAAGCGGAGAAAGTCAAGCGCGCGTGGGGCGAGCGGGATGCCGAGCGGCCCGCCGACGGAATGCTGGAGATTCCCGGCGTCGGCGATCGCCCCTCGCGCGTCGTAAGCTATGCCCAGTTGGGTGAGATCATCGAACCGCGCGCCATCGATCTGGTAGAACTGGTGGAGCAGGAGTTGACGCGCGCCGGCTGTCGGAAACAGCTTGGCGCGGGGATCGCCCTCTGCGGGGGCGGAGCCAAGCTCGGCGGGCTTGCGCTTTTCGCCGAGCAGCGATTCGAACTTCCGGTGCGGGTGGCGAGGCCGGCGGGTCTGGAAAAGATGGGCGAAGAACTCAGCGATCCTGCCTTCGCTACGGTCGTGGGGCTGGTCTGCTACGGCAGGCGACAGCGGCTGATGCGTGAGACGCGCGAGCGTGGCTGGGCCGGAAAGCTGTGGAGCGCGCTGAGCGGGAGAAGCTAGCAGTACGTCAGCTCTCAGCCTTCAGTTCTCAGTTTTCAGTTTTCAGTCCCCAGCTTCGAACAGTCGGGTCTTGGCTTGGTTTGGCTCTTGCTCTTACTGAAAACTGATAACTGAAGACTGAGAACTGACATACTGACATACTGAAATACTGAACAACTCCCGGAGGAACGATGGCCGACGACGGCGACAATGGCAACCTGGTGGTTTTTTCCGATGATCTGCGTCACGGCGCCAACATCAAGGTGCTCGGCGTGGGCGGCGGCGGTGGTAACGCCATTAACCGCATGATTGCCGCCAAGGTGGAAGGCGTGCAGTTCCTGGTGGCGAACACCGACGTGCAGGCGCTCGAGGCCTCGCTCGCGCCGGTGAAGATCCAGTTGGGGGCGAAGCTCACCAAGGGCCTGGGGGCTGGCGCCAACCCGGAAATTGGCCGGCGCGCTGCGCTGGAAGATACGGATAAGATTGTGGATGCCCTGGAGGGTTCGGACATGGTGTTTGTCACCACCGGCCTCGGAGGCGGTACCGGCACCGGCGGGGCCCCCATCGTGGCCGCGCTCGCCATGGAGCTGGGCGCGCTCACGGTGGCGGTGGTCACCAAACCCTTCGCCTTCGAAGGCAAGCGCCGCATGACGCAAGCCGAGCAGGGGCTCGCGGAGTTGAGTGAGGCCGTGGACACCGTGATCTGCATCCCCAACGAGCGCCTCATGCAGTTTGTGGACAAAGGGACCAGCTTCTTCGAGGCATTTCGCAAGGCCGACGACGTCCTCCGACAGGGCGTGCAGGGCATCTCCGATATCATCACCATCACCGGAATCATCAACCGCGACTTTGCCGACGTGAAGACGATCATGGAAGGCATGGGTTACGCCGTCATGGGCACCGCCGTGGCTTCCGGAGAGAACGCGGCGGTGGAGGCGACGAACCGCGCCATCTCCAGCCCGCTGCTGGAAGATGCTTCGATCAACGGCGCCAAGGGCATCCTGCTCAACATCACCGGCTCGAGCAAGCTGACGCTGTTCGAGGTGCACGAGGCATCGACGATCGTGCAGAAAGCGGCGGCCGAGGACGCCAACATCATCTTTGGCGCTGTCCATGACGAGTCGATGCAAGACGCCGTGAAGGTCACGGTGATTGCCACCGGGATCAAGGGGGACAAAGTGAGGTTTGCGCCGCGGCCGGCTGTCTCGCAAGCCATCCGGACCGCGCAGCAGAGCGTCAAGCACGCGCTGCTCAAGAAGGAGAAGTTGCCCGTCGAGGCAGTGCCGGAAAGTGTCCCCGCGGAGATTCCCGTGGATGATCTCGATGTTCCGGCGTTCCTGCGCCGGGGGAAAGAGCGGAAATAGCCTGGCAGGCGACCGATTGCGCAAGGTTGAAAAGACAAAGCGGCAATCGAGAAGGAAACCTGCGTATGAGAACTTCGTCTGAGGAAATGGCGGCAGAGGCCATGAAGCTCCCTCTTCGGGATCGAGTCAGACTTGCTCAGCCAACTGGCTACCAGTCTCGACGATCAGGTTGAGAGCGACATTGAAGAGCTATGGCTGGCGGAGGCGGAGCGACGCCTGGAAGAGCTTCGGACCGGCAAAGCCGCGGGCATCGATGCTGCTGACGCTTTCGCCAGGGCGCGTCGAGATCTTGTGCGGTGAAAATCGAATTCCACCCTGAGGCCTACGAGGAGATGCTCGCCTCCGCACGCTTCTGTGAGGAAAGAGCCGAGGGGCTCGGCATCGATTTTTTGGCCGCCGTCGAAGAAACAAAGCGGCGAATCGAGCAGTTCCCGGAAGCGGGCCCCATCGAACGCGGCAGCATCCGCGGGGTTTCATTGCCGCGTCTTTGCCGGCTCTTCAGGTAAGTTGATAGGCTCTTCTCTTATTATGCCATCAAGACCCGAGTAGGTGTATTTTATCAGTCCGCCCATGACGCTTGTCGCACTGGGAAGAACGTCGGCGATCTGCTGCGTAGGAATCTCGAAATTAAGTTTAACGCTTTGGCCAGGCGCCAGATGGACAGGTAACAACTGCAGCGGGCGAGCGACAGCCTTGGAATTGCGATACTGGGATCGCCAACACTCCAACATAGCCCCGCGAAGGGCTGCATATCCAGAGCCCGCGTTCACAACCTCGTGTTCGACGTGCAGCTCACCGCTGGGTGCTCGGTAAACCACCGGCACACCCAGTCCGAGAGAGGGCCTGACCCTTAGATCGAGCTCGCGGGACATAACCTTTGCCATGCGAGCTGTCGCCAGGGCATACCAGAGCGTCGTCAGAAAAAGCAACAGGGTTGCCATCACCAAACCGTTGGCGCTTATGAACTCCTTCATCTTGCCTCCAGCCACCACGGGACAGCATGGGCTAAATCGTATCTACGGTCTGTCCCCGCGGCAGAAACGGGAAGATTCTGTGCACCGCAGAAGTTACTCTCCACCTCAACGTCTTTTCCGATCGAGCCATCGCGTCTCTTATACAGTCGACCAAGACGACAACACGTGAAAATGAGCCTCCTTCGCTAGGCAGTTGAAGCTCCTCTTCTGTAAACTTTCTTAGCCTTGAGAGGTTATCGTCCACGGTTTTCCATAGGGCCCAGTCCGCGCGGGCGAGCGAAGAGATTCTGGTCACCGATATTGTGTCCCCCTCTTCATTCCCGCAGGCTCGCGATGCAAATAAGATGACAAGGTCGATTAGCTGGTCTCTGCTCGGTTCCTCGTACTGAAGTTTAGAAAGCGCCAGCTCGGTGGCGGGTATAGTGTGGGGCCTTAGCGCCAGCCGATCGCCCAGCTCTATAATGTGGTGAAAATTCAGAGGATCAAAGTGGATCTCGGCT
>Ga0326728_10020696_pt1 | contig 12503 bp, 4 predicted proteins | sample MB3enrmetagenome_FD_207602 | JGI IMG/M metagenome (GOLD analysis project Ga0326728, IMG submission 207602) | Lab enriched peat soil microbial communities from McLean, Ithaca, NY, United States - MB31MN | ecosystem: Environmental > Terrestrial > Soil > Wetlands > Peat | place: USA: New York...
AAGTAATCTTTCTCGCGCGGTTCGCTGTGCTGCCAGAGCTGATTCAGGTCGAAGTCATAGGCTGTCAGGCTGATGAGGCCGCCGGTATCGCTGAGCACCAGCAGCGAATCTGGGCCGTCGGAGTTCTTGTGGAACTTGGCCACCGCCATGCGGTAGTTATTGGCGACGTGGGGGAAGGGCGGCGCGGGCCAGGGAACCTTCTTGATGATCTCGCCGGTGCGCCCGTCGCAGAGCACCAGCCACTCCTTGCCATCGATGAGGCGCCAGTGAGCCAGCTCGTCGCGGCCGGTGTGATGGAAGTCCCACAGGATGGCTCCCGCCTCATTGCCGCGCGGAGAGCCGGGCTGCACCGGTGGCGCCGTCCAGCGCCATAGCTCATGGCCGTCGTTGGCGTACATGATGGTGGAGTAGTCACCGGTTATGTCGGCGATGGCGAACTTGCCGCTGCCGTCGATGTCGCCGAACTTGACGATATTCGGCGGCGCGATCTGATACTCATGCAACAGCTTGACTTCATCCGGAAGCTCGAGCTTTTTCAGGTCGTCTTCCTTGAAGGCGGCGTTCTTGGCGAGCACCAGGACATTGAGCGACGGCCTGGGCACTATGGATGTGAGGCGGATCTCGACCGTGCCGGGCTTGAGGGTGAATGTGCCGCCCTGCTGCCAGGCAAGCTTGCCGCGGCCATAAGTTCCGGGGTCCTGCTTGCCGTCGATGACGACATGGAATGAACTGGTTGCCGTGCCGATGCTGCGCACGAAGAGATGGTAGACGCCGGCCTCGCGCACCGGCGCCTTCGCCGTTACATCGTCCGTGACGCTCAAGTTGATGGTGTTGTTGTTGAAGAACCACGCGCCGACCGGAAAGCGGCCGTCGTTGCTGTCGCCGGCGGGAATGGAGGCGAAGAAGTCCGAAGCGGGAACAATGATCGTGCCCGGAATCCTGTGAGCGGCGTCATGGTGGCGGAGCGTCAGTGCGGCGCGCGGCGCGGAGGGCGAGCCGCAGCATGAATTCGCACCGCGAGAAAGCTCGAACTCCGGCGTAATGTCCACCGGAATGTCTTTTGTGGTTTCGAGGGCTTTGGTCAGCGATGGCGGCATGACATCGTATTTGGCGTACCAGGCTTCGACACCGGCACGGTCGCCCTGGGCCTCGAAGGTAAGCAGCTTTTCAGTCAGGCCGGCGATGGCGGCGGGCATGGCCTGATAATCGATGACATAGCGGCCGTCCGCGCCCTGGCGGAGCGCGCCCTTTTCCAGAAGATAGTTGAACTCCATCATTTCTGCGCGGCCGTGAGCTTCGCCTGTTCCGAAACGCAGGGTGCGGAAGATGCCCGCGACATAGGAGCCATAGATGGTATGCAACATGGCTTGCGGAAGTATCTTCTGATCGACCAGCCATTTAGCCAGGAAGATGCCGGTAACGTCGGCCTTGGCCTCTTCCAGGCCGCTGTACATACCGCCGATGGCCTCGCGAATGTCCACCTGCTTGCCGTCGATGTGCGCGTATGCGGGTCCAAGCCCGTGCGAGATCTCATGCAGGATGGAGGCGGTCAGATAGCCGTCGCCGGTGACATCGGCGAGTTGCGCGGGCGTGAGCAACTTTTGTGCGATGGGCAGGATAACCGCGCTGACGCGCGCATCCATGAAGTTCTTGAAAAAGATTTTCTTGGTGCCCTTTTCGGCATGAATGCGGGCATCGTTGGGCAGGTTGTCGGCAACCGCCTGGTAGCCGTAGCGCAGATCGCCGGCGCGGAGCGGAGAATCGACGACCTCCATCGGCGTGGCCTGGCCCTGCTTCGAGGGCTTGTCGGCGCCGGACAGAGGAAGCGCCTGCTGCATGGCAGCTTCCTGTTTCTGGTAGACAGCCAGCTTGCGGCTTTCCTCCTCGTTGCGAATCAGGATGGCGCCGCCGTATGAGGTTTTCACGCCGAGCAGGTTGTCGAGATAGGTCTCGTAGGGCGCGAAGATGAGGTCGATCTTGGGGTTCTTCAGATCGAGCCAGGCGATGTCGCTGGCATAGTAGTCGTCGGAGAGCAGGGCGTCAGCGCGCAACTGGAGAAAGTGCGCGAAGGCCGGGTCGGGCGAGAGCCTGGCGGCGGCGCGGAGGTCGGCGGCCATGGGGCGCAGCCACTCGGCATAGGCGACGTGGTAGGGCACGGCTTCCAGACGGCCCGGCGTGCCGCGGACAACGGTTTGCGGAGAGTAGAGCGCCGCCTTGATCTCGGGATGCTCCGCGGCAAAGCGCTCAACCTGCTGCCGCGTCAGCCCGTAGGGATACAACTCGTGGCCGGGCGGCATAACCGCTTCGCCCAGGAAGGTTTCATTCTCGGCGAGCAGATCATAACGGCTGCCCATGATGCCGAAGAGCCGGGCCAGGACCGGGCTCTGGGTGACGCGATAGACCGCCCATCCGCCCAGGTCGCTCTGATGCCAGTAGAGCGTATCCATTAGGCGGCAGGCATCGGCGAGTTTGGCCACCATCAGCTTTTCGCTGGGCGTGAGGCCTGCCGAATGATAGGGCATGGCGACCGGCTTCCAGCGCGCGGCGCGCTCCGCTTCGTTGTGGAAGGGACGCCCGCCGGCGTTGCGCGGGGATTGGGCCGAAGCGGAGAGCAGGAGCGCGAGGGAGAGAAAAAGCGCGATAGAGAGGGAGCGATGCAAGGCAGTCACCTCATATTTCGGATGGAAGGAACTCAATTCGTTTTTCATGATAACCACCTTGCCCTTCATGCGGTGATGCCTTTAACGCAGCAGCGCGGAGGCCGACCACAGAATTGGGGCCTGGCCATGGAAGTCGCCGGTCCGGCGGGGCCGGGCCAGATAGTAGGAGAGGTCGTTCAGTTTGTTGGTGCCTGAGCAAACGCTGGTCACGTCGCTGTTCTGATCGATGTAACCCACCAGGGCCAGCCATGCCTTGCGGGCCGCTGGGCCGTATTTTTTGCCGTCCAGAATGCCCAATTTAACGCCGGTAACCATGGCGAAGGTGAACATGCCGGTGCTGGAGCTCTCCGGCCAGGCCTCGGGGTGGTCGATCAACTGGCGCCACATGCCGTCCTTGCCCTGATACTTCAGGAGCGCGGCCATCATGCGCTTGTAGCCGGCCAGGATACGCGCCCGGTGGGGATGATCCTTGGGCAAATCGCGCAGAATCTCGGCCATGCCCGCGGCGAACCAGCCGTCTCCCCGGCCCCAGAAGAAGGGCACGTCCTCGGCATGGTAGAAGAGGCCGTTGGGCTGTTGCAGCTTGTCAAGATAGGCAACCATCTCGTTGGCCAGGCGGTCGAGATATTTGCGATCGCCGGTGGCGCGGTAGGCCTCTAACTGCACCATGGTGAGCATATACATATCGTCAACCCAGAAGCGCGTTTCAGCGGAAAGCCCGTTGGGTTGCGGGTTCTCCCACTGGCGGTCCGCCCACCCTTTGCCGTAGTCCAGATACTTGGGATCCTTGGTCTGAATGTAGATCTCCAGGGGAACGACGCCGAAGATGGAGTCATCCACATGACGCCGCATCGGAACCCGATCGGCCTCGGCGCCGCCCGGCAATAAGGGATCGAACCTTTTAATCAGTTCTTTTTGCAGGGCGTCATCTTTCGACAGTTGCGCAAAGGTCAACGCGCCGTACCAGGTGGCGACCTCAGCGTAGATAATGGTGCGCGTGTACTGATGCGGACTGGTTACAAAGTGCTCGGCTACCTTCTTGCCCACTTCCTGGGGCGAGGCGCCTTTTGGCCAGTTGCTGAAATAATCCCCGCCCTGCGCGAGCACGGACAAGGTTGAGCCCAATACGAGCGCTCCCAGAAGCAATGCGTGGCTGAATACTTTTCTGCTGTTCATTGCAAAGTCTCCATTTCGGTAGTGCCGGTTTGTGTAATGCGTCGATCCCATAGCGATCAAGGGACCGGTTTTCAGATGTGTCGAAGCCATTGGCTGCGGTCGTCGAGGTGAAGCGATCCGGCATAGTTTTCATCGGTTGACACTCAGGAGTTGCCAGCGGTTTTCAATCGCATTGAAGCCGCGGTTTTGGTTGGGAGTTTGCGTATTGGTAAAGTTTTCCTCTCGGAAACAGCGAGCAGTATATGTGGCGATGATGAAGAGAGTCAACCGAGACGCAGGGGGCGGGATCGGGAACCGGAGCATAATCGGAGCCGCCGTCTTCTCCGCGGCGTCACCGCCCGGCAGATGCCGGCCTGAGTTCTCAATTAACCGGGGTGAGAGATGGAATTTGATCCCGATAGGCGCCCTGTCTCTGGGTCCGGATTCACCGCAGTATAGCCACTTCACCTCCGCTCCGCCGCCGCGCCGGTTTGTGAACCTGTTTAAGCCGGCCTGTCTGTTTCCGTGTCTATAGTTCAGAATTTGGACTAAAAACAGGTTATTCCTAGCACTCTGGATTGACGACAAGACACCGCGTAATATATTGATAATAAAATGATTATTCATATATCCTCAAGAGAATTCCGGAGGCAGAATATCAATGGGGAAAAAAATCAAGAATGGTCTTGACATTTGCCCTCTGGAACGCTTAACGTTTCGCCATTATGAGGCCAATAGAAACATCACTTCGCATTTGGAATCGTTTTGCCTGGATATTCGCGGTAATCGTTTTCATGGTTGCTGCCTTTGCCACGGCGCGCCTTAACGCTCAAGGATACGCAAAGATTGTCGGAACCGTGACGGATCCAAGCGGAGCGGTCGTACCGTCCGCAACAGTAACGGCGACACAAATCTCGAATGGCGTGGTAACCACAGTCAAGACGGGAGGAGACGGCGGCTATGTCTTTCCCGTGCTTTTGCCTACCAACTATTCGATAGCGGTTTCCGCAAAAGGATTTGAGAACTATAAACAGTCCGGCATTGTGCTGGAGGCCGATCAATCGGCAACGATCAATATCAAGCTATCGGTTGGATCGTCCGCCGAGACCGTCAGTGTAATCGGCGATGCTCCGCAGGTGGACACCACGACGGGCACCTTGTCTCAGGTCATCGACGAGTCGCGCGTGGTCGATCTGCCGCTGAACGGCAGAAATGCTGCCTCGCTGATCACGCTGGTTGCCGGCGTCACCGACTCGACCAACGAGGGCAACGGCACCAACCAGGGCAACGGAAAGACCTTTCCCGCGGCCGTAGTCACCAGCGCCAACGGAACCCTGACAAACCAGTCGAATTACCTTCTGGACGGCGGCAACAACGTGGATGAGATGACCAACGTCAACGGGCCGTTCCCATTCCCCGACGCGCTGCAGGAGTTCAGCGTACAGACCAGCAACTACAACGCGGAATTCGGCCAGAGCGCCGGCGCGGTGGTCAACATCGTGATCAAATCCGGCGCCGAGAAGTTTCACGGCGATGGATTTGAGTTCGTGCGCAACGGCTACTTCGACGCCCGGCCGTACTTCGCCACGGTTGCCGACGCCCTGCACAGGCACCAGTTCGGCGGCGTCATCGGCGGGCCGGTTATCATCCCGATGATTTCCAAAGGGAAGAGTACCCAGTTCTTCTTCGGCTACCAGCACACGCTCTATCACCTGAATTCGAACGCCTCCGTGGTGACGGCTCCAACGCTGGCGGAAGAGGGGCTCACCAGTTCCGGCTCAACCGCAACCTCAGCCAGCTATGCCAACCTGTGCGCCTCCCCGAACACGTTCAACTCCAGCGGCATATGCGTGAATACGTCGGGAGTGGAGCAATATACCCAGCAGATCACCAATCCATTCACGAACGTGGCATACCCGAACAATGTGATTCCCGCCAGCGACTTCAATGCGGCATCGTTGAATTTCGAGAAGGTTTTTCCCACATTCACCGGAACGGAAGCCGTGGGGAAGATCGGGGGCACGCTCAACATTTACAAGCCTACGATTCAGGCCTATGACGAGTACGTCTCGCGCGTGGACCACGCCTTCGGCGAAAAGGACCATTTCTTCGGCCACTACTACAACAACTACTTTCTGCAGGACGCCATATACAACCCCGCAGATCTTTACACCTACTCGTCGTACTTCAACACCCGTTACCAGAGCGCGCTGCTGGCCGAAACGCACACCTTCACCAACAACCTGCTGAACAACCTGGTGGTCAACTACCAGCGCGAAATCGCACTGCGTGGCGGGCCTCCGGGAAGCCAGGACGTCACCGCCTATGGAGTGCAAAACATCTGGCAGCCGTCGACCGGCCCCTATATGGCGGTGAGCGTAAGCGGTTATATCGGAGAAGGGTCGTCGGCGTTTGCGGGCTGGGAACGCAACAACTACACCTTCAACGACGACCTGCACTGGGTAAAGGGCAGGCACAACATCGCCGTGGGCGGTCACTATGAGCTGAGCAAATACGATGTGACCAACGTATACCAGTCGTACGGCTCCTTCGGCATCGGCGGTTCGATCAACAACAAGATCGGCAGCATCACATACCAGTATCCCAACGCGATGGCGAATTTCCTGCTCGGCTTCCTGACCTCATTTACCCAGGGGAACTACGAGCAGGTGAACGACCGCAACCACTTCCCCGGCATCTATGCCGAGGATAGCTGGAAGGTCACACACCGGCTGACCGTGGATTACGGCGTGCGCTGGGAAGAATTCGCTCCCTGGGATGAGAAGAATTCAGCCGAGCAGGAGTTCATTCCCGCCAACTATGTAGCTGGCGTTCATACACCGCGATTCAGCACGCTGCCTGCCGGCATGATGCTCGACGGCGACACCGGCGTTCCAAAGTACGGCGTGAGAAACAAGTACAAGCAGTTTATGCCTCGCGTCGGCTTTGCCTATGACGTGGAGGGCAATGGCAAGATGGTGGTGCGCGGCGGCGGCGGCATCTTCTACCAGGATCGCCTGCCCGGCTTCTTCAACCTCAGCCAGGCCAGCTTTGTGCCCAATACCGAGGTCACTACGTTCTCCAACGGGGCGATGTACAGCAGTGGCGCCGCTACCCCCGGTGGGCCGTGGAGCGATCCGTATTGCACCACGACGGCTTTCTGCAAGGCCGGAGCTATCGCCAATCCGTTCCCATTTACACTGCCGTTCCCGTCCACTCAGACCTTCCCGAACGGGGTTACCATCGTGGAGTACGATCCTTCCGGGAACTTCCAGGTGCCGGTCACCTACGACTACAACCTGACCATGGAACATCAGCTTGCTCCCAGTTGGGCGTGGCGGCTGGCTTATGTCGGTTCCGGGTCGCGGCACCAGTTCGTCAATCTTGAACTCAACCCTGAGGTCAACAACGGCGTTTCCGGCTCGGCCAATAACAGAAGGGTGTATAACACGGCTCCCACCGTCGGACCGTGCACTACAACCGTAGGCTGCGCGGCAAACTACTCCGACATCATCAACGCCGCCATGATCGGCTCGGCACACTTCAACTCCTTGCAGGCTTCGCTGGAGAAGAAGATGTCGAATGGCCTGTCGCTGCTCCTCAACTACACCTGGGCCGCAACGCTGGACGACATGCCTCAAGCAACCAGGGTCTCAAACACCGAGGACCTGAATGCGGGCGAATCGTATGTCTATCCTCTGTATCCGTCGAATGCGGTGAATATACCGGCGGCGGCGATCGTTTCGGATATTAAGGCGCTGGATCGCGGTCGTTCGGACATCGACAAGCCGCAGGCCATCTCGTTCTCCTATGTGTACGCGCTACCCAAGCTGCACAATGGAAATCCCGTGGTCAAGGCCATCGCCAACGGCTGGCGCACCAGCGGACTGTTCCAGCACCACTCGGGAGACTCCCTGACCGCGTACTTTGGCGGGGATAACTCACTGACGGGCCTGGGCCAGGATCGCGACCAGGAGGACTTCACCAAGCCGGCTTACCTCAAAACGTCCAATACGGGCAACGGCATAGTTCCGGGCGATTGTCAGACGGGTAAATCCTGTATTGCCTGGCTGAATCCTGCCGCGTTCTCGGTCCCGCCACAGAGCGGCGCCGGCACCGGCTATGGCAACGTCGTCAAGGGTTCGCTCCGCGGACCCGGCTACACCAACTGGGATGCAGCCGCCATTCGCACCTTCCCGATCTACCGCGAGTCGGACATCGAATTCAGAGCCGAGTACTTCGACGTGCTCAACCATAACGATCTCGGCAACCCGGGCGTTACCAACCCCATCAGCAGCAGCACTTCCTTCGGAACCATTACGGGATCGCAAGGAGGACCGCGCATTGCGCAGTTCTCTCTGAAGGTCGTCTTCTAAGCTGACGCATCATTGACCGCCGACGGCGGGAGATCCAAACCGGATCTTCCGCCGTTTGCTTTTTCATGAGGCGTCATCTCTCGCGCCGGGCAGTCGCGCCAAAGAGCGTTGGAGTCGCGCGCGATTTCACCGGGGGTAAGCCAGGGCTCGTGCCGGAGCGCCCGATCGGCGCCGGGTTTCGAGGCATGAAATAGTTGTCAATTGCAACAACGGGGGTGTATAAATCACTGGCGATGGTTTCAGGCCGCGTGCGCTTCGATTATCCCGGAATCACCGCTTCGATCCTTCCATAAGGAGCAACGCATCCAATGTCTCAAGTCATCCTCTCGCTCTTCTTCGTGTCCTCCTAACCCTTGAATTCGATCTGAGAATCACCATCCCTGGAGCCGTAATGAAGCGCATTCATATTCTTGCTCTGGTTGCCGGCGCGCTTGCCGCTCATGCGCAGAGATTCGTCTGCGGCCCGGCCAGGGCGGGTGAGGCGCAGCTCACCGCGGCCTCCCTCTACAACGCAACCACGCCGGGTTTCGATCTGAACACAGTTCCCGAGGTTGCGGCAAGATCCTGCTCCAGCGACAAGCCCTTTTTCTTTTCCGTGCCGCTCCCGGAAGGCAGTTACCGCGTGACGTTGGTATTGGGCGCGGAGCAGGCCTCCACGACCACGGTTTGGGCGGAGGCGCGCAGGCTGATGCTGGAGAAGGTCTCAACCAAACCCAAAGGCTCCGTCACCCGCAGCTTCGATACCAACGTTCGCGTGCCGGAGATCGCCGGCGACGCGATGCACCGGGTGAAGCTCAAACCCCGCGAGATAGGCAACCTGGATTGGGATACAAAGCTGACCCTGGAGTTCAACGGGGAGCACCCCAGCTTCCGGTCTTTGGTCATCGATCCGATCAAGGAGCCGACCATCTACCTGGCGGGCGATTCCACCGTCGTGGATCAGGACTTTGAACCGTGGGCCGCGTGGGGCCAGATGCTGCCCCGCTTCTTTCGTCCCGGCGTCGTGGTAGCCAATCACGCCGAGTCGGGCGAAACGATCCGGAGCTTTGTCGGGGAGCAGCGATTCGCGAAAGTCATGTCGTTGATCCAGCCGGGAGATTACCTGTTCATACAATTTGCCCACAACGATCAGAAGCCCAATGCCGTATCCATCGACGACTACAAGAAGCTGCTCATCGATTACATCGAAAAGACCCGGGCCAAAGGCGCAACACCGGTGCTGGTGACCAGCATGAACCGCCATACCTTCGACGCCGAGGGCAAGATTGCCAACTCACTGGCCGGATATCCCGATGCGATGCGAGAGGTGGCGGCGGCACAACATGCCGCGCTGATCGACCTGAACGCGATGAGCAAGACCCTGTTTGAAGCAATGGGGCCCGAGGGTTCTTTGAAGGCCTTCATGCACTACCCCGCCAACTCCTTTCCGAACCAGACCCAGGCCATCAACGACGACACCCACTTCAACGTGTACGGAGCCTACGAGCTGGCGCGATGCGTAGTGCATGGCATACGCCAGGCCAAACTCCCGCTGCGCAAGCGGCTGAACAAAGACATTCCCGACTTCGATCCGTCGAAACCGGACCCGCAGGCGAAGTTCAGCCTGCCCGCTACCCCCATTCCACCCAGGACCACCAACGTCATGAAGATTCCCCAGGTCTGAGCAGCATGTGCCAGAACACTATCGAATCCCGTCACTTACGCCGGAGTGGCTGAATTCTCACTTCATACCGGCCGACAGGAAAAAGATCATGATCAATCGGCTATGCAAATTCGCAAAAATCGGCCGCTCCTCCGCATCGCGTTTGGCGGGAGGGCTGGCGCTGCTGTTTTGTTTCTCAATAGTGCTCTTTGCCCAGGATGCCGGCAAAGATTTACGCCAGGGCTTTCTGAATCCGACGGCCGACGCCAGGCCGATGATGCGTTGGTGGTGGTTCGGCCCGGCCGTGGTCAAGCCGGAGTTGCAGAAAGAGCTTGAAACCATGCGCGGCGCGGGCATAGGCGGCGTGGAGATTCAGCCCGTCTATCCGTTGATGCTCGACGACCCGGCCATTGGCTTCAAGAATCTTCAATACTTGTCTCCGGAGTTTCTCGACGATGTGAGCTTTACCAACAAGATCGGTCGATCGCTCGGGTTGCGCGTTAGCATGACCCTGGGCAGCGGCTGGCCTTATGGCGGCCCGAGTACTTCGCTCGCATTGGCGGCAGGAAAGCTCAGAGTAGTTTCTGTCCCGATTACGGCGGCGACGGTCACTGCTCCTCCGCCGGCGGAAGGAGACAGCCTGATTGCCGCATTTGCGGTTACGGGCACGGCAAAATCCTTTGATCCGGCAAGCGCCAGGCGCATCGATCTGACAACGGGCTCCGTCTCACCGGCCACGGGAACACAGACCGCGCTTTTCTTCTATGCCAGCCACACGCGGCAAATGGTGAAACGCGCGGCCGCGGGAGCCGAAGGATATGTGCTCGACCACTTCTCCCGCGCCTCCATCGATGCGCATATCGCCAATGTGGCGACTCCGCTGGTGAACGCATTCGGCAGCCAGCCGCCCTACTCCGTCTTCTCCGATTCGCTGGAGGTGTACGAATCCGACTGGACAACCAATTTTCCCGCCGAGTTCGAGAAGCGCCGCGGCTACGACCTGATTCCCCACCTTCCGGAGCTGCTGGCCGGAGGCACGCCGGAAGCGGAGTCCGTGAGGCACGATTGGGGCCAGACCCTCTCCGATCTCATCCGCGAAAATTATCTCGCTCCTCTTACCCGGTTTGCCGAGGCGCATCATACCCTCTTCCGGTCGCAGACCTACGGCGAGCCGGCGGTGACGCTGGCCGACGAATCAGTGCCCAATCTGCCGGAGGGCGAAGGCCCGCAATGGCGCGCGTTTGCCTTTACGCGCTGGGCAAGCTCCGCTAGTCATTTATATGGACGCAACGTCACCTCCGCCGAGACCTGGACCTGGCTTCACTCGCCCGCGTTTCGCGCCACGCCGCTGGACATGAAGGTGGAAGCGGATCGCATGTTCCTGCTCGGCATTAACCAGTTTGTCGGCCACGGCTACCCGTATTCGGCGCCCGAGGCGGGCGAGCCGGGCTGGGCGTTTTATGCGGCCGCGGTCTTCAACTCTCATAATCCGTGGTTCGCGGTCATGCCCGATGTGACGAAGTATTTGCAGCGGGTGAGCTGGCTATTGCGCCAGGGAAAACCGGCCAACGACATCGCGATTCTTCTTCCCGAGGATGACGCACAGGCGGAATTCACTCCCGGCCACGTCTCAGTGACCGACGAGATGAGGCGGCACATCACGCCCGCCCTGATGACGACGATTCTCGATGCCGGCTACAACATCGATTACATCGACGCCGCCACCATCGACAAGCTGGGTGCCATCCCGTACCCGGTCCTGATTCTTCCGCCTACGAGCCGGATTCCGCTGGGGACTTACAAGAAGATCGAGAGCTACGCCGCGAAGACAGGCAAAGTCATCGCGATCGATAAGCTGCCGTCGCGGGGGCCGGGCCTGATGCAGCAGAACACCTCCGCGGAGATTGCAGCTCTGTCGGAGCGGCTATTCAAGGCGACGGATCACAAGGGAATCTATGTTGATTCGGTTGCAGCGCTGCCGGATGTACTGCATAAAGCGCTTCCGCCCGACATGGATGCAAGCGGCCAAATCTCCAACGTCGGGTTTATTCACCGCAAGCTCGCCAACCGGGATGTCTATTTTGTAGTCAACAGCAGCAATGTGCCTGTCGAGGGCAGCATCAAGTTCCGCTCCGCTCGCCCTGCAATAGAGTCTTGGGATCCGGACAGCGGCCGCGTTCTGCAGACCGCTACGCACAACGAAGGAACCGGCTTGCCGCTGGTTCTTGCGCCCTACGAGTCCAGAGTGTTTGTTCTCACGGGCGCACCTGCGGCAGGGGCGCAAAAGCCGGTTCAGCCCGCTGCGAAATCGACAACTCATGACGAAGAACAGCTCACAGACCTGAGCAGCGGCTGGCAGGTTCACTTTGCGGGCAGCAAGCCCTCCCAGGCTCTCGACCATCTCGGCTCGTGGACGGAGCTTGCGGGCAAGCAGTTCTACTCCGGCGAAGCCGTTTACACGCGAAGCGTTTCGATCAAGGCCGCACCCAAGCCGGGCGTGCGGATTTGCCTTGATTTCGGGCCCGGAACTCCGACCGTAGACAATCGCCGGCCCGGCGCCTCCGGCATGAGAGCCCTGCTCGATCCGCCGATTCGCGAGGCGGCCATCGTTTTTGTCAACGGCCAGCGCGTTGGATCGCTCTGGCACCCGCCGTACCGGATCGACATCAC